>Ga0302046_10001540_pt1 | contig 21580 bp, 20 predicted proteins | sample RVTome_11_FD_200261 | JGI IMG/M metagenome (GOLD analysis project Ga0302046, IMG submission 200261) | Soil microbial communities from uranium-contaminated site in the Upper Colorado River Basin, Wyoming, United States - RVT147D111 (version 2) ...
CGTTCATCAGCCTCCAGCTCGGGATCTTGAACCTGCTCCCCATTCCGGTCCTGGACGGCGGCCACATCCTGATCCTGGGCGTCGAGGGGATCCTGCGGCGCGATCTGTCGATCAAGATCAAGGAGCGCGTCATGCAGGTGGGGCTCGTGTTCCTGCTGCTCGTTTTCGGCTTCGTGATCTACTTCGACGCCATCAAGGCCGGCCTCGGAGAGGCGGTGCAGCGTCTGTTGTCCTTCTGATGCGCGACGTTCTCGAATCCGTCGTGGAGGAGGTTCGCTCCGGGCGCAGAGCGGTGCTGGCCACCGTGATTCGCGCATCGGGATCCACGCCGCGCGCCGCCGGGGCCAAGATGATGGTCGCCGCCGACGGCTCGACGGTCGGCACGATAGGCGGGGGCGCGTTCGAGGCCATGGTGACCGCCGACGCCAGGGAGATCCTGGCGGGCTCGGCGGCGTCGTCCGCGGTCCGGCGCTACACCTTCACCGAGAAGGGCGAGGACGCGCTCGGGATGGCGTGCGGCGGCACGGCCGAGGTCTTCCTGGAGCGCCTCGGCCCCGGCGAGCGCCTGATCATCTTCGGGGCCGGACACGTGGGGCTGGCGCTGGCGCGGCTCGCCGCGACGGTCGGCTTCCACCCCGAGCTGGTCGACGACCGCGCCGAGGCGTGCGAGTCGGCGCGGCGGACGGGCGTGGGCCTCGTGCACCGCTGCGATGCCGAGTACCGCGACGGCGTGCCGGAGATCGACCCGTCATGCTGCGTGGCGGTCGTGACGCGCTGCCACAGTACCGACGTCCTGGCGCTTCGCGGACTCGTCGCGGTCCCGTCCCGGTACCTCGGGTTGATCGGGAGCCGCCGCAAGAAGGAAGCGATCTTCGCGCAGCTTCGGGAGACGGGCGCGGCCACCGAGCCGCAGCTCGAGCGCATTCGGTGTCCGATCGGTCTGCCCCTGGGAGGTGACACTCCGGAGGAGATCGCGGTGAGCATCGTCGCGGAGTTGCTGCAACTGCGTCACTCCTGATCCGGGACTCGGGGCGCTCCTGCCCGCGTGCGTGCGACGACCGTACCCGTGACGCCCACCCGCGGGCGCGCGGCGCGCTTCCGCGCGCACGCCTTCCCGTGGTGCGGCTCTTTTCCCCGCTGGCATCGCCGTTGCTCGTCGACGCGTCCCCGCGGACCGGCGGCGGGTCGCGCACACCGCATGGCGCAGTGGCGCTTCTCGCGCGTCTCCGGGGGCACGAGGCGGGAATACCGCAAGGAGGAGTGCATGAAACCAAATCGTCGCTACGCTCGAGGGTGGATCGCCGTCATGTTGGCGGCAAGCGTCGCCGCGGTCGCGGCAGGAGCAGGCGTTGCGGGGGCGGCGGCCCCGGATTCGAAGGACGGCGCGCAGGGCAAGGTCGACATCAACAAGGCGAGCGAGTCCGAGCTCATGACCGTCAGCGGCATCGGGAAGACGCTCGCCACGCGCATCGTGGAGTTTCGCCAGCAGAACGGTCCCTTCCGCCGGCTCGAAGACCTCATGAAGGTGCAGGGCATCGGAGAGAAGTCGTTCGAGAAGCTGCGGCCGCACCTGACCGTGGGAAAAGAGAGCTGATCGGCGACCGGAGGGGCGTCGCCGCCGACGCCCCTTGCGCGTCCCACGCCTCCCGACACCCCGTGTCCCATGAACGATTCGCGAGGAATGACGCTGATCGAGGCGCTGATGGTCACGGCGCTCGCCGGAATGATGCTGGCCGTTTCCGTGCCGGCGCTGTCGTCGTTGCGCGAGCAGGGAAGGACCGCGGCCGGAGCGCGGGTCCTCGCGACCGAGCTGCATCGCATGCGATGGGAGAGCGTCGCACGCCGCCGCGCCGCCGGACTGTGGTTCGTGCGCGGCTCTGCTGGGTGGGAGTGGCACGTCGTGGAGGACGGAAACGGCAACGGCCTGCGCACCGCAGAGCTCGCTTCGGGCGTCGACGTCAAGATCTCCGGACCCCACCGCCTTCAGACGATGGTCGAGTCCGTCCGGCTCGGCTTCCCGCCGGGCGGCCCGTTCCCGGAGATCCCTCCCGGGACGGGAACCCTGGCCGGGACCGACGATCCCGTGCGCTTCGGACGCAGCGACCTGATCGCGTTCAGCCCCCTGGGACGCTCCTCGAGCGGAACGCTGTACGTCACCGACGGCGGGCGCGGCTTGTTCGCCATCGTGCTCTTCGGGCCCTCCACGCGGCTCCGCGTGTGGCGCTACGACCCGCAGGGGGCGAAATGGACACTGTGACTCCCCGCATCCCCGCGCGGGCGGCGGCGTCGCCCGAGGGGGCGGAGATCCGCCTGCGGGCGTTCAAGGCCACCGACGCCTTCGTGGTCGAGGCCTTTCGACTGACGGCGGCGCTCGAGGGATCCGCCGGCCGCGACCTGGCCAGGGAGATTCGCGAGGCCGCGGCGCGATGCGGAGGGGCGCTGGTCGCGGCGTCGGCATCGAGCGCCGGGGAGTCCTCCGAGCGCCGCTGCATGGCGATCGCGCACGAGCGCCTGTCGGAGGGACGCTACTACCTGTACCTCGCGCGGAGGCTCGGTCTGATCGACGTCGCGCGTTACCGCGCGCTGATGACCCGTCACGACGCGGCGACGCGGGAGCTGGATCACGCGCTCCGTGCCGCGGTCGCCGCGGGCCCGCGCTCCCGAGAGCCCGCCTGAGAGAGTTCGGCGCGCGCGGGCCCCTTCACCTGCCGCGGTTCAACCGGGACGACCGCGGCCCTGCCCACGAGATCTTCGGGTCTCGCTTCCACACGGCTTCACCTCGCCCACCCCTTACCTGCCCTCGGCCCGCCGCGCCGTCCCGGAATCCTTGAGATGCGCCATAGCGGGTGCTAGCCTGCGAAAGGGAACCGACCCTCGCATCGGACGAGGGGCGTGGCGGGTGGTGTGTGGAGATCGCGGTCCTGACGCTGGCGTTGCTGTTCTACACCGTCGGCGTCGTGTTGTCGTTTTTCGGCTTCACGCGCAAGGCCCCGCGCCTGCATCGGTTCTCGGCCGGCATCTTGACCGGCGCGTGGGCGTTCCACCTCGTCGCCATTCTGCAACGCGGATGGGCGGAGGGCGGGATGCCGCTGTCCAACGCCGCGGAGTTCCTGCTCGTTCTCGGCTGGGCGGTCCTGAGCCTGTACCTGCTGATCTGGCTGCGGTGGCGCGTCGACATCGCGGGCCTGGTGCTCCCGCCTCTCGCGGCCCTGATGGTGATCTCGGCGATCGGGCTGTTCCGCGGATCGAGCGGTCCGGTGCCGTACAGCGCGTCGCCGTGGTGGTTCGTCATCCACACCACGGCCTCGACGATCGGCCTGGCGGCTCTCGGCGTGTCGTTCGCCATGAGCCTCATCTTCCTGGTCCAGGACCGCGCCCTGAAGTCGAAGACGTCGTTTCGCCTCCTCGAGCGCCTGCCCTCGCTCGACACCTGCGACCGCATCGGGCACGAGGCCCTGCTGTGGGGCTTTCCGCTCCTGACGCTCGGAATCGTCACCGGCTTCGTGCGTATCTTCACCGCCCGCGATCACCTCGGGGTGTCGTCGCCCAAGGAGCTGTTCCCGGTCGTGGCCTGGATCCTGTTCGCCGTGCTGCTGTTCGCGCGCCTGTCCGTGGGATACCGGGGCCGGCGGTCGGCATGGGTGACCATCGCCGCATTCCTGATCTGCCTGATGACCGTGATCGGCATCGCACGTTGAGCCATGCTGGTACTCCTTGGGATCAACCACGAGAGCGCGCCCCTGACGATCCGGGAGCTGCTGGCGTTCTCCGAGCAGGACCTGGCACCGGCGCTGCGCCGGCTGCTCGAGCGGGACGGGATCGAGGAGGCGATGATCCTGTCGACCTGCAATCGCGTCGAAGTCCTGGCCCGGGCGGCGGACGTCGCCGCCGCGACCCGGGCGATCACGACCTTCCTGGCCGAGGAGCGGCGCGTGCCGGTCGACCAGCTCAACGGCCATGCCTACGTGCGCAGCGACGAGGCGGCGGTACGCCACGTGTTCGAGGTCGCGTGCGGCCTCGACTCGATGATCCTGGGGGAGCCGCAGATTCTGGGGCAGATCAAGCAGGCCTACTCCGTCGCCCGCGAGAGCGGAAGCACCGGCCCGCTCCTCGACCATCTGCTCCAGGCGGGGTTCGCCGCCGCCAAGCAGGTCCGTTCGGAGACCGGGATCTCCCGCAACGCCGTCTCGGTCGCCTTCGCGGCGGTCGAGCTGGCCCGGAAGATCTTCGGCGATCTGAAGGGTCGAGGGGTCCTGGTCGTGGGGGCCGGCAAGATGGCGGCGCTCGCCACCCGGCATCTCGTCGCGAGCGGAATCGATCGCATCCGAGTCGCGAGCCGCAGCCTCGAGCGCGCCGAAGCGTTCGCGCGGAAGTTCGGGGGCAAAGCCGTCGCATGGGATCGGGCCTGGGACCTGCTGCACGAAGTCGACATCGTGGTCACGGGGACGGCGGCGCCCGGGACGGTCCTGCATCGCGACCACGTCGCGAAGGCCGCGCGGGCGCGGAGGAACCGCCCGCTGTTCATCATCGACATCGCCGTCCCGAGGGACGTCGATCCGGCGGTCAACGAGCTCGACAACGTCTATCTCTACGACATCGACGACCTGCAGGGGATCGTCGACGACAACATCGGCGATCGCAGGCGGGCCGCCGTCGAGGCCCGCCGCATGCTCGACTCGCACGTCCGGACCTTTCGCCGGTGGCACACGTCGCTGAACGTCACGCCGACCATCGTGGCGCTCCGGGAAAGCCTGCTCGGGATGGGCCGCCAGGAGGTCGAGCGCTTCCGGCGTCGACTGGGCGACATGACGCCGGCCCAGGCCCAGGCCGTCGAGGACCTCACTCGCGCGGTGATCCAGAAGATCCTCCACCGGCCCATTCGTCAGCTCAAAGAGTTCTCGGACAGAGGGGATGCCCAGATGTACACCGCGCTGTACCGCGAGATCTTCGGCATCGAGGGCCAAGGACAGAACGGCGACGGCGAGCCCGCCGCCGGACCGGGCGCGCCGCCGCAGGCCGCGGAGAAAGAGGGAGGGAGCTGAGCCTTGACGCGCCTGGTTGTCGGGACGCGCGGGAGCGCGCTCGCGATGTGGCAGGCGCGGCATGTCGCGTCGCGCCTCGAGGCGCTCGATCCCGCGCTATCGATCGAGCTCCAGATCATCAGGACCGAGGGCGACGTTCGCGCGGAGGCGCCGTTCGGAGCGCTGCTCGGCAAGGGGTTCTTCGTCAAGGAGATCGAATCCGCGCTGCTCGCCCGAGAGATCGACCTCGCCGTTCATAGCCTGAAGGACCTGCCGTCCACGTTTCCCGCCGGCCTGGTCCTGGCCGCGGTGCTCGAGCGCCACGACCCGCGCGATGCGATCCTGAGCCCCTCCGGCTTCGCGTTCGACGAGCTTCCCGAGGGTACGCTCGTGGCGACCTCGAGCCCGCGGCGCCGCTCGCAGCTGCTGAACGCGAGGCCGGACCTGAGGATGTGCGACGTCCGGGGAAACGTCGGCACCCGCGTGCGGAAGCTCCGGGAGGGCCGATTCGGCGCCATCGTGCTTGCGCTGGCCGGCGTCGAGCGCCTGGGAATCGCGTCCGTTCCCGTGGCCCCCGTTCCGATCGCCGTGTGCCTGCCGGCCGTGGGGCAGGGCGCCTTGGCGGTCGAGACTCGCGAGGACGATGTGAGCACACGGTCCCTCGTCTCGAGGCTGACCCATGCCGAGACGCTGCGCGCGGTCACCGCCGAGCGAGCGTTCCTCGCCCGCCTCGGAGGCGGATGCCTCGCCCCGGCGACCGCGTTCGCACGCACCGTGGACGGCACGATCGCGGTGGAGTCCGTCGTCGGGGACGTGGACGGCAGGCGCCTGCTGCGGGACCGCATCGAGGGGGAGGCGGGCAGCGAGGTCGAGCTGGGCGAGCGGCTCGCGGACCGCATGCTGGCCGCGGGCGCCAAGGCGATGCTCGAGGAGGCGCGGTCCGTCCCGGGTGAAGATGCCGCCCGCTGATCGTCCGCTCCGGGGCCGGCACCTCTTGGTGACGCGCGAGCCGGAGCGCGCCGCAGGCGTGCTCGAGAGGCTCGAGAGGCTCGGGGCGCGAGTGGAGGCGCGCGCGGCGATCGCGTTCGAAGGCCCGCGGGACGAGAGCTCCTCGGCCGCGGCCATCGCCCATCTCTCGCGCTACGACTGGCTCGTTTTCAGCAGCCCCACCGGAGCGCGGTTCTTCAGCGCTCGCCTGCGGGCGGCCGGCGTCGAGGCCCCGGCCGTCGCGGCACGAATCGCGGCGATCGGCCCGGCGACCGGCAAGGCGCTGGCGGCCCTGGGTCTGCGTCCCGGGATCACGGTCACGGAATCGCACGCGCGGGGTCTGGCTCGCGCGCTGCGGTCGAGAGTTCGAAGCGGCGAACGGGTGCTGGTCGTGCGACCGGAAGTTGCTTCGCCGGAGGTGCCCGACGCGCTGCGCGATGCGGGAGCCGAGGTCGACGCGGTCGCGTTCTACCGCACGGTGGCTTCGGCCGGCGCGGCGGAGGTGGCGCGGCGCATCGCCTGCGGAGCGTACGACGCGGTCGTCATGACCTCGCCCTCCAACTGGCGGTGCCTCGGAGAGGCGGGCGCCGCCGAGGGCGTCGCGCTGTCCCAAGGACTCGCGCGCGCTCGACGCGTGGCCATCGGCCCCACGACCGCCGCGGCGATGGCGGACGCCGGCATGGCGGCGCACGCGGTGGCCGCCGCTCCGGACGACGACGGCATCGTGTCCGCGGTCCTGGACGCGCTCGGCGCGTGAGCCGCGTCGCGCGACGATTCGCTGTGTTACCATGCGTCCCTTCGTCTCGACACCCTCGTCCGCGCGTTGATGCCGGCTCCGACCGGCGGGGGATCCGTGACCGAGACCACCGCGCCGCGGCGAACACCGCTCCACGACGTGCACGTGTCGGCGGGCGGACGTCTGGTCGAATTCGCCGGATGGAGCATGCCGGTGCAGTACGAGGGGGTGCTGGCGGAGCACACGGCGGTGCGGACACGGGCCGGCTTGTTCGACGTCAGTCACATGGGACAGGCGGCGATCCGCGGCCCTGGCGCACTGCAGTTCCTGCAGCGGGTGACGTGCAACGACGTCTCGCGACTCGCGCCCGGACGCGCGCACTACAACGCGCTCACCACGCCCGGCGGAGCGTTCGTCGACGACCTGCTCGTGTACATGCTGGGCCCGGGGGACTATCTGGTCGTCCTGAATGCCGCCAACACCCCGAAGGACTTGGCGTGGCTGGGGAAGCACGCCGGCGGATTCCACGTCGAGGTCGTGGACGATTCGGACCGCTGGGCGCTGTTGGCGCTGCAGGGTCCGCGGGCGGCGGACATCCTGCGGCCGCTGACCGATGCCGAGGTATCGACTCTGCGGTACTACGGCTTCGTGCGAGCCTCGGTGCGCGGGGCCGAGTGCATCGTGGCTCGGACCGGCTACACCGGCGAGGACGGCTTCGAGCTGTTCGTGTCGCCCGAGGCGGCTGCCGCGGTGTGGGAAGCGCTGATGCAGGCCGGAGCTTCGCACGGTCTCGTCCCCGCCGGGCTGGCGGCGCGCGACACCCTTCGACTCGAGGCCCGGATGGCGTTGTACGGGAACGACATCGACGAGACGACGAGCGTCCTGGAAGCGGACCTGGGGTGGATCGTGAAGCTCGACAAGGGAGAATTCGTGGGACGGGAGATTCTCGATCGCCAGCGGCGCGAGGGAGTGACCCGCAAGCTGATCGGCTTCGAGATGACCGGCCGGAGCATCGCGCGCCACGGTCACGCGGCGTTCCGGGGTGACGAGCGCGTCGGGATCGTCACCAGCGGGAGCTATGCGCCGTGGCTCAAGAAGAGCATCGGGCTCGCCTATCTTCCCGCGGGAATGTGGAAGCCGGGCACGCCGTTCGACGTGGACATTCGCGGGCGCCGCGAGTCGGCCGCCGTCGTGGCGACGCCGTTCTACAAGCGATCGCGCTGAGGGACGTCTCCGGGAAGGCCCGTCGCGTCCGGTCCGAGGAGGAATGCATGTACCCGAAGGAGTTTCGTTACTCGAAAGAGCACGAGTGGATCGCCGTGGACGGCGACGTGGCGACGGTCGGGATCACCGACTTCGCCCAGAGCGAGCTGGGGGACATCGTGTACGTGGAGGGTCCCGCTTCGGGCAGGCGGGTGGGCGCGGGGGAGGTCCTGGGGACGGTCGAGTCCGTGAAGGCGGTCTCGGAGATCTATGCCCCCGTGGGGGGCGAGGTCGTCGCGGTCAACGCGGCGCTGACCGATGCCCCGCAGACCCTGAACACCGATCCTCACAAGGAAGGTTGGATCTGCAGGATCCGGATGGCCGCGCCGCACGAGGTCGACGACCTGCTCGACGCGGACGCGTACGAGAAGCTCATCCTGAGCTGAGCAGCTCGACGGTGAGATCGAGACCGATGGCGCTCAGGAGCGTCGGTACCCGCTCGATCGGAAGACCGACGACGTTGGTCCACGAGCCCTCGACCGATTCCACCAGGAGCGCGCCCCTCCCCTGGATGGCGTAGGCCCCGGCCTTGTCCATCGGCTCGCCCGTGGCGACGTACGCCGCGATGACCGACTCGGGAAGCGAGCGAAACCGCACCCGGCTCGACTCGACGCACGACGCCGTGCGCCCGTCGTCGGTCCGCTCGACCCACATCGCGGTCATGACGTCGTGCACGCCGCCCGACAGACGTCGCAACATCCCGCGAGCCTCGTGCTCGTCCCGGGGCTTGCCCAGGGACTCGCCGCTCGACACGACGACGGTGTCCGCGGCGAGGACGACGCGCAGCGGGCCGCCGCGCTCGAGCGCGCGGGCGATCGCGCGGCCCTTGACTTCGGCGAGGCGTCGCGCGTGAGCCGACGGCTCCTCTCCGGGCCGGGGATCCTCGACGACCGCGGCGGGACGGACGTCGGGCTCGATGCCGATCTGACGGAGCAGCTCCAGTCGACGCGGCGACGCGGACGCCAGGATGATCCCGACCGCAGCCACGAGCGGCATCGTAGCAGGAGCCGCTCCCGACCCGCACGGCTCCCGGGTTCCTCCCCCCGCGCGTGAGGATAGCCTCCTCGATCGTCGCGATCGTCGCGGCTCGGTGGCACGCCAGGACGGCGAACCCTATAATCCGCGACAGCCCGAGCGAGATCCCGACACGGGGCGCGCGCCGTCCGGCGGGCCGAGTCCCCGGCGGGTGGGCGGCGGAGACGGCCGATGGGTAGAGCGTGGAATGAAGTTCATCGAGCGGCGCTCCTGCTGGCCGGCGCCGCGCTGTCCGCGGCACTCCTTTCCGGGCTCGCGGAAGCCCAGACCGCCGGCGCTCCCGCGGGACCCGAAGTCCCGAGCTTCACTCCGCCGCCGGGCGCGTTGATCGCTCCCAGCAAGGAGCCGACCCTGACCGTGCTGCACACCGGGTACGTCGTGGGTTACGTCGAGCCCTGCGGCTGCAAGCTGAACCCCGCGGGAGGCCTCGGCCGGCGGGCGTGGCTCTACGATCAGATCCAGAGCAACTTCCCCGGGAGCGCGATCGTCCAGCTCGACGTGGGGAACCTGTCGGACAATCCGACTCCCGTGGGCGAGCTCCGGACCACGGCGCTCATCGAGGGCATGAATCGCCTCGGGTTCTCTGCGGCGAACGTCGGGGAGCGCGATCTCGCGCTCGGCTACGACGATTTCCATCGTAAGACCGGGGCCGCGAAGTTCCCGTTCGTGTCCTCGAACATCGTGGACCGCGACACGCGCGAGCCGGTGTTCAAGCCGTTCGTCATTCTGGAGGCGGACGTTCCGGCCACGAAGGACAAGGTCCGGGTGGGCGTGCTCGGTGTGGCGCGCTTCAATCCGGTCTTCCTGAAGGCGGGACCGGATGGGTCGCACATGGTGATCCTCCCGCCGCTCGAGGCCGTGAAGCGCTACCTCGAGGAGGTGCGAAAGAGTTCGGACGTCGTCGTCCTGATGGCCGCCATTCACAAGGACGACGCCCACATCATCGCGCAGGAGACCGAGGGCATCGACCTGATCCTGGGAACCTACGGAGCGATCTACAGCACGCAGGAGGAGGTCGAGGGCGACACGGTGATCTCGTACGCCGGGAATCAGGGCCGGCGCATCGGCGAGACGCGCGTGTTTCTCGGAGAGGATCGCTCGATCCAGAAGACCCTGTCCTTCATGCATGAGCTCAACGCCCGCTACCCCGCGAACCCGGAGATGGAGCAGTTCGTTCTCGAAACGGTTCGCAAGCTGGGGGAACGCGAAGGCGAGGCGGAGGGCGTCGAGGACGACGCGAAGACCGAGGCCTCCGGCGCGTCGTGAGCGAATCGTCCGGCCGCGTCCTTGCCCTGGACCTCGGCGATGCGCGGGTGGGTCTCGCGATCTCCGATCCTCTGGGCGTCACGGCGCAGCCGGCAGGCAGGCTCGAGTGCCGCGGCCGGGAACGCAGGCTGCGCCGGCTCCGGGACCTCATCGCGGAGCGCGGCGTCGTGAAGGTCGTGGTGGGACGACCGCTGCTCCTGTCCGGAGCGGTCGGCCCCGGCGCGGAGAAGGCACGCGCCTTCGCCGACGCGCTGGCCGAAGCGGCTCCCGGGATCGCGGTCGAGATGTGGGACGAGCGGCTCACGACCGTCGAGGTCGAGCGCGCGATGATCGCGGACAACGTCCGACGACGCCGGCGGCGTGAGGTCGTGGATTCCCTCGCCGCGGTCCTGATCCTCCAGAGCTACCTCGACGCGCGCGCGTTTCGAGGCGCGGGCCGCGGCCCGTGAGCCGACGGGCGGCATTCGGGGGCATCGTCGTCGCCGGCCTGGCGGTCGTCGCGACCACGGGCCTCGGGCGGGCGTGGTGGGCGCTCCGCGCGCCGTACTCCGGATGGCAGGGCGAGCGAGTGGTGGTCGATCTCCCGCGCGGGATGGACGCCGGATCGATGCTCGCCGCGCTGCGCGAGGCGGGGGTGATCCGCAGCGAGCGACTCGCGAAGGCGTGGCTCGTGGCGCGCGGCGGGGGCGATCGTCTGCGGGCGGGCGAGTACGAGTTCGATCACCCGCTGTCGACGTTCGAGGTCGTCGCCAAGCTCACGCGGGGCGAGGTGCTGCTGCACCCCGTGACCGTCCCGGAGGGCTTCGACCTCGAGGAGGTCGCGGCCAGGATCGCCGCGGCCGGCTTCGGGCAGCCCGAGGAGCTCGTCGAGGCGTTTCGTTCCGCGGAGATCGTGCGTGACCTCGATCCCGAAGCGACCGACCTCGAAGGGTATCTGTTCCCCGACACCTACCTGCTTCCGCGCGGCGAGCCGCCCGCGCGGATCGCGGAGGCCCTCGTCGGCCGATTCAAGGACCTCGCCGGTCCCGACTATGCCGAGCGGGCGGCGGCCGCCGGGCTGACCGTGCGCGAGGCGGTGACCCTGGCCTCGCTCATCGAGCGCGAAACGTCCGTTCCCGAGGAACGTCGCAGGATCTCCCGCGTCTTTCACAACCGGCTGCTCGGAGGCATGCGCCTGCAGTGCGACCCGACCGTGCTCTACGCGCTCAAGCGGGCGGGTCGTCCGGTGGGAAGGCTGACCTACGCGGATCTGGACATCGAGTCGCCGTGGAACACCTACCGCGTGGTCGGGCTCCCACCGGGCCCGATCTGCAATCCCGGTTTGGAAAGCCTGAACGCCGCGGTGGAGCCGGAACGGGGGAACGACCTGTACTTCGTGGCCTCGCCGACCGGAGGGCACCGTTTCTCGTCCGATCTCGAGTCGCACCTCGAAGCGGTGCGCGACTGGCGCCGGCACCAGCGCGCCTCGAGGTGAGCCGGGCGGCGACCCGATCCGGGCTCCTAATCGGACGGCAGCTCGATGCCGTGGTAGTTGATTTCTCGCCGCCTGTCCTGGTCGCTGACCTTCTCGTTGATGATGCCGAGCTCGTTGATCTCCCCGCGTAGCAGAGCTTCGTAGTGGAACCTGCAGAACCCTTCGAGGTACGCGGGGTCCTGACAGTATTTCGCTCCGCCGTAACTCGTGCGGAACCTGCAGTGCTTCACGACGCCCTCCGCTGAACCCGCCGGCATTATAGACGCCACCCGTCGCGCGTCTTTCGGCCCCGTCGGCGCATGGCGCGCTCAGGGCGACGTGGGGGTCCATGACTGTTTCGTCACGTCGAGTACGCGCGAGCACGACACTGCGGCCGGACCCGCGAGGAAAACCGGAAAATCCGCGGATCGGGATCATGGCGAGCCGCTTGCAATGGGTCGGGGGGCAACCCCCTCGCCGGGTGAAACCCGGAGCGGAGACCCACCGACCCCGTGGTCTTCGCTGGCTGGATCGGAGGGTGTCGGGGCGGTCCCTCTTCCCCACGAAGGAGCGCAGCCCCTCCCCGTAGCACCCGATGGCCCTCCGATTCAGCCCTTTTTTTTGCTTGCGCGAGGCGCGACCGCTCGCGACCGATCTCGAGTCGGGCGCGACGACCCAGCGCAGGATCTTGTCCACCGCCTGGCATCAGACGTTGTCCGCCGCGGTGGATCCCGGCCGGGCGCCCTCGGGGCCGGCACCTCCCCAGGTCCAATCGCGGATCGCGGGCTGGTCCTCGCCGTGCTCGTGGATGTACTGGCGGTGCTCGAGCAGGGCGTCGCGGAGCGACTGTTTCGCGTAGGCGGCGGCCGAGCCGAGCTGGGGCAGGCGATCGATGACGTCCCCCACCAGATGGAAGCGGTCGATCTGGTTCAGGACGCACATGTCGAACGGCGTCGTGGTGGTCCCTTCCTCCTTGTATCCCCGCACGTGGAGATTGCGGTGGTTCGTGCGGCGATAGGTCAAGCGGTGGATCAGCCACGGGTAGCCGTGGAACGCGAAGATGATCGGCTTGTCCTTGGTGAACAGCAGATCGAACTCGTGGTGCGACAGGCCGTGCGGGTGCTCCTCCTCGGGCTGGAGCTTCATCAGGTTGACCACGTTGACCACCCGGACCCTGACGTGCGGGAGATGCCGGCGCAGCAGCTCGGCGGCAGCCAGCGTCTCGAGGGTGGGCACGTCGCCGCAGCACGCCAGGACCACGTCGGGCTCGGCTCCGCGGTCGTTGCTCGCCCACACCCAGATGCCGATGCCCGCCGCGCAGTGCTTGACCGCATCGTCCATCGCCAGCCACTGCGGCGCGGGCTGCTTGCCGGCGATGACGACGTTGACGTAGTTGCGGCTGCGCAGGCAGTGGTCGGTGACGCTCAGCAGGCAGTTGGCGTCGGGCGGCAGATAGACGCGCACGACCTCGGCTTTCTTGTTGACGACGTGATCGATGAACCCGGGGTCCTGGTGGCTGAAGCCGTTGTGGTCCTGGCGCCAGACGTGGCTCGACAGCAGGTAGTTCAACGAGGCGATCGGCCGGCGCCACGGGATGTGGTTGCACACCTTGAGCCACTTGGCGTGCTGGTTGAACATCGAGTCCACGATGTGGATGAAGGCCTCGTAGCACGAGAAGAAGCCGTGGCGCCCGGTGAGCAGGTAGCCCTCGAGCCAGCCCTGGCACTGGTGCTCGGACAGTACCTCCATCACGCGTCCGTCGGGCGCGAGGGCCTCGTCGTGGTCCTCTATGGCGGCGACCCACGTGCGGCTCGTGACCTCCAGCACGTCCTGCCAGCGGTTCGAGTTGTTCTCGTCCGGGCTGAACAGGCGGAAGTTGCGTGATTCGAGGTTGAGCCGCATGACGTCGCGCAAGTACCGGCCCATGACGCGCGTCGCCTCGGCGAACGGCGCCCCGGGAGTGCGCACGTCGACCGCGTAGGCGCGAAAGTCGGGGAGCCGCAGGTCCCGCAGCACCAGCCCGCCGTTGGCGTGCGAACTCGCGCTCATGCGCCGATGCGCCGCAGGGGCGAGGGCTCGCAGCTCGGGGAGCGGCCGGCCGCGGTCGTCGAACAGCTCCTCGGGCCTGTAGCTCCGCATCCAGCGCTCGAGCAGCCGCACGTGAGCGGGGTTGTCGTGCATCTCACCCATCGGCACCTGGTGCGAGCGCCACGAGCCCTCGGTGCGCTTGCCGTCGACCTCCTTGGGGCACGTCCAGCCCTTGGGCGTGCGCAGCACGATCATCGGCCAACGCGGGCGCTCACGGTTGCCGTCGCGCCGCGCCGAATCCTGGATGCGCGCGATCTCCCCGACCGCCGCGTCGAGGGTCGCCGCCATCGCGACGTGCATCCGCGCCGGGTCGTCGCCCTCGACGAAGCGCGGCGTGTAGCCGTAGCCGCGGAACAACTGCTCGAGCTCGTCGCGCCCGATGCGCGCCAGGACGCACGGGTTGGCGATCTTGTAGCCGTTCAGGTGCAGGATCGGCAGCACCGCGCCGTCGCGTCCCGGGCACAGGAACTTGTTCGAGTGCCAGCTGGTGGCGAGCGGACCGGTCTCGGCCTCGCCGTCTCCGACCACGCACGCCACGATCAGCTCCGGATTGTCGAACGCGGCGCCGAACGCGTGGGACAGCGCGTAACCCAGCTCGCCGCCCTCGTGGATCGAGCCCGGGGTCTCGGGTGCCACGTGGCTCGGGATGCCTCCCGGGAACGAGAACTGCTTGAACAGGCGCTTCATGCCGTCCTCGTCCTGGGACACGTTCGGGTAGACCTCGCTGTACGTTCCCTCGAGCCACACGTTGGCCACGATGCCGGGTCCGCCGTGGCCCGGGCCGGTGACGAGGATCATCTCCAGGTCGTGCTCGCGGATCACGCGATTCAGATGGACGTAGACGAAGTTGAGCCCCGGCGTCGTACCCCAGTGGCCGAGGAGGCGCGGTTTGACGTGCTCCTTGGCGAGCGGCTGGCGCAGCACGGGGTTGTCGTACAGGTAGATCTGACCGACGGACAGGTAGTTCGCCGCCCGCCACCAGGCGTCGATGGCTCTCGTTTCCTCGTCGGTCATCGCGACCTCCGATGGGGAACTGCCATTGTACGTTGCCTGCGGGGCAGCCGGTCAACGGCGCCCTACAGGGTTTCCACGACTCGCTTGAACCGCGGATGGCCGCGCAGCGCGTCGAGGTTCGAGTCGTGCTCGATCCAGGTCTTGTTGGCGAGGCCTGCGGCGAGCGATCGCTCGACGAACTCGACGGCGAGCTCGATCTCTCCGGCGAGGGCGTAGATGCACGCCACGTTGTACAGCAGCATGCCGTCGTCCGGCTCGACACGCAGCGCCCGCTGCGCCCACTCGAGCGCCTTGTCGCGATCGCCCAGAACGACGAGACCATTCGCGGCCATGTACAGGGCTCGCACGTCGTCGGGGTTGAGCTCGAGCCTGGTCTCCGCCCGGGCGATGCCGCGACGCCGGGCGTCGGCGGCCTGCTCGTGCCTGCCGAGATCGTCGTAGATCTGCGCGACCAGGAGAGGAGACTGGTAGTCGTCGGGCCTGACCGCCGCGGCTCTCTCGTACAGCTCGATCGCGCGCTCGTGCCGCCCCAATCCGAACGCCTGGCGGGCGGCGAAGTACCACGCCTCGAACAGGCGAGGATTGATGCGCGTCGCGGCCAGGAAGTGCTGCTCGGCCTCCTCGTGGCGGTCGAACAGGGTCAACGCGACGGCGCGCGCGGAGTGGGCCTCGGCGAGGTCGGGATCGAGCTCGAGGGCTTTCGCGGATGCCTCTTCGGCCAAGCGCCGGTTGTCCTCGGAATGCTCGGCGTTGTGGTACAGGAACGCGCGGCAATCCGCGATGCCCGCCCACGCGAGGGCGTAGCTCGGGTCCTTCTCGATGGCGCGGGAGAACATCTCGAGGGCGAATTCGATGCTGCGGCGCCCGTACTGGTAGAAGAACTTCCGTCCCCGGAGGTAGTGCTCGTAGGCCAGGACGTCCGCGGTCGCCACCTGCCGGATCATGCGTCGCTCCTTCGGGCTCAGCGTGACCTGCAGCGCGTCCACGATCGCCTGCGCGATCTCGTCCTGGATCGCGAAGACGTCCTTCATCTCGCGGTCGTAGGTCTGGGACCACAGCGGGTAGCCGTCCGCGGCGCTCACGAGCCGTGCCGTGATCCTCAGCTTGTCGCCCGCCTTCCTGACGCTCCCCTCGAGCAGATGGCGGACACCCAGGCGGTCCGCGATCTCGCGACTGTCGAGCGAGGTGCCGCGGAACTGGAACGCCGAGGTCCGCGAGGCCACGCGCAGGTTCTGCACCCGGCCGATCGCGTTGATGATTTCGTCCGCCAGCCCCTCGCAGAACCAGTCCTGGTCCCGGCCCGGGCTCATGTCCGCGGGCGGGAGGATCGCCACGGACGGCACCGGCTCCTGCCCGCGCTCTCCGGCGTCGGCGTCCCTGCGCAGCTCCACCAGGGCGTCGCGCAGCTCCGCCGCCGAGTGCGGCCGCAAGGCCGGGTCCTTCTCGAGGCACCGCGCCACGGTCCGCCCCAGATGACGGGGCAGCTCCGGGCGGATCGAGTCCATGCGGCGCGGTGAGTCCCGCAGGATTGCCGCCAGAACCTCCGCCACCGTGCGGCCGCGGAACGGGCAGACCCCGGTCGCCATCTCGTAGAGCACGGCGCCGAGGGAGAACAGGTCCGATCGCCGGTCGGAAGTGGACGCCTGGATCTGCTCGGGAGACATGTATCCCGGCGTGCCGGAGACCTTCCCGGGAGCCTCGAGAGTCAGCGTCGGGGCCTCCGCCGGGAAGGGGAGGGGCGGCTCGTGGCGGGCGCCTCCCAGTCCGAAGTCGAGGATCCGGGGGCGCCCGTCCTCGCCGACGACGACGTTGCCCGGCTTCAGGTCGCCGTGCACGACCCCCTGCGCGTGCGCCGCCGCGACCGCGTCCACCATCGGGATCGCCAGCTCGAACCAGCGGTCCAGGGGGAGCCCTCCGTCCGGGATGACGGCGTCGAGCGTGCGGCCGCGCACCAGCTCCATCGTCAGGAAGCGGACCCCCGCCTCCTCCTCGACCGAGTGCACGACGACGATGTTCGGATGGGCCAGCGCCGCGACCGTCCTCGCCTCGCGCTGGAAGCGCGCGAGGCGCGCCGGGTCCTTGGCGAGCGGCTCGCGCAGGAACTTGATCGCCACCTCGCGCTCGAGGCGCGTGTCGAGCGCCCGCCACACCTCGCCTCCCCCTCCCTCCCCGATCTTCTCGATCAGGCGGTAGTGGGACAGGGTTGCGTCCGCGCGCACGGGGTTCGTCTCCCGCTCCGTTGCGCTCGGATTGTACGCGCTCCGCGGGACGGTCCGTCAGTGCCAAAGCGCACCCGAGGGGTCTCCAAACTCCACCGCGCCAACGTGTCCGCATGTACATCCAGACCCACAAGTCCGCTACCCTTCTTCATGACCGGCTCCTTTCGCATGCAGCTCTGCGCTACGGGTCTGCCGATTCGCAGCGTAACCTACGAAACTGCGAATCGGAGCCGGTCGTTCCATCCTGACTAGGCGGACAGCTCCGGGCCCACGCCCTCCTCGCGCGCGGCGCGGCGCGAATCGAGATAGATCCAGATCGAGAGCGCGAGGAAGACGGCCAGGCCGCCCCAGTTGCCGCCCGACCCGGTGAAGCCGAACGGGCTCCACAGCGGTCCGGGCAGGAGCTCCTCCTGACTGAATTTGATCAGCGCGTCGAGCACGCCGGCCAGCGCACCGCCCGCGATGAACCCCGATGCGATCAGCGTGCCGCGGTTGCTGCGCGCCCGGGCGAGCTGCCCATCGGACGTCGAGTGGCGCACCAGCCAGGCCAGGATCGCGCCGGCGAGCAGCGGCGAGTTCAGGTCGATCGACAGGTACATCCCGAGCGCGAAGGCCAGCCCCGAGACGCCGATCAGCTCCACGATGACCGCGATCACGGCGCCCAGCCCGTAGAGGAACCACGGCGCGGAGGCCGACGCCATCACGGTTTGCGCCACGGCGGCCATGGCGTTGGCCTGCGGCGCCGGCAACGGGGACGCGTGCGCCGCGTCGGCGGTGAAACCGTAGGTCCGCGCGAAGAGCATCATCACGGCGGTCACGGTCAGCGAGGCCAAGAGCGAGCCCGCCATCAGCGCGAGCTGGATGCGACGCGGCGTGGCGCCGATCCAGTACCCGATCTTGAGCAGCGTGACCATCGACCCCGTCATGGACAGCGCCGTGCACACGACGCCTCCGATCAGCAGCGTGGCGAGCATCCCCACCTCCCCGCCGAGGCCCAGCCGCGCCAGGATCACCGCCGCAAGGATCAGCGTCGTGAGCGTCATGCCCGAGACGGGCGTGATGCTGATCATCGCCACGGCCCAGGCCGAGACGGCCGCGAACAGGAACGCGACGAGCAGCGTGAGCACGACCGCCGCGGTCGCGATGCCCGTCGCGCCGTCCACGCCGGCCAGGGGCACGAGCCGGAAGTAGATCCACAGCACGACGGCCAGGCCGACGACCCCCACGCCGACCCAGCGCATCGACAGGTCCCGCTCGGTGCGGGGCACTCCGGCCTCGCCGCGCGACGACCGTCCCAGCCGTCCCAGCTCCGCAATCACGCGCTTGAGCGCCTGGGCCATCACCGGCGACATCTTGAGGATCGAGATCACGCCCGCGGCGAAGATCCCGCCGATGCCGATGTAACGCACGTAGTCGTAGAAGATCGTCTCGGCGTCCATGCCGGCGAGGGGCGGGGTGCCGGGGAACACCTCGCCGGGGATCGCGGCGCCCAGCCGGCCGAACAGCGGGACGAGCACGAAGTACGACAGGAACGAGCCGGCGCAGATGATCGCGGCGTAGCGCACCCCGATGATGTAGCCCAGGCCCAGCACGGCGGCCGACGTATTGAGCGCGAAGATCGCCTTGACGTCCTCGGTCAGGTAGCGCAGCCGCCCCACGAGCGCCGTGGTGAACGTGTCGCGCCACAGCTGGAGGTTGAGCGCCAGGAAGTCGACGGTCATTCCGATGCCCATGGCTCCGAGGAGCACGCGCGCATGGCGCCCGCCACGCTCGCCGGTGATCAGGATCTCGGTGGTCGCGGTGGCTTCGGGGAACGGCAGCTTGCCGTGCATGTCGGCCACGAAGTAACGCCGGAAAGGGAGGAGGAACAGCACGCCCAAGAGCGCGCCCAGCAGCGGCACGACGAACATCTGGAAGAACCCCGAGCGCGCCTCGAAGTGCAGGATGTAGATCGCCGGCATGACGAAGACCGAGCCGCCGACGACGACGCCTGCGGTCGCTCCCAGGGCGACGATGTTGACGTTCTCGAGAATCGTCGAGCGCCGGGCCCGGAGGGCGGAAAAGCCGATGGCCAGGATGGCGATCGGGATCGCCGACTCGATGCCCTGCCCCAGCTTGAGCGCCACGTAGGCCGCGGCCGCCGAGAACACCACGGTCATGGCCAGACCGAAGGCGATCGAGCGCGCCGTGACCTCCGGGATGACGCTTCCCGGATGCACCAGCGGGCGGTAGGTCTCGCCGGGCCGCAGCTCGCGGTAGGCGTTGGCGGGCAGTGCGGATGGAGTCGGGGTCGGCTCGCCCTCCACCGGGGTGTCCATTCAGGGGCCCTCCTTCGAGCTGCGGGTTCCGTTCGGGACGGCGATTCTACATGCGGAGCGTGAGGACGACGGCCGCGCGGCACGGGCGGCGGTCGGTCGGCAGTGGTCAAAAACTGACCACTACCGGTCGGTCGGGCCCGTTGACGGCATGGCCCCGTCGCCGTATCCTTGACGGTCATTTTGCCCGGCACGCGATTCATGAACCCTGACCCCTGCGCATCGATCCCGCCGTGGCCGGGATGGACTACAGTCGCCGGGCGGGGCAGGACCCCGACGGGGCGATGCGTATGATCGAGATCAGCGACCTCACCAAGGTGTACGGCAATCGCGTGGCCGTATGGAAGGTCTCGTTCCGCGTCGCGCGCGGGGAGATCGTCGGATTCATCGGACCCAACGGCGCCGGCAAGACCACGACGATGCGCATGCTCACGGGATTCGTTCCGCCCTCGGCCGGGACGGCGACCGTCGCGGGATTCGACGTGCGCGAGCAGCCGCTCGAGGTCAAGCGCCGGATCGGCTACCTGTGCGAGGCGCCGCCGGTCTACCGCGAGATGATCGTGCGCGACTATCTGCGCTTCGTGGCGCAGATCAAGAAGGTGCCCCGCGAGCGACACAAGGCCTTGATCGGCCGGGCCATCGAGCTGTGCGGTCTGGAGGAGGTCTCGCACCGCATGATCGGTCATCTGTCCAAGGGCTACCGCCAGCGTGTCGGTCTGGCGCAGGCCATCCTGCACGAGCCCCCCGCGTTGATCCTGGACGAGCCCACCTCGGGCCTGGACCCGATGCAGATCATCGAGGTCCGGCACCTCATCAAGCGCATCTCCGGCGATCAGACGGTCATCCTGTCGACTCACATCCTTCCCGAGGCGACCATGATCTGCTCGCGAGTCGTCGTCATCAACGAGGGCCAGGTCGTCGCCGAGGACACGATCGACAATCTGACCACGGGGCTCGGCAGGATCGAAACGGTGCTGGTGCGGGTCGCGACGGAGCCGGAAGGCCTGGAGCGCGAGCTCTCGGCGCTGGCGGGAGTGCACGACGTCGAGCGCGACGGGCAACGCGCGTATCGCATCCGGATGGAGAAGGGCAGCGAGATCCGCCAGACGATCGCGAAAACGGTGGTCGAGTCCGGGGCCGGCCTGCTGGAGCTGTCGCGCGAGCGTGCGACGCTCGAGGAGGTCTTCCTGCAGCTCGTCACCCGGGAAGATGAACCGGAGGCGCAGCGGTGAGATTGATCCTCGCCATCATTCGCCGCGAGATCCACGGCTACTTCGTCTCGCCGATCGCCTATACGGTGATCGCGGGGTTCCTGCTGATCTCGGGCTACGGGTTCCTGAAGGCGATCGAGACGTACACGTCGATCAGCCCGCTGCAGTTCGCGCTGGAGCAGATCTCGATCCAGCGCGACCTGATTCCGCGCCTCAACAACTGGGCGAACCTCGCGACCCTGCTGTGCGTCCCGGCCCTGTCCATGAGGCTGTTCAGCGAGGAGAGGAAGGGCGGCACCATCGAGCTGCTCCTGACCTCGCCGATGACCACGGGGCAGCTGGTCCTGGGGAAGTACCTCGGCGCCTTCGTCGTCTACGCCATGATCGTGGCCATGACGGTCCCCTACATGGTGGTCCTGGGTCGCATCGGCAATCCGGACTGGGGCGCCGTGGTCGCGACCTACATCGGGTATGCGCTGTTCGGCGGCGTTCTCCTCGCGGTGGGTCTATTCGCGTCCGCGATCACCGAGAACCAGATCGTCGCGCTGGTCATCACCTACGCGCTCTTTCTTCCGTTCTTCCTGATCGACGAGCTCGCGACCTTCGTCGGCTCGGAGGTGGGTGACGTCCTGGCGGGGCTGTCCGTCTCGCTGTCGAAATACCAGTTCACCCAGGGCGTGATCGACACCCACGATCTGGTCTTGAACGGCTCCCTGATTTTCCTGTTCCTGTTCCTGAGCGCGCAGGTGTTGGACTCGTCGCGCTGGAGGTGATGTCGTGGCCCTGACCCGTCGCGAGGATCTCGAGGCGCGCAGCGGCGTCGACGTCGCGCGCTTCGCACGCCGTGGAGGGAGCTCCCTGACGTGGGTGATCCTGGTCGTGGTCGCGGTCGCGCTGGTCCTCGGAATCTCGCTCAACCTGCGCTACCGCTGGGACCTCTCGAAGCGCCGTGAGAACACCCTGTCCCCCCAG
>Ga0302046_10001542_pt1:0-15000 | contig 21575 bp, 11 predicted proteins | sample RVTome_11_FD_200261 | JGI IMG/M metagenome (GOLD analysis project Ga0302046, IMG submission 200261) | Soil microbial communities from uranium-contaminated site in the Upper Colorado River Basin, Wyoming, United States - RVT147D111 (version 2) ...
CTTCACCAATCCCGGAACCTTGCCCTGGGCCGGGTCCTTTCCGAGCCTCTGTACTAATTGTGGTACCAAAAGCAATCCGTTCATCCTGGTCGTCGAGAAACCACTCTTCATCTATAATCGCGTTCGTATTAAAGGCTATGCCGTCATCGTATCCAGCACCAATGTCTCCATCTCACCTCAGATCGGTGGGGGCGGGGTATTCGGGGACATCATTGAAGTCGAGACGACGGTGATATTGGCTTCATTCGACCGAATGAACGTTGGAGGACCCGTATCCCATACATGCATGGGGCTTGAGTCCGGCGGAACGGCGAGTTCATGCACGTCCGGCGGCAGCAACTTTACCAACGGTATTACCCTGTACGCACGGACTGTGCTCAACTTTGAAACAGGGGGCTCTGTCTACCTTGTAGGGGGCATCGTGGCCCCCACGATCACGATCGACTTGACCGGCGACCCGTTGACGATGACCTATGCTGCCCCGCCCGAAGCCATCACCGACCCTGGTTTCGAGTTTCAGAATCCCATAGGCCCCGTCCTCGTTTCCTACAGCGAGTGGTGAGGCAAAAGAACGACCGAACCCGACCCGACCTTTTTCGACGAACCCGTTGTATCGCCGTATGAAAAGGCAGAACCCATCCAACGCCGTCCTGGGCATCTTTGTCAAAGCGACCACCATCGAGGGCGCGCTCCTGGCACCGGCCGGCAAACGCTACGAAGTCGTCGCCACCCTGTCCCGCAAACGCATGAAGACGGGCGAGAAAACGTGGACGGGCAGCCTGGCGCCGATCCTCCCCGGCCTGCGCGAAGGCGACGAAGGAGACTTTACGATTCAGGTAGGCGACGGCGGCAGCCCCTCGGACATGTTCCTGTCCGGCGAATTCGTCGGGCTGGCCAACGACCTCGACCTGGAGGACATGGGCTCAGGCAGTGCGAACCAGCACAACGCCCTGCCGTTCGGCCAGCCGTTGCGCGAGATGCTGGCCGAATGTGAGAACCTGGGCTACGAAAAACCGACCCTCGCTTTCTGCATCGGCGCGCCGGACGTCACCTACGTGGATCTGTTCGTGTCGCGAGATCACATCGAGGCGTCTCGAAAGAAGTGGTCGCTGCCGCTGAAAAAAGGGCCGGAGCAAGGCGTGCCCCACGTGGATCGCAAGCGCCTGCTCGACCTGCTGAACACCCAGCACACGGCCCTCTTCGACGCCGACCGCGTCGCTTTCGTGCCGATGACGCCCTTGATCGGTCAACATCGGTATCTGGCGATCGTGCCGGAGGCGAACGACCCGGTGACGGCTACGTTGAACGCCGTCTACCGGCAACGGGCGACGGTGCCTTCGTCCCGCGTGCTCGGTACCGAGGTGTCGCTCTACACCGCCCTGACCCGCGAGGCCCTGGCGCCGACGGACCTGGAAAACACGGCCGTCGTCCGCATCGGCAGCGAGGACACGCTCATCCTCTTCCTCTCCGGCACGGGGCTCCGCCATCTCGAACGCCTGCGCTCGCTCACCACGTACGATCCGCCCGAAACCATCTGCAGCCGCGTCCTCCTCCAGCAGGACGAGCAGAAAATCGGCGAGATTCACCGGATCCAGGTGCTCGCCGACGGGCATAGCGAACTGTTCGTGGACGCGTTCCGCAAGTTCTACCCCAACGCAGCCGTCGAACCGTTGGACGAGGTGGTGGCGCGCCGTCATCTCGTCCTCAGCGATCCCCAGCCCAAGCTCCGTACCACCGCGATACCCGCCATCGGCATCGGGTTGAACGTGCTGCAAGGCTGGGAGAAAGACGACCCCTTCGGCGCCGTCAACCTGCTGCCCAAGAAGCTCCGCCAGAAGCCGCGCCAGAAGCTCGCCTACGCCTGGCACACGTTCTTGATGCTCCTCTGCCTCTTCGGCGTCACCTTCTACTTCACCTGGCAGTATGCCGAGCGGCAGGCCGAACTCGAACGCAACCGCGCCGAGCTGCAACTCCTCAACATACCCGACCCTATGATGGGAACGTCCGCCGCGCTGCAGACCCGCGTGGACAGCCTCCAGGGCGTGTACCAGAAATACACCCTGGCGCTCCAGGTGCTCGACTCCCTGCTCATCGGCAGCGACCAGTGGACCCGTACGCTGGAGATGACGTCGCGGGCTACGCGTGAATTGCCCGGCGTCTGGTTCGAATCGTGGCATCCTATGGGCGCGTCGATCCAGCTCAAGGGCCACGCGAAGTCCCGGGAAAGCATCGCCCGGCTGGCGTACCTGCTCAACGGAGCCATCCATGAGACCTCGTTCGTCGACATCAACGACGCACGGCTGCACTCCTTCACGGTGCTCGTGCCGCGCCCGGTAGGCAAGCCGATGGTGGCGGACTATTTGAAAGAGGCCGTCACGGCAGCCGAAGCAGAACGCGCCGCCCGAGCCCCCCAGGAAAACCCGGCGGCTACCGACACCCCTGTACATCAGGAAAACCCGTAAGCACCCATGACGAACCGTACCCTCAACACCTTGCTGGTTTTCATGGTCATCCTGGTCGTCACCGGCGCCGGGTACTATACGACGGCCTTCCAGCAGCCCCGAGAACTCGAACGCACCGAAAATGCCAAGAAGCTGGCCCGGCTCAAGCAGGCTGAACTGGAACAACTGGTCGCGGAGGAGGCTACGTCGGCCGAGTTGGCGGCCGAGACGATGCGTAAATGGCGCGCCCGCTACAAATTCATCCCCGCCCAGCTCACGACGCCGGAGATCATCGAATACCTGCAAAGCCTCTCCGCCTCCGGCTTCGAGCAGTTCCATTACAAGCTCTCCGCCCAGAGCAACACCCCCAACTACCGGTATTTCCTGTTCGAAGTATCCGGCACGGCCGACTACGAGAGCCTGTACCGGTTTATCTGGCATCTCGAAAACAACCGGACGTTCTTCTACCACGTCGGCGACCTCGACCTGATGCATACGAACGTGTTCAAATTGAACGAGGAGACAGGCGTGAAGAGACGGATGGACATGGTCCAGTTTTCGATGAAGCTGACCGTTTTCTTCGCGGGCATCGAAGGCCTCGGCGCTATGCCGAACGACCTGGTGGAGGTGCCCGAGGAACTGCTGCCCGCCCGACAACTCGCCCACGACTCGTTTTTTCCGATCATCAGAACGGACCTGCCGCCCAACGACCAACTGCTCGTCGATGTGGAGAACGCGACCCTCCTCTCGATTGCAGGCGAACGGGCGATCTTCCAGGACAAAAACGGCCAGCACATCGTACGCGCCGGCGATCCGGTCTACCTGGGCCACATCATCAAGATTGACCCGGCCAACCTGTACGTACGGGCAACGCTGAACAAAGGGGGCTTCTTGGAGACGGTGGATGTACAAATGGATATCGATGACGAAACCCGATACCGAATCCCGAAGCTAGGCAACTAACCCCCCTGCAAGCAATGACCCTCCTCGGAGTACGCGCCGGGGTATCCGTCGAAGGAAGCGGTTGCTTTCCGAGGCAAGCATCGGGGTAGGCGACCCGGAAAAGAATCAAGAGGGACTTCCACCAGAGGCCATGCTGAAAGGGCATCAGACAAAAATCAACCCCGTCAAACTCTCGGATGAGCAGGTTGCGAACATCCTGAGAGAGCAGGAAGGACCTCCGCGTCCTGTACACCGCCCCCCTCCGCGACCGGCACGCCCGCGCTCCTGGCTTACCGTCGGGGCCGTCGGCACCCTGGTAACGGCGGCCCTCCTGCTCGGTCTCTCGTCCATCGTGCTGGAAGACCGCGGTACCTCGGAGGCCCAGGCGGGCTCCCAGCCGACGCCCGACGCCGAGCCGGCGCCGGAAACCAGCGCCGGCGGACAGCCGACGGTCGCTCTGTCCGTCATCTCCACCCCCCGGAGAGCCGTTGTGTACCTCAATGAGGACTCGATAGGCGTCACCCCGCTGTTGGACTACACCGTCAAGCCGGGCACCTGGACCCTGTCGATCCAGAAAGAAAACTTCGCCTCGTTCGATACCCTGCTCGTCCTAGATGACGACCTGAGCCTGTATTACCCCCTGGAGACGGCTCCGCCCGGCGACTACACAGAGAACCCGACCCGGTTGCCTGCCCCGGTCATCGTCCCGCCCATCTCAAAGGGCACCACGCCGGTGAAAGCCGAGGCATCCATCCAAGCGGCGGCCGAACCGAACGCGCAGGAGACCGCTTCTACTGCACAAACCTCGGGCGGCACGTCGCGCCGCGTCGCCCTCGACACCACCCCTACCCCGGCGTCCACCCGAGCGGCGGAGGCAGAAGCCGCCCGCAAAGAAGCCGAGGCCCGTGAGGCCGACAGCCTGGCGGCCCAGGCACAACGTAACGAGCAGCGCTATCAGTACCTGGCCGGGCAGAGCGATGCCCTCTTCGAACAGGGCAACTACGAAGCCGCCCGTGCCACCTATGAGGAGATGCTCGCCCTCAAGCCGAACGATGCCTACGCGCAGGAGCGGATCGCCGAGAGCAAACGCCTGGCCGAAGAGGCCCGCCGTGCGGCATCCCTGGCCGCTAACGCCGAGGAGGATACCGGCCGCGAAGAACCTGAGACGCCGAACCGTACTTCCTCGTCCACCCTGGCTGACAGGCTGACCCGAGGCTCGAATACAACCCGTAAGGCCGGCGAGGGGGCGCGGGGGAACGGGGTCAGCATCGTCGAAGTGCACGGCAAACGCACCCTCGAAGTCAGCGAAATCGCGAACTTCAGGGTAGATACGGCCCCCAGTGCTGCGCCGCCTAACGATTTTTTCTGGGAGTCGGAGGCCGGGGTGTTCGCCCGAGGCCGGTCGATCGATCTCCAGTTCGTTGAAAAAGGAAACTACACGATCACCGTCACGGCGCTTAACGGCTACAATGCGGATCGCGTTACGTTCGACATCACAGTAAAAGCACCGTCGGTGACCGCAGCGCCGAGCACCACCCGGGAACAGCGCCCGCAATCCCGCAGACGCCGGACAGCCACGCAGTCTAACGAAGCGGCCGAACAGCCCACCAGCGCCCCCTTCGAACGCAGCGCCTTGTACAGTTCCAAGGGAGTCGCCCGCGACCAGGGTGGGTATTCCTGGGTCATCGCAACGCATCTCCACCGGCAGGTCGCCGTATCGGACATGGTGCGCTACCGGGTGGCGGGCTATCGTACCGGCCTCTTCGAGGACAACAACGGATCAGGCAGTATCGCCTACCGCGTCCTCATCGGCCAGTTTCCGACGGAAGAAGCCGCATTACAGGCCCGCCCCCAGCTCCCCAACGACATCCCCGGCGGCGTCTGGCTGCTACAGCTAAACGGCCAACCGTAAGTAACCGCCATGCGACTGGATTACCTCCTTCTCGGCGTCATCCTCTTCCTGTTGGCCCTGACCGTCATCGGTATCCTTGTGACGCTGGATGCGAAGCCGGAGCGTGGATTGGCCGGGCTTGAGACGAACGAACAATCCACCTCTCCCGCCGATTCGGCCCGACCCCGCAGCCCCTCCGAGGCAGCACATCGCGATACCGCACAAACGGCTACGCATGAACCCGGCACCCTGCTGTCAACCCTCTCGCCGTCGCTGCACGCGTATCCTCTCGAACAGGGTCCCCCGACTCCGGGCATGGGCGCCTACAGCGACCCCGTGGCGGGCGGCGTCGTCCCGCTCATCAATATCCAGGGCCGGGAAGATGAATTCCTCTCGCCCAACTTCAAAGTAAAAGACGTGTCGGCGAGCGACGGCGCCCCGTATGCCCGCATCTCCCCGACGCTGGTTAACCTGCTGGAAGTGCTTACCCGGTTGGCCGAAGCCCCGGTCTTCATCAATTCCGGCTACCGGCACCCCGCCCTCAACGCCAACCCTGCCGTAGGGGGTGCCCGCCACAGCCAGCACATCGCCGGGCGCGCGGCCGACATTGCAAGCACCCTCAAAACGCCGGGCGAACTGGCCGAACTGGCCCTCGCCGTGACGGATTGCACCATCGGCGTCGGGCTCGGCGGCACCTTCCTCCACGTCGACCTCCGGGGGCACCTGGCCAGCTGGGTGTACGACGATGCCGTGATGGACGAAGGGACTTTCGACGACTGGGTCGAGACGTTGTGTTCGCCGGAGCCCGGCCGGCAGCCGCTCTCCTTCGCCGAGGCGGCCCGCAGGGCAACGCGCCGCTCCGAGATGGATGCCGCGGTGTTTGAGGACACCTTGATTGCCGATTACCGGGATGTCCTGGCCACCTTCGCGCACACCCGCCGCCGGACGCAAGGGCAAGGAGCCGTGCTCCTCGATCTGCGCCGCCGTGCCGAAGGGACCTCTCTGAACGACCTGCTCTCGTACATCCTGCCGGACACCGAAGACGCCGATAACTGGAACCTGAACGCCCTGATCCGTTCCGTCGATATGAACAACTACTTCGTCTTCACCATCATCGATCCGAACGGCGACGTCCGCATGGGCGCGATGAGCTATCGCATGGCAGAGTCCGTCGACCGGTGAGGGAGGTGATTGGTCCGTTGTCCGTAGTCATTGGTCCGTGGTGAGGACAGAGATGCTAATGACCAAGAACTACGGACCTGTGACGCGTCAGAAAAGCCCCTGCACCCGCATGCCCTGCAGTTGCCGCTGCGCCAGGCCGTACCCCTGGTCGGCCGCCTGCAGAAGCCAGGTAACGGCTTCCCGGTGATCCGGTTCGACGCCCCGGCCAACCTGATACAGATCAGACAAGAGATAGGCCGCCTCGGGCTGCCCCTGGGCCGCTGCCGACAACAGCCATCGGTGCGCCTCGTCATACCTTCCTTCGTGCCAGGCCAGGCGCCCCAGGATGAGTTGCGCGGGGGCATGGCCTTTTTCGGCCGCGTCGTGCCACAGCCGCAGCGCGGTTACACGGTTCTGTTCCACACCCGCTCCCGCCCCGTACAGTCCGCCGAGCAGGGTCTGTGCTTCCAGGTTGCCCCGGGCCGCCGCGTCATGACAAGACGCCACTCCTTCTCGAAACCAGTGTTCGGCTTCTTGCCCACCACGCAGGCTGCCGTGAAAAGCATCGGCGCCGGGCGCTCCGAAGTCTGCCAGCGCCATCGGCACACGATCCTTCGCTACGCGAAGAAACCATCGCTGCGATTCATAGGGATCCCTCAGGAAAGCAGCCGCTCCGTACCGGTATAAAAAGCCGATCTCCACCTGGGCAATCGGATGGCCGGCCTCTGCGGCCTTTCGGCGCCACGAGTCTGCGATGGGCTCCACGCCCAGCCCTTCAAAGGCCAGGACACGCTCATACATCTCTTCGGGAGAAAGCCAGGCACCGGCATTGATGCCATCACCCGCCTGGCACCCGATGCCCGGCATCGTGAGCAGTACGATAAACACAACACCTGAGAACCAGCGCAGTATGGCCGCTGTCTGTAACACCTGAGACATATCCTGAGTAGCTAAGATGAATCCGACGGTGCCGGCCGACACGCCGGGCGGCACCTCCCTACTCAGGAATCGGATCAGGCCATGCCCTGCTTAAATCGGGGCGCGTCTTCCCGGCGCATGTGCTGCCCCGGGGACCCGCTTAGCGATTTCCCTCAGCGACAGCAACGTGATACTCGGTTTCGGTGCGAACCCCATCGATGGCGCCCTGCTCAGCCAGCCATCGCTCGGCGTCGATGGCAGCCATGCAACCGGTACCGGCGGCGGTGATCGCCTGCCGATAGATGTGATCCTGCGCATCGCCGCTGGCAAAAACGCCTGGGATGTTGGTGTAGGTCGAATCAGGGTGCGTCCGGATGTAGCCCTGGGGATCCATGTCCAGCCAGCCCTTGAAGACCTCGGTGTTCGGTGTATGCCCGATCGCGACGAAGAAACCCTCGACGGGCAAGTCCTGCGCCAAGCCGGTGACTATGTTTTTCAAGCGAAGCCCTTCGACCTTGTTTTCTCCCAGCACGTCGGTGACGACGGTATTCCAGACGAAGGTGATCTTGTCGTTGTCCACCGCGCGCTGCTGCATGATTTTCGAAGCCCGCAGCTCGTCCCGGCGATGGATGATGTAGACCTTGGTGCCGAAGCGCGTCAGGAACAGCGCCTCTTCCAGGGCCGTGTCCCCGCCGCCCACGACGGCGATCTCGACACCCCGGAAAAAAGCGCCGTCGCAGGTAGCGCAGGCCGAGACGCCTCGCCCCAGCAACCGCTTCTCGTTGTCGAGCCCCAGATACCGGGCCGACGCACCCGTCGCAACGATCACGGCATCAGCCCGGATGGGGGTTGCCTCATCAATCAACAAGCGGAACGGGCGCTGCGAAAAATCGACGTGCGTCACGATGCCGTAGCGCAGATCGGCGCCGAAACGGGCCGCCTGCTTTTCGAAATCCTGCATCATGTCCGGCCCCAGCACGCCGTCGGGATAGCCTGGATAATTCTCTACATCGGTCGTCGTAACGAGCTGACCGCCGGGTTGGAGACCCGTAAAAACGACCGGCTCCAGGTTGGCGCGTGCCGCGTAGAGGGCCGCCGTGTAACCGGCCGGCCCCGCCCCGATGATGACAACCTGTAGGTGTTCCGCCTCCGTAAAATCGATTCCTTCGAAGGCCGAGAGATCCGGTGTTTTGTGGTTCATGGCTTTCCTGGCGTTAAAAAAAACCCGGAGCTATGCGTGGCTCTCCGCCTTCTATCTCCGAGAAAATGCAGTTGGAGGATATGCCCGGAAGACGTACCCTCCAACCACGACGCTGAAGCGGATGGGCGCTCAGGCCATCTGCCCGACGAGCGCGTCCAGCTTGCGGCTCAGATGCGGCTTCGGCGCGGCCCCGACGAGTTGATCGGCTACCTGTCCGTCTTTAAAAAACAGCAGCGTAGGAATGGACCGCACCCCGTACTGCATCGCCGTCTGCGGATTGTAGTCTACGTCGAGCTTGGCAATTTTGGCCCGGCCTGCGTACTCGCCGGCCAGCTCTTCGATGAGGGGGGCGATGACACGGCAGGGACCGCACCACGCCGCCCAGAAATCGACGAGCACCGGCACGTCCGATTGAAGCACCTCCTGCTCAAAGTTACCGTCCGTGACGGTCACGTACTTGGCGTTGTCTGCCATAGTGTCTACCCCGCTATGTGTGGTTAGGTTGATGTCTATGTGTGAATGCTTTAGTCGCTCTCGATAACTATTTGTTACAACAAACAATGATCGGGAGAGTTTCGCGTCGAAGGATCGCCTCCCGGTGCCACCCCTCGATAACGCAGAAAGGTTCGTAGAAAGATTCGTTCCAATTCCATGAGACCGCCGTCCTGACAGACAAACGCTGTAAAAATAGCAGGTGGGGCTAGCGCATCTGCTCCGGAATGGCCTGTTCGTAGGTCCGCTGCAGGACGTCGCCCGGCAGGTCGGCAAGGGCTTGCCCGTTCACCGCCAGGCGTAGCCTGCCCGCCGTCACCGTACCGAGGCGCTGCGCCTGTATGGGACGGCCTTCGAGGACGCGCCGGACGCCCTCTTCCTCGCCGGATCCGGTCGTAAAGACGATGCGGGATTGCGCTTCGCCGAACAGGACGGCGTCGAGGCGCAGGTCCTCACCGGCCCGGAGCTCGACGTCGGCGCCCAGGCCGCTCGAGAAGATCACGCCCTCGGCGAGGCAAACGGCCAGGCCCCCGTCGGACACATCGTGTGCGCTCCGGATAAGACCGGCGTGGATGAGTGCCAGCATCGCCTCCTGCACGGCGACCTCCTCATCCAGATCGAGGTGGGGGGCATCGCCGGCCGTGCGGCCGTGGATGAAGGCGAGGTATTCGCTGCCGCCGACGTCGTCGCGGTGCTGCCATGCCGCCGGGCTGAGCAGCCAGACGACGTCGCCCACCGCCCGGAAAGCGGCGGTCGTGCCGTGTGCATCCAGGTCTTCGACCAGCCCCAGCATCCCGATCGTCGGTGTCGGAAAGACGGCCCCTTCGGGGTTCTCATTGTAGAAAGAGACGTTGCCGCCCGTCACCGGTGTCTGAAGCGCACGGCATGCATCCCCCATACCGCCGACGGCCTCTTTGAACGTCCAGTAGACTTCGGGCTTGTAGGGGTTGCCGAAGTTGAGACAGTTGGTGACGGCCATCGGCCGGCCTCCGGCACAGACCACGTTGCGCCCTGCCTCCGCCACGGCGATCTGCCCGCCCCGCCTCGGGTTGAGGTAGACGTACCGCCCGTTGCAGTCGGTCTTAACCGCCAGCCCTTTCCGGGTATCTTTGAGCCGCACCAGCGCCGCATCGCTCGGCCCCGGCCCGGCCACCGTATTCGTGCGGACCATCATGTCGTATTGCTCGAAGACCCAGCGCTTCGACGCGATGTTGGGCGATCCGATCAGCTGCAGCAACGTATCGCCCACCGCGTCAGGCGTCACATCGGGAAGGGTATGCAGGTCGAACGCCCGTACCCGGTCGAGATAGGCCGGGCGCCGGGTCTCGCGGTGATAGACCGGCGCGCCGCCTCCCAGGACCAGGTGGTGGGCCGGTACGTCGGCCACGAGTTCGCCGTGCCAGTAGACCTTGACGCGGCCGTCCTCGGTCACGGTGCCGATCTCGACGGCGTGCAGGTCCCATTTCTCGAAGATCGCTTCCAGGGCAGCCTCTCGGCCTTTTTCGCAGACGAGGAGCATGCGCTCCTGGCTCTCGGACAGCATGATCTCGTACGGCGTCATGCCGGTCTCGCGGACGGGTACCTGGTCGAGGAAAAGCACCATCCCACTGTGGCCCTTGGCGCTCATCTCGGTCGACGAGCAAGTCAGCCCGGCAGCCCCCATGTCCTGGATGCCGACAACCACCCGGGCTGCCAGCGCTTCGAGCGTGGCTTCCAGCAACAGCTTCTCGGTAAAGGGATCGCCGACCTGCACGCTCGGCCGCTTGGCCTCGCTTGCCTCGGAGATCTCCTCGGAGGCGAAGGTAGCGCCGTGAATGCCGTCACGCCCGGTCGAGGAGCCGACGATGTAGACCCGGTTGCCCGTACCCTTCGCAATGGCCGAGGCGGTCTGCCCGACTTTAACGACGCCGACGCTCATCGCGTTGACGAGCGGGTTGCCTTCGTAAGAGGGGTCGAAATACACTTCGCCCGCGACGGTCGGCACCCCGAACGAGTTGCCGTAGTCGCCGATGCCGCGCACGACGCCGTCAAAGAGGTAGCGCACACGGGGACTGGTCAATGCACCGAACCGGAGCGAGTTGAGGGCACAGATAGGCCGCGCACCCATCGTAAAGATGTCGCGGTGAATACCACCGACCCCGGTAGCGGCGCCCTGGTACGGCTCGACGGCCGACGGGTGGTTGTGGCTCTCAATCTTGAAGGCCACCGCCAGCCCGTCCCCGATGTCGACGAGGCCGGCGTTTTCTTCCCCTGCGCCGACGAGCAGGGCCTCGCCCTCACGCGGCAGCGTCTTTAGCACGGCGATGGAGTTTTTGTACGAGCAATGCTCGCTCCACATCACCGAATAGATGCCCAGCTCGGTGAACGTAGGCGTGCGCCCCAGGGCATCGAGGATCCAGCCGTATTCCTCTTCGGTCAGGCCGTGCTCCAGGGCCAGGGCCAGGGTAACTTCGGGTTCGTGCAGGGCAGTGAGGGACATGCGCGGTTCGATCAGAGAGAAGAGACGGCAATGGGCGCTGCAAAATACAAAAGGTCGTCCATCTTTCAGACCCGGATCCTACCGCGTGCTGCGAAGCATTCGTCAATTTCCGGTGCCCCTCACTTCACGAGGGTCATCCGGCCCGTTGCGACGTGGACCGCTGCCTTCGTCCGGGCGACCACCCGGTAGACGTAGGCCCCGGAGGGTAGCTGCGAGGCATCGACCGCCAGCGAACGCCCGGCGCCGGCAGCCAGCGCGACGGCCGGCGGCGTCAGCATCCGGCGTCCGAGCAAGTCGTAGACTTCGACCTGCACGTCTGCCGCCTCCGCAAGATCGACCGTGATCGTCGCCACCGGGTTGAAGGGGTTCGGATGGCTCCCCTGGAGCGTCAGGCCGGCCGGGGCTGCTGCTTTCGTCGCCGCCGTTTCTTCATCGTCGTCGTCAGGCTCCGTCAAGTCGACGGGCACGCCGGCGAAGTCTGCCGTGACGATGTTCGAGCAGAAGCTCGTCGCATTCTTCCGGCAGGCCTGGATGGCGAAGGGGCCGTCGCCGGACCGGTTGATCTTTATCTTGACGGTGCCGTCGTTCAGGGTCCGCTGGTCGGGATTGCCGTCGGGCGTCCGGTCGATGTAGAGGTCGAGTTTGCCGGAGGGAACGGTGGCGGCCGTCCACTTGATCTTGGCTTTCTTTTGGCCTGTAGCGGTGCGGATCAGCTTCGCCAGCGTGATGGTGAAGGCAGCGGTAGATCGCTCGTAAGCGCCGACGTCCCATGTACTTCCCTGCGGCCTCGGCACCCCATCGCGATCTGCCGTCGGCGCGCCGGCGCCCTGGTACGCCGCCGCCCCCGCGTCACCGGCCGGGCTGGCCGGGGCCAGGTGGTAGTCGCCGCCCGCAGCGTCGACAAAAAGACCCGTCGTCGTACTCGCTTCCAGGTTCGTGACGGCGTCGATCAGGTTGCCGCCGACCTCGTCCCGGATAGGCCGATCACTGACGATCAGGTTGTTAAAGATGATATTGTCCGTGGCCCCTTCACTCATCCGAATCCCGGCAATGCGAGGCTCTACGATGGTGTTATTGACGACGACGGTGTTTACCGTCGGCAACCCGCACCCCGGCTCGTCGACCAGGTGGATACCGCCTGCCCCCGCCGAGATCCCGTTGCCGTAGATCACGTTGTTTTGCACCACCGATCCGGCCATGGAGATCAGGCTGAACCCCTTGAAATTATTGCCGTGCACGACGTTGTTCTCGATGATTGCGCCTTCGATCACCCCGTCGCCGCCGGCAAAACAATCGCCGTTGAGTTGGATGCCGTTGGCGTTGTTGCCGTGGCTGTGGTTGCCCCGGATGACGGGATTGTCGCCCGCTACATCGCTGTTCGAGACGTAGATGCCGTGCTCGTCGGCAGAGCCGAATGTCTCGTTGTCCAGGATTTGCACGTCTCGGGCGAACCCGGTGAAGATGCCCCACTTGCCGTTGGGGCCGACGATGTTGTCCTTCACCACGACGCCGCGCGCAATGACGATGCGGATGCCCGCCCGGCTGGCGCTGTGTACGCGAAAACCCTCGATCACGACATAGTCGGCCCCTTCGACGTTGATGTTGTCGTTGCCTCGGATGGGGTTGACCGCATCGACGACCGCGTTGGTGCCGGATGCCCTGAAGACGATCGGTGCCTGGGCCGTACCGCTGGTTTCGATCTGAAATCCGATGTAGGTGCCGTCTTGGACAAGGACCAGATCGCCGGGCTGCACCTGCTCGGCTGCGTGCTGTAGCGTAGCCCAGGGACTGCCCGCCGACCCGTTGTTGCCGTCGTTTCCGCCCGGCGCGACGTGGTACGTGTTCCCGAGTGCCGCATGCGGAGCCGCAACCTGCCCCAAGGACTCGGGCGTCACGATCAGCGACAAAAAGACCATGAGCACAGGGGCGTAGAGGAATCCTCGCCCGGTGCCAGTGAAGGTAGCAGCCACGGCATCCTCCATCTTTGATTGAAACCGATCTTGCTGGTTTCGGCCGCTCTCCAGGAAGAATTAAGACCCAACTCCCGCTGGCTGCGGCCATGATACAAAATCCGGAATCGGCCTCCTTGCGCTGCCTTACCGCACGGTGTAGCGCACGCTGAAGAAGGCATGCCGGGTTGCCGTCGGGAAAAACTGCGGCGCACCGAAGCCGACGTTGCCGAAGAGCAGCACCTTGTCGTCGAGCACGTTGTTGACGTCGAGGGCCAGGCGCAAGCCGCGTAGCGCCGATTGCGGGGAGAATTCGTACTGGATCGACGCATCGACCAGCGCGTAGGGATCCACTTCCAGCGCTTCATTCGGCGTACCGTCGAGATCCAGCCCACCGGCGTTGTCGATGTACTGCTTGCCGGCATACTTGACATTGAGCCCGGCCGTCAGCCCCGCTAGCCGATAGGTCAGGCCCAGGTTGGCAACCCGCTCCGGGAAGCCGGCGATGGGGTTGCCGTCACGCTCCTGTTCCACGACGGAAAAATCCGGCAGCGTGACGAACTCCTTGAACCGGACAAAGCGATTCCGGCTGATCGTGGCGTTGCCACGCAAATCCAGGCCGGGCGCCAGACGCACGGCGGCTTCTACTTCCAGGCCGATGTGGCGCGTGCGCTCGGCATTGCCGGTACGGGGTACACCGAACTGGTCGAGCCCTCCGCTCGGCACGATTTCGTCGCGAAAATCCATGAAGAACACGTTGGCGGCTACTCGATAGCGCGTTCGGGTGAGCCCCCCGCCGAGTTCGACGTCGATGAGTTGTTCCGGCCCTACGAAGGGCGCGTCGTAGTCAAACGTGCCGTCCGCCTCACGGTCGAACTGCGGCTGGAAACCGGCACCGGCTTCCTCGCCGTCGTAGAGGGTCTTCATGCGGGGTTCGCGGTTCGCGAGGGCAAGGCTCAAGTACGCACGAAGGGGTTGCTCCGGGTTCAGGGTGACGCCGAGCCGTGGATTGACGAAGAGGTAGGGCACGGAGAACGCATTTCCGAAGAAGGCTTCATCGAAGATCCGATACTGGCGCCAGGTGAGTTGCAGGTCGGCCTGAACCGCCAGGCGTTCGACGGGGCGAAAGAGGTGGCTGCTGTACAGGGCGGTGATGATTTTCTCGCCCCGCACGCTGTAGACGCGCACGTCGTTGTTGCTGCCGACGCGTTCCGCCGGGAGCCCGGCGGATTCCTGGACGCGGCCCCAGCGAAGCGAACGATGCAGCCGCGCCTCCGCCCCGAACGTGGTCTCTCCGGTGGCGTGGGTATACGACAGCCGGGGCTGCCACCCCACCTGCCACTGATCGAGAAACGCACGGAAGAGTACGGACACGTCCGGCGCGGTGATAAAGAGGGGTTGGGCCCGGTCGTCGGCAGAGAGGCCCCCCCAACCGTCCGGCAGGCGCAGGTAGTCGGCCGAACGAAAGGTGCCGTCAAAGTCGAAATAGCCGACGCCGCGAATCCAGTAGAGCGTCTGATGGAAGG
>Ga0302046_10001542_pt1:20000-21575 | contig 21575 bp, 11 predicted proteins | sample RVTome_11_FD_200261 | JGI IMG/M metagenome (GOLD analysis project Ga0302046, IMG submission 200261) | Soil microbial communities from uranium-contaminated site in the Upper Colorado River Basin, Wyoming, United States - RVT147D111 (version 2) ...
GTCATCCCGACACCGAGGTGTCTGGGACTCCGACCGTGTGTAAGCACATGGTTTCAGGTACTATTTCACTCGCCTACTAGGCGTTCTTTTCACCTTTCCCTCACGGTACTGGTTCACTATCGGTCATGAGCGAGTATTTAGCCTTGCCAGATGGTGCTGGCAGTTTCCCACAGGATTTCTCCGGTCCCGTGGTACTCAGGGACACCGCTGAGCCATTCGCCTTACGTCTACAGGGCTTTCACCTTCTTCGGCGCTGCTTTCCAGGCAGCTTCGTCTTCGGCTAGTGGTCTCGTGTTGCGGACCCTACAACCCCGAAGCGGCCGAAACCGCTTCGGTTTGGGCTCTTCCCCGTTCGCTCGCCACTACTTGGGGAATCACTGTTGTTTTCTCTTCCTCCGGGTACTTAGATGTTTCAGTTCTCCGGGTTAGCCTCCCGACTAGTCGGGATGACAGGTCTTCAACCTGCCGGGTTTTCCCATTCGGACATCTGCGGATCAACGCTTGCATGCAGCTACCCGCAGCTTTTCGCAGCTTACCACGTCCTTCATCGCCTGCTCATGCCAAGGCATCCACCATGCGCTCTTCCTTTCTTAAACCCCAATTCCGTTGGAACCAGCCCGGTGCGTGTCGTCACGTTTGAAGGCACCTGGTGTAGCCACGCCGTGTAGCCACGCCGTGTAGCCACGCCGTGTAGCCACGCCGTGTAGCCACGTCGTGTTGCCACGTCGTGTCGCACCTGTGTCGTCGTCACGTTCCATCACGCGCCGCGCTCTTTCCTACAGGAATCGGAGCGCTTATGAGACGCTCTCCTTGCTCGGTGATACCTGACTCGACACCGCGCGCCACGCCGTACTGGCCGCAACGCAACCGCGTCGAATCAAATCACCTTCGTCACAACATGTCAAAGAACACCGCCGTCGGGCGGACCGGCGAACCGGCGCTGCCCGGGCGAAGTGGAGTTAGTCGGATTCGAACCGACGACCCCCTGCTTGCAAAGCAGGTGCTCTACCAGCTGAGCTATAACCCCCTGATAAGTGGGGCTGGGAGGAGTTGAACCTCCGACCTCACGCTTATCAGGCGTGCGCTCTAACCACCTGAGCTACAGCCCCCTGTCGCCCGCCTCCATGGCAACACGATGTCGGTGACGACAACGACGGCATTGACGTCAACGATGCCAGTGACGACAACACACGTGTGGACACGGCAGCTGGCCGCGGGGGCGCGAAGCTCGGGGTAGTTCAGTCTGTAAAGAACAGTCGCAGAAGCAACAGGAAAATCAACAAATCAGTACGCCGGCCAGACGCCGGCGTTTCCGCGAGCGCGCTGCTAACAGCGCGCCGCGCAGGATGAGTGGGAGGCAAAGCGAGTCCCGGCGATTCCGAGCGAGCGCTATCTCTCTTCAAGGAGGTGATCCAGCCGCACGTTCCCGTACGGCTACCTTGTTACGACTTAGCCCCAGTCACCGATCTTACCTTCGGCCGCTCCCTCCGAGGTTGGGTCACGGACTTCGGGTACCCTCGGCTTCCATGGCTTGACGGGCGGTGTGTACAAGGCCCGGGAACGTATTCACCGCGT
>Ga0302046_10001543_pt1 | contig 21573 bp, 23 predicted proteins | sample RVTome_11_FD_200261 | JGI IMG/M metagenome (GOLD analysis project Ga0302046, IMG submission 200261) | Soil microbial communities from uranium-contaminated site in the Upper Colorado River Basin, Wyoming, United States - RVT147D111 (version 2) ...
GTCGTTACGGCGAGCTGTACGACCGGATGGCCGCGATCATGGAACGCATCGACCCCGGCGAGGACGTCGACCGGCGGACCGAGCGCCGGGCCGAGGTGGACGAGATGGGGGCCGGCACGCTGGCGACCTCGTGGTTCGACGTGGACGCCACCGTCGGCGCCTACTGCCGCGAGCGCGCCCTCGCGGTACCGGGCGACATCGACGCCCTCGTCGACCTGCATCTGAAAGCCGTCGGGGCCTGGCTGGACGCACTGGAGGCCCGCTTCCCGAGGTAAGCCGTCGCCGCGTCACCGGCGCCGGGCGGCGCCCATCGTGTATCGTTATCCTCGGGGGGTCGACCCGGAGGGCTAGCCTCAACTGGCAAGGCAGCGGACTTGAAATCCGCCGGGGCCGCGAGGTCCCTTGCAGGTTCGAATCCTGCGCCCTCCGCCACTTCCTCAGCAGCGGCCCTTCTTCGCCTGGCCGGGCGGGCACCAGCCGCCGTCGTCGGCTTTCATCTTCTTCCTCGCGTGACCGGGCGGGACCTTGTAATGCGTCACGGGCACGGCCCGGATGGGCGCCGGGACGGAGGCGATGGCGATGGCCGCCCAGGGCGCGCCGTGGCCGGCGGCCGTGAACCAGGCGCCATTGTGGAAGCTGTAGTAACGGCCGCCGTGCACGAAGAGGTTGAACGACGCGCTGGGAACGTGGTGGACCCGCGTGCCCGGCACGACGACCAGCGGCGGCGGCGCCAGGATCACGGGCGGTGGCGCGACGGCGACGGAGAGACCCACCTTGAGGTCGATGGCGGCGGCGGCGCCGAACGAGAACGAGAGCGCGATGACGACGACACAACCGATCAGCGATGTCCGTCTGTGCATGGGCTCCTCCCGCCGGGGCCTCGGTGCACGCGAGGTGCCACGGCCGGTGCGAGCCCCGACGAGGATTTCGCCGCCAATCGAGGGTGGCCGTGTCACGGCGTCATCGTGCGCCGTCGGGAATGTCACGGCCGTCGCGCAGGGTCCGGAACGTCACCGAGTAGCGCAGCGCCTTGGTCGGCGGGATGCTGTGCCGCCACTGCCAGCGGACCTCGCCGTCGAGCACGTACGACGAGCGTGGCTCCAGGATCATCGCGCGGGTTTGCCGGGCGGGCCCGGCTCTCCGCTGCAAGCGCAGCCGGCACCCGCTGAGCAGGGACACCCCGATCACGAGGCCGAACTGCGGCGCGTCACGATGCCAGCCGATGCCCGCGCCCTCCGGATACTCGGTCACGAGCACCTCGGCGAGCGCCTCGGGCTCGACGCCGGCCAGCGTGGCCGCCCGCTCGCGCAGCGGCTCCAGGAACCCGGGGATCGGCGGTCCCGGCTCGATGCGCCACGATTCGTAGCCATAGACCCAGCCGAAGTGAGCGGCGCGGCGGCGGGCGACCTGGCCGCGCATCTCCACCGCCGAGAACTGGAGAGCACGTACGTGCGCCACCAGATCGGCTTCCTCGGGTTCGCTCAGCAGGTCTGGCCGATAGAGGAAACCCTCCGGCAGTAGCCCCTCCATGACGTTCAGGATAGGCCCGGTCGCCGGGGAGCTTTCCAGCAGCGAAGCCACGTCCGGCCGGCTGGCCAGTCCTTGCTCGGCGAGCCCCGCCTCCGCCCAGAAAGCGTCCGGAGAAGGGGCCCCCTTCTGACGCGAAGGGTCACAAAAAACACCATGTGGGGCAGTAGGATACGGCGCGCACCCCGTATTCGGCATCGACGTTGCTGTGAGAGCCGTCCAGCAGCAAGACAGGCTCTTTCCGAGAAAGGCAAACCAGTCGTGAGGCTGGGACGCAAAGCCACGGGTCAGGCCGCGTGCCTGACAGCCGGGCTACCGAAGAAAGAGGCGGGCTCACCCCCCTCCTCCGGAGAGAGACCACAGGGATCGCAGGAGACCGTCATGGACCGGAGGGCCGAGATCATCCACCGCAGCGCCTGGAAGCGCATCACGGTCTGGTCGCTGGCCGCGCTGTCGTGCGCGTGGCTGGCGAACGCGGCGGACGCCAACCCCAGGAAGAACATCGTCGTGGACGTGCCCGGGGCCGAGGCCGTGCTCTACGAAGTCAACGAGAACATGTACCTCATCGACGACGCCGGTAACGTGGTGCTTCCGCAGAATGCGACGCGCCGCATGGCCGAGGCCTCGCTCTACGGGTGGGCGCGCCTGGGCAACCTGCTGTGCCCGGCCGAGATCCTGATGACCAACCCGCGCGCGGAGACCTGCACCGTGACCGCGGCCGGCGTCGACGACCTCAGCCTGCAGACGGGCAAGGGCGGCGTCTCCGGCACCTACGCGATCGTGCTCCAGGACGACAATGCGGCCGACGCGCCGGAATACGTCGTGATGAACGGGGCATTCCAGGGCGACATGGATCTCTCGATGCGCCCGCTCGGCAAGATCGCGGGTACGTTCACCCCCAGCGGCAGCCCGTATGCGGTCAAGTTCTGCGGCACCATCCGCCTGCCGTTCGCGCTGAGCGCCAAGGGCAAGCGCGAGATGCCGAGGCGGAACGGGGCCGCCTACTATCTGGCCGACGATTTCCAGACCCTGATCCCCGTCCAGAAGGCCGAGGTGTCTCTGGGCCTGGCCACGGTGCGGTTCGAGCTGAACTTCGACCGGAACTGCCAGTAGCCCGCGAACCTGGCCCATCCCGGGCGGGGCCCACGCCCGCCCGGGACGTTGCCGTGTAGCCGCCGGACGGGCTACACCCGAGCCCGCCGGTCTCCCACGCGGTGAGCGACGCAGTGCGCGGTTGCCACCAGCGTGCCGTCCGCCGTCGTGACGGTGATCGCGTAGAAGCCGGCCCTCCGGCCCTGCCTCACCTCACGCCCCTCCGCCTCCAGCGTCACGCCGGGCTTCACCGAGCTCAGGTAGTCGATCGTCACGCTGAGCGCCACCGCGTCCTCGCCGTGCGAGTTGCAGGCGGCGCCAAAGGTGACGTCGGCCAGCGTGAAGATCACGCCGCCGTGCGGAGCGCCCTGGAAATTCACCATGTGCGGCTGCAGCGTCAGGCTCGTGCGGCAGTAGCCGCGGCGCAGCTCGTGATAGCGCAGGCCCAGCGCGCGCGCCCACGGATCGTTCTCGACGCGCGCGCGCAGCTCGTCGGGGATCGGCGGATGCTCCATGGCGGCCCAGGATAGCAGGCGCAGCGAGACGGTCGCTGGCAGGGGCGTTGCAGCCGAGAGGACTCGCTTCACCACCATGGGTTGAGAGGTGACGGCGATGAACAACCGAGTGCTCGCGACATCGCTCCTGGCGCTCGGCGGCGTTGTCCTGGGCGGTTGCGCGTACCGCGAGCGTCCCGTCCCGGCCGCCAGCCCGGCCACGACGGTCGTGGTGGCCCCGACCGCGGCCGAGCGCGTCGTGACCTACCCCGAAGGCCGCTACGAGCTGCGCGGTGACGGCAGCGCGTCGGCGCCCTACTACTGGGTCTGGATCCCCGCCGGCGCCTCCCCGCCCAACCCGCCGCCTGTCCCCCGCCGGCCCCAGACGCAGTAGGCGCCCGCCGGCCGCCCGGCGCGGGGTGTATACTACGGACGCTTTGCCGTTGGAGAGGTGGCCGAGTCGGCCGAAGGCAGCCGCCTGCTAAGCGGTTACAGGGCCAAAAGCTCTGTCCAGGGTTCGAATCCCTGCCTCTCCGCCACGCGCCCTTAGCTCAGGTGGACAGAGCGTCGGACTACGAATCCGAAGGCCAGAGGTTCGAATCCTCTAGGGCGCACCACTCTCCCGACGACGAGGCCTGGATGCGCGAGGCGCTGGCCGAGGCCGCGCGCGGTGGCGCCGCCGGCGAGGTGCCGATCGGTGCGGTCGTGATCATCGACGGCGCCGTCGTGGGGCGCGCGCACAACGCGCCGGTGGCGCTGAGCGATCCCACGGCGCACGCCGAGGTGCTGGCCCTGCGGGAGGCGGCGGGGAAGGTGGGCAACTACCGCTTGCCCGCCGCCACGCTCTACGTCACCGTGGAGCCGTGCCCGATGTGCTGCGGCGCGGCCGTGAACGCGCGGCTGGCGCGGCTGGTGTACGGTGCGCGTGACCCGAAGGCGGGCGCCGGGGAATCGCTGTACCGGCTGCTCGACGACGCGCGCCTCAACCACCAGGTCGAGGTGGTGGGCGGCGTGCTGGCCGCCGAGAGCGCGACGCTGCTGCGCGGGTTCTTTGACAGGCGACGACGGTGACGATTCGCGGAGGGGTGGCCGAGCCCGGTTGAAGGCGTCCGACTCGAAATCGGATAGGGGCCCAGAAGGTCCCTCGGGGGTTCAAATCCTCTCCCCTCCGCCATTTTTCTGGAGGGGTGACCGAGCGGCCGAAGGTGCGGCACTGGAAATGCCGTGCACGGGTGATCCCTGTGCCGTGGGTTCAAATCCCACCCCCTCCGCCATGTGTTCGGCGTGGCCGTGCTAGACGGGGAGTTAGCGGTGCCCTGTAGCCCGCAATCCGCTTCAGCGGGGTCGAATCCCCTCCCGAGGGCGGCCCGTGTTGAATGAGCCTCGTGGGACGGCGTTGAAGGTTGGGCCCCACGCAACGAAACTCGTCGAACCCCGCCAGGCCCGGAAGGGAGCAACGGTAAGGCGACCCTTTCGTGTGCCGTGGGAGTACCTGGCCGGAGCCGGCTCTGCGGGGAGATCGCAGTACGGGTCGATCGACGGAGGGTGCACGGTCACTTGTCTCCGATGAGCTATCAAGTCCTCGCGCGCAAATACCGGCCGCAGGCGTTCGACGACGTCGTCGGCCAAGACGCGATCACCCGGACGCTGCGCAACGCGCTCGCCTCGGGACGCATCGCCCACGCCTACCTCTTCGCGGGCCCCCGCGGGATCGGCAAGACCACGACCGCGCGGCTGCTGGCCCGGGCGCTGCTGTGCCCGGAGCGCAAGGGAGCCGTGCCGTGCGGGGCCTGCCCGGCCTGTCAGGACGCCGCCGCCGGCGTGGACATCGTCGAGATCGACGGCGCGTCGAACCGCAAGATCGACGACATCCGCACGCTGCGCGAGAACGTCAAGTACGCCCCGGCGCGCGGGCGCTACAAGGTCTACATCATCGACGAGGTGCACCAGCTCACCCCTGACGCCTTCGACGCGCTCCTCAAGACGCTGGAAGAGCCGCCGCCCCACGTCGTCATGGTGCTGGCGACCACCGACCCCCGCGAGCTGCCGGCGACGATCCTCTCGCGGGTGCAGCGCTTTGATTTCCGGCCCATCGCCCTCGACCTGATGACGGCGACGCTGGAGGGCATCCTCCAGAAGGAGAAGATCGTCTTCGAGCCGGCCGCGCTGCCCGCCATCGTGCGGGCGGCCGAGGGGTCGCTGCGGGACGCGCTGTCGCTGCTGGACACCGCGCTGGCGTACGGCGACGGCCGGCTGGAGGCCGACGCCACCGCCACGCTGCTGGGCACGACGGCGCCGGCCGAGGTGCGCGGCTTCGCGCGGGCGCTGGTCGGCCACGACACCGGGCCGGCCCTGGAGGCGGTGGACCGCGCCGCCCGGGAGGGGGAGGACCTCGGCGCGTTCACGCGCGACGTCATCGAGCTGCTGCGCCGCGCGCTCGTGCTGAAGGCGGCGCCGGCCGCCAGGCTGGCCGATGTCCCGCCCGCCGAGGCCAACGAGCTGCGGGCCCTGGGAGAGGCCGCCTCGCTCGACGACCTGCTGTACGTGCTGCGCGCGTTCCTGGACGCCGACGCCGCGATGCGCGAGTCGCCGCACCCCCGCGTCGAGCTGGAGATCGCCACCGTGCGGGCGACCCGGCGGCCGCAGCCGCATGCGCTCGAGGACGTCCTCCGGCGCGTCGCGGAGGCGGAGGCGCGCCTGCGGCAGCAGAGCGCGGCCGGGCCCCCGCCCGTCCGGACCCAGGGGAGTCTGCTGCAGGCCGCGGAGCCGGCCGCGCCCGCGGCGCCCGAGCTGCGCGGGGCGGGCGCCCCCGCCGGGACGGCGGCACCGCGCACCCAGTCGCCACCGGCCGCGGCCGCTCCGTCACCCCGCCCGGCTTCGGCGGCCACCGGGCCGGCCGCCGGCGACGACGTGGGGGCCGGCTGGCAGCGCGTGGTCGAGGAGATCATGCGCAAGAAGCCCACGCTCGGCGCCGTGCTCGCGCAGACGCGCCCGACGGGTCTGCGCGACCGCGAGCTGGTTCTGGTCTTGACCGGAAACCACTTTCACCGTGAGATGCTGGCGGACGGCGCCAACCGGGATCTCGTGGCCCAGGCGCTCCGGCGGCACGTGGCCGGTGCCGAGCGGTTCGGCGTCGTGACCGAGGAGGAGGGCGGTGGGGCGATCACGGAGCACCCCGCCGTGCAGGCGGCGGTGACGCAGTTCCAGGGCGAGGTGGTGGCGGTGCGGCCGCGCCTGCCGGAAGGAGAAGGCCAGTGAAGGGCTTCGGCAACATGATGAAGGAAGCGCAGAAGCTGCAGCAGCAGATGATGGCGATGCAGGAAGAGGTCGCCAAGCGCAAGGTCGAGGCGACGGCGGGCGGCGGCATGGTGACCGTCGAGGCCAACGGCAAGCAGGAGATCGTGTCGATCAAGATCGATCCGGAGGTCGTCAGCCGGGACGACGTGCAGATGCTCGAGGATCTCGTGCTCGCCGCCTGCAACGAGGCGCTGCGCAAGTCGCGCGAGCTCGTCCAGCAGGAGCTCGGCAAGCTCACCGGCGGGCTCAAGATCCCCGGGCTCGGGATGTAGGAGGGCCGTGGCCTACTACCCCGAGCCGGTCGCCCGCCTCATCGACGCGTTGCAGCGGCTGCCCGGCATCGGGCCGAAGACGGCCCAGCGGCTGACGTTCTTCCTCCTCAAGCGCCCCGCCGACGAGGTGCGCGAGCTGGCCGACGCGCTCCTGGCGGTGAAGGAACGGATCGTGTCGTGCTCGACGTGCTTCAACGTCACCGACGAGGATCCCTGCCGGATCTGCGCCGACCCCGCCCGTGACGCCCGGCTGCTGTGCGTGGTCGAGGAGCCCAACGACCTGCTGGCCATGGAGCGCACCGGCGAGTACCGGGGCCGCTACCACGTGCTGCTCGGCGCCCTCTCCCCGCTCGAGGGCATCGGGCCCGACGATCTCAAGGTCCGGGAGCTGCTCCTGCGGCTGGAGGCGGGCGGCGCCGCCGAGGTCATCCTGGCCACCAACCCCAACATCGAGGGCGAGGCCACCGCGCTCTATCTCGCCAAGCTCCTTCGCCCCCTCGGCGCCCGCATCACCCGGATCGCCCGGGGGCTCCCGGTCGGCGGCGATCTCGAGTACGCCGACCAGGTGACCCTCTCCAAGGCCCTGGAAGGCCGCCGGGAGGTCGGCGAGAGGAGCCCTTGACTCCGCCCTGCCCGATTTGTCATCGTGCGGGCGCGACCGCTGGCGTAACTCGCGACTCGAGTCCTGGACCGTCGTCACTCGTGGGGTGATCGATATGCTGACATCGCTGGTTCTTCCTCTCGTGACCCTCCTCCTCGTCCTGGGGCCGATCTCCGCCGCCCGCGCCGCGGACCTCGGCGTGATCACCGGCAGTGAGAAGGGGACGTACTACCAGTTCGGCCTCAACCTCCAGGCCCTCGGCAAGGCCAACGGCTTCAACGTGACCGTGCATCCCTCCAAGGGCTCGGTGGAGAACGTCTACGCCGTCTACCAGCGGCCCGGCGTCCCGCTGGGGATCGTGCAGGCGGACGTCCTGGCCTTCGTCGCCCGGGTGCAGACCGACCAGACGCTCAAGCGGATCGCCAAGAAGATCAAGCTGGTCTATCCGCTCTACAACGAGGAGATCCACCTGCTCGCCCGCAAGGGCGTCATCGGCTCCTTCGACGACCTCGCCGACAAGCGGGTGGCCATCGGCCGGGAGGGCAGTGGCACCTACCTGACGACGCGCCTGCTCTTCAAGCTGTCGGAGGTCGCCCCGCGGGAGATGGTGAACATCGACACCGACGAGGCGCTGGCCGCGCTGAAGGCGGGGAAGATCGATGCGATGTTCTTCGTCGCCGGCCATCCCGTGCGGCTCTTGTCCGAGGGCGTGACGGCGGCCGACGAGCTGGCGCTGGTGCCGATCACGAACAAGGACATCACGGAGTTCTACCCGCGCGTCACCATTCCCGCCGGCGTGTACGGCTGGCAGCCGCAGCCGGTGGACACGGTCGCGGTCAAGGCCGTGCTCGTCTCGTTCGACTTCCGCAGGAACGACTGCGACAACGTGGGCAAGTTCGCCCAGGTCGTGTCGAGCAACATGGCGTGGCTGACCCGCAACGGCCACCAGAAGTGGAAGTCGGTGGACCTGGACGCGCAGCTCAAGGGGTGGGAGCAGTACGACTGCGTGCGCAAGTACGCCCAGAAGGCGCCCGCCCGGGCGGCGGCCCCGAAGTCGGGGGAGCTCAACCCGGTGATGGACGCGATCCGCGAGATGCTGCGTGACTAGCGGCCGCCAGGCGGTACGGCCGCCGGCGCCCGCGTCCAGCCTCGTCGGCCGCTACCGGCTCGTCAGCGAGCAGGGCACCGGGCTCTTCGGCGTCGTGTGGCTGGCCGAGGAAGCCGTGGGCGGCCGGCCGGTCGCGCTCCGCCTGCTGCCCCGCGAGCTGACCGAGTTGGCGAACGTCGCCGAGACCATCCGCCGCCGCGCGAAGGCGGTCATCGAGGCCTCGCGCGGCCATCCCGGGCTGGTGCGCGTGCTCGAGTACGGCACCAGCGAGGACGGACAGCTCTTCGCCGTCATGGAGCGGGCCGAAGGCCGGCCCCTGAGCGAGACGCCGGAGGAGTGCCAGCGGCCCGCCGGCTCCGCCGCTCTGCGGCTGGCGGTCGAGATGGGCGGCCCCGTCGAGACCTTGCACACCGTGGGCCTGGTGCACGGCGCCATCCGTCCCGGGAACTTCCTCGTGGCCGACGGTCGCGTCACGCTCATGGACGTCGAGACGGTCGCGCTGCGCGACGCGCCGGCCCTGCAGCACCTGGTGGCGGCCCGGTCGCCCGCGGCGTACCTCGCCCCCGAGCAGATCCAGGGCCGCCCGGTGACGGAGAAGACGGACGTCTACGCCTTCGGCGCCACGCTCTACGAGCTGCTCTCGGGCGCGCCGCCGTTCGCGGCGCCGGCGCGGGAGCGCGTCCTCGACATGCACCTGAACGCGACGCCGCCGTTGATGCATCGCCGGCGCCGGGCCGCCCCGGTGTCCGTCGAGGCCATCCTCCTGGAAGCGCTCGACAAGCGGCCGGAGCAGCGGCCCTTCATGGCGCGGGTGCTCAACCACATCGCGACGGAGGCTGGCACGGGCTCCCCACGCTGGCGGCGCGCCGCCGTCCTCGCCGCGGTCCTCGTCGGCGCCGTGGCGATCGCCGCACCGATCGCGTCGAGCGTCCTCATCACGCGGGCGCCGGCGCCGGCGCCCATGCCGGGTCCCGCGTCCGCGCCTCCGGCGCCCGCGCCGGTCGACGCGGTCTCTCAGGCGGGCCCGGCGGAGACGGCCGTGCTGGAGGCACCGGCGGCGGCGCCGTCACCGATCGCGGCGCCGGTGGAGCCCAGCGTCGAGCCGCCCACGATCGGACCGCCACCCCCACCGGCCGCGTCCGTGACCGCGGCTCGCGCCGAGCAGATGCAGCCACCTCGCGCGCCGGCGCCGCCGTCCCGGCCAGCGCCAGCGCGCCCGGGGAGATCGAGCAACGCCGAGGAGCCCGATCCAGCCTCCGCCATCGACTGGCTGCTCACCCGGCGCGGCCAGTAACGATCCCGACGACCCGCGCCCGCCGTATAGGCGGGCTGGACCGCGCGGATTATAATGACCGGGTCGCGCGTGACGTCACTCCCCGGTAGCTCAGTCGGTAGAGCGCCTGACTGTTAATCAGGATGTCGCTGGTTCGAGCCCAGCCCGGGGAGCCAACCTTCTCACGAGTTTCCGAGCGCCCGCACTGCGCGCGCCGTCCCGGTGCTGCGCCCGGGGCGCGTTTTGCTGGCTCGGGTTCCCTTTGGCCAGGCCCCTTCCCTCCATCCCCTCCGCCCCCGGTTCCCCGGGTTTGTTCGGAGACTTCGTCGGCACTACGGGCCTGTCCGACTGCCCTTGGCCGTGCATCATCGGCGTGCGTCCGTCGACTTCCCGACGCGGCCCGCGGGGCCATCCCCCACGGGCGACCAAGGGCTCTCCCGGTTCTCGCGCGAGGTGTGTCCGGACATGCTCGGGGTCTCTGACCGCGCGGGACTCCACCGCGTCTTACGATATCGACGCGCCGGATGTGGCCTTCCGCCTTCCTCCACGGCGTCGGCGTCCCACAGTGAGGCTCTTTCGCGGCTCAATACCCGGCCTGCCCGTTCCCCTGTCAACGCTTCGCGCCCGCCCTCACGGACGGCCACGCATGACTCGGGGCCGGTGTGGCTACACCTCGCCGGTTTAACCTGGCGCACGGAGGAATGCGCCATGGAGCACGGTACCAGAGACCGGCAGCATGCGCAGCGGCCTGAGACGGTATCGCTCGGCGAGCTGCTCCACCAGCACGTCCGCGTGGCCGTCGAGCAGGCGGTGCAGGAGGAACTGGCCGCACTGCTGGGCGACACGACCCCCGATGCGCCGAGGATCGCAGTCCCGACAACTGCTGCCGGGCCCATCCATTGCCTCACGAGAACCTCCCGAAGAGCCGCCACCCGCCGCTGCACCGCCCCGCCAAGGCCTTATCGGGTCCGCCTCTAGCAGCCGCTGGCCGCCTGCCGATACGCCACCTCCACCGTGCCGGCCTGCCGGATCACGATCTCCACGTCGTCGTCCCCGCGCGGGTCGCGGCACCCACTGATGGAGCCGACCTTCCACTCCAACGGCCCTGGTTCGTCGTCTCCCAGGTCGGTACGGAAGATGTTCGCCGTCGGGACGCCGTGCACCAGGTATCGCTCGGCCGCCAGTCTTCAGTGCGGGCGTCGGCGGCGGTTTTCTGGCGGCCGGGATGATCGAGAGCCGCGAGGAGCGCCTCGCGCGCCGTTACGTCCTCGCCGAACGAGCGTGGCGCCAATGCACCGCGCCCATGCCTCAGCTGACGATCGACGAGCTGATCGCGGCGGCCACGCCACCGACCGTCACGGAGCGCGCGTGGGAGACGGTCACAAGCCTCTTCGTCGTGGGACAGCCTTCAAGCGGTTCCCGCTGTGAGCGCGAGACGATCGAGCTCGACATCGCCAACGAGGCTATCCGCATGAGTCGCCGCCCCCGATGAAGCGATGGCCCCAGCAGCCTATGGCAGGATCCGATCCAAGCCGATTACGTGGTGCCGCGCCGATGACGGCCCATCTCAAGGCATCACGGTTGGCAGCAACCTCTACGTGTCGCTCGGTGGCGCCGGCGCCATCGACGCTCATCGGCATTCCGGCCGAGTGGGTCGCTGGCGGGCTCTCCAGCTTCCTCGCCACCGCCGTCGACGTGACCCGGATACGCGATTGATTCCGAACGCCCCAAGTTGGCGCGCTGGCACGATCTTCAGAGTACCGATCGCGAATTAGACCAAAGTCCAATAGCCAGCGGGGGCCTACCGGCCGAACATCACTGATGAAAGCCTGTTCGAGATGACTCGCGCCGATTGGCTGAGTCGACGTTGAGTGGAAACCACGCCTCCTGGCAGCCCGGAAATGCAGTGTACCGATGCGGGCGACTTTCCCGCCGGGAACAGCGCGCCGTAATGCATTTGGTCTCAGCACCGCAGTTGTAACTGTCGCCCCCCCTCGGCGCCGAGCTGTGATGCCAAAGAGCGGCTCGAGACACGAGTCGCGGGAGACACGATGAACTCATCGAACGATGAGCCCCAGAGTCTCACCAAGTTCATTCAGATCTGTGCATCGCAAAACGACCTCTTTGCCCTAGACGTGCAAGGGAACATCTACCAATACAACTTCGACGCGACGGCGTGGGAAAAGCTCGCCGCAAGCCGCTCACTCGAGGGCCCTAAGCGAAGCAACCACGCGAGGACGGCTGACCGCGAACGCTCGTAACTCCTCGCGTTTCCCAGTCTGGCGTGTGACGCCGCTCGCGGGGCATGGTGGTCCCACCTTCAGGAGGGGCCACGATGGACGATCGGATGCGACGGCTTCAGCAGGCAGGGGTACGCACGCCGGACGTGGGGTGGCGCATGATCGCCGCACGATCTCGCCTCCTCGTGGCCGACGTCGAGGCCCCAAGAATTCGCTGCCTAGCATCGGGACCGTGCCACGTTTGGCGCACCTCCAAAGGAGGTCTCGATGCTCGCATCGCTGTTCCTGATGGTGGACCGGTCGCCGTAGCGGTCCTCGAGGATCTCGCAGCTCGGTGCGCGGGCGGTAGCGCTGCCCGTCGAGGGCGAGTTCCACCGCCTTGACCTCGGCGGGATCGCGTATGAGATCCGGCCCGGCCACCTCGACCCCACGCTCGTCGAGCCGGCGCTGCTGCGCCTACTGCGCGGCAGAATCCAGCCTGACCTGCGATGCGCCGGGGGGGCGGCACTGGGGCCGGTGCGGCGTGCGGATGTGCACGGAGCACACGACGCGGGTTGGTAACGACCACGATCTCGCCGCGAGCATGCCGCCGTCAGCGATCACCTGGAGACGATCCGGCTCCGCGAGACGGCGACGAACGTGTGGTGGGAGAGGGTCGAGACGCACGCGGTGCCGATCGCGGGGACCGAGCGTCCGCTGTCCGAGGCGGAGCGGATCCCCGGCGTCGTCGACCCGGACGACGAGCCCGTGCAGCAGCGTCCGCGCGGAGCGGGCGACCCGGTCCGCTCACCCGCCGGTCAAGACCTCCACGCCGCGCTGGCCATCACCGCCGGCAAGTGGATGGTCACCGCCACTGGCCGCCAACCCGCCACGTCACACGCCCGGCCCCACGATGCCGCCTGGAGGCGGCGCCGGGTCCGCCGCTTCGCCTGGGCTCTCGCCGCTCGCCGACTCTCGTTCTCGAACTCACGCCGGCAGCGGGCGTGCAAAACGCCTGCGCCCGGCCTCCGGAGCGCCGGGGCTGGAAGGGGCCAACCTTTCAGCCAGTACCCGCTGACGGTCGGCACTTCCAGCCCGTTGCCGGCTACTACGAGGCGACCGGTCCCCGTGACGGCGCGACGGCCCCCGCGTGTCTGGCGACGATTTCCTCGGATACGGTCCAACGGCGCTTGTTCGGTTCTCGGGGCGGTCAGCTACTCCGCAACCTTGACCCGGTCGCGCCCCTCGGCCTTTGCCCGGTAGAGTGCGGCATCCACCGCCCGAAGGACCATGGGAGCGGTCTTTCCATGGCCGGGAAACACCGCGACGCCGACGGAGACCGAAACGGGCCCAACAAGCTGGTCCCGGTACGGGACGAGTAGGCGCTTGACTTGCTCTCGCAGCTCTTCGGCCCTGGCGCGCGCCAGGTCAAGCGGCGCCTCCGGGAGGATGAGAACGAACTCTTCACCGCCGTAGCGACAGGCGATGTCCCCTTCACGCACGCGCGACCTGAGCAGATCGGCCAGCGCCCGCAGCACTTCATCTCCCGCCTCATGACCCAGCGAGTCGTTGAGCCGCTTGAAGTGGTCGATGTCCATCATGATGATCCCGATGGAACGGTGACCGCGCGTGGCCCGGGCGAACTCGAGCTCGAGCGTCTCCTCCATGCAGCGCCGGTTGAAGAGCCCCGTGAGCGGATCCAGGATGGACTGATTCCGCAACGTTTCACGCAGCCGTAGGTTGGCGAGGGCCAGCGAACAATGCTCGGCCAGAGTCACCGCGAGCTGTTGCTGAGACTCACGCAGGGGCTCGGGCATCCGGCTGGCCTCGCCCACCTGAAAGAGGTCTCCAGCCAGGTGAAGAATGCCCAGCGGCTCGCCGTGGGCCATCATGGGCACGCAGAGGGAGTCCGTCGACTGCGAGGCGTTCAGGTGCCCGCAGACGATCCCGGTGCCTGGTGCCTCGCCGCGATGCGCCCGCCCGCGTCGCAACGCCCAGCACTGGTCGGGCGGGAAGGCACGGTTGCCCGGCTGCCAATTCCCCCACTGCGCGACGATCGCGACATGATTCCTCGAGGCGCTGAGGACGCCGAGAGCTCCGGACCGCGACGGGAAGAACTTCGGCATGAACGCGCCGATAACGGTGTAGGCTTCCTCGACGGTGAGGCAGCTCTGCAGAAGGTCACTCATTTCGCTGTGCAGGGTGGCCTGCCGACCCCGCTCTTCCAGCTCGTTCACCCAGTCGGTCAGCTTTCGATTCGCGTCTTGCAGCGCCGCCTCGGCCTGCCGACGCTCGGTCACATCACGGCCGATGCCCTGCACGCGGACCGCCTGCCCACCCTCGGTGATCAGCCGAGTGCCGATCTCGAGTGGCACCGGTCGCCCGTCCTTGGCAAGGATCTCCAGCTCGTAGAGGGTCGGTGCCGGCTCGACGGCCTGGCGTTCGATCATCCGGCGGACGAGCTCGGCGGAGGCCGAAGTTGCGAGTTCGGCAAAGTTCGACCCGAGGAGTTCCTCACGCGTGTATCCGCAGATCTCCTCACCCCGCTTGTTGAGCGACACGAAGCGTCCCTGCAGGTCGGTCGTGTAGACCATGTCGGTGGCATTCTCGAACAACTCACGATACCGTCGTTCGCTCTGCTGGAGCGCGGCCTCGATCCGGCGGCGCCCGCCCATGGCCGCGCCCAGCACGAGCGCCGTCACGGCAACCACACCCATGAAGATCTGCAGCCAGAAAAACCTCTCTATGGGTGACGTGGCCGCGAAGGGGCCGATCTGTCGGGCCGTGTTCCAGGTCGCGATCCCCCACACGAGCAGGGTCATCGTGGCCGCCTCCCGCTGCCCGAAGCGCAGGGCGGCCCAGATGGCGAAGGGGAAGACGGCGATGGTCAACGGCGAGTGAGTGGTCCCAATCCCGAACCACCCGCCGAACACGATCGCGCCCGCGCTCGCTTGCAGGGCGAGCAACGCCGCCGCTTCACCGACCCTCTGGAACTGCCAATTGATCTGGGGACGAGCGGCCCAGGTGAGCAGTACCGGGGCCACGACGATCGCTCCCATGGCGTCCCCCAACCACCACTGCCACCACAGCGTGCCAGCGAGAGACCACGGGGCGGCGGCACCCAGGCAGAGACTGGCGACCCCGATCGTTGCGCTGATCGTGGTGGCCAGCATCCCGGCTAGCGCGACGAATTCGATGACGTCCTGGGGTCGCTCGAGCGACGGACGGAACCGGGTCAGGCGCCTGAGCAGGTAGGTGCCGGTGACCGCCTCCAGCGTGTTGCCAGCCGCGATGCCGGCGGCCACGGCCATGCCCACGCCGGTGGCTGCATTGACGAGGAAAGCCCCAACCGCGATACCAGGCCAGAGACGGTAGCCAAAGAGCAGTAGCGCCGCAAGGGCGATCCCTGTTGGCGGCCATACGAGGGTAACGCTCTTGTGCACCGGAGCGAACCACAGCCCGAGACTCGCCGCGGCGGAGTACACGATGGCCAGGCCGGCCACCAGCACGACGGGGGATACGCGGCGACGCGCGGCAGGCCCGACAGGAACGAGGTCAGCCTCGGAGGAACGTCCGAGAGGCCCGTCACGCCCCTTCTCGGTCCCGCTCAGTGGCAGTGTCATTCGCCCCCTGCGTCAGAGCCCTGCCATGCCCTCTTCAGCGCAACGTCAGCTTCGCTGCCTTTGCCAGGCGCCAGTGCCCCTTGCAACCACGTGGGGTTCGGCGGCTACATGGCTCCCGACTAGCCTCATTGTACGATTCCGCGACATCAGCGGGTCTCGACTTTCGACCGGGCCCCGCTGCTCTTCGAAGTCGCCGGGAGCACCGAGATCGCAAGCGCCAAGCTCGCGACCAGTCGCGAATTAGACCGAAGTTCCCCTGCCAGCATGCGAGGTAAGGCCGCATCACCGTGACGAAAACTGTTGGTTTCGAGCGGATGTCTGTAGCCAAGAGATATACGCGATCGCCTGAGACAATCTCGCTCCTGTGTAGGCGCACTTGTCGGGGAGTGTAGTAGCCAAGATATTTCTTGACCTCCCACCGGCTCGGCACGTAGGGTCAGGGCATGGCGCGCGGCTCCGGGGCCTGTCACGTCGCCGAGATCACGCGCACGCACGGCGGCCGGCGCTATCGCTATTACCTGCTGCGTCGCACCTATCGCCAGGACGGCAAGGTCAAGCACGAAACCCTCGGGAATCTCTCCCGCCTCCCGGCGGCGATCATTGAGCTGATTCGCCGCGCCGTGCGGGGCGACGCGCTGGTCCCGCCCGACGACGCGTTCGACGTCATCCGCTCTCGGCCCCACGGCCACGTCGCCGCGGTCGTGGGCACGGCGCGGAAGTTGGGCCTGTCCGCGCTCCTCGCGGCGGCGCGCAGCCGGGAGCGGGATCTCGTCGACGCGCTGATCGCGGCGCGCCTGCTGGATCCCTGCTCCAAGCTCGCGACGGCGCGGGCCCTCGGGACGGCGACCGAGGAGTCCTCCCTGGGCGAGAGCCTGGGCGTCGCTGACGCCGACGAGGACGCGCTCTACGAGGCGATGGATTGGCTCCTGGCCCGGCAAGCGCGCGTCGAGCAGGCCTTGGCCCGCCGGCATCTGACCGACGGTAGCCTCGTCCTCTACGACGTGACCTCGACATACTTCGAAGGCCGGAAGTGTCCCTTGGCGAAGTTCGGCCATCCGCGCGAGGGCCGGCGGGACAAGCTGCAGATCGTCTTCGGCCTGCTGACGAATGGCGACGGCTGCCCGGTCGCGGTCGAAGTGTTCGAGGGCAACACCGGCGACCCCACGACCGTGCCGGCGCAGATCACGAAGCTCCGCGAGCGGTTCGGGATCGCGCGCGTGGTGCTCGTCGGCGACCGCGGCATGCTCACGGACGCGCGGCTGCGGGAGAATCTGCGACCGATCGAGGGCCTCGACTGGATCACCGCGCTGCGCGCGCCGGCGATTCAGGCCCTGGCCGCGGGCGGGACCCTGCAGCTCGCGCTGTTCGATCAGCAGGACCTGGCCGAGATCACTCACCCCGACTATCCCGGCGAGCGGCTCATCGTCCGCAAGAATCCGCTGCTGGCCGAGGAGCGAGCCCGTAAGCGGGCGGAGCTCCTGGCGGCGACCGAACGCGAGCTGGCCACGATCGCGGCCGCCACCGCGCGCGCGAAGCGGCCGCTCCGCGGCCAGGCCCGCATCGCGCTTCGCGTCGGCAAGGTGCTCGGGCGGCGGAAGGTCGGCAAACACTTCACGCTCGAGATCACCGACACGAGCTTCCGCGCCGCGCGCGACGAGGCGGCCATCGCCCGCGAGGCCGCCCTCGATGGGGTCTATGTCCTGCGGACGAGCGTCGCGGCGGATCGGCTCGCGACGGCCGAGGCCGTGCGCAGCTACAAGCGGCTGGCCGCCGTCGAGCGCGCGTTCCGGAGCCTCAAGACCGTCGACCTCAAGGTGCGCCCCATTCATCACCGCAAGGCCGACCGCGTCCGCGCGCACGTGTTCCTCTGCCTGCTGGCCTACTACGTCGAGTGGCACATGCGGCGCGCCCTGGCCCCGATGCTCTTCGACGATGACGACCCGGCCGCCGGCGAGGCCGAGCGCCACTCGGTGGTGGCACCCGCCCAGCGGTCGCCCCGAGCCAAGGCTAAAGCGCTGACGAAGCGGACGGCCGACGGCGAGCCCGTCCACAGCTTCCAGTCGCTCCTGCGCCATCTGCGGACGATCGTGAAGGATCGCATGCGCCTGAAGTCGGACGCGGCGATCGAGTTCGACAAGATCACGACGCCGACTCCGCTCCAGCAGCGCGCCCTGGATCTGCTCGGGGTCTCCCTCACCCTGTAGCCAGAGCGCTCGGGCACCGAGACATGGCCTCGTCAACGAAATCGACACCATAGCCTCTGAGGGGAGGGGGAACTTCGGATTAGACCAAAGTCCAATAGCCAGCGGGGACGAGCCACCAGCACAGGCCGGCCGCTCGCCACGTCACACGCCCGGCCCCACGATGCCGCCTGGAGGCGGCGCCGGGCCCGCCGCTTCGCCTGGGCTCTCGCCGCTCGCCGACTCTCGTTCTCGAACTCACGCCGACAGCGGGGCGTGCAAAACGCCTGCGCCCGGCCTCCGGAGCGCCGGGGCTGGAAGGGGCGCCGACACGCCGGGCGGCTACAAACCCCTTGGCCCAACTCGGCGCGTTGCTCCGTTGCTCTACGGGGCTGCCAGCGCGGTTTGGCGGCGGAATCAGGGCCACCGTCATGTCGTTCCGCTCCGCAGCCATGACCCAAGCCGAGGATCAGGGCGTCCTCCGCCGACAGCGCCATCGCCATTGGCGAGGCACCGGCCCTCTCCGGCTGCCGCGGCCAGGGCCGGCTCCGGCTGCATCCGAGGAACGCGAAGCTGCTCCTCATTGTGTCTGGTCGGTGCCTGACGCCCGGCGGCGCTGCCCTCAACCAAAGCGCCGTGGAACCGCTCAACGACCAGCCGCGGGTCGGACACGACCTGTGGATCCCACGGATGGCGGGGCAGCGGCTCCCGCACGTGGGCGCCGGGACCATAGACCCCATCAAACACAGCGCGCTCGAGTTGGCGGCGATAGCGTCCCTGGGACGCGAACAAAAGCCCGGCACAGCGTCGGCACCGCCAAAGACCATCTTCGACGGCCTCGACGTCGAGACGGTCACCGGTGAAACAGCCTTTTGCATCCCGTTTGGGCTCGCCCATTCGCTCCATTCATTCCTCGTGGGTGGATATTCAGAAGGCGAAGCGTTCCTCCTTGGGTTCTCGATAGAAGTCCCAGTGGCTGGGCGCCGTGTCAACAAACCGCTCGAGCTCATCCTGCCGAAATCTCCACCGCCGTCCGATGAGTCGGCCGTTCAGTTCTCCGCGCTCGACGTACCCCACGACTGTGCGAGGGTGAAGCCGCAGGAACGCGGCCGCCTGCTTGAGCGTCAGGAGCGGCGTTTTCGGCGTCATGCTGGTGGCAGGGCCCGGGGAGGTCCCCAACGAGTGGGATCCGGCTGGAAGGCGAGACCCTCCGGAGTCCGGCTCAGGATTCCCCACGCGATCAGCGTGCGGGCGATCGCCTTGGTGTGGGAGTAGTGGAGCCGCGTGCGCTTGGCCACCGCCAGAGCCGTGAGAGGCTCCGGCGCGAGCAGAACGGCGAGCACGATCTGCTGTTCTCGGCCTGTCAGCCGGATCTGACGGAGAAGGGACAGTAACTGGTCCCCCGGGGTCGCGGAACCAATGGCGGCCCTTGGAGCAGTCATTTGACGAGGCCAAGGGCGAGAAGCACCGGTCGTCGATCCAGATGCATCCCCGGCCGACCGGTCACTTGCGGCATCAGTGTCTCTCCTCCGTCGCTCGTGACGGCGCTGTTGCGTTGCGCCCAACCCAGAGAACGTCCCGCGACGGAGTCAAGAGATTATCCCGGCACTGGGCAGAATCCAGGCACAGGCGGTCGAGCGTCGAAGGCCGGCCAAGGTCGATGCCGAGGCCCTCGCCAGGCGTTCGCCAGCCTCCTTCACTTGAGGGGGCGGTGTATGCGCTGCACACTGACGAGGGGAGGAGTCGATGGACTGCTACCAGAAGGCCGTCAGCGGCATCGTCGTGGGCTCGGTTGGCGTGTTCTTGGTCGGCGAGGCCTTCCACGCGGGGGAGGACCCACCGCGAGGCGCACAAGCAGGGCGCGCCGGGCTTCAGCCTCTACGTCGGGGCGACCCTCCCGGATCGCCGCGCGCTCGACGATGAGCCTCACCGGGAGCGGCGCGGCCCCGTGATGCTGCGCTACCCGACGATCGTGAGCTCGTCCTCCAGCACTGGTGCCGTAACCGCTGCGACCGCAAGCGAGGACTTCGACCTCCGGGGCCTCTCGGTGCCCGTCACGCTCAAGAACGGCCGCTTCATCGTCGGCCAGGAGTTTTCGAGCGCGTGACCGGCCGCGGGGCTGGTTCCACGGTGGTTCCCAACCACCGTGATCCACCAGCACGCACCGACACGTGTGCGACTCGTGTTCTGTCGAGATCCCGCGAGGATACATCGTCGTGCACCTCGGTGTGGAGGCTCCTGGTCGGACTGTTAATCAGGATGTCGCTGGTTCGAGCCCAGCCCGGGGAGCCAACTCCTGCGAGTCCTACGGAGACGCCTCGCCCCTGATCTCGCCGATCTTGCGGTCGCGGTCGCTCGCCACCCTCTCCAGATCGCGCCGCAGATTCTCGTTCAGCAACTCGACCTCCTCACGGGTCGCAGCTTTGCGGAGCGCGGCCCGGTGGAGAATCTCCCGCTCGGCGGTCTTCGCCGTGAAGACCTGACGGACCTCGGCGATGGCGGCCTTCTGGGCGTCGGTGAGCGGGCGCTCATCGACGTTGGCCTCCTTGTCCTTCTGCCGGAGGCGCTGCATTGCCAGTTCGAACGCGCTCTTTGGGGCGTCGTCGGACATCGGCTGCAGTGTAGCAGGGGTGTCGGGTGTAGCCGGATGGCTCCACGTTGGTTCAAAATCACCTCGATTTCACCGGAATCAATCATGAGGTATCGAACCATGAGGTATCGAACCAGTTCGGGCTCCCCTTTGAGCTCGACCTCCTTCGGTTTCTCGACGCGCTCGTTCGTAGTCTGGAACACGCCGCCGGAAGACCGCACGAGGCGATCACACGGCCAGTCACTGTGGCCACACGACTCGCCCGTCAACCGCAATGGAGGCGATCATGCGCGGCTCTAGCGTCATCCTTCGACCACGCTGGGGGGACAGTAGCTCCTCGGGCTGGAGGTCGCGAACCCGGAGGAAGACCAACTGGCCGGCCTCCATTCCCTCGAAGCTCATTCCGCCGAAACCGACACGGGCGGCGCCACCGCCATCCTCGGCGAAGACGATCTGGTCGGTTGGCAGGGGCACCGTCGCTCCGTCTCCGAAGACGATAGACGTTCCAGGGGGACCGTTCTGCACGATCGGCAGCTTCGACACGACCTCCGGTTCGCGGCTGATGCGGGTACCGGGCACGAACTCGATGAGCAGCGGATAATTGTTCACTCTCGTCATCCTACGCCGTCGGCGTCGCGGAGGCGCGCCCTCGGTGGAACTATGCCAATATGGTCCACGGCTGGCCTCTCCTCTCTGCGGCGTTGGCCGCGTGTGCTCTTGTGGGGCAGCGTACGCTACCACGTCGAGCGAGAGACCAGCCGCTTCATCCCATCTAGGCTCTCTCGCCGCTGGACGAAGCCCAGACCAAGGAACTGGCGGCGGGGGTGTAGCGCGCCATGGCGGCCTTGCAACCAAAGGAGGCGCAGGTCATTCGCCGCCGGTTCGGCGTCAGCGTGGAGACGCCACAGACGCTGAATGAGATCGGGGCGGTCTTCGGGCTGACCAGGGGAGCGGATCCGTCAGCTGGAGGCCGCGGCCCTGAGCCGGCTCGCTCGCGGTCGGCTCGTAAACTCGAGGAACCGAGTCATCGACGCCTGAAAAGAGACGCGGAGCGGAAGAGGGGGAGATCACCATGACGTACGTGATCGTCGAGCCGTGCATCGACGTCAAGGACAAGGCCTGCGTCGAGGTCTGCCCGGTGGACTGCATCTACGAGGGGCCGAACCAGCTTTTCATCCACCCCGACGAGTGTATCGACTGCGGGGCCTGCGAGCCGGTGTGCCCGGTGAAGGCGATCTTCGTCGAGGACGAGACGCCGGAACAGTCGAAACACTTCATCGCGCTGAACAAGCAGTTC
>Ga0302046_10001544_pt1 | contig 21557 bp, 22 predicted proteins | sample RVTome_11_FD_200261 | JGI IMG/M metagenome (GOLD analysis project Ga0302046, IMG submission 200261) | Soil microbial communities from uranium-contaminated site in the Upper Colorado River Basin, Wyoming, United States - RVT147D111 (version 2) ...
TGCAAGCTCAGCGGTCGCTTCGAAGACTTCTGGGAACGCCGTGCCCTGGCGCGCCGGGCCGTCTGAGCCGGACGGCCGTCACTTTTCAGTCGTGCGCCCCTCCGGTCGGGCCGTACCAAAGACGAAGGCCCCGGGTCCACGCGGACTCGGGGCCTTCCCGGAATGGTGAGGTGACGTCGGGGCCCCCGTGCGGGGCTGCGGCGTCACGCGACACCGGAGACGTCCCGCTAGGGGAACGTCACCTCCGCCAATCCGCAGCTACCGTTAACCACTGGACCACCTCCTTTCCGGGCGTCGTGAACCAAGGCGGCCCCCTAGCCGCCCGGCCCCGACCGGCCGCCCCAGGCCTCGCGGGACCGCCGCGCCGGCCTCGCCGGCGCGGATTCCGCCCGTGAAGCGTACTACGATTCGGCGGCGCTTCCGAGGGCTTTCTGCGCCCGACCGCCGGCGCGCCGTCAGTGCAGGGGTTGTCCGCAGCCGTGGTACGTGCGATCGTCGAGCCCGACCTCGACGCTCGTAGCGAACGACTCGCCGCTCATCGAATCGACGCACGGCTCCCCCCGCAAGGTGACGACGAGCTCGTGCCCGGCGCTCGATCCCGCGTAGGTCGCGACGCGCCCGGAGGGGTCGACCGCGGGCCGCGGAACCCGCGCCTCGTGGCGCGTTCGGCCGTAGTCGGTGATCCACACGACCCGGTCGGGGTAGACCTCGACGGACCACCCCGGCTCGTTCCCGGTCCCCCAGAAATCCGCGCCCCGCAGCTTGGCGCTCTCGACGATCGAACGGCGGCGGTTTTCGACGCATCGCCGTTCGGCCTCGCCGGAGATCAGCGATGCCTCCCCGCCCTTCTCCCAGAAGGTCACGCCGGCATCGGGATCGTGGTACTTCGCCCCGGAGCCGGAGGGCACGTGCGCGAGGATCGCGCCTCCCTCGCGCAGGAACAGGTAGATGGTGTCGTCGTCCGGCCGGTACTCGGCCACGAGATAGAAGCCGTCGTCGCATTCGTACGCGCGCGCGAAACGCGAGGCGGCCCCCCGAGGTGACTGCTCGGCGTCTCCTCGCGGGCCCGCGACAGCGGCACCCTGTTCGCCGGCCGGCTCGCCGCAACCGGCGCACAGCGAGGCCAACAGGTGGAGCGCCGCGGGAAGGGACACGCGAATCGTCATGGATCGATCCGCTCGGCCAACAGCCGGCCTCAGTCCGTGCCGGGCTTGCGGATCAGGGTCGCCGGGAAGGGCATCACGGCGCCTTCCTTGGGCGCCGCGGTGATGCGGCTCACGCCTTCCCTCTCGACCTCGTCGATCCTCACCACGGCTTGCATCGGGATGCTGAAGCGCTTCACGCCCTCGAACTCGCTCTTGAGCCGCTCCTCGGAGGGATCGACCACGACCTGGGTTCGCTCGCCGAACAGCAGATCCTCGATCTCGATGAAGCCGAACAGGCTGCCCTGACCGACGGACTTGGCGTAGATCTCGTAGACCTGCCCCTGGTTGAAGAACGTCACCTTGTAGACCCTGCGCTCCGCCATTCCCTACGACCCCGGCTGCGGCGAGTCGTGGTTCCAGATCACCCACTGGTGCCGCCAGCAGCCGTCCTTTCCGCGCGTCGCGACCGCGATGTACTTGCCCTGCCCCTCGATCCGGCGCCCGTCTTCGCCCTCGCCGGCGAAGATGAAGGAGACGTGGTGGCGACCCCAGGTGATCCCGAGATCGCCGTCGATCTCCTCGGCCGTCTCGATCGGCAGCAGCCGGCGGTCCTGGAACAGGTCGGCGTAGCCGCGCAGGTAGGCGCCGATCGCGTCGCGGCCCGTGACGATCGGTCTTCCCGGAGGCAACCGCGAGCCGTGCTCGGCGTGGTTCGCGACCAGCGCCGCGATCTCTCCTGCCGCCCAGTGGGCGTTGAATGCCGTGTCGAGGGCGCTCGGGCTGTCGAGACACTCGGCGTCCTCGGCCGCGCCGGGGGTGGTCGCGACGAGCTCCGGCCCGGGGACCGAACCCGGCGGCGCGGCGTCGCGATTCCACAGGTTGCGCTGGATCGAGAGCGAGCCGTCGGGATTGCGGCGGGTGACGGCGATCCACTTGCCGGATTCGTCGCGCGCCCCCCCGGATTCGTCGCGCACGGTCTGCGTGTAGCTCCCGCGCGCGATCACCACATCGCCGCTCGCCAGCACCTCGTCCGCCCGGTTGCGGACCTCGATCGCGCCGCCGGAGAACAGGTTCCGGAACAGGACCCCGATGCCCGTCGGCCCGACGTGCGCCGCCCGGTCCGGCGGCATCGCGGCGGGGCCGTCCTCGACGTACAGCGCCACGACCTGCTGCGGGTCGCCGCTCGCCATCGCCGCGTCCCAGCGCCGGACGAGATCGTTCACGGCTGCGGACGCATCGGACGGCGAGCCGTCGCCGCCGGGCGGAGCGCACGCGAACCCGGCCACGGCGAGACCGAGAATCGCGAGCATCGCGCTCGCGCGGTTCATCACCGGCGTTCCTCCTGGATGGGAGGCGGAGTTTACACGATTCTCACTCGCCGGGTCCGATCGGAGGCGTGTGTGTAATCCGCTGACTCTTGGCCCACGACCGGCGTGCTTGGGACCTGGCGGTCGACCCGCGCGAGCTGTGGGCGGGTCCGTCGGACCCCCATAACGTAAGGAGGCGTCCCTCGAGCACCTCGGGACGCCTCCCCTCGAATCGAATTCGGTCGGCGGATCAGTAGCGGTGATAACCGCCGCCGCCGCCGCGCCCGCCGCGGCCGCCGCCACCCCCACCGCCGCCGCCGGTGCGCTCGCGGGCCTCGTTGACGGTCAGAGCGCGACCCTCCATCTCGAAGCCGTGCAGCTCACGGATCGCGCTCTCGGCCTCTTCGCTGCTCCCCATCTCGACGAAGCCGAAGCCTCGCGGCCTTCCGGTGTCGCGGTCGGTGATCACCTTGACGTCGGTCACCGTCCAGCCGTTGCGCGAGAACAGCTCGCGCAACCCCTGCTCGTCGATGCTGTAAGGAAGGTTGCCGACGTAGAGCCTGTTGCCCATGCTCTCCAACTCCTCTGCCTCCCTCTCGGGAGACGTACCAGATTCTGACATCCGGCTCTGCGTTCCGGGCCGGATACACGCCCGGGCCATTCCCAGGTGCTCCACGCTCCGTTTCGTACGAGAGTATGGGAACAGAACCTGCCGGCTAACCTACCTCTGGAGTCCTGCGGTGTCAAGGATTTGGCATATATCCAGCGGAGCGTTACAATGCCTGCCCACAGCGACCCGGCGAAGGGAGCGACATGGCCAGGAAATCGAGACAGTCCTTCCTCAAGCGGCAGCGGGAGCGCAACCGGGTCGAGAAGGCGACCCTGAAGCGCCTGAAGCGCCAGCAACGCCGCCAAGGTGAGGACGTCGGGGGAGCCGAGGGCATCGAGGGCGGCGTGGACGAACCCGGAGACGCGGGTCTCGACGCGGATCGCGTGCCGACGGACGGCACTTCCGACGCACCGCCTCGCGCGGCCACATCCGGAACGGATCCCGACGGGCAGGACTGAGTGCCCACGGCCACGGAACACGGCGCCCCGACGGGGACCGCGCCCCGCCAGGGCGGGTGCCGATCACTAATCTCACCGCTTCCCGAACTCGCGGCGGGGATCCCCGGAGACGCGAGCGTCCCCGGGCTCGACTGAGAGCCCGAAGACCATCACCCCGGAACGACTCCCGGAGACGACATCGATGACCGCACACCCGTCACCCGCAGCACTACGAGCGCCCGCCGCATCCGCCGTCAAGTACCCGTCGCACTCCGAGCTCCGGACGGTGCTGATCGACCGGGTCGACGCCTACTTCGAGGACAGCCGCAAGAGCCGTCACGGCGGACTGAGGCTGTGGGTCAAAACGGCCATCCTCATCGCGTGGTGGACGGCGTCGTACGTCGTGCTGATGTTCGTGGCCGACTCATGGTGGCAAATCCTGATCGCGGCCGGCTCGCTGGGGCTGGCGGTCGCCGGCATCGGCTTCAACATTCAGCACGACGGAGGCCACGGATCGTACTCCGCGAAGCCGTGGGTGAACCGCATCACCGCCACGGCGCTCGACCTCGTCGGCGGCAGCTCGTACATGTGGCGGTTCAAACACAACCTCCTCCACCACCACTACACCAACGTGGACGGGCTCGACGACGACCTGGAAGCCGGCCCGTTCCTGCGACTCGCCCCGGAGAAACCGCGGTACTGGTTCCATCGCTTCCAGCACCTGTACATGTGGCCGCTGTACCTCTTCCTGCCCATCAAGTGGCAGTGGTACGACGATTTCCACACGCTGGCCGTCGGGCGCATCGGCGGTCAGAGCGTCCCGCGTCCGCGAGGTTGGACGCTCGTCGCGCTGTTCGCCTGGAAGGCGCTGTTCTTCGGCTGGGCGCTGGTGCTGCCGCTGGTGCTGCATCCCACCGGGGTCGTGCTCGCGGTGTACGGGTTCGTATGCCTGGTCAGCGGCATCACCCTGGCCACCGTGTTCCAGCTCGCGCACTGCGTCGAGGAGGCGGAGTTCGAGGAGCATCCCGAGTCCGGCAGCCGGCTGCCGCGGCCCTGGGCTGAGCACCAACTCGCCACGACCGTCGATTTCAGCCCGCGCAACCCGCTCCTGAGCTGGTACCTCGGAGGTCTGAACTTCCAGGTCGAGCATCATCTGTTTCCGAAAATCAGCCACGTGCACTACCCGGCCATCGAGAGAATCGTCCGGGAGGTGTGCGCCGATTTCGGCGTCCGCCACCGCAGCCACGCCCGCCTGGCGAGCGCCCTCGCCTCTCACGTACGGCACATGAAGAAGATGGGGCTCGCCACGGTGCCCGAGACGGCACGCTGACGCCACGAATGGCGGCCGGCCGCGCCGGCGTCGCACCCGCGGTTCGGTGCCGGCTCAGGACCCGCCGTGCGCGAGCCGCAGCCCCATGCCCGGCCGCGGCTGACCCACGAGCGTTTCCAGGGTGACCGACGCGAAGGTCGACCGCGCCTGCTCGTCGACCTCGTCGAACAGCCGCCGTAGCCGGCGGCTCTCCGCGGGCTCGCGGCCCGGTCGCCGGTCGTCGATCGGGCAGCGGCACGAAACCCCGGGAGGCTCGAAGGCTTCGATGACGTCGAGCACCGTGATCCCGGCCGCCTGGCGCGCCAGGCGGTAGCCGCCGCCCGACCCGCGGACGCCGACCGCGACCCCGCCGCGGACGAGCTGCTGGAAGACCTTGGCCAGCACGGCGGGCGGGATCGAGTAGCGCTCCGCGACGAACGCGACGCTGACCTGCCTGCCGGGCCCCGCCCGCGCCATCTCCATGGCCGCGAACAGGGCGTAGCTCGTGCTCTTGTTCGGTTTCATCATCGCGAGGGCGCGCCTCCCGCAGCGAGGTCCAGGTCGAGACAGTAGCGCGGGGCGGGATGGAAGCCCTCGTGGTGGAAGAACCTCAGCAGCTGCTGGTCGTCCCAGCCGACCTGGGTCGACAGGCGCGCCACGCCGAGGGCCGACAGGTTGATCCTGAGCTGCCGCAGCAATGCCGTGCCCACGCCCTGGCGCTGGAAATCGGGATGCACCCCCAGCGTGTCGAGCACCGCCACGGGCTCGAGCGTGCCGAACTCGCCGTAGTGCACGCGCGCCAGCAGGAAACCGGCGAAGCAGCCGTCGCGCTCCGCGGCGAGGGAGATCTTGACTCCCGTCTCCGCGAGGTTGTGCTGCAGCTTGACCCTGAAGTACTCGTCTCGGCGCCGACCGACGTTGCGCGCATCGATCGCGATGACCGCGTCGATGTCCTTGGGCTCGAGTCGTCGCACCACCACGCGGTCCTCGCGCTCGCTCACACCTTCGATGCCCATGGTCGCTCCCTCACGCCATCAATTGGCCGCCGTCGACCCTCAGGACCTGCCCGGTCACGTGACGCGACATGTCCGAGCACAGGAACAGCACGGCCCGGGCGACGTCCTCCGGCCGGCCGAGGCGGCCCAGGGCCGTTTCCGCCACGGCCTCGTCCTTGAAGCGGTCGGGCAGCGAGTCGGTCATCGGGGTCTCGATCAGCCCGGGCGCGACGACGTTGACCCGGATGCCGAACTTCCCGAGCTCGCGTGCCGCGCTCCGGCCGAGGCCGATCAGCCCGGCCTTGCTGGCCGCGTAGTTGGACTGCCCGAACTTCCCGCGCTCGCCGTTGATCGACGAGATCAGGACGACGGCTCCTTCGCCGCGCTCCCGCATCACGGGCACCGCGGCGCGCAGCAAATGGAAGGCCGAGTCGAGGTTGACGCGCAGCACGTCGCTCCAGTCTCCGGCCTCCATCTTCCACAGCACCGCGTCGCGCCGGATGCCGGCGCAGTGCACCAGCACGTCCAGGCGCGGGAAGCGCGCGCGGAACCGGGTCATCAGCTCGGGGACGGCGGCGGGGACACCGAGATCGCACGCCAGATCGTGGGTGCCCGCCGGACATGTCACCCCCGGAAGGTCGACGCACGCCACCTCGGCACCGGCGCCGATCAGGGTGCCGACGACGGCGAGGCCGATCCCGCCGCCGCCGCCGGTCACCAGGGCGACACGGCCCTCGAGCGACAGCAGGTCCAGGGGGCCGGTCCCGGGACTCATGCTCGCCCCCCCGCGGCGAAGCGGATGCCCTCGCGGGCCAGCTTGCGCGCGCGAAACGCTCCCCACAGCGCGGCGCCGCAGGCTCCGGCGAGAGCCGATTGCGGGTGGGAGCGCAGGACGATCGCGGCCTTCGGGTCGTGACTCGCGGCCTCCCGCATGGCCTCGAGCAGTCCGGTGTCGGCCGCGAGGCCGCCCGTGATCAGCACGACGCCGCGCGCGCCCGCGGAGGTCAGCAGTCGCAGGAAGCGCCCCGCCATCGAGACGTGGATGCCCTTGATGATGTTCGCGGTGGAAATCCCGCGCGACACCATGTTGATCACGTCGGTCTCGGCCAGCACCGCGCAGATCGACGAGCAGGTCTCGGGATCGTCCGCCTGCAGCGACAGCGGACCGATCTCTTCCATGGTGATTCCGAGATAACGGCAGATGTTCTCCAGAAATTGTCCCGAGCCGGACGCGCACTGGCTGGTCATGCGGTACCCGAGCACCTTGGCGCGCTCGTCCATGAGCACGGCGCGCGCGTGCAGCGCGCCGACGTCGATGATCGCACGCGCCTCGGGCTCGAGGTACAGACCGCCGCGCGCGTGGGTCGTCATGCCGTAGAAGTGACCGGTGCGGAAATCCAGGGACTCGCCTTCGCCCGTGGTCGCGACGTAGTCCAGCTGCTCGCGATCGAGCCCGGCCTCGCACAGCGACGCGTCGAACAGCTCGCGTGCGACCTTGCGCGGATCGCGGCGCCTCATGCGCTCCGTTCTCGAGGCGAGCCGGCGCGGCGTGCGGCCCTCGACGTCCTCGAGCACCACCACCTTGACCGCGGAGGAGCCGACATCGATCCCGGCCACGTGAAGCGTCTCCGCCGGCGTCCCGCTCATGCTCGCGCCTCGGCGCCCGCGGACTCGGGTCGCACCGTCTCCCGGCGGGCGAACAGGGCCGCGCCGAGGGCGCCGGTGTAGATCGAGTCGGGAGAGATGTTCATCGATACGGCGCCGTAGTTCTCGCGCACCAGACCGTCGAGCGCCGCGACCGCCGCGGGATTGCGGGCGACGCCGCCCGTGAAGGTGAATTCGTCGAACACGCCCCCGGAGCGCGCCAGGAGCGACATCGACCGCAGGATGATGGCGCGGTGCAAGCCCGCGAGGATGTCCTCGCGCCGCTCGCCGAGCGACAGCCGCTCGCGCAGCTCGGCGCCCGCGAAGACGGTGCAGGTCGAGTTGATGCGCACGGCGCGGCGAGCGCCGCACGCCAGCGGCCCCAGCTCGTGGAGGCCGAGGTTCATCTCGTCGGCGATGTAGCCGAGGTAGCGGCCGCATCCCGCCGCGCAGCGGTCGTTCATCTGGAACGAGGTCACGATGCCGCTCGAGTCGACCTGAATCGCCTTGGTGTCCTGGCCGCCGATGTCGAGGACCGTGCGCGTCCCGGGGAACATGGCGTGGGCACCGAGCCCGTGACACAGGATCTCGGATCGAATCCTGTCCTTGGGGAAGGGCAGCGTGCTGCGCCCGTAACCCGTTCCGACCCCGGCGTGCCGTTCCATCGGGACCGCGGCGGCCCGCTCCACGGCCTCGCCCAGGCCGGGAAGGGACTCCCCCATTGCGCGCACCGCCGCGCGGGCATGGATCGCGAAGCTGTCCGGGTCCGCCGGCCGGTTCTCGACCTCCAGGATCGCCTTGTCGAACAGCCCGGCCATCCTGTCGAAGCTCGCACCTCGCTCGCGGGACGCCTGCTCGGCGAGGTGCATGTAGCGCGATCCCGCCATGTCGCGGAAGAAATCGCTCTTGCGCCTTCCGCCCTCGGCGTACAGCGCGGAGGTCTCGGCGCTCATGCGCTCCAGGATCCACTCCACCGCGGCGCGCGCGTCGGACGCGGGCCCTCCCGCGTCCAGCAGGCGCAGGACCACCGCCGCGAAGCACGCCAGGTGGGAGCGGTACTGCTGCTCCCTGAAGCGCAGCTCCAGGCCGCGCAGCAGGCGCTCGCGCCGGCCCGCGTCGCTCGCGGCCGGAGTGAGTTCCCCCGAGACCCGCGCGAATCGCGCGTCGATCAGGGCCTCGGCGAGGGCAACGTCGCACGCGACCTTGTAGTTGCTGCGGCTGTTGGTGATGCCGCGCCCGAGGATCTCCCCGCTCTCGCCGACGATCACCGCCTTGGTGGTCGTCGAGCCGAGATCGATGCCGACGCAGTACCTCATGCGGCTCCCCGCCGGTGCGCGAGCATCTGGAAGTACGACTCCAGCCGGTTCTTGATGTTGGCCGCCGAGAAGTAGCGCGGGTCGACGAGATCGCTCTCGATGAACCCGGCCGGGCGGCCGGTTCGCCGCTCGACCTCCCGCAGAATCCGGAGCTGGCCGGCGCTGAAGGAGTTGCAGCTCTTGATGGAGTTGACCAGCAAGCCGTCCGCGGAGTAGTCCTCGAGATAACGGCACAGCATCTCGACCCGGCCGGGGAGATGCAGGTTCGTGTAGCAACCCATGCAGTACTCGGCCAGAGTCTCGAGCGGCCGCGAGGGGTCGTGCCGGAACCCGAAGTCGAACACCCCCCCGACCTTGGTGTAGGTCGACGCCACCACGACCGCGCCCTCGTCGGCGAACATCTTCCAGAACTCGCGGAAGTGCGTCCAGTTCGGAGGACCCTCGACCACGACGCGGAAGCGCTCGTCGCTCATCTCGCCGTCGGGCGTGACCGGGCCGCGGCCCTGGTCGATGCGCTCCTGCACCTCCCGCCGCAGGGCGCGGTAGTAGTCCACCGCCTCCGGGGTGCCTCGAAACGCGGTGAACATCGGGCCGATGTAGTACACGCCGCCGAAGTACGCGTCGATGGGCGATGGGCGGTGGGCCGCCGACCTCAACACCCACACCAGGTCCTCCTCGGCCTGCGCCGAGAGGGCGAGCATCCCGCGGAGGCGATCCTCGTCGTAGCGCTTTCCCGAGAGCTTCTCGAGCGCCGGAATCACGACGTCCCGCAGCTGCCCGACGACGTAGCGCCGCATCGCGTCCGTGATCTCACCGTCTCCCTGGTAGGGCACGTGGAGCATCGCGACCGGACAGTCGTACTCCTGCCGCAGGATCTCGAACCACTTCATGAACGTGAAGCACCCGGTGTAGGACAGCAGCAGCACATCGGGTTTCGGCAGCGGCTCTCCGGTCGGCCCGACGTTCCCCGACTTGAGCATGCCGACGTCGCACTTGACGTACGTGCACACGTCCTCGGAATGGCCGAGCTTCTCGGCGGTCGCGATGTACTCCCGCGACTTCCCCCGCATCGCCGACTGCAGCGCGTTGATCTCCGGGAGGACCGGCAGCAGACCGAAGCTGCGCACGAGCTCGGTGAGATTCCCCGGCACGAACGTGTAGACGTTCTTCTCGCCCGTCCGTGGAGAGCGCGCCAGGCGGCCGTAGTGCTCGGCCATCATGCGCTTCTGGCGCAGCTGGCTGTCGTCCTTGCGCGCGGGCGCGGTGCTCGGAGCTCCCGCGGCGGTCATGACGACGCCTCGCTCCACAGCTTGATGGAATCGGCGAACGTCCCCGCCTGCTCGCGGATCACCTGGAACTGGCCGCCGTTCTCGGAGTACTTGAACGCGGTCCACGGAATGCGCGCACGCTCCATGGCGCGCACGGCCATCGGCTGATCGAGCAGCGCCGGGTCGCAGAAGCTCGGCGCGCAGAACAGCACTCCCTCGGCGCCCGAGCGCCGGACGCGCTCCACGGCGGCCCGGCCATTGTCCCCGGCGGCGACGTAGCGCGTCGGGCTGTCGACGGCCTGCGTGAGGAACGCGCGGACCAGATTGTCGAGCGGGTCCCCCTCGAGCGGGACGTCTCCGCGGACGAAACGGTGCACCTGCACGAGGTCGTCGTCGACGATGTAGCAGCCGGAGCGCTCGAGGGTCTTGATCAGGCCCAGCGGCGGCTGCTCGCAAAACGACCCGATCAGCACCACCCTGGCCTGGTCCATCGGTTTGCGCGCGGCGTCCTCGTGGACCGCGGACAGGTAGTCGCGGAGCATCTCCGAGAATTCCTCGGGAGGGACGACGAGTCCCGCCCGCAGGAGCGTGTACAGCTCGGTCGTCGGCACCTTCCACGGCTCGTCCCGTCTGAGAGCGTACAGGTCCTCCACGAGGCGGCGCTGGGCGTTGTAGATCGCGATCGAGGATCGCAGCGCCCCGGGGTCGTACGGCCCGGCACCGCGCGCGGTCAGATCGCGGGACAGGCTCTCGAGCTCGTCCCTGTAGAACCGCCCGCCGATCGCGGGGTCGAAGTTCTGCGGGACGTCGAGGTAGCGCGACAGCTTGTCCGGGAACTCGAGCTTCCACACTCCGGACAGGTTGCGGATGACGTCGCAGATCGCGGGGAAGATCATGCCGTCGAGACAGTCGAGGCTGCCGTCGAGACCGAGCTCGATCGTGCTGCGCGGGATGTGGCAGATGTACGACTGGTAGTACGCGTCGCCGCGGATGATCTCGATGTCGTCGCCGCCCCCCATCACGCCGACCGGCAGCACGCCCTGCGAGTGCAGCAGCTCGCGAGGCACGTAGATCGGCATGAAACCGAGCGCCAGCCCCGCGGTGCGCTCCTTCCAGCTCCTCACCGCTTCGAGGGAGGTATCGCGGGCCAGCCGCTCCGCCTTCTCGAGCACCCCCGACAACCGGCCCACGCTCATGGCTCCCCTCGCCTCGCGACGGCCCCACCCGGGTGCAACTGAAGCTCCAGCTCGACGAAGCTCCCGGCGACGAAACCGTTGGCGCGGAAGAACGACAGCACCGGAACGTTGTTCCGGAGCACCATCGTCCGGACCCGCCCCACGCCCTCGTCGCGGAAGCGGCGGCAGCATTCCGCCAACAACCGCGAGGCCACCCTGCCCCTCGCGTACGCGTCATCGACCCCGACCCCGAACACCCAGCCGCACGGCTCGGACCCGAACTCGAAGGCCCGGACCTCGCCGAGCAGGTAGCCGATCATTCCCGAGGGCCCATCGGCGGCCAGTCCGATCCGGAAACGTGCGTCCTGCGCGCCGAGGAACTCGCCGAACACCGCGCTCCAGTAACCCGGCTTGGCCTCGCCGGTGTGCCGGGCATCGATACGGATCACGGTCTCGAGGTCCTGTGTGCGCAGGTCTCGGACCCGCACTTCGGGGACGCGCTCCGTCCGCACGCTCATGGGCGCGCGACCTCGCTGCCGTGCGCCCGGGCCAGGACCTCCTCGACCAGCTCGTCCCCCCACACCGCGCCCTCGGCGAGCCGGCGGCGCAGGAGGACGAAGTCGGCCTCGCGACACGCCTTGGTGCCCTCGTGAAACGCCCGGAATCCGGTGCGTCCCTCGGTCATCATGTTCAGGGCGAGCCACGCGCGGTTGGATTCGCGGTTGCGGTCCCAGTGCTCGAGCTTGTGCTTGCGCACGCTCTCGATCGTCTTCGTGAGGCAGCCGGGCATGGTGTTGGCGAGCGACCACACCACAGCGTCGATCTCCGCGTCGAGCGCGGACAGGTCGACCCGGCCGCGCCGCAGCAGCTCCTTGCCGGCGGCCAGCGCCTCGCCGCTCTTACGCTCCCCGTAGACGATCCGCCCATGGTCGTCGACGAAGCGGTCGGTCACGACCGTCGGGTTCGGAAGGTACGCGCCGTCGACCTGGAGACCCGGCACGACGCGCGCCAGCAGCCCCAGCCGCTGCGCCTTGTGGGCGCTCCACGGCTCGCACAGCGTGCAGCTCTCCATCGCCGCCTCGATGCCGACGAACAGCGGCAGGAAGTCGGTGCTGCCCCCGTCCGGAGCCGACCCGTGCCGCGGACCGGCCTGTCCGAAGACCGCCAGGTCCTGGGCGATCGAGAAGTCGCACGCCATCCCGATCTCCTGCCCGCCCGCGATGCGCATGCCGTTGACCCTGCAGATCACCGGCTTGTCGCAGTGCAGGATCGCCGTGACCATGTCGTTGAACAGGCGCATGTACTGGCGGTACTCCTCCGGCCGGCCGGCGTAGTACTCGGCGTACTCGGCGGTATTGCCTCCGGTGCAAAACGCCTTGGTGCCGGAGCCCGTGAGGATCACGGCGACGCACGCGCGGTCGCCCGAAGCGGCGCGCATGCCGTGGATCACGCCCTTGATCATCTCCGTGGTGTAGGAGTTGTGCTGCTCGGGGTTGTCGAGCGTGATGCGCACCGTGTGAAGTCCCTCGACGACGGCGCCTCCCGCGTCGCGCAGCGGCGCGTCCTCGTAGAGCAGGCCGGGGTGCTCGAACGTGGCGACCAGATCGTGATCCTTGAATTCCATGGCTCAACTCCCGGGAATGAAGAGGATCCGGCGGTGGACCCGCCGCTCGTGAACGTCTTCGAACGTCTCGTTGATCGAGGACAGCGGCCGGCGCTCGGTGAACGGGCCCAGGACGACCTTGCCGGACAGCACCAGGTCGACGATCGCCGGATAGTGCTCCGGGGGGCACCCCCAGTTCCCGCGCGCGGTGGCGTCCAGGGCCATCAGGTTCGAGAGCCGGAGCTCGAGCTTCGCGGGTGTGAATCCGACCACCGCGAGGTGGCCTCCGTGGTCGAGCAAGCCGAAGGCCGTCGCCTGCCCGGCCGTGGTGCCCGAGGTCTCGAAGATCTTCCGCCTCCAGGTCGGGATGGAGCGTTCCTCCGCCAACTCCCGGACCGCTCGGCGGAGCTCCTTGAAGCCCGCGTCCGCGCGCAGCGTCCGTGCCGCGCCGTGTCGAGACATCAGCTCGAGGCGCGCGTCGTCGAGATCGACCGCGATCACGACCGCGCCGAGCGCGGACGCGAGTTGCGCGCCGAAGCCTCCGACGCCTCCGCACCCGACGAACACGGCGAGATCCCCGCGGGACAGCTCGCTGCGCCGGATCGCCTCGTAGGGCGTCGACACGGCGTCCGCGATCACCGCCAGATCCTCGAGCTCGACGCGAGCCGGGTTGACGCGCGGATCGTCGAGATCGGGAACGGGGCACAGCCCCGCGCACGGCACGACGACGTGGGTCGCGAACCCGCCGTGGACGTCGTTCCCCGGAAAGACCTGCTCCCGGCAGATCGTGGAGCGCCCGCTGCGGCACGCCGCGCACCGGCCGCAGGAAATCACGGCCGGCACCACGACCCGCTTGCCGATCCAGCTCTCGGCGTCGGAACCCGCTTCGACGACCGTCCCGCTGATCTCGTGTCCCAGCGCCAGCGGGAACGGGTGTCGCGTCGGGACGGCGTCGTAGTAAAACCCGAGGTCCGTGTGGCACAGGCCGCACGCCGCGACCTGCACGACGACCTCACCGCCCGATGGTGTCTCGTGACGCTCGTGGAGGACCAGCGGGGCTCGCGGCTCGGTGACGACCCAGGCTTGCACTCTCATGGCGCTGCGTTCCCCAATCGGCAATCGGATTCCGATTTCCCATTAGGGGACCACGCACCGGGGGTCTGTCAACGATACGGAGGGGTGTTAAAGGATCGACAAAGTCCCTTGGGGCTCACTCGTCCGCGGCGCCCTCGAGCCCGAGGATCTCCCTCGTCGCCGGCTCGAGACGGGTCAAACCCGATGCGAGCCCGTGGTCGAGCGCGGCCTGGGGGTCGGCGCCCTCGAGCCACGCGGCGCGCAGCGCCAGCACCGCCCCGATGCGATTGCCGCTCCCGCAGTGCAGGATCACCGCGCCGCGGTCCCGCGCCTCGCGCAGCGCGGCGTCAACGAGCTCGACGTTCGCGCGGGTCAGGTCTTCGGCTCCGGCGATGGGGATGTGCACGTAGCGCATGCCGTGGCTCTCGACCGCGGCGCGCTCCCACTCGAAGCCCGCCTCGCCCTCGGCACGGAGGTTGACGACGGTGCGATATCCGCCGCGGGCGGCGGCGGCGATGTGGTCCGCGGTCGGCTGCCCGCCGCTCAACACGCCGTCGAGCGGCACGCGCGCCTGGGGGATCGGCAACAACTGCTCTCCGCCGGTTACGGGGTCTTCGCGTTGGGACCGCTCGGTCGGATCAGGACAGGCCGCCGCGGATGCCGCCGCGATCAGGGTCGCGGCGAGGAGCATGGGGCCGAGGGAGCGACGGGCTCGGCGCTTCATACGAGTCCTCCGGCGTGATCCGGGGGGTCCAGCGGGCATTATGGCATGCCGCCTTCGTTCGCTGCACGGTTTTGCGCTAACCTGGGGGCCCGGAGAAACCGTGACGGAGCGATGACATGATCAAGTTGATCAAGGTAGGCACGCCCGAGGGCGGGACTGTCCAGTTCAACGCGGAGCACGTGACCCACATAAAACCGGCCGGCGAGAACGTGACCGAGGTGACGTTCGTGCACGGCGAGAAGCTCCGGGTTGCCCTCCGGGACGACGAGCTCGCCGCGCGCATCACTCGCTGATCCGTCCCCGACGCCGGCGGCCGCCTGGGGGGGCCCACCCGGGGGGGGGCTCGAATTCCCGCACCGCGGGCCCCCTGTTCGCCGGGAGGAGCGCCCGGGGAGGGTGGCTGGATCCCCGGTGGCCGGGTGGCCGGGTCCCCGGTTGACAAGATCGCCGCGGGGAGCTACCCTGGCCGCAGGTTCCCGGTCGCAATCAATCGTACAGAAACGTTTTGTTGCCGTGCCGAGGACGATACCGAAGTACGTACCGCTTCGGCGCCGATCTTGACCCGTGGTTGGAGTCAGGACCGGGAACTTGAGTTTGGCTCCCGAAGGGGAGCGAGGAGTCAGAGAGATGGGAACGAGACTGTATGTCGGCAACCTGCCCTTCAGCGCGGACGAGGCTGGGGTGCGTGCGCTCTTCGAGCAGAATGACCGCACGGTCGAGGAGGTCAAGCTGATCACCGACCGCGATACCGGGCGGCCCCGCGGCTTCGGGTTCGTCGAGATGGGCAACAGCGAAGACGCCGACAAGGCGATCCGCGACCTGAACGGCTACGAGTTCGACGGACGTCAGCTGACCGTCAACGAGGCGCGTGAGCGCACCGGTGGCGGCGGTGGTGGCGGCGGCGGCGGGCGCGGACGCGGACGCGGCGGCCACGGCGGCGGCTACGGCGGCGGCTACTGATCCGGACTGCTGCGAACCAACCGTAACGACTGCAAAGGGCGCCCTCGCGGGCGCCCTTTTTTTGTTCGGGCCCGCGGAGCCCGGCGCCCCGGTTCGCTCCGCGACGCCGTGCGGCCGGGACTCGATGTCGTTACAATCCCCGATTCGGTCCAGGCTTTTCCTGCGCTCCGAGGTCCGGATGACGAACTCCCAGAGCACGCGTCCTCTCTTGATGATCCCCGGCCCCGTGGAGCTGTCGCCCGCGGTGATCGAAGCGTTCTCGGGACCCTCGCCGGGCCACCTCGCGCCCGGCTTCATCGAGTCCTTCGGGCGTGCGCTCGAGATGATGCGCGAGGTGTGGCAGGCGGGTCCGGACACCCACCCGTTCGTGATCGGAGGCGGCGGCACCGCGGCGATGAACGTGGCCACGGCCAACCTGATGGAGCCGGGCGAGACGGCGGTGGTCGTGAACACCGGGTACTTCTCGGATCGCATGGCGGAGATGCTCAGGCGCCAGGGCGCCGACGTGGCCGAGGTGATCTCTCCCGCAGGACCCGGCGCCGCGCCGTCGGTGGACGAGGTGGAGCGGGCCCTCGAAGAGAACGGCCCGGTCAAGGCGCTGCTCGCGACGCACGTCGACACCTCCACCGGAGTCCGCATCGACCCGCAGCCGCTGGCCCGGCTGGCGCGCGAGCGCGGGATCCTGACGGTGTTCGACGGAGTGTGCGCCACCGGCGGCGAGAGCTTCCGCATGGAGGAGTGGGGCGCCGACGTCTACCTGACCGCGTCGCAGAAGGCCCTGGGCGCGCCCCCGGGGCTCGCGCTGCTGTTGGCGAGCCCGCGAGCCATGGAGGCCCGCGCGCGCCGGCTGTCCGCGCCCCCGCCGATGTACCTCGACCTGGAGCAATGGATGACGGTCATGGACGCCTACGAGGCGCGTCGTCCCGCCTATTTCTCCACCCCCGCCACCAACCTGATCGTGGCGCTCGAGGCGGCGCTCCACGAGATCGTCGAGGACGGGATCGAGCGGCGGGTCGCGCGGCACCAGCACGTCGCCCGGGCTCTGGGCAGCGCGTGGGCGGCGCTCGGCTTGCAGCCGGTCCCGGTCCGGCCGGAGCTGCGGGCCGCGACGCTGAGCGCGCTCTACCTGCCCGAGGGAGTGGATGCCGCGGACGTGGTCGGCGGAAGCGCGCGCCACGGCGTGGTCGTCGCCGGCGGGCTGCACCCGCAGATCCGCCATCGCTGCTTCCGGGTGGGCCACATGGGCTACGCGATCACGCGCAAGGAGATGCTGCTCCGAACGATCGGGGCCGTGGGCGCGGCGCTGCGGGACGCGGGCGCGTCCGACGTCGACCCCGAGGGCGCCCTGCAGGCCGTGGACGGCGCGCTGTGAGCACGATCTGTATTATGATCGCGCGTTGCGCTCGCAACGCGAGGCAACGACCGACGGGCATCGCCGCACGGTAAGTCCGACAAGTCAGGAGAGAAACCCATGGCCAACACGAAGACCCTTGCGATTTTGGGCGCGACCGGAGCGCAGGGCGGCGGTGTCGTGCGCGCGATCCTGAACGACGCGCGTGGCGGATTCACGGCGCGCGCGCTCACGCGCAACGTCGACTCGGACAAGGCGCGAGAGCTGGGGCGGCAGGGCGCCGAGGTCGTGGCCGCGAACGTCGACGACGTGGACAGCCTGAGCCAAGCCTTCCAGGGCGCCCACGGGGCGTTCTGCGTCACGTTCTACTGGGACCATCTCTCGCCGGAGAAGGAGCTGGAGCAAGCCCGAGCCATGGCCCAGGCGGCGAAACGCGCGGGCCTGAAGCACGTCATCTGGTCCACCCTCGAGGACACCCGCAAGCACGTCCCCCTGAGCGACGATCGCATGCCGACCCTGATGGGCAAGTACAAGGTCCCGCACTTCGACGCCAAGGGAGAGGCGGATCGGTTCTTCCTCGAGCTCGGCGTACCGACCACGTTCCTCCTGACGTCGTTCTACTGGGACAACCTGATCCACTTCGGCATGGGTCCCAAGAAAGGACCGGACGGCAAGCTCGCGATCACCATGCCCATGGGAGACAAGAAGCTCCCCGGCATCGCCGCCGCGGACATCGGAAAGTGCGCCTACGGCATCTTCAAGGCGGGGAGCCCGTACATCGGCAAGACCGTCGGGATCGCCGGAGAGCACCTGAGCGGCGCCGAGATGGCGGCGGCGCTGGCCCGGGCCCTGGGCAAGCAGATCGTCTACAACGACGTGACTCCGGAGACCTTTCGCGGCTTCGGCTTTCCGGGAGCCGACGACCTCGCGAACATGTTCCAGTTCAAGCGCGACTTCGAGCCGCTCTTTCGAGGAGCGCGCGACGTCGAGGCCGCGAGATCCCTGAACCCGTCGTTGCAGACGTTCGCGGTCTGGCTCGCCGAGAACAAGAGCCGAATCCCGCTGGGATAACGGCGGGATCCGAGAGAATCACCAGGAGGTCCCATGACGCTGCGTGCTGGCTTGCTCACGGTACTGGGTCTGGTCCTCGGAGTCGCGCCTCTCGCCGCTTCCGACGTCGAGCCCCACGGCGGGATGCTGCGTTATCCGGACGTCAGCGCCGACCGCATCGTGTTCTCGTACGCCGATGACCTGTGGCTCGTCCCGCGAACGGGCGGGCAGGCCGTTCCGCTCGCCTCCCCGCGAGGACCGGAGATCTTCCCGCGGTTCGCGCCCGACGGGGAGAGCGTCGCGTTCGTCGGAAACTACGACGGCGGCCGCGACCTGTACGTGATGCCGACCCGGGGGGGAATCCCGGTGCAGGTCACCCACCACCCGGCCAACGAGGTCCTGTGCGACTTCACGCCGGACGGCCGGCTGCTGTTCGCGCAGAACGGACGCGGCGGACTGGCGCGCCAGATCCAGCTCTTCACGGTCTCGCCCACGGGCGGTCTGCCGGTGCGCCTCGCCGTTCCCTACGGCGCCAACGGCGCGGTGAGCGCGGACGGCAAGTGGCTGGCTTACACCCTGCACCCCCGCGACTTCGCGACCTGGAAGCGCTACCGCGGCGGATGGGCGACGGACATCTGGGTGTTCGGGCTCGAGGACGGCTCGGCGCGCCTCATCACCGACTGGGAGGGGACCGACACGTTGCCCATGTGGCACGGCGACGTCGTGTACTACCTCTCCGATGCCGGTCCCACGCACCGGCTCAACCTGTGGGCCTACGACACCGGCAGCGGCAAACGACGCCAGGTCACGCGGTACGACGACTACGACGTCAAGTGGCCCGCCATCGGCCCCGGCCGGACCGGGAAGGGAGAGATCGTCTTCCAGTACGGATCCGGGATCCACCTGCTCGACCTCGCGACGGACGAGGTGACCCGCGTCCCGGTCACCGTGCCGGGGGCGCGTCCCACGCTCCGGCCGCAGCGCGTCGACGCCGGCGAGCTCGTGCAGTCCTGGAACGTCTCCCCTACGGCGCAGCGCATGCTGCTCGGCGCGCGCGGGGACATCTGGACCGTTCCCGTCAAGCACGGGACGCCGCGCGACCTGACACGCACGGCCGGGGTCGCCGAGCGCTGGCCCGCGTGGAGTCCCGACGGCCGCTTCATCGCCTACTTCAGCGACGCGACGGGCGAGTACGAGCTCTACGTCCGGCCCGCCGACGGCAGCGGCGAGGCGCGCCAGCTCACGCGCGACAACAAGACCTTCTTTCTCGAGCCTCGCTTTTCCCCCGACTCCAAGAAGCTGGCGTTCTACGACAAGGCCGGGAGGCTGCTGCTGTACGACTTCGATGCCGAGGCCGTGCGCGAGATCGACAGGAATCCGTGGGCCTTTCCGTCGACGCTGACCTTCTCGCCCGATTCCCGCTGGCTGGCCTATTCCAAGGGACTCGACAACCTGGCCACCGCGATCTTCGTCTACGATCTCGACTCGTCGACCGCGCACCGGGTCACGAGCGGGATGTTCAACGACTCGAACCCGCTGTTCGACCGCAAGGGCGAGTTCCTGTACTACGTCAGCGCCCGCCAGTTCAGCGATCCGCTGTACGAGGACGTGGGAACCACGTTCGTCTACGCCGGAGTGGGCCGGCTTCTGGCGGTTCCCCTGAACGCCGAGGTCGAGAATCCGTTCGCGCCCAAGAGCGACGAGGAGGCCCCGGACGGCGACAAGGACGAGAACGGGGACGACGACAAGAAGGGCAAGGGCGACGACAAGAGCAAGGGCGACAAGAAGGACAAGAAGGGCAAGGACAAGGACGGCGACAAGGACGAGGAGGACGAGGACGAAACCGAGGAGCCCGAACCGGTGAAGATCGACCTCGAGGGGTTCGAGGCGCGCGCCGTCGTGCTGCCGACCGCACGAGGTTCGTTCGGAACCCTGGCGAGCGCCGAGGAAGGCGAGCTGGTCTTCGTGCGGTTCCCGCTCGCGCCGGGGGAGGACGCGAAACCCTCGATCCGGATCTTCGATCCACGCGCCGAGGAGAAGGAGCGCGAGGAAAAGACCGTGCTCGAGGGCGCGAGAGCGTTCGAGATGAGCGCCGACGGGAAGAAGATCCTCGCCGCGCTCGAGAACAGCTACGTGCTCGTCGATCCCAAGCCCGACCAGAAACCCGAGGACACGGTCTCGCTCCAGGGAATGGAGGCGCTCGTCGACCCGCGGGCGGAATGGAACCAGATCTTCCACGACGCCTGGCGGATCCAGCGCGACTACTTCTACGTCGCCAACATGCACGGCGTGGACTGGGAGGCGGTCCGGCGACAGTACGAGACGATGCTCGCCGACTGCGTGAGCCGCGACGACGTGAGCTACGTCATCAGCGAGATGATCGCCGAGCTGAACATCGGTCACGCCTACTACTTCGGCGGCGACGTCGAGGAGCAGCCGTCGCGCGAGGTGGGGATGCTCGGGGTGGACCTCGAGGTCCGCGACGGAGCCTACCGCATCGCGCGCATCCTGAGAGGCGGCGCGTGGGACGTCGACGTCCGCGGACCGCTGGACCGATCCGACCTCGAGGTCGGCGAGGGGGATTACATCCTGGCGGTCAACGGGATGACGCTCGACGTGGCCCAGGATCCGTGGTTGCCGCTCGTCGGGCTCGCGGGCAAAACGGTGACCCTCACGGTCTCGAAGAAGCCGTCACGCGACGCGGATGCCCGCGAGATCGTGGTGACGACGCTCGACCTTGGCGGAGAGATCGCCCTGCGGTATCGAGCCTGGGTGGAGGACAACCGCCGCTTCGTGGCGCAGCAGACCGACGGCCGGGTCGGCTACATCCACGTCCCGAACACCGGCGTCGACGGTCAGAACGAGCTGTTCCGGCAGTTCTACGGGCAGATCGACCGCGGGGCGCTGATCATCGACGAGCGTTGGAACGCCGGCGGCCAGATTCCCACGCGGTTCATCGAGCTGCTCAACCGCCCGCGCACGAACTACTGGTACCGCCGTGACGGCAAGGACTGGCCGTGGCCGCCGGACAGCCACCAGGGGCCGAAGTGCATGCTCATCAACGGTCCTTCGGGCTCGGGCGGCGACGCGTTCCCGTGGTACTTCCGCCGGGCGGGGCTCGGGCCGCTCATCGGAGGCCGCACCTGGGGCGGGCTGGTGGGGCTGTCCGGCAACCCCGGCCTGATCGACGGCGGATACATGTCGGTTCCGACCTTCGGATTCTACGAGACGGACGGCACCTGGGGTGTCGAGGGTCACGGCGTCGACCCGGACATCCCGGTCGTCGACGACCCGGCGGTCATGGCGAAGGGCAAAGACCCGCAGCTCGACCGCGCCATCGCGGAGATGCTCGCCGCGCTCGAGGCCCATCCCTACCGGCCGCCCGCTCGCCCCACGCCGCCGGATCGCAGCGGAATGGGGTTGCCCGAAGAGGACAGGTAGCCGTATGAGGCGGCCGGCGGCCCTTTCCCGGCGGGATCGCGGGAGACGAAGGGGCGCACGACAGGATTGTGAGATGAGGTCAGCCGACACACCCGGCGACGGCGTCTGACCGCCGCTCCCAGAAGTCCTCGAAGCGGCCGCTCAGCTT
>Ga0302046_10001545_pt1 | contig 21549 bp, 23 predicted proteins | sample RVTome_11_FD_200261 | JGI IMG/M metagenome (GOLD analysis project Ga0302046, IMG submission 200261) | Soil microbial communities from uranium-contaminated site in the Upper Colorado River Basin, Wyoming, United States - RVT147D111 (version 2) ...
GATGTATAGACTCTCCATTCAGCTCCCCTCCGGTCGTTCGCGGAGGGACTTGCTGCCCACCTCCACGAAAACAAAAACTCCCACCGGACTGACCAGGTCCAGTAGGAGTTATCAGCCGCCCCTGTGACGGGCGGCGCTTAGGGGGCGAACCCCATCGCCCGCTTGCTACGGCCCCCAGTATACCTCTGGCTAGCGAGTCAGCAAGAGCCTGTCAGGCGGCCGGAACCCCGACGCTGGAAGGACGCGGCGTCCATGCGGAACTCCAGCGCCACGCGGCGGCCGAAGCGCGCCCGGAGGTCGTCGATGAGCGCCCGCAGGAAGCCGGCTGCCTGGGTGGAGTCGTGGACATTGCCCGGCCGGTTCTTCAGCCGGAGGATGTGGCCAGTCTGGGCGAGGTGGGTCACTCCAGCTTCTTGCTGGAGGCGTTCGTCAGCCGCGTGAACCGCCGGCATGCCATCCGCACGGTGAGGTTCTGGGGCTCGACGTAGCTGGTCGAGACGAACTCGGGGTCAGGCTGGCCGTGAAACCTCCGCCCCCACAGCCGGGGTGACGCGGAGCGTCTGACCGGCGCACGCGCCGGCGACCCGCCCGGCGTGGCATGGCAACCGGCGCGTTGGCCCCGGACGGGACCGTGTGCTATCGTCCAACCACGCCAGGGAGGTGCGCGCGATGGTGCCGTTCAAGCACTTCAGCCACGTGAGGTTTGCCGTCTCCGACCTCGAGAAGGCCAAGGTCTTCTACGGGGAACTCCTCGGGTTCGAGGAGCTCCCCCGGCCCGACTTCGGCTTCGCCGGCGTCTGGTACAGCTTGGGCGGCGATCTCCAGCTCCACATCATCGTCAACGAGGAGTGGCCGTTTCCCACCCTGCATCGCTCGCGGTTCGAGATCCGGGCGCCCCACTTTGCCCTGGCCGTGGAGGATGCCGACGAGGTGGCCGCGCGCCTGGCTGGGACCGGCTATCCCTACCACGACTACACGTCGACGCCGACGGGGCTCCGGCAGCTCTTCGTCCACGACCACGATGGCAACATGGTGGAGTTCATCGGCCCGACCACGGCCGCCCGCGAGGCGCGCTGGGAGCAAGGCGCGGCGGCCCGCGCGTGATGTTCCCGCTCCCGCCCCTCACCGGCGAGCAGCGCGACATCGTCGAGCGGGCCGCCCGCCTGAGCCGCGAGCGCTTCGCGGCCCGGGCCGCGCGCTACGACGCCGAGTCGTCGTTCCCCTACGAGAACTACCGGGACCTGCACGAGGCCGGGCTCCTGGCCCTCACCGTCCCGAAGGAGTACGGCGGGGCCGGCGCCGACCCCGTCGCCTACGTCCACGCCCTCCGCGAGATCGCCAAGGGATGCCCCGCCACCGCCCTCACCTTCAACATGCACTCGACCGTGACGGGGTTCATCGACGCCCTGGGGACCGCCGAGCAGCGCCGGCGTTACTTCGGCGACATCGTGGAGCGCGGCAAGCTCATCGCCTCCATCACCAGCGAGCCCGGGCAGAGCTTCCGCGACAAATACGTGCTCCAGACCGTGTTCCGCCGGGTCCCCGATGGCTGGCACGTGGCCGGGGTCAAGCAGTTCTGCTCGCTGGGGGACGCGGCCGACTACTACTTCGTGACAGGCGTGGTGGAGGGCACGACCTCGGCACGGGAGGGCGCGGTCTCGGCCATGATCCCCCGCGAAGACTCGGGCGTGAAGATCGAGGGCATCTGGAACGCCACGGGCATGCGCGGAACCATCAGCCACACGATCCGCTACGATTCCACCGTGCCCGACGGGGGCATCATCGGCACGCCGGGCTCGATGCTCACCATCGACCTCTCCGGCTTCGCCCTGGGCTACTCGGCCGTCTACCTCGGCATCGGCGAGGCCGCCTTCGAGTTCATGGTGGAGTACGCCCGGACCCGGACGCTCAAGCCATCGACCGAGCCCCTCTGCCACCACCCCCTCGTCCAGCGCACGATCGCCGAGACGGGCACGGCCATCCGCACCGCGCGCCTGTTGCTCCACGAGGCGGCCTGCGTCCGGGTGGCCGCGGACAAGGAGGCGACGATGCTCGCCGTGAACCAGTCCAAGGCCTACTCGGCCGAGGTCGGGCTCCGCGTCACGGAGCAGGCCCTGCGCCTGGCGGGCGGGCGGGGGATCCTCAAAGAGCTGCCGCTCGAGCGCTGGCACCGTGACGCGCTCGCGGGGCCGGTCATGCCGCCGTCCAATGACCGATGCCTGGAGACGGCGGGCAAGCTTCTCTGCGGCCTCCGGGCCGCGACGCTCGAGTTCCAGTAGCTCGAGCTCCGACACCTCCTCTCCGCGGCGGGGCCGGGGCGCGCCGGATGGTCCGGCCGGACGCCACCGGCGGGCGAACGGCCCGGGCTCCTCTCCGGCTATCCGACGGCCGGTTTCACCTCGCGCACGAAGCGCTCCATCGTTCGCACCATCCCTGGCACATCCACGGCGGGCAGATCGAAGGTCAGGTAGTCGATTCCCATCCCGCGAGCCCGACGGATGTCGGCCGCCACCTCGTCCGGCGATCCCTCGAAGGAGGCTCGACCGGCGCCCTTGGCGGCGTCAGTCAGATTCAGCAGGTTCCGCGGAGCCACCGTCGGTGTCGCGGCGGCCAGCATTGGCGGCCATCTCGCGGACTGCCACCATCCCCTTCTCGACGCCACTTCAGCCACTCCAGGCGGCTCGCGTATCCTGCCAGACTATGCGGCGACAGGTGGCCCAGAGAGGAGGAACGTCCGCCAGGCGATCGCCGGGATGCCGATCCGGTCAGGGGTAGGACGGCTCGCCGTGTCGCCGATCAGCAGCGGCCGGTATTCTGGAAAGCGCCGGGTGAACTCGAGCAAACCTCGTAGATCGGCGGAACTGACGGCTCCGGTCTTCACCTCCACTGCCCACCGGCCCCAGCTCCCGTCCAGCACTCCGTCGACCTCCAGGGGTTCCTCCCGCCAGTAGGCCACGCGTTGGCCGGCATTCCAGGCATAGGCCAGGCACGCGTTCTCGACCCACGCGCCGAAGCGCGCCGGATGCCGCCCGGGATCCGGCGCACCCTGCGGGTCGGCCACGGCGACGAGGGCCTGGTTCAGGGTCACGAGCTTCGGGGGAGCGGCGCGGCGCCGGGCGGCGCGCTTCGAGTGCTTGGGCAAGGCCGCAACGAGGTAGGCTTCCTCCAAGAGGGCGAGGTAGTGCGCCACCGTCTCGAGTGCCCCGCGCTCTTGGAGCTGGCCCTGGATGTTCTGAAGCGAGACGACCTGGGCGGGTGAGCCCACGCACACTCCGAACACCTGGCGCAGCAGGGCTGGTTTCCGGATCTGGGCGAGCGCCAGAAGATCGCGGCCGATCGCGGGCTCGACGATGGCGTCCCGGATGTAGGCTGTCCACCGGACAGGGTCGCCGCGGAGCGGGAAGGCGCCGGGATACGAGCCTAGACGGACGAAGACGTCGACCGCCTCCTCGGGAGGTAGGCCGAACGCCTCGGCGATCGACGAGGCCGACCAGTGCGTCAGGGTAAGCCGTTCGAATCGACCGGCCAGGCTCTCCCGCGATCCGGTGGCGAGGCGGAGAGCGGACGACCCTGTGGCGACGACGTTGATCGGCAGCCGGCGACGCCGCAAGCGGTCCCACTCACCCTTGAGCCGAGCGGCCCAGTCGGGGAGCAGATGGGCCTCGTCGAGACATAACACGGCACGGCCCTTCGCGGCGGCGGTGGCTTCCGCCTGGCTCCAGAGCCGCTCCCAGAAGCCCGGTAGAGTTGCCCCAGGGCTGTCAGAGGCGGCATAGAGCCCGACCGATGCCAGGCGATCGACCAGCTCGAGCAGCAGGGTCGTCTTGCCCACCTGCCTCGGGCCGGAGAGGAGCTGGATGCGAGCCGGAGCGGGCTCGGCGAGGCGCTGGGCCAGGAGGTCCCGGCACTCCCGGTAGCCGAGGCGAAGCGACAAGTCAGGCATATTCTAATAATTATTCGAGTATGGTTGGAAACGCAAGAGCCTGAACCCGAAGCTCCGCCAGCTCTGAACGGGCAGGGTTGACATCTGATGCTGATCCATGGATCATCAAGCATCATGCCCCGCACGACGGTGAATATCGATGCGCCCATCCTCAAGGACCTGCGGCGGCTGCAGAAGCGAGAGGGGAAGTCGCTCGGCCGGTTGATCTCCGATCTCCTGGCCCAGGCCCTCCGGCACCACGAGGAGCAGCGCCCGGTTCCACCGGCGTTCGGGTGGGTATCGCGGCCGATGGGGGCCCGCGTCGACCTCGCCGACAAAGAGGCGGTCCGGGCGCTCCTCGAGCAGGAGGAGAACGCGCCGGCCCCGCGGCCGGCCCGAGGCCGGTGAGCTTCGCCGTCGACGTCAACGTCCTCCTCTACGCGTCGGATGCTGGGAGCTCCTACGTCCGCCGTGCCATCCGGTTCCTGGCCGATCGCGCGGAAGGCCGAGAGGTGTTCTGCCTCGCGTGGACCACGGTGATGAGCTACTTGCGCATCGCCACCCACCACGCGATCTTTGCGGATCCGCTCGCGCCGGAGGAGGCGATGCGGAACATCGACGCCCTGCTGCGCCTGCCCCACGTCCGCGTGCTCGGCGAGGACGAAGGCTTCTGGGACGTGTACCGGGAGGTGACGCGGACGGTTCCGGCGCGGGGCAACCAGGTGTCCGATGCGCATCTGGCCGCGCTGCTGCGGCAGCACGGCATCCGCACCCTGTACACGAACGACGCGGACTTCCGAAAGTTCGACTTCCTCGACGTGCGCGATCCCTTCGCAGGCCTCGAGTGAAGGCTCCGCGTTCACGCTCAAACCGGGAAGCGGGCGGGCCGGCCGCGGAGCCGCGGTGAGCCCGTCGCCGCCCGTGTCCCGCCCCGTCATCGAGGTCCGAGACCTCCGCACCCACCTGGTCACCCGGTGGGGCACCATCCGGGCCGTGGACGGTGTGTCGTTCAGCGTGGCCCAGGGCGAGACGCTGGCGCTGGTGGGCGAGTCGGGCTCGGGCAAGAGCATGACCTGCCTCAGCATCGTGCGGCTGGCCCCGCGAGCCGCGGCGCGCATCCTGGGTGGACAGGTGCTCCTGGACGGGGAGGATCTGCTGACCAAGAGCGAGCCGGAGATGCAGCGCATCCCGGGCCGCAAGGTGGCGATGATCCTGCAGGACCCGATGAGCTCCCTCAACCCGGTGTTCTCCGTCGGGATGCAGGTGCGCGAGCCTGTCACCATGTACCACGGGCTGGGGGCCGGGCGCTCACCGAGCGCGCGGCGGAGATCCTCGCCTCGGTGCGCATCCCCGCGCCGGCGATGCGGCTCCGCGCCTTCCCGCACCAGCTCTCGGGCGGCATGCGCCAGCGGGTGGTGGGCGCCATGGCCATCGCCGCGCCGCCCCGCCTCCTGATCGCCGACGAGCCCACCACCAGCCTCGACCTCACGATCCAGGCGCAGTACCTGAATCTGCTGAAGGAGCTCCAGCAGCGCCACCGGCTGGCCATGATCTTCGTCACCCACGACCTGAGCATCGTGGCCAGGATGTGCGATCGCGTGGCCGTGATGTACGCCGGGCGGATCGTCGAGATGGGCCCGGTCCGGCGCATCTTCAGGTCGCCGGCTCACCCCTACACGCGGGCACTCCTGGACTCGATCCCGCGACTGGGCGCCAGGCTCGAGCGCCTCACCGTCATCGAGGGCCAGCCGCCGGACCTGGCGAGGCTCCCGGATGATGCGCCTTCGCCCCGCGCTGCCCCAGGCCATGGAGCGGTGCCGTGTGGAGGCCCCGCCCGAGACGGCGATGGGCGAGGGACAGGTGACGCGCTGCTGGCTGCACGCACCGGCCGGACCAGGGTGACGGAGCGACAGGATGGCAGGCTCCGTGGCCCGCTCCCGCCGCGCCTCCCCTCGGTCGGCCGGGACACGGCGTCCCGCGCCTGCCGGGCGCGCGGCCGGCGCGCCGCTCCGCCGCCTGAGTAGCGGAGGGCCGCCAGCCTGCTCCAGCTAAAGGGACCCTCACGGAGTGCGGTCCCGTGTCCCGACGCCATCCTCCGTCTCGTCAGGTCGCCGCGATCTACCCCGGCCGATACCCCACCAAGGCTTACGGAGAGACCAACGAATGGCTCCGTTGGGCTACGCTCCGACGCTCCGACACTGGAACGTCCGACCGTGACCCGACACTCCTTGCCAGAGGCAATGTCCGAATCGTCCGAGTGTTCTGGCCCTTCCGAATATTCTGGCCCTGTCCGAACCTACGGATTTTCCGTAAACCCTATGCGGTCCGAAAAGGAAACGATCGTGCATACGCCCAAGGCCTCAGGCAGTACCGGCCGGACAACTCGTTACTTGCCCTCCCACGATTCGACGCCCAGCGCGTCGAGCCATCTGCTCACTTCCTCGTAGCTCTCTCGCTGGGCAATCGCGCGCGCTTCCTCATCAGTCACACCCTCAAAATCGGCGACCCACTTCGGCCCAACATAATCCGGTGACTTGAACTTCGCCCGGATCTTCCCGAGCCCTTCACGGACGATCCGATTGCCGAGATGTGGGCGGAAAAGCTCCGCAAGCGCCGCAGGTCCGCCCGGGTAGTTGCGGACACAGTAATAGATGTCATACGCGTCCTTCTCCTTTACCCGGTCCGACAACGCCGTGCCCTTCATGACCAGCAGCGGCACGAGCCCGGCCACGCGAACCGTGACTCGGTCCCGACCTCCCCCCGGGAGCAGCATCACGACGTTCTCTTTCACTCACCGCATACCTTTCACCGTTCGGTGAAACCGACCTGTATAGTGAAATCGAGCGTCATTCTGGCGGTCAGGTCGCGGTCGGCAGGCGGATGTCACGTGAGGACTCCGTGAGCGTCCACCGCGACGGCGTGATCAACAGCATCTCGGCCAAGCCGTAGGGCAGCACCTGCTCGGGCCAGGGGCGTCGCGGTTGCTCCAGGGCGAGCTGTAGGCAGACGGTCATTCCAAGCGCGAGCCGCTCGCTCACGAAGGCCATCAGCTCTCGCTCCTCTGCGGGCGTCACGCGCCGCTGGTCGAGGGGGTAGCCGCGGAAGTCGCCTGCGTGGATGTTCTCGACGGGGCCGTTGCGCCAGGCGCTGTTCACGAGGGCGTTCGCAAGGACGCGGCTCGGGTGGCACTCGGCATCGGCGCGCACATGCTCGAGTCGCGAGACGTCGGCTACCTCGACCACGCGCGCCGCCATCCCCGGCTCCGCGAGGGCGCCGAACTCGGTGACCTTGAGCTTCGACGTTCTCTTCGGCATCGCCAGGTAGCAGACAGCCCTGTTCACGAGCTGCTCGTAGATCCATCCCCCTGGGTCAGCGCGGTAGAGGTCGATCCACTCCGCGAGCGCCGCCGAGGCCTCGATGTTGATGCGCGCCATCTCCTCGTCGCTGATGCGGCTCGTGCTCGCGGAGCCAACCTCGGGCCAGACGGGCTTGTAGTGGTCGAGAAGGACGGCCAGGTAGGAGCCCCAGCGCAGGATCAGCGCCGCAGCGGCCACGCCCTCGCGACCGACCATCGAACGGGACGGCCGCTTGGGCGGATCCGGCTTCGCCTGCAGGTAACCCAGTACCTGGTGGAAGAGCGTGATCTCGGGTGGGCGGATGACCCGCTCCGGACCGCGCGGACCCGAGACCTCCTCGCACGTGCCAGCGTCGAGCACCAGCTCGTCGTTGACGCGCACATGGAGTCGACCGTGCGTCGTCATCTCTTCGCGCTGCGCCAGGTGGAGATCAGGCGACCGAGGAGATCATCCGGCGTCATCCCTTCCTTGGCGGCCAGGGCGGCGAGTTTGCGATGGCCGGCTGCCGAGAGCTTCTCCCGGGGGCGATCCTCCATGGCTGATGCCCGACGCAGGACCTTGCCGTCGAGACAGAACCTGTCGGCGTTCTCCCGCACGACCTGGCGCTTGGCGCTGTTCCAGGCGACGTTGATGTCGCGGCTCTTGGACATCTGCCCGAGGAGGCCGAGGTGCTGCACGACAACCTCCTTCGAGGGCGTCACCTCAGGCGGCAACTGCAAGAGCACCTCGACCATCGCCCTGCTGAGCTTCCCGGTCGAGAGGCCGATGTCGAAGCCGGCGCGACGGACCTGCGCGAAGTACCCTCTCATCGTTCTCGCTCCTCGTTCGACCACAGGGCTGATGCCGTCACTTCCCGAGGTCGGCGATCAGCTTTGCCTTGCGCTCTTCCAGTGCGACGATCTGTGTCTTCAGACGCTTCAGCTCGCGGTTGATGCGTGCCAGCTCTGTCTTCGCCTGCTGTTCCTTCAGGTAGTCGTCCCCCTGTGTCTTCGTGACCAGCGCCTCGACCTCCCGACGGAGCAGCCGCAGAAAGGGGTTCCCGTGGATCGAGTTGCGACGGTACTGGAGCTTGCCAGCCCGGATCGCCTGGACGATCTCCTCCTGCGTCAGGCCGAACTCCTTCCGCGCCGTCTTGTCACTGAGCGTCGCTCCCTTGCGCTGCCACTCGGAATCCAGGTCGTCCATAGGTCTTCCCGTTCTGCGCCGGCGCATAGCCGAGATAAACGACCTCTTCGCTGTCGTCCCCGCGCGATCTGAGCGGCCAGCCGCCCTGCGAACCCCCTCGCACGCCCGGGAACGCGCCCCTGGCGAGGGAGACTGTCATCGAACATCAGGAAGCGCCGAAATTTGGACGGAGGTCGGTAGACGGGAACGACGTGATATTAACGGTTGCCCTGGCGAAGCGCAGCATCATCGATGCACTCGGTGGCGTGCTGACGGGCTCCACGCCCCGAGGGAGGGATGATCGTGCACGAGTACGCCCGCGCAGGTGACGAGTCCTCCGAGGCGGCGGTCTTCGCCCTGGACCCATTCGGTGCAGGAGCGGCATCCGCGGCGCTGGCGAATGGCGCCAGCGGGCACGCGATCGACGTCGACGACACACAGTTGGTACATAGCCATCATCAACGCGATTCGGGCGGCCGGCCTCCTGGAGCCTCCTGGACCCTCTGGCCCAGCTCCCGGGGAAGCTCAGCCCCGGGAGGGAGCCCAGCGCGCGTCGGCAGCCGTCATAGCCCTGTGGGCTGTGGCAATCCTGCTCCCGCGGCGGGTGCGTCGTCAAGGAGCGGGCGTGGGGCACGCGGCGGGGCGGCGGCGGGGGACCGAGGGCGGCTGTCAGCGGTCAAGCCCTTGACCTGCGGGAGGCCGGCCAGCCGCACCATCAGGCGCGCCGAGTAGGAGACTTTGGTGCTGGCCGGGTAGACGTGGACGACGATGTCGAGCCCGCTGTCCGCGCCGATGGCCTTGAAGTGCTCGTACACCGCGTCCTCCTTCACGCCGAACCGGAGCCACATGCATACCCTGGCGATGCCCGTCGTGACCGGTGGGATCGCCGTGGTGATCTACGAGTGGGTCGGGCTCGCCTTCCTGCGCCGCGGGTGGATGGTGGACGCGGTGCTGCCGTTCCGCCCACTTACCCCCCGGGGCCGACTCGATTACGCTTTGGGTTATCATGTTCTTCGTTCCCGTTGTCTACGGGGCCATCGGGCCCGATATGGAGTTCACGTGCCGCATCAACCTGCTCTCGAGCGCGCGCCACGCCATCGAGACGCCGCCGCTCGAGGCGGGCGAGGCCGTGGTGCCGGGGGGAGCCCTGGGCTTGGCGTCCGACCAGGCGGCCTTCGAGCGCCACTGAGCGACGGCATGCGTCCCGCGCGCCACCCCTCCTTCGCCCTGCTCCTCGCGCTCATGCTGGGCGGCTGCGCCGGTGCCCCGGCGGGCGCGCCGGTGCCGCCGGCCGGCGCGGGCGCCGTCGAGCCCCTGCCCACCGATCCGGCGCTGGTCACCGGCACCCTCGACAACGGGCTCGCGTACGTTGTCCGCCGCAGCCAGAACCCGCCGGGCCGCCTCGGCGTCTGGCTGCACGTCGCGAGCGGCTCGCTCAACGAGACCGAGGACACGCGCGGGCTTGCGCACTACCTCGAGCACATGGCCTTCAACGGCTCCGCCAACTTCCCGCCGGGCTCCATCATCCCGTTCTTCCAGTCGCTGGGGATGTCCTTCGGCCGCGACCAGAATGCCTTCACGGGCTTCGACCAGACGGTCTACACCCTCGCCCTGCCCGACACGCGACGAGAGACGGTCGACCGCGGCCTGCTGTACCTCGCCGACGTCGCGTTCCGGTTGAGCCTCCTGCCGGAGGAGATCGACAAGGAGCGCCAGATCATTCTCGAGGAGAAGCGCGCGCGCGCCGGCGCGCGCCAGCGCGTGAGCGACGAGGTGCTCGCGCGCCTGGCCCCCGAGTCGACCCTGGGACGGCGGCTACCCATCGGCACCGAGGAGACGATCCGGGCGGTGGGGCCGGCCCAGGTCCGGGACTACTACGGGCGCTGGTACGTGGCGAGCAACATGACGGTGATCGCGGTGGGCGACATGGAGCCGGCGGCGGCGGTCGAGGCCATCGCCCGGCACTTCGGCGCCGGGCCTCGCCGCCCGCGGCCCGAGCCGCGCCCGGCCGGCGTGAAGCCGACCTCGGGCTTGCGCGCCATCGTCGCCACCGACCCCGACCTGACCCAGGCCGAGGTCTCCATCACCCGCGTGGAGCCCGCGTGGCCTCCCGTCACCACCACGGGGGCGTACCGCCGCCGACTCATCGATCACCTCGGGACCTGGATCTTCAACCGGCGGATCGACGCCGAGCTGGCCGAAGGGCGGGTCGGCTTCCTGAGCGGTGGCGCGTCGGTCGATCAGTGGGCGGGCGTGGCGCGGATCGCGCGCGTTCGGGCGGCGGCCGCGCCGGAGCGCTGGCGCGCCGCGCTGACCGACCTCGGCACGGCGCTCCAGCGCGCGCGGCAACACGGCTTCACCACGGCCGAACTGGACGAGGCGCGCGCCGCGCTCGTCGCCCAGACGGAGGAGGCGGCCCAGCAGGAAGGCACGGCGCCCGCGCGCCGGCTGCTCCGGCAGATGAGCGGCGCGGTGACCCGGGGCGAGCCCCTGATGTCGGCGACACAGCGCCTGGCCCTGGAGCGGCGCCTGTTCCCCGGCGTCTCGGCGGACGAGGTGTCCCGGGCCTTCGCCGCGGATTTCGACGCGGCCAACGTCGTCGTCGTCCTGACCCTGCCCTCGAGCCCCGGCGCCCCCACGGAGGCCGAGCTGCTCGGCCTCGGGCGCGCCGCGCTGGAGGTGCGACCCGACCCGCCGGCCGACCGCGCGCGGCCCGCGAGGCTCCTGCCCGCGGCGCCGCGCGGCGGCGCGGTGGCGGAGGGGCAGGAGCACGCGGCCACCGCGGTCTGGTCGGGCTGGCTCGACAACGGTGTCCGTGTGCATCACCGGCGGGTGGAGCAGCGGAGGAACGAGGCGCGCGTCACCATCACGCTGGCGGGCGGCCCGATCCAGGAGCGGGCGGACAACCGGGGCGTCACCGAGGCGGCGGTGCGAGCCTGGAACCGTCCGGCGACGGCCAGCCTCACGAGCACGCAGATCCGCGACCTCATGACGGGCAAGAAGGTGCGCGTGCGAGGCGATGTCGGCTCCGACACGGTCACCCTCACCGTCTCCGGCGAGCCGGCGGCGCTCGAGGCGGGGGTCGAGCTGGCCTACCTGCTCATGACCGATCCCATCGTGGAGGCCGCGGGCTTCGAGCAGTGGAAGGAGGGCAAGCTGCAGGAGATCGCCAGGCGCGCGCGGGAGCCCCGGGGCGTCCTGGCCGAGGCCGAGGCCGAGGCTTTCTACCCGGCCGACCAGGCGCGCCTGCGCCCGGTGACGGCCGCGCAGGTCCGAGGCCTCGCCCGGGAGGCCGTGCAGGCCTGGCTCCGCGCCCTCATCGCGCAGGCGCCCATCGAGGTGGCGGTGGTCGGCGACATCGACCGCGACCGCGCGACCACGCTGGTGGCGCGCTACCTCGGCGCGCTCCCGCCCCGCGCGCGCATCGACGACAAGACGCTGCGCGACCTCCGGTCGGTGCCGCGGCCCGCCGGCCCCATCCGCGTGACCCGGACGGTGACCACGCAGACGGACCAGGCGCAGGTGCTGGACGGCTTCTTCGGGGCCGACGTCCAGAACGTGCGGGACAGCCGCCTCCTGGCCCTGGCCGGGCGCGTCCTCTCCACGCGCATGAACCGCACGATCCGGGAGGAGCGACAGCTCGTCTACAGCATCGGCGCCGGCTCGCGACCGGCCGAGGCCTACCCGGGCTTCGGGCGCTTCGCGGCCCAGGCGCCCACCGATCCGGCCAAGGCGGAGGCCCTGGCCGGGGCGATGGACGAGCTGTTCACGGCCTTCGCCGCGACGGGACCCACGGCCGGGGAGCTGGCGGTGGCCAAGCGGCAGATGGCGAGCCGGCTGGACGAGGACGTGAAGACCCCGGACTTCTGGGCCGACCGGCTCGCCACCCTCGACTATCGGGGACTGTCGCTCGACGACATCGCGCGCATCGCGGCGGACTATCAGGGCTTCACCGCCGATGAAGTGCGCGAGGCCTTCGGCCGTTACGCGCGGCCCGAGGCGCGCTTCCGGATCGTGATCCTGCCCGAGCGTGCCTCGTGAGGGGCGCCGCGCTCAGGCCGGCTGCCACCTCGGCTCCCTCGCCGGCGAAGTGTGGGTCCGCCACGATCACCTCATGCCCCAGCCCCTCCAGGCACCGCGGCACCCACTCGCTCGCTGTCCCGCATCCGCAGCATCGTGCCGTCCAGTCTGGATGTCACGCCCACGGCGGGAGTAAGGTGTCCCGCATCGGGAGGTGGCGGCACCCACGCGCCCACGCGGCATCCCACGGACGTCGCCGCGACGAGCCTCCGAGCGATGAACGGGGACGCATTCGAGAGGAGGCAAGCGAGATGAGGGCAAGAGCGAAGGGGACCCGTAAAGGGCAGCGTGCCGACGCTGCGGAGGAGGGGGCGCTGCTCGAGCTGCTCGCCCACGGCTTGTCGGAGGGCGAGATCCGACGCGTGGTGGCATGTGCGGTTCTGACGCTGGATGAGGAGGGACGCGATCGCCTCGTCGCCCGGCTCGGCAGCGAGACGGGCGAGACGCTCCGCAGGCTGCTCGGGTCCCACGGGCGAAGCGGGACGACGGCGCGGCCATCCCCCGGAGCGGCGAAGATCCGCGAGGAGTGGGAGAGCGCCTGGGGCGAGTGGGAGACCTGCGTCGCCGAGTCGGGAGACGAGCACGGCCGGTATGTCATCCGTGAGCACCACTGGGAAGAGCCGTATCTGGACGCGTCCAGCCTGGCCGGGGATCTCGAACCCATCGCGGCCCGGATGCGCGCGATGCTGGAACGCGTGATGGACGAAGGGCTCGCGCCCGACTGGAGCTTCTTGACCGCCATCGAGGACATGGACGCGGAGATCGGATCGGGGCTGCCCGACTGGATGGACCCGTCGTCGGGAGACGGGTGCTCTCTCGGCCCCGAGGTGACCGGCTGTCTCCTCGAATGGGAATGGCGGGCGCGCCGGCGGGACGGGCGCAGCGCCTTTGAGCTGGCCGAGGCGATCCGGACACTGGAGGCTTCGGCCAGGATCGTGAGCCTGGATCGCGACACGGTGGCGCGGTTCATCCTGGGGCTGGGCGACGCGGATCAGAAGACGGTCCTGAAGGGCATCGCGGCGCACCGGAGCGCAAGCCACTGGGCGGCGGTCCTCGGGGCGGCCCACTCCGGATGGTTCAAGATCCACCACCAGCTCTCGCGGCGGTGGGACCCCGCGCTCTTCGCAGAGACCAGTCGGCAGAACATCGCGCAGGACTGGGCGCTCGCGCTCCCCCTCGTCGCGGACCTGATCCGCCGGAAGGCGTTCGACCAGGCGCCGCCCCTGATCGCGGAGGCCGTGCGCGCGCTGCTGCGCCTCGAGACCGGAGAGGCATGGGACCCGCGGGCGACGCTGCTCATCTCCCATGCCGCCCTGCGGTACCGGAGCGACCAGCATGCGTGGGCGCTTGGCCTCCTCGAGAGCTGGCGCAAGGTCGCCACGGGCCTCGGCCAGGAGGAGATGGCCTGCGCGCTGGAGCTTCAGCTCGCGATCAGCCGGCGGTGGGCGGACGGGGACGCCGTCCTGGCGGCGTTCGGGCGAGTCCCATCGCCGCGGTTCTCGGACATGCGCGACCGGCTCTTTGCGGATTGGCGGTCGTTGGTCGGGGAGACGACTCTCGGGAGCCGGGCCGACGGGCGCGAGCCTCCCGGGTCGGCGTGGGTCCGGGCTCTGGTGGACGCGGCCCGCGCAGGGAATGACGGCGCACGATCGTTCCGCCGTGCCGTGCGGCAGTGGCTCCAGGAGACGAGGAGCACGCCGGCTACGCTCCGGTCGGCCCTCGACGCGCTCGGGACGCTGACCCTCGACCTCGACGTCGGTTCCGCCCTCCGCCGGTCGTCGCCGACACTCCACCGGCTGCTGTCCCGGCGATCGGAGGGGGATCGTTCCCTGAACGCATCGCGGCGTCGCTGGATCGAAGCGTTGGGAGTGGCGGACTTGTTTCCGGAGGTCGCAGAGTTCTGGAAACGTCACGCGCCGCGTGTGGTTCCGGACCCTGCGACCGCCAGTGGGTCGAACTACGACGACTGCGCCGAGTGGCTCGCCGCGGTCTTCGAGCTGGACTCCGTGGCGTACCGGCGGATCGTGCGGGGCTGGGCTGCCGCCCACGCCCGCCGGAAGAACCTCTGGCTGGCCATCACGAGGAGGCGACTGCCGCTGTGAGAGACCCGTCCCTCGACGCCTTCCTCGCCCTCCGGCCCGCCACGGTGCTCGAGGCCCTGCGGGCCCGCGCCGTCGGGCGCAAGACAACGGCGAGGCTCCCGGCCCGTTGGCTCCTCACCGATTCCGAGCGCGGGCGACGCGGCCGCCGCTCGACAGAGGAGGTCGGGATCGAATGATGACGGGGCGCAGACCCCAGCCGCGGGACCCGCTGGAGGCGGCGATCGAGGCTGCGCTGCAGCCAGGGCGGTTCATTGCGTACAGGGCTGGCTGGGACTTCGTCTCGAGCCTCGAGGAGGTCCGTGGCCAGATCGAGAGGCTCGTCCGCACTGACCCCGAGCGAGCCGCGGGTCTCTACCAGACCTTCCTCGCCGGCTGCTACGAGAAGGCCGAGGAGCTCGACGACTCGAGCGGCAGCTTCGGGATGTTCGTCGACAGCCTCTACTGCGCCTGGATCAAGGCGCGGCAGGCGGCCAGGTCTAACGTCGACGAGACCGCGAGGCTGCTGCTCGATCGCATGGAACACGACCCCTACGGCTTCGCGTACAACCTCGAGCGCGACGCCGTGAAGGTGATGAACAAGGACGGCCTCGCTGCCTTCGAGCGTCAGGTAAAGGCGCGGTTCGATGCGAAGAACGCCGCCGAGCAGGCCTCGGATCCCGCCCACCGGGACCCCGCGCACGCGTGCCGCCGCCGGGGCGAGATCCTGCGCGCGATCTACGCCCAGCAGCGGGACGTGCGGGCCTACGTCGCGGTCTGCGACCAGACCGAGCTTTCGGCCCAGGACTGCCTCGCGGTCGCCACCATGCTCAGGACACGGCGCAGGCGAGACGAGGCGCTCGCCTGGGTGGACCGCGGTCTCGCGGTGGAGAAGAAGCACCCGCGGGGCTCGATGGCCGGGCACGACCTCGCGAAGATGAAGCGCGAGCTGCTCATGAGGCTCGGCCGGGGCCGCGACGCCCTCGAGGAGGCATGGGCCGAGTTCCGCGAAGAACCGAGCACGTTCAGCTACGAGGAGCTGATCCGCTTCGCGCCGAAGGCCGAGCGCGCGGCGTGGCACGCGAAGGCGATGGACGCGGCGGAGCGCGCCGACCTTGGGTCGCTTATCGAGCTCTTGCTAGAGACCGGGGAGATCGAGCGTCTCGTGGAACGGCTCCGCACCGCGACCGACGCGGAGATCGAGGAGCTCAGCCACTACCGGACAGAGCCCGCCGCGAAGCGCCTCGCGAAGTCCCACCCGGACGTGGCGGCCAAGGTCTACCGCGCGCTGGGCATGCGCATCCTCGTCGCGAAGAGGAGCAAGTACTACGACGCCGCGCTGTCCAACTTCGAGGATGCCAAGCGCTGCTACGAGCGCTCCGGCCTCCGCCGCGATTGGGAGGCACTCGTCGCGGACGTGCGCCGGGCGCACCATCGGAAGGCCGGCTTCATGGCGGACTTTGAGAGGCTCGTCGCCGGTCGCGGCCCGAGCGACGAGCCGTCATTCCTCCAGCGAGCGCGGAGCCGCTGGTTGGCGCGAGGGGAGCCATGACCTTCACGAAGCTGTTCAGCGCCCGCGATCAGCACCATGCCGAGGCCGAGGCGATGTTCCGCGCCGCCGCCCGGCGTGCCCGCCTGCTGACGACGAACCTCGTCCTGGCCGAAGTCCACCGATTCCTCCTGTTCCTGGCGGGCATCCAGCCGGACGCCCACGCCTTCGGCCGGAGCGAGGGGAGCCAGCTGGTGGCCATCGAGTTCGCGACGGACACTCACCATCAGCGCGCTCGGACGTAGCTCGAGAAATTGAAGAATCAGCAGATCAGCTACACGGACGCCGTGAACTTCGCGGTCATGCAGGAGGCCGGGTGCCGGACGGCGATGGGTCCGATCACGACTTCGCGGTGACGGGCTTCGTGTTGTGGAGACTCCTCGGGTGGACCCCTGAGCAATGACGCAGCACCGCGCCCCTACGCGTCTCCGGCCAGATACGCGTTGACCCGCGCCGCGCTTCCTGGCAAGCTCGGCCCGTGGCCACGAGGCAGATGATCCAGGCCGCACCCCGCACCCGCCGATGGACACGTGCGGAGTACGATCGTCTGATCGCGCTCGGGGTCCTCGACGAGGACGAGCCGATCGAGCTCCTGGGCGGCGAGATGGTCGTCAAGGAGCCCCAGGCGGGGCCTCACGCGACCGCGGTGCAACTGGTCCAGCAGACCCTGCAGCGAGCGTTCGGAAAGGGCTGGGCGGTTCGTTCCCAGCTCCCCATCGCGCTCGACGACGAGTCCGAGCCGGAGCCCGACGCCTGCGTGGTCCCGGGCGTTCCGCGGGACTATCGTGCCGGCCACCCGACGCAACCGGTCCTGGTGGTCGAGGTCGCCGAAGACAGCCTTCCCCGCGATCGGGCGCGCAAAGGGAGCCTGTACGCTCGCGCGGGTATCGCCGATTACTGGATCGTCAACCTGCGCGAGGCCGTCCTCGAGGTGTACCGCGAGCCGGCCCGCTCTGCGCGGTCCCGTCACGGCTGGCGCTATGGCCGTCTCGACCGCTTCGGCCCGAAGGCGCTCGTCTCCCCCCTGGCCGCTCCCCGGGCGCGCGTGCGAATCGCTGACCTGCTGCCCTGACCACGGGCCGCCGCCTCTCGCTCGACGCCGCCACCGACAGCTCGCTTGACCCGGTGCGCCTCGGCCGCTCGTTGACCCCGCGCCCGTGCCCGGCGCACGATTGCCGGACCGGAGCGCTGGAGTCCCGCCGGACGGATCGCCCGCACGGATCACCCCTCCGCACCTCGCGCAAAGTGCGCCTGCCGGGCCCGCCTGCCGTACAACCCGCGGCATCCGGCGGGTAGGCTGACGGAACCCACAACATCTCGAGCCGGGCTTTCCCGGGATCGGCGGCGTGGTCCCGACCGCGACGGGGAACTAGCGGCGCTCCTCGCCGATCCCGCGGTGCACCCGGAGGGCGTCGCCCTGGTTCGTGTGGCTACGCTGAAGGAGCGTGGGCGGGTCGGCGCCATTATGTCGGCGGCCCGTTCTCCAGAGCCTGGATGCCAGGAACCTTGATCGCAGCCTTTACAGCTCCAAACGATGCCGACGCCCGAGCCTCTCCAGTAGATTGGCTTTACGCAGGGTTGTGCGCCTGGCACGGGAGATGCGCCTGCCTCCTGTCACGCCGCTGGACTGTAGTGCCCCCAGTCCAGCAGCACCTGGGGACGGGTTGTGGCGACCAACGGAGCGGTTGCGGCACCGCAGCCAGCCGACCGCCCCACTGGCTTCTCGCGGGGCCCGCGGCAGTCCGCCGCCCGGCGCTCGACCACGTACCCTACGGCAACGGGAAGAACGTGCGGCGCGGAGACCGCTGCCCGCCTCGCCGCGGGCCGCCAGCAGGTCCGCCGGGCCCTCCACGTTTCGCTTGACACCACACCCTGGGTCTCCCAATCATCATTCCATCGATCCGCCCGGCCGTCAGGCTGGGGAGGAGGCTGCCCATGCGATCAGGCATCCAAGGCGAGTGGCTGAGGCTCGGCGTATCCTTCGCCGTGGCCGCGTGTCTCGTCGTAGCCGCCGCGGCGGTGGCTGAGACACAGCAGCGGAAGGCCGTGGCGGTGATCTCGGGGTGTACGGATCCGGGTATCACCGGGATGGCCACGCTCATCGAGAAGCCGTCCGAGGAAGGGCTCAAGGAAGTCGAGGTCCACGTGGTGGTCAAAGGCCTCGCGGCCGGCAAGCATGGCGTCCATCTGCACGAGAACGCCGCCTGCACGCCCTGCGCGTCGGCCGGCGGCCACTTCGACCCGGGCCCGAACGGCAACTCCAGCCCAGACGGCAACCACCCGTTCCACTCGGGCGACCTGCCGAACCTGGTGGCCAACGCCGGCGTGGGCCTCCTGCACGCGACGACGACTCGGGTCACCCTCTCGCCCGGGCCGCTGAGCCTGTTCGACGCGAGCGGCAGCGCGATCATCGTCCACGTCAACGAGGACACGTACTGCCCGGACGGACCCGACGCCGGATGCGCCGGCGGCGGCCGCGCGGCCTGCGGAATCATCGAGCCGGCGGACTAGGGCCTCCACCCAGAGGTCGCCACGGCTCCGCGCACCGCGCGCCGCCGGGCCGGCCTTCACAGAGTCCCGCGCGCCAATTGAACCGGGCCAGCCAAACCGGCGCCATCGGGCGTCCTCCGGTTGTCCGGATGCCCGCGCCGGGTCAGGTGGCGTCGCCGTGCTTCACCATGCCGACCTCGAACAGCACCGCCGCCCGCTGGATCAAGGTCGCCACCACCTGGGCGTAGAACCGCCGCATCGCTTCGGGCGTCGCCTGCAGGCGGCGCTCATCGGCACGGGCAGCTCGGGAGGGGCTTACCAGAGCAACCAGACGGCGGACAACTATCCGGGCGCGTTCGACGGCATCGTCACGACGAACAGTTTTCCGGACGTCACCACCGGGATGATCGTGCTGGGGGACTCCAGGCTGCTCGACATTTACTTCAATGTCACACGCCCCGGCGAGTACACGGCGGATCAGCAGCGGGCGATCTCGGGATTCTTGCAGGTCAACAATATTGCCTTCCTGAGCGGCCGCACCATCAACTCGGGTTCGGCGCGGCGGATGGATCCAAGGGTGGCGTTTCCGGCGCAGATTCTGCCAGGAGTCGGCCCCGAATTTCGATACGATCCTGATACCAACCCGTACGGCGCGCGCGGGACCGTTTACGACCACACCGTGAACGTATACGGCCACATCCCGAATACGCCGTTCCCTCCCGATGCGCTGTTTGCGCAGCGTCCCCTGGACAACGTCGGCGTGCAGTACGGATTGAAGGCGCTGAATGACGGAGTCATCAGCGTCGAGGAGTTCCTTGATCTGAACGCAATGATCGGGGGCTTCGATATCGATTTGAACCACATTCCAAGCCGCACGACCGCCTACTTGGACGCGACGCGCCGGGCTTATCAGGGCGGACGGATCCTCGGCGCCGGCAACGGCCTGGCGACAATACCGATCATCACGCGCAAGGGAAACGGCGACGCAGCCGTCAACGGCGACATCCACCTGAGGTTCTGGGCCAATTCGATCCGCGAACGGCTGGTGAAGGCGAACGGGCATGCCGACAACCAGGTCATCGTCGGCAGCCAGGCCCCCACCGAGCTGCTGATCGAGCAGATGGGCCGTTGGCTGGCCGCGATCGCTTCTGATAAATCCAATAGGCCGATGGACAAGAAGGTCGTGAAGAACAAGGCGGCCGACGTGGTCGACGCTTGCTGGTCGGGCGGCGAGAAGATCGTCGAACCCCAGACGGCATTCGGGGAGAGTCAATGCAACACGCTGTTCCCGGTAGGCTTGTCGGCGGCCATGGTGGCAGGGGCGCCGCTCTCGCACGACATCATCAAATGTCAGCTCAAGCCCGTCGACATGTCGGACTACGCGGCGCCGTTCACCTCGGAGCAGGAGGCCCAGCTCCACGCCATCTTCCCCGACGGCGTGTGCGACTGGTCCAAACCCGGCGTGGAGCAAGTGAAGTCGGTACCCTCGGCCTCGTTCGGCCCCTCGCCCGCCAACTTGCTGTTTGACGTCTTGAACCCGTAGCGGATTGCGCGCCGCGCGCTGTACCAACCCCCAGGTGCCCGTCACCTGGGGGTAGCCGGCTAAGTACCTGGGTCAGGATCTGTGCCAGCGGCTCCTGGGGAGGGCGGCGTCCGAGTCTGGCAGGTTACGTCCGCCAGCCCGCCGAACGTGAGCTCTCCACGCTCGCGGGCTCGCGCCGCAGCCGGGTCCTCGCCGTGAGCGACCGCGGCCGCGACAGCGAGAGCCTCGCCGCGCGCCACGGCAAGGGACAGCGCGGGGTGCGGCCCGAGGGTGATGCGCTGGACCCGTCCTCTCACGCGGCCCTCCCACACCCAGGCCTTGGCGCCTCCGCTCGTCACGCGGAACGCCAGCCTCAAGACGCGGGTGTCTCGAAGGAAGCGTGCTGTTGCGCGGTCGACCAGCTGCTGAGTCAGCTTGGGCATGGCGGCCTGTTCATGTAGACGCTGTGTAGACAGTCGCGAGCGTACGACAGCGGAGGAGGGCGTAGCAATCGTGTGAAAGTGAGGACTTACGCGGTTCTGCGGGAACGAGCGTAGACCGCAGGGGCCCATGCCTTGAGACTCTCGATCAGCGGGTCCAAGGTTCGAGTCCTTGACGGCCCACCAAACAAAACGGGCGCTTCCAGAACACCGGAAGCGCCCGCGGATTTTCAGTCAGCGGGTCTGAGCTCAGCGACCCGAAGAATCCAAGAAAATCCGCCCGTGGGTCAAACAACTGGGGAAACTGATTTGACCTCGCGTTGCCCCATCGCTTCCGAAATGGCGGAGAGCTTCGATGCGTCACGCGATGTCGTCTTCGCGACCGGCGCCCCCGAGGAGCCCTGCGATCAGGCTCCGGCCCCGCGGGCGCCCAGCCTCAGGGGACGTCGTCGCTGGTGGTAGTACTCGCTACTCGCGGCTCGCGGCCGACGAGATGGCAACGGTCCGAGGGTAACTGCACGTAGACGGGATCGCCCTCGCGCGGCGCGCTGCCCCGCATCGCCCCGGCAGTGACGAAGCTGATCCCCGGCGGCTACGCAGAACAAGACCTGATCATCCGCGACCACGGCGCGGTAATGCGTTCCGCCTTGACGGTGCTGCCGTTTCGGTCTTCCGCGCTGACGCGCGTGGTACTCGTCTACCTCATCGTGTCCCGCTGCTCGATCCACACCCTGGGCATGGGCCAGGCAGCGTAATCGGTCGGGGGTCGGCTACACTGCATGAAAGGCCAGAGCAGACCTAGCATCGCTCGTCCGGCGAGGACGCCGTGGAGACACTCCAAGAGTTCGTCAATAACTTTACTTTAGCGCGCGTCAATACATAAACTTTACAAATGATCCTGAGCATGCCAAAGTGGGAGCATCAAAACACTCCAAGCCCTCAAGCGAA
>Ga0302046_10001546_pt1 | contig 21543 bp, 19 predicted proteins | sample RVTome_11_FD_200261 | JGI IMG/M metagenome (GOLD analysis project Ga0302046, IMG submission 200261) | Soil microbial communities from uranium-contaminated site in the Upper Colorado River Basin, Wyoming, United States - RVT147D111 (version 2) ...
GAACAGCGGTGTCTCAGCGTCGAGCCAGGCGTCGTCCAGGTACACAGTGGTGACGAACCAGTCGTGCTCGTCGAGCCACCCCTGCATGAACTGAACCTGCTCGTCGCCCTCGACGGCAAAGTGCTGCGGGTAGCTGGCGATGATGTCAGCCTTGTTCGCCTGCCACTCATCGATGCCTCGCTGCCACAGGCGCATGAAGAAGTCGATCTCGTCGGGATGATCGTCGTACCACTCCTCGCCGGCGAGGAACACATTGATCATCGGTCCCTCATGCCCTGGATTGCCCGCGATCTGGTCGGCGTACAACTCCGCCGAGGTCTGACCGTCGTAGAGAACCCGGATCTCATCGTTGATCAACTCGTTGACCGAGAAGTCGGGCAAGACCAGCGCACCGTCGACCTCTCCCGCCGCCGCGGTGGGCCCGGTGTTGGTGATGTCGACCTGCACCAACTCGAAGTCACCTCCACCGGTCCTGAAGTCGAGACCGTGAAGCTCCTGGGCGATAACGCCCCAGATCAGTGTCGATGACACCGAGTCCCAGACTGCAATCCGCTTTCCGGCCAGATCCTGCAGGGTTTGGCTGGTGGTGTCGGAGGCGGGAACCGCCAGCACCGAGCGATCGATGTTGTACTTGCCGAACACCACCGACGTGGTTTCAGCCTGCTTGTCGAGTGTCGGTACCTCGAAGTCTCCGACAGAGACGATGTCGGCAAAACCGCCGGCATAGATCCCGAACTCATCCCAGGTGACCTGGGCGAGGATGCAGATCCCCGACTCCTGCTCCATCTCGTCCTTGACTCCGCTGTCGTTCAGATAATCCCAGACCGGATCCGGGGCGAAAGTGAAGCGGATGACGCTCTGGCATCCTCCCTCATCACCGCCGCCACCGTCGTCAGCTCCGCCGTCGTCGTCGCCACAGGCGGCAGCGACCAGCGCCAGCGCAAGCAAGGCGGCCAGCATGCGTTTCGTTTTCATGTTCCTCCTCCTGTTTCCATTCGGGTTACTACCCGCGTTTCTCCGGCTCCTGGCACCCGCCCCTCGCTGGCGGGTTGCTGGAGCATCTGTTCGTAAGAAGACGAGATGTGAGCGGTGAGTAAAGCCTCGAGCCGGGTTGGTTGTCCCCCTCGCGCCGCTTCGAGAATCATGCGGTGTTCGTCATCCACCACGGCACGGTTCACCCCGTCCGTCCTCTTCCCCGGGTGGTAAACCTTCACGAGGCGCGATCCTATACAATGCTTGATATAGATGCGACCCGGCTCGGAACCTGCATCTCAGGGATTCGGTCGAGTCCGTGAGGTCAGAACTTCGTCACCACGGCGACACCGCTCCCGGTGAAGTCACGAATCGAGATCAGGGCCGCCGGCACCTCATCGAGAGACAGTTCACGGTCGAGCAGGACACCGGGATCGATCTGCCGCGACTCGATCATGTCCAGCATCCGGGGATAGTCGTAGGCGCCCAAACCGTGGCTTCCCACAATCTCCAACTCGCGGGCGATCACCACATCCATCGGAAGTGGCGTCGGCCCGCCCGCCAACAGCCCCACCTGAACATGGCGTCCCCGCTTGCGCAGGCAGAGGACGGAGTTCGAGGCAGTGACCGGGCTGCCCAAGGCGTCCAAGGAGACCTGGGCGCCTCCACCGGTGACGCTTCTGATGAGACCGGCGACATCCTCGGTGAGCGAGACGTCGACCGTGTGCTCGGCCCCAAGACTCTTCGCTAGCAGCAGGGCTTCCCGATTCACATCGATCGCCACCACTCGCGCCTGGAGAGCACAGGCGATCATGACCGCCGACAGACCCAAACCTCCGCAACCATGGATCGCGATCCATTCACCCGGCCCAAGGCCGCCCTGTAGAGCCACTGCCCGGTAGGCGGTGGCGAATCGACAGCCGAGGACGGCTGCTGACGCAAACCCCATCCCGTCCGGGAGACGCACCAGGTTGTGGTCCGCGTGCGGGATCGCCACCAAACCGGCAAAGGACCCCCAGGCGGTGAACCCGGGCTGGAATTCGTCGTCGCAGATCTGCGAGTTGCCTGACCGGCACTGTTGACAGACCCCGCATCCGACCGCGAAGGGGACGGTGACCCGGTCACCGACCTCGAACCCGGCGACCAGTTGCCCCGTCGCCTCGATAGTTCCCGCCAGTTCGTGCCCGGGGACATGTGGGAGCCGGATAGTCGGGTCGTGTCCCTCCCACCCGTGGAGATCGCTTCGGCACAGACCCGAGGCGCCGACCCTGATCACAACACCGTCAACAGGGACCACGGGATCGGCGACTTCTTCGATGACGATTTGGCCACCGAACTCCCGGTAGACGGCAGCGCGCATCGTTGCATTGTCGCAGTCGACGGAGGCCAGGCGATCGGCCGGTGACAGAGGCACACGGACGGTGTATTGTCACGAGTGCCGGTCGGACACGTAAGTCGGAAACGGCTGGATCACAAGATCGGCGAGCGTCCCCCTCGTGGGAACGTTCGGGGAAGCCCCGTAGGCGGAAACGTCGATGGGGCTTCTCCCTTTTCGGTGAGATCGTCGCTTCTCGCGGAAGGACCGTTTTGTGCGGTTTAAATGGCGGTCGATGCCCGGATATGACATTCCTCCCCCGCTTCAACCGGCAAGGGGCACCCATCGCGCCCGGTTGCGCTCATGGGGGGAGACCTCGTGGGACCTGCTTCGGATTCTGGCATTCATCGCAGTCCTGATTTGGCTCCTGTACCAGATCAAGCTCGTGGTCATTCCCCTGATGCTGGGGGCTTTTGTTGCCAGCCTGGGCACCCCGATGGCGGGTTGGCTGAATCGAAAGGGATGGCACCGTCTCATTGCCACCTGGGTGGTAGTCCTTCTCTCGGTGACCGTGGCGGGCCTCATCGGTTGGTTCCTGGTGGCTGAGATCCAGGGGGCGGCCGACGACATGCAGACAGCCCTGTCCGACTCCTGGGTGCAACTTCAAGAGTGGCTCGACAGTGCCCCGTTCGGATTCGACGGAGAGTCCTTGTCCCAGGCCATCGAGCAGTTCTTCGCAGACTCCGGCGAGGGCGTGGGTGGCTTGGGCGGGAGTGTGGCCGCCGGATTCGCAACCGCCACCGAAGCCGTTGCCGGCCTGTTCCTGACGATCATTGTCTCGTTCTTCCTGATCAAAGATGGTGAGAGGTTTTGGGATTGGTTGATATCGAAGATCCCCCGGAAGCACCGTCGCAACGTGGACGAGGCGGGAACAGCCGCCTGGTCGACGTTGCGCCGCTACCTGTCGGGCACCGCCTTGGTGGGAATCGTCAACGGCACGGTCGTTGGAATCGCATTGACGATTCTCGGTGTGCCCTTGGTCATTCCCCTGGCCATTCTCATGTTTCTCGGTGCGTTCTTCCCGCTGGTCGGAGCGATAATCTCGGGAGCGGTCATCGCCCTGGTTGTGCTCGCCACCAACGGCTTCACCGACGCCCTGATCATCGTCGGGGTCGTGGTGGTGGTCCAGCAGCTGGAAGGAGACCTGGTAGCCCCGATAGTCCTGGGGCGGGCCGTCGCCCTTCATCCGCTGTTGATCCTGTTCGGGATCACCGCCGGCTTTGTAATCGGTGGTGTGGTAGGAGCCTTTCTCACCATTCCCCTGATCGCGATCGCGGCTGAGGTGACCCGAATCCTCGAACCCGACCTGCTTCGCACCGCTACCCAGGCCGACCAGGGGGCACAACCGTGAGAGCATTGATCAACAAGGGCGAAGGGGGGATGGCTGTCGAGTTTGCAGAGGTGCCCGAGCCCGAGCCCGAGCGGTCCGAGGCGGTGGTCGAGGTGGGAGCGATGTCCGTCAACCGGGGAGAGTTGCGGCTCCTCGCCGCCCGGCCTCGAGGATGGAGACCCGGGCAAGACGTGGCCGGAGTCGTCAGCGCGGCGGCAGAGGACGGGTCCGGGCCACCCGAGGGGTCGCGGGTGGTGGCCTGGCCGGGGCAGGCAGGATGGGCACAGCGGGTTGCGGTGCCCACCAGTCACCTGGCAACCCTCGCCACAAATGTCTCATTGCAAGAGGCGGCGACGCTTCCCGTTGCAGGTGTCACCGCTCTCAGGGTGCTTCGCGTGGGTGGTGAGTTGAACGGTCGGCGGGTGCTGGTGACCGGGGCGGCGGGCGGTGTCGGACGATTCGCGGTCGAACTGGCTGCCAGGGCGGGAGCCCGTGTCGTCGGGGTGACGAGGGACACCGACCGCGCAACAGGCCTGGCACAGCTTGGCGCAGACCATGTCGTTTATGACATCGACGACGCCGAAGGCCCGTTCGACCTCATCCTCGAGACTGCGGGCGGTCGATCGCTGGAAACGGCAGTGCGTTTGGTCGCAGCTCGAGGGGACATAGTCGTGTTCGGCAATTCCTCCGACAGCCCGGCCAGCATCTCGTTCGGAGACTTCCGGGGCCGGGCGGGAGCCCGGATCACGGCGTTCTTCGTCTACGAGAGCGGCGAGCCGCCCCGGTTTGGCGACGATCTTCAGCTCCTGGCCGACATGATTGCTGAGGACGCGCTTCACCCCTGCATCGGGTTAAGAGCCAGTTGGACCGGGGCCAACACCGTCTTCGAGGCGCTTGCCCAGCGCCGGGTCAATGGAAAAGCCGTCCTACTGGTTGACTGACGGGTTGTCACCTCAATCTGGAACGCCCCCGAATTACTGACCAACAGTTGCCCATGAGCCCGGCCCTGTTGTGGTGAGCGGTGCATGACACTCAGACCGAGGCGCTCTCAACTATCGGCATCGACGACCAAATAGGTCGTCATGGTGCCCCAGCCTCGAAGCTCCATTGGGCCCCGCGTCTCGAACTCGAATCGATCAAGTGTGAGCTCCCTGGTCTGCTGGCTGACATGGACTCGCCCCGGGACACCGGCCTGCTCCAGTCTGGAGGCGATGTTCACCGTGTCCCCCCAGACGTCATAAGCGAACTTTCGGCTTCCGATGACACCACCCGCGGCAGGGCCTGAATGGATACCGACGCGTAACGTCAGCTCCGCGAACTGGTCCGCCAGCTCGACGCAATGGAGCATGGCAAGGGCGAGATCGATGACGCACTCGGCGTGGCGCTCAAGCGGTTCCGGCAGCCCGCCGACGGCCATGTAGGAGTCCCCGATCGTCTTGATCTTCTCCAACCCACGGTCAGTGACGAGATCATCGAACTGGGAAAAGAGCCCGCTGAGCATGCCGATCACCTCCGCCGGTGAAAGCTTGGCCGCGAGAGGGGTGAACCCGACGATATCGGCAAAGACCACCGACACCGATGGGAAGTCGTCGGCGATTGGGTGCTCGCCGCTCCTCAGCCGTTTCGAAATCGAGGCGGGGAGCACATTGAGCAGAAGCCTCTCTGACTCCACCTTTTCCTGCTCGAGCGCCGTCGTCTGCGCCTCGATCACGAGTCGCTGATGCCACACCCGGCGACGATCTCGTTCCAGCAGGCGCAGTCCGAGAAGACTCCCGAGAGCAGCGGCGACGAAAATGAATGAGTCGATGAGGAGGCTCCCGAGACCGTCGTACAAGATGACTGCAACCGCCAAGCCGACCCCGATGACAATCGTGCGCATGGTGGCGAACACGAACCTGGTCCGGGAGAGGAACCCATACAGGAATAGCAGCATGATGGCGCCGACGGCGTAGCCTTCAATGGCACCTCCCGCATCGGCCAGGAGGAGGATGACCAAACCGTTCGCCGACGTCAGGAACGAGGCCAGGGCGTGCTGACGGTTCATCGTGGTCGCCCAAGCAGAGCCAGCGAAGCAACCCAAACCGGCCAATGCCATCACGCTCCCAACCGTGATGGCGAGCTCCGATGAGATGTCGGTGCCCAGAGGCACCAGAAGCGCCGCCACCGCCCAGAGCAGCACGGTCGCCCCGGTGATGATCCGATACCCGCCAATGCTGGCCGCGCCTTCCTCCAGCTGATATGACCCCTCGAGTTCGGAGTCGAGAAAGCGGAGCGTGATCGGATGAAGCCGCCCACGGTCGATGATCCCGCTCATGACGCGAGCCTACGTGGCCAACCGTGCCCTCAACGGGTCGAGCTGGAAGTGCTTGACGGGTAGCCTCGTCCTGGTGCATCTGACGGGCCCGATCGAGCCGATCGATCAATGAGGTTGGGTTTGCCCGCACTGGCGATGGTATTGGCGGTCCTCCCGCCCGGGGGGACCTTCATCGACGATGACGGCAACGTCCACGAAGGCGGCATCGAGGCGATAGCAGCTGCCGGGGTCACGACCGGCTGCAACCCGCCGACCAACAACCGCTACTGCCCGTCTCAGACCGTGACCCGAGGTCAGATGGCTGCTTTCATCGTCCGCGCCCTGGGTCTCACCCAAGCGGATCAGGATCATTTCACGGACGACGCCGGCCACCGGTTCGAGGCGGCGATCAACCGTCTGGCCGGAGCGGGCATCACACTCGGCTGCAACCCGCCTGACAACGACCGCTTCTGTCCTGATCGGGAGATGACCCGGGGCGAGATGGCAGCGATGCTGGCTCGGGCCTTCGACAGTCCACCCTCTTCACGCGACCGATTCATCGACGACGACGGCCACCTCTTCGAGAATGCCATCGACCGTATCGCCGCCGCCGGCATCACACTCGGCTGCGACCCGCCCGACAACGACCGCTTCTGTCCTGATCAGGTGATCGCGCGCGATGAGATGGCGACTTTCCTGACCCGAGCAGCCGGTTTGACCGCCAATCGACCGCCACCCCGGCCTTTCCCGGTGGTGACGGTGGTGCCCCGGGAAGACTGGGGGGCATTGCGCCCCGACACGGAGCGAATGATCGCCCACACCGTCACCCGGCTCACCGTCCATCACGCCGGCACCCAGAGCGGCACCGTCGGCCCACCTCAGTACCGGGGATGGCAGGCATGGCACATGGGGGGCCAAAAGTGGCCCGACATCGCCTACCACGTTCTCATCGGCATCGACGGCACTGTCTACAAAGGAAGGGACCCCGCCTACCGGGGTGACACCGCAACCACCTACGACACGACCGGGCATTTTCTGGTTGCGGTGGAAGGCAACTTCGAGGTGGAGAGACCATCACAGGCGCAGATCCAGTCCCTGGAGATGGTTTTGGCCTGGGCATCGGAGCATTACGGTGTGTCGCCGGAGACCATCGGTGGCCACGGCGACTACGCCGCCACGTCTTGTCCCGGAAGGCACCTCGAAGATCGCATCCGGTCTGGGGAGCTGCAGACAGCAGTGGAGTCGATCATCGACGGGGGTGGTGTCGAGCTCCTCTGGCCGTGAACGTCAACCAGCCAACCCGAAGGTTCAGCGACGGGCCACTAAGCCCGAGGTCCCGACTTCACCACCGCCTCGTCCACCCCATCGGCGTAGCCGCTGAAGTTCGAGACAAACATCGAGGCCACCTTTTGCGCCTGGCGATCAAACGCGTCGGGGTCGCTCCATGTCGACCGGGGGATGAGCAGGTCCGACGGCACGCCGGGAACAGATGAGGGAACGGACAGGCCAAAGATGGGGTCTTCAACATACTCGGAGTCGTCGAGGGCACCTTCGAGTGCTGAGTTGAGCATCGCCCTGGTGTGAGGAATCCGGATGCGACTGCCGACTCCAAACGGACCGCCGGTCCAGCCGGTGTTGATCATCCAGACCCGGCAATCGTGCTCGTCGATCTTCCCGGCGAGCACATTTGCGTAGTACGACGGTGGCAGCGGGAGGAAAGGCGCTCCGAAGCATGGAGAGAAGGTCGCCGATGGCTCGGTGACGCCTCGCTCGGTCCCGGCCAGTTTGGCCGTGTAGCCACTGATGAAGTAGTACATCGCCTGCTCGCGGGTCAACCTCGAGATCGGAGGCAGGACCCCAAAGGCGTCGGCCGACAAGTACACGATGTTCTTCGGATGAGGCCCGGTCATGCTCGGCTCGGCGTTGGGCAAGTGGGAGAGCGGATAGGCACAGCGTGTGTTCTCGGTCTTGGAGCTGTCGCTGAAGATCGGTCGGCGGTTGTCAGGGCTGATCACCACGTTCTCGAGGATCGTCTCGAATTGGGTGGCCGCCTCATAGATCAGGGGCTCGTCCTTGGGAGACAGGTCGATGGTCTTGGCGTAGGACCCGCCTTCGATGTTGAAGACACCGTCGGCGCCCCACCCGATCTCGTCGTCTCCCACCATCAGACGGGCGGGATCGGTGGCCAACGTCGTCTTGCCGGTCCCGGAGAGACCGAAGATGACTGCGGAGTCTTTTCGATCTCTTCCCACACTGGCCGATGCGTGCATCGAGAGCACATTCCGTTTGGGAAGCAGGTAGTTCATCACCGAGAACACCGACTTCTTCATCTCACCGGCGTAGGTGGTGCCACCGATCAGAAGGACTTTGTGCTCGAAGCTGATACAGATGAAGACTTCGCTGCGGGTCCCGTCCCGTTCCGGATCGGCCTGGAAGGTCGGAGCATGGACGATGGTGAAGTCGGGCACGAACGCCTCGACCTCGTCGGACAGGTCGAACTTGCGCCGCAGGATGAACATATTCCTGCAGAACAACGAATGCCACGGGCTCTCGGTGATCGCACGCACCGACAAGCGGTTCTTGGGGTCGGCACCGGCATAGAGGTCCTGCACGAACAGCTCGCGTTCTGCGAGGTGCTCGCTCACCCGCTGATATAGAGCGTCGTATACCTCCGGTTCCATCGGGTGGTTCACGTCGCCCCACCAGATATCGGCCTCGGTGCTCTCCTCGCGGACAACGAACTTGTCCCGAGGGCTGCGACCCGTGTAGGGCACGGTGTCGACCACCAAGGCTCCCCGGTGTGCCAGTTCACCATCGCCGCGTCGGAGGGTGTGCTCGTAGAGCTCGGGGGTGGTCAGGTCCCAGTGAACGGCGAGCGCGGGCGCTATACCGTGTGCGGTCAAGGATCTCATCGGATCTCCGGGTGGCGGTCCTGACAAGGCTACGCTCCTCACGGGCATAGCTGGTACGGAGTGCACCGACCCGCCATGCCTCACCCAATCAGCGCGGGATGCCAATGATTGAACTGCTCTTGGAGAACCCGCTGCTATTGCTGTTTCTCGTCCTTGGAGGTGGCTACCTCGTGGGCCGGATCAGCATCGGCGGATTCAGCCTGGGAATCTCGGCGGTGCTCTTCGTTGGCCTCGGGCTCGGTGCGCTGCATCCTGACATGCGCCTACCCGACCTGGTCTATCTCCTGGGTCTGATTCTCTTCGTCTACACCGTGGGTCTGTCGGCCGGGCCTGGGTTCGTGTCGTCATTCCGTCACGGCGGAGCGAGAGACAACGTGTTGGTGATCATCGTGTTGATCGCGGCGTTTGCCGCCACTATCGGTGGAGCCCGCCTGTTGGGGATGGATGGCTCCTTCGCCGCCGGGGTTTATACCGGCTCATTGACCAACACCCCCGCTCTGGCGGCCGTGCTTCAACATCAGACCGACACCTCGGCGCCCGCGGACATCGACCAGGCTGTGGCCGAGCCGGTGATCGGCTACTCCATGAGCTACCCGTTCGGGGTCCTTGGCATGGTGTTGGCGGTTTACCTGCTCGGGCGTCTGCGACCGGGGGGTGGGGCGTCGGAGCAGATCGACGGCGTGAGCGCGGAGGACCTGATGAGGGCATCCGTGGTGGTGACCACGGCCCGATACATCGGAATCACTGTCGCCGACCTGATGACCGAGACGGGATGGCGGGTTCTCTTCACCAGGCACACCGATGGCAAAGAGGTCGAGATCCCCCATCCTGATTCGGTGTTTCGGGAAGGCGACGTGATATCGGTGATCGGTGAAAGCAGCGACGTCGAGCGGGTGACAGTTGCTCTCGGCAAGCGAGCCGACGTCGATCTCGCTCTCGACCGGACCGAGATCGATTACCGACGCATCTTCGTGTCGAACGATGCGCTGGTCGGCCGAACCATCGCCGACCTCGACCTCGTCGGGAGATTCGGGGCGATCATCACCAGGGTCCGACGGGGAGACGTCGATCGGATGGCACGCCCCAGCACGGTCCTCGAGCTAGGCGATCGAATCCGCGTCGTAGCCCCCACGGACCGAATGTCTTCGGTGAGCGCGTACTTTGGCGATTCCTTTCGGAAGCTGGCCGAGATCGACGTCGCCTCGTTCAGCCTGGGAATCGTCCTGGGGCTCCTACTCGGCATGGTTCCCATTCCCCTTCCCGGCGGCACCAGTTTCACTCTCGGCCCGGCCGGCGGCCCGCTGGTGATCGGCCTGGTGTTCGGAGCCCTGGGTCAGACCGGGCCGTTCACGTGGCAGCTTCCCTACAACGCCAGTCTCACCCTGCGCCAGCTCGGGGCAGTGCTATTCCTCGCCGGGGTAGGTACCCGTTCCGGATACGCCTTCGTCGACACTCTCGCCGAGGGTGCCGGGCTCGAGCTTCTCCTGCTCGGTGCAGCAGTCACCTCTCTCTCCGCCGTTCTAATCATCCTTGGAGGAGTCTTCCTGCTCCGGTCTCCGACCGGCGTGCTCGCCGGTATCACCGGCGGCCTCGTCACCCAACCGGCGGTTCTCGCCTTCGCCGTCGAGCAGACGGGTAATGATCTACCCAACACGGGGTATGCCACGGTCTACCCGGTTGCCACGATCACCAAGATCCTGCTCGCCCAGGCGATCGTCGTCCTCCTGACCTGACACGGCCTGGCGCTTCATCACCCTTGTGCGGGTCGGAGATACTCGAAGTGCCCCGGGTCGGGGACCAGCCAGTCGTGGCCCGAGGTGAATCCCCACCGCTCCATTGTCTCGACCAGTCTCGGATCCTGAGCCGACTCCAGCCCTTCGGGATTGGAGGCGATGTTGATGTCCAAAGCCGCTCCCCAGGAGTGACGTGAGATTCCCTTGCCGTTGGCGATGTATCTCGGGTTGAAGCAACCACGAAACCCATCCGGGTCGACGAGGAAGTCGAGATTCCGCTCCACGAGGTCGGCCATGGCTCCTGCCAGGGCGGGAAGCAGATTGCGATGACAGGTGACCAACCCGAGTACAGGTACCTCCGCGCTGTCGATGTTGTCCTCGACCCAATCCGGGGAGATTTCGAAGGTGAGACCCGACCCCCGGCGGTAGGCGAACTCACCGAACTGCTCCTTGATCAACACCTGGGGCAAGACCGCATCCCCATGTCGCAACACCGGTGTCTCGCCCGGGGCACGGATCCTCACTGCCAGCCCGTCGGGTAGCCCACCCCGGATCGCAGACTCGACGTCCTCACGCCTCCCCGAGTAGCGGATGAGGAGATAACGCTCGGTGTCCACCCCCATCGGGCCGGCCGCAGCCAGCGGAAGCGCCGCTTCCGCGCCCCCGACCAGAACATCGTCGACCACTGCGGCCACGGTGAAGCGAGATCCGTCGTCGAAGCTGATTACCCCCCCGGGGACGAGGCGACGGATCTGTGCCGAGGTGGCGCCAAGAATCAGCTGGTCTGGGTTCAAAGTGGTGAAGTCGATCGCCTCCGCCTGCGGTAGGAACGCCGGATAGCTGACAGGGTCGAATCCCATCACCTCCACTGGTATCACATAGCCGTCGGCCGGTCGGTCAACCGCCGAGCCGGTGGCGCTTTCGGTCGCGCTCACATGGGCAAGGTCGCTCTGAACGATGGTGACGGCGTTCACGCCGGCGATTGCGCTCACCCATTCCGCCAGCCCTTCCGGCAACCCGCCCGGGGTCCAAACCAGGAGGATCTGATCCGAGACCGGCGCCGACTCCACCGTCGTGGTAGTGGAATCCTCGGACATGCTCGGGTCGAGCGTGGAGGGCGTGGGATCCGCCGGCGAGGAAAAGGCGGGGACAACGACGCTCGTGGTCGTCCCCGTGCCCGAGATCCCCTGGGCAGCCAGCATGAGCACCGCGCCGGTCACGACACCCGCGAGGACTCCGGTGGTCATGACAACGAGCCGCTTCATGACGACTCGAGCGACTCGGCAATGCTCACCAGCTCATCAACCGACAACGTTGTGCTGGCCAAGGCGACACCGAGCTCACCCTCGACCCACTCGAGGAGACCGCGATCGGGGCTGTATCGCCCATCCACACCACGAACCGTGACCCCGCGCACATTTGCCTCCAATGGCGGCGACAGCTCGGTGTCAGCGGCTTGTGTGAGCAGGAATGCCCGGTCGCCAGGGCCCGCATAGGACATGGTCGCCACACCTCGGCCGGCGCGGATCGCGGGTGGCCCGAACCCTTCCAGCTCCACCGGAACGAGCAGCCCGGCCACTTCCGCTCGAGCGTCTTCGAGAGTAGATGCTGCGGCCTCGACCCACGTTGACGGAACCGGCCGACCGTCGACTCCGATGCTGCCAGCGATCTCGAGCAGGGCATCGGTCGGCAGACTCCCCAGTACCACGAGGTCGATGTCTTCTCCGTGGATGCCGACCCGGTCGCCACCTTCGCTCAGATAGGCAACGCCCGATCCCAATCGGACTTCCCGGACCAGGGCTCCGAGATCCCCGAACAAGTGGGAGCCCTCCCATGAGCTGGTCGACCGGACTTTGACCCACGCCCTGCCGTCGCTCCAGCTGGCAATCGAAACCACGGGCCCGGCGGCGGTGTCGATGGCACCCGCCCGGTGCAACGTCATCCCGTCCGGAAGCGCCAGTGGAACGGGAGCACCCGGCTCGGGCTCTGAGGCGTCCGTGAAGCCGGCGCTCCCCTGTGCTCCCCCCTGGGGCGGGAGCGGGAAAGCGATGGGCTCTGCGCCGAAGACAACCTCGGACCAGGCGACCTCGAGGATCGGAACCTGGGCCCGATCGTCATAACCGTGACGGATGGCCCAAAGCGCCCGATCCGAAGTGTCGGCCGGAAAGACCGAGAGAGCCAGTGGCACCAGATGCTGCTCGTCGAGCCACAGTTCGACTCGGTCGGTCGGGTGAATGTCCCGCCAGTTGCCGGCAATCGTCAGCCCATCGAGAAGGGCCGCAACCTGCGCCGCAGTGATAGAGACGCCGACCGCCCGCTTCCCGTCCACCTCGGTGACGCCGAGCAAAGCCGGCTCTCCGGCCCGGCTGAAGCCGTTGACCGGGACGATCAGATCCAGTGGCGCGGGACTTGCGTCCGGGAAGGGCTCTCGGTCGAGTATCACCATCGCACGAGGCTGTGTCGGCATGCAGTCGGGAAGCGACTCGGTCGGGCACGACGCCACGCCGCTGCTCCAAGCTGTGTCCTCGTCCACGACAACGGTGGTGTGGTTGGGGATCCACGCTGATGAGGGGTAACTCGTGGTGTCACGGATCTCGATCCAAAGCGACTCCGGGGCGAGATATTGGATGCTGCCTTCGAATATGCGTTCCGACACGTCGGGATGCCATCCACGCTCCACGATGTCGATCCGGGCGGTCAGGGCGCCAACCCGACTTTGGGCAGCGATCACCTCGTCCGGAATGTCCGCCGCGGCGACCGGGAGCGGCTGGCGGAATGCAAAGCCGATGAACACCGCACCGGCCACGATGCCTGCCGCGAACCCCGCCGCCAGGGTGACCCGGCGGGCTGGACGGCGACTCTCGGGGGGCGGTGCACCAATGACGGCCAGAATCGAGGGCGCCAGATCGGGGATCTCACCGGCCGTCTCCTGGCGCATCTGGGCGCGGATCGACACGAGTTGGTCGAAATAGCGGCGAGCCTCTTCGGAACTGGCCAGCACCTGCTCGATCTCGGCGGTCGCCGCGGCGGACAGCTCCCCATCGAGATGCCGGGACAACGTCTTTCGCATCTGTTCAGGTGTCATGGCCCGGTGCCTCACCTTCGCTCATCCAATTGACCAATCGCTCGCGGGCATGGTGCACCCGGCTCTTGACGGTGCCTTCGGGAACACCGATGGCGCGTGCGGCCTCCCGATAGGTGAGCCCAAGAGCCTCGATCATCACGAAGGCTTCTCGCAACTTCGGATTCAAGCTCTGCAGCGCCGCTTCCAGCTCCACCCGCAACTCGTTGCCTCTCATCGGTTCGACGATCCGTGGCTCGACCACGGTGAGTAGACGGTCTCTTCTCTGCCGCGCCCGGAGGGCGTCGATGCCGGCGTTCCGGGCTACCTGGAAGACCCATGTGGAGAACTTGGAGCGAAAGCGGAACGTGTCCAGTTTGCGGTAGACCCTCACAAAAGTCTCCTGGGTGACGTCCTCGGCTAGGGCCGGATCGCCCAGCAGGTGACGGAGGAACCGCCACACGTGGGCCTGGTAGGCGCGCACCAACTCCTCGAACGCGTCGATGTCGCCGGTACCGGCGGCTCGAATCACCTCGGGATCGGGCTCGTACACCGACCACGCTCCTCCAATGGGAACCCGGGATCACGGGATCCCCTCCCATGCTGGCGGTCATCACTCTCCTTGTCCACGGACACCCCTGACAAAGAGACGACCCAGATGGCCCGATGGTTCATCGGATCGGGCATCCAATCGAACTGTCCCGGTGAACCATTGGCCCGATCGGGGCGTCTCCATCCCCAACGCGACACTCGGAGGTGCCCGATGAGAAGGAATGTGGCGACAGGCTTGGCGTTGGCTGCACTCCTGGCGGGACCCCGACCCCGCCGGCGTGGTGAGTTGGGAACGGCCGCCGCCCCGCTGGTTGCGATAGAGAAATGATGCGACGCCGTCTCGTCATCGGATTGCTTCTGTTGGGCCTTATCGAGACCGCGACCGGGATCGCTGTCGCCGGCGGGGCGGTATGGCACTTCGACGGTGAGCATCAACCGGGCGACATCGCGGTTTCCGTCACCTCGGTGGCGTGGGACCACGATTCTGAGTTGGGCACCCCCGCCGAAGGCCCCTATCTGATCTACCTGGTGCCGGAGGCCGCTGGGACCGAGGCATGGCCGGATGGGCCCGCGGAGGGAATGCTGGTTGGGGTCGTGGAGATAGCCTTCGGCCCCTTTCAGGCCGAGGATGGAGAGTGGTATGGGCCCCATCACGCGATAGCCCGATTCGAGATCCCTGATGTCGCGCCGGGGTCTTACCTGATCTCTCACTGCAACGACCCTTGCACCAACACCCTCGGTGACATCACCGGCGGCTGGGGGCTGCAGGTCGTAGCCGGTTCCCGCGGCCGCTCGCCCGCCGAGATCGCAGACGAGGTCAGGGAGTCACTGACCTCATACCGCCATCCGGTGCCGCCACCCGAGCCGGAGCAGCCTGAAAGTGCGGACATCGATGGATCAGGAGACACGATGGTGGCCGACTCCGTCGATCGAGAGTTGGCCCCCAAGAGCAGACCTCCGACCTCTCTTGCTGCTGGTAGTGATCCCAACCGCGCGGATGACGGGCGCTGGAATGCAAGCTGGTCGGTCGTGATCGCGATCTCGTTGGCGATCGGGCTGGTCAACCTGATCAGGTGGCAGGGAGAACCGGTCCGATCGCATCTTGTTGCCAATCACACCCATGAGCACTCGTCTGCGGACCGACCCGGCAACGTTGGCGGGACCACCTCCTGACCCGCCCTTTCCGACCGAGGGTGTACCGCCTCGACAACGAGCCGACCTGTCAGACCCACCGCTTACGATCGGGCCATGAGCGATCTGCCAATCGACGTGATCCGCAGTGAGAAGCGCAAGCGTACGGCTCAGGCCTCTGTGGTCGATGGACGGCTGCGAGTCCTGATCCCCGCCGGCCTGTCGTCGGAGCAGGAAGCCGCAACGGTGAGCGACCTGGTGACCCGGGTCACCCGCAAGATTTCCTCGGCCGGTGTCGACCTCGAGACCCGCGCCCGAAAGCTGGCGAAACGATACGGGTTACGCCGGCCCCGGAGCATCGAGTGGTCCGACCGGCAACACACGAGATGGGGATCATGTTCGCCCGCCGAGGGGAGCGTCCGTATCTCCATCCGCCTGGCGTCGATGCCTCCTTGGGTCCTCGACTGGGTCTTGATCCACGAGCTGGCCCACCTCGAGGTCCCCGACCACGGCGAAAGATTCCAAGCACTGGTCAGTCGGTATGAGCTGAGAGAACGAGCCAAGGGGTACCTGATCGCCAGGAGCGAGATGGTCGGCGGGCAAACCGGAAGCGCGCCTGATCCGAGCTCTCCCGCGTTGCTGGCCCCGTAGTGCCAAGACCCCCTCCGGCCCTTCGGGCCACCTCCCCCAACGTCGCTCCGCTCCTGGGGGAGGAAAGAGGACCCCCTCCGGCCCTTCGGGCCACCTCCCCCAACGTCGCTCCGCTCCTGGGGGAGGAAACATGACGTCCGTTTCTCCCCCCAGCGAACGAAGTGAGCGTTGGGGGGAGTACCCCGGAGGGGGAGGGGGGGTCTTGGGGGGAGTACCCCGAAGGGGGGAGGGGGGCTTCTGGAAACGCAACCACCCCCTCGACGCGCTCCCTACGGTCGCTGGCGCCGGCCCCACCACGTTGTCCCCCCCTTCCATAACCCCACGCTAAGACGGGAACGTACGTTGGCAGCAGGAGAAGGAGGATCAGTGCGACGAATCACGATCTTACTGTTGGTGATCCTGGCCCTCGCTGCCGGTGGGTGTACCGGCAACGGCGTGGACGGAGAGGTCACGCCGGAAGAGACGAGCGGTGCGGCTGAGACGGACGACGAGCTGCCTGACAACTGCTCATTGATCACGGCAGCGGAGGCAACTGCCCTGGCTGGTTATGACCTCGAGCTCGGGGAGGACTCCGTCCTTGGATGCGGTTACCTACCGCCGGGATCGAATGTCGCCGACGTGGTCGTCAAAGCGATTCGTCTCGAAGGCGACGCTGCCTCGGTCGCCACTGCGGGATTTCCCAACGCATCGGAGATCATCGCGGTGGCAGTCGGCGAGGACACGGTCGCGGTCAGCACACCGGCGGGTGACACGGTGGCGTCGATCATCACCGCAAGCGCGGGTGATTTCGTCGAACTGGCCATCGTGTTCCTCGGAATCGACCCGGACGACACACCTCGAATCGAGGAGGCCGCCGAGCTGGCGGTGACGGCTCTTGGCCGGTGGGGTGATCGGTGAGCCGGCCATCCCGGTCACCCATGAGCAGGGCGACGCTCACGTGAGCACCTACATAGTGAGAGTGGCACCGATCGGCGAGACGATGGTCGGAACGGTGGAGCGTCCCGGTGAGGAGAGCCGAGCATTCCATGATGGCAAGGAGCTCCTGGCGATCCTGCGGGAGTGGGAGGAGGCGACCCGACGGGCTCAGGCGGGGAAGGCCTCCGGCTCGACCTCCAGCTCTGCCATCCGGGAAACGTAGATTCCGTACAGCCGGCGGGCTGTTCCATGACGACCCGAGCGCACCATTGATCGCACCAGACTCAGATGCGCCTGCTCATTGAAGGGATCACGCTCGAGCATGCGGAGGAAGCGGCGGGCTGCGTTGTCATGGTCACCAGCCGCGGTGTCTGCGTCAGCCAGGACCGAGGCGATCTTGACATAGACCGCCCTTGCCTCCTCGCGTAGCCCGACACTCCAATCGTCGTAGGGATGGTCCTCGAGGAAGTCGCCCAGGTACATCGATTCGGCGGACTTGAGGATGGCAAGGCCGCGGTCGGAGTCCCTTTCACCCAGCAGCCTCAGACCTCTGGCCGCGGCCTCGAGAAAGACCTCCACATCGACCACGACGCTGCCCAAAGAGAGAGCCACTGTCTCTCGGTCGGCTTTGAGATAGAAGCCTGGATCCTGGTCCCGGTCAGGATCAAGCACGGTCCTGATGGTGGTGAGGGCAACCGAAAGCCGATTGCTGGCTTTGACCGGATCGTCATCCGGCCAGAGACGATCGATCAGCACCTCGCGATGGATGGTTCGGCCACGAGCCGCGACCAGCATGGCGAGGATGTCACGGGCCACCTTGGATTGCCACGCCGATACCGGGACCTGTGATCCGGCTATCGAGACGCCGAATCCCCCCAACGTGTTGATCCGAATGCCCTCGGAGCTCGACTCGGCGAGGCGATCCGCCACCAAACCAGCTTCAATGGCGTGGCCCTTGGCTCCAAGGCGACCCAGCACCTGCGATGCAGTCGACGCCAGGGAAATCCCGTCGGCTCCCCCCAACCGCTTGGCGATGGCGATGTCAACGCGCGCCACGCCTACCGGGCATCCGATGTCTTTCCAGATCGAACGCGCCTGGTCCAACAGGTCGAGGCTCGACGACCCGGCGCCACAATGGGCTCGGAGCTCCACGGCATCGGCCAAGCCGGGCAGGTCTCGCCGCAGGCCGGCCACGTCGGCCGCCTCCTGGGCAAACTCCTCTGCAGCTTTCGCGTCACCAGACTCGAGCTCTACCCAGCCCATTGTCACCAAGGCCCGGACCCGTCCGATCACCGAGTGCACTTCCGATGCCCGGCGCGCCAGGATCCTCGCTGCTTCGACGTCTTCGCTTGCCAGCAGACGGGCCAGACCGGAAAGAGCAGGAACCAGGGCCTGGAGGTCGGTTTGACGATCCGCCATCGCGATCGCCTCTTCGTAACAAGCACGCGACAAGGCAAGGTCTCCACGCAGGGCATACACATCACCCAGATGGGCAAGCGGGTAGGCCTCGAAACTGGAGCCGATCCCACGGAAGACGGCTCGAGCCTGGGTCAGATCCGAGATCGCCTCCTCCAACGAGCCAAGCATGGAGACGACTTGCCCCCGATTGGCGAGCGCCATGCCTCGCCAGAGCTCGAACCCGGTCATGTCGGCCAGGTTGAGTGCGATCTCCAACTCGGCGAGGGCCGCGTCGAAGTTCCCCTCCTCGAGGAAGTACGAGCCGCGGTTGGATCGGATCCGGATGGTCTGCACGACATCGCGGGCCCGTTCGGCGTGCTCGAGCGCACGCAGATAGTGCATGTCGTTGGCAGCCCGATCACCGTCGAGCGCAGCCACCATCGCGAGCACCGTGTGCGCCGTGGCAAGGGTCTGGGGGGCATCTGCTTCCTGGGCCAGGACGAGGGCCTTCTTGGCCAGTCGCTCTGCTTCGGTCCGCTGGCCTCGCAGCCAGTGAGCGCTCGCCGTCCACGCATACAGAGCGGCGCCATCGGCAGGGCTCTCGCCTTCGACCCGGCCCCGTCGGTAGGTGTCGAGGGCAGCCGACACGTCGCCTCTCATGTGGTGGAGAAAGCCGAGCCGCCAGGCGATACGGGCCGGGATGCTCCCCTCTTCGGGGACTTGCACCCGGTACATGGCCATCGCGCCCTCCCAGTCCCCCAGAAGCTGCCTGGCCTCAGCCGCGAGCAACGCCACTTCGGGGTCGTCCACGTGACCTAGGTCCTCAACAGCCTCCGCCACCTGCCGGGCGAGCCCGCGAGACATCATGGCGTTGCCGTAGGTCTTGAGAAACCCCAAGCTGGCCTCCCTATCCTGAACGGCCAGGAGGCAGGTCAGCGCCTCTGAAAGGTGACCCGCCGACTCGTACCACCGTGCCGCGCTGCGAAGGGATTCCGCCACCTCTTTCTCGTCGGGCGAGAAGCGGTCCTGGAGCAGACCACCGAGAAGCGGCGTAACCATCTTGGCATCGGCAATCCCCGGCACGCTGATGAGCAAATGACTCGCCTGACGAGTCAGCTGCAGGGACGTGAGAACCTTGCCCTCGTCATTCAGGTGCTCTAGCAATTCTGGATTCAGCCACGGAAGTCTCGAGGCGACGCCCAGGGCTTCGATCGCTTGTTCGTCGTCGCGACTGAGCACCTCCTCGGCCAGATAGTGCAGGAGGGTCTCGCCCCTGAGTGCGGAGTCCACGTCCATCGATCCGCCGCGTGCCACGGCTTCGACCGCGTAGACGACCGCCACCGGCCAGCCGGCCGTTCGCTGGAAGATCTCCTCGGCGAGAACGTCGTCCTTGACTCCCGAACGGGCCTGCACCACAGAGCGCACCTCTGAAGCGGTGAACGACAGCTGGTCGTCCCTGACCTCTCCGGCCTCGCCCGCCATCGTCATTCGAGCGGTGGGAAAGGGAAGTGACTGGCGTGATGCCGCCACCACGTGAAGATGGGGTGGGGCGTGACGACACAGAGCTTCGAGGAATCGGGCGCTTTCCCCTCCCGGTGCCAGCTCATGGACCTCGTCCACGACAAGGACCAACTCTTTGGTCAGCTTGGCGGCGAGGTCTTGGGCGAGTCTGGCGGCTAGAGCATCGGGGCCACCGGATCCCTCTCCGATACCCGGCCCACGCCCCCCTTCCAACGCGAGGAGGACATCGCCCGAGAGATCCGGCACCAACAGACGGATCCCGTTCACTATCGCTCGGGCGAAGCTTGCCACCGAGCTGTCGAGTGGTGTCACGGTATGCCATATCGATCGGGCCGGGTCGAAGACTTGGGCCATGATCGTTGTCTTCCCGAATCCTGGACCGGCGATGAGGGTGGTGAGGCGGCGAGTCCGAGCCTCGGCCACGAGCTTCTCCAGCCGTGGGCGACGAATCATCACCGAGTCATCGACGGATCTCGCAATCACTCCTGACTCCTGTCCCGCGCTTCGACTCCTGTGGTTCGTATCGCCACCATCCATCCGGGCCTTAAGACAACGCTAAGCGGTCTCCTGAAACTAGCCCCAGGTCAACCCGAGGCAAGCTGGGTGACCTCGGAAACCTCGGAAACCTCGGATTGGGAGGCCGTGGGGGCCACGCGTGGGCCCGGCCGGAAACGGTCGGGCCCTACGCCGTAGGGGCGCCGATCACGAAGCGGGATCCTCCGATCCATTTCCGCCACGCCTGACGCCGCCCTAGTGGTCTAGAGCTGTGCGAGGATGACCCCGGCCAGCTCCTCGGGCCGGGTGAATTGCGGCCAGTGGCCCGTGGGCAGGTCGACGTAAGTGACGTCCCGGATCTTGGTGAATTCGCGCACCGGCTCCAGGTCCTGCTCGATCCAGCCCCGGAGAGTCTCGCTGCTGAACTCGGTGCATATGGCGGTGACGGGCACGTCATAGCGACGCTCATCGGAGAGTTGTTGGGGGTCGCGGGTCGCGCCTTCAGGCGACGGGATCGCGCGCCGGCGGAACTCGGCTCGAGTTGCGTCGTCGAGATCGACCAGGTCCTCATCCTCGAAGTCGGACCACTCAGGAAACGGGACCTCGCCGTTCACCGCCGGATACCCGCCGGGATCGGCGCCTCCGTCGCCCATCGGAAAGCCGCCAACGTATATCGCCCGGGCGACACGGTCGGGTCTCGCGTCGATCGCGGCGTGTGCGACGGCGGCACCGGCGGAGTGCCCGACCAGCACCACATCGCCATCGCCGGGGTCGACCGAGTCGATCGCTGCGACCGCAGCGTCGACCTGGTCGCGCCGGGTGACTCGGGAGCGATCGGCATCCTTCGACTCCATGCCGGGCAAAGTGAGAGCATGGGTTCGGTGGCCCGCCTCCTCCAGCATGGGGGTGACCTTCTCCCACGACGAGGCGTCAAGCCAGAGACCGGGAATCAGGATGATGTCCATCTACTCGCACTCCTTGGTCGATGATGCCCACCGCGGTCAGCGGGTAGGGTTATGATCCAGATTTCTCGATCGTTCGGGTCGGGAACGATAGCGGAACGATCCAGATTTGTCGATTAATACTCAGATCCCCGACTACGAGCTCGATGACCTGCAAATCGTGTCATCGCCACATGAGCTTCGGGCGATGGCCCACCGAGTTCGAAGCACGGTCCTGGACTTGCTCCTGGAGCGAGCGGCAA
>Ga0302046_10001547_pt1 | contig 21536 bp, 16 predicted proteins | sample RVTome_11_FD_200261 | JGI IMG/M metagenome (GOLD analysis project Ga0302046, IMG submission 200261) | Soil microbial communities from uranium-contaminated site in the Upper Colorado River Basin, Wyoming, United States - RVT147D111 (version 2) ...
CAGCGCACTGATAGATCTAGATTTCTGCCTTCGACGTAACCGAGTTCCCTGAGACCTGCGCGCAACGCCTCAACCCGCGCCCCATACGTGCGGTCCGTGCCATGGATGAGTACGCCAATGCGGAATACCCGCTGCGCCTGAACGGCAAGCGGCGTAGTCCCTAACGCAAGCAGTGCGAGTACCGCGTTACGTCTGTTCATTCGATCCTCACGCGATCGTCGCGAAGCGGCGCAAGCACCCGGATCGGTGGGCGGAGAGCCCCGTGTAACCTCGGTCCGTCAGTCTACACTCTGAGTGGCTGCTTCGGGTCGAAAGCGTACGTCGCACTGTCTTGACGCCCAACGTGGGCGGTCAGCGGCCGGCCGGCGGGCAACGCGAGCCTCCGGGCGGAACAGCAGCGCCCCCAACGCCTGACTACGGGTCAAGGAACCGGGCTTGGGGGACCCTGGGGCCTGGACTTGCCGCGGGAATATCACGATAATCGGGCCCCACCTCGACGGGCGGAGAGCGGCGTCGAGATGGACCGTCGATCGTGAGTGGGAGCCGAGGACAACCGACACCTGGCCGCGCGGAGGGGGAACGCACATGACCGAGCTGAGGCGCACGCCGCGGAGATGGAAGGTCCGATCCCGACTCATGATCACGCTCGTGGTGGGAGTGCTCAGCGCCGCCGTCGCCGCGGGGGCGCTCGCGCAGAGCGCCGGCAAGAGCGGCTTGATCGGCAAGCTCGAGGGCCCCGAGGTCGTGACCGACCCCGCGAAGGTCCCCAAGACGCTGAAGGAGGCGCCGCAGCTGGCGGCGCTGGTCAAGGCGGGCAAGCTGCCGCCGGTGGCCGAGCGGATCGGGCAGGATCCCCTGGTCATCAAGCCGCTGCACGAGATCGGCAAGTACGGCGGCACCTGGCGCGGAGGGTTCACCGGCCCGGCCGACTTCTGGAACGGGTTCAGGTGCTGCTCGGGGCCCGACCACCTGCTGTTCTGGGACTACACGGGCGACAAGGTCACGCCCAACATCGCCAAGGGTTACGAGATGCAGGACGGCGGGCGCACCCTCGTCCTGCACCTGCGCCGCGGCATGAAGTGGAGCGACGGCAAGCCGTTCACCGCGGATGACTTCGTGTTCTGGTTCGAGGACATCTACCGGAACAAGGACCTGATCCCCACGCCCTCGGCGGCGATGGCCATCAACGGCAAGCAAGGCGTGATCGAGAAGGTCGACACCCACACGGTGCGCTTCAAGTTCCCCGAGCCGTACTTCATGCTGCCCGACGTGCTGGCGGGCTCCACCGACCTCGGCGGTCATGCCTGGCGCGGCTACGCCGGGCTGGGGGCGTACGCGCCGGCCCACTACCTCAAGCAGTTCCATCCCAAGTACGTCGGGCAGGCCGAGCTCGACAAGAAGGTCAAGGAGGCGAAGTTCGACAGCTGGGTCCGGATGTTCCTGTTCAAGAACGACTGGGCGCTCAACCCGGAGCTGCCGGTCCTGTCGCCGTGGAAGACGGTGACGCCCATCAACACGCCCACCTGGACGCTGGAGCGGAACCCCTACAGCGTGTTCGTGGACACGGCCGGCAACCAGCTGCCCTACATCGACCGGGTGGTGCTGACGCTGGGGGAGAACCTCGAGGTCATCAACCTGCGGGCGATCGCGGGCGAGTACGACTTCCAGCAGCGGCACCTCGACCTCGGCAAGCTGCCGGTGTTCCTCGAGAACCAGGCCAGGGGCGGCTACAAGGTCTACCTGGATCCCGGGGACTACGGCGGCGACATGATCATCAAGTTCAACCTGAGCTACGAGGCCGACCCCGAGATCGCCAAGTGGATGAACACGGCCGACTTCCGCCGCGCGCTCTCGCTCGGGATCGACCGCGACCAGCTCAACGAGACGTTCTGGCTGGGGACCGGCACCCCCAGCTCGGTGGTGCCGGCCGACGGCAACAAGTACAACCCGGGGCCCCAGTACCGGAAGCTGTGGGCCACGCTCGACGTGAAGAAGGCCAACGAGCTGCTCGACAAGGCCGGCCTCGCCAAGAAGGACGCCCAGGGCTACCGCCAGCGCACGGATGGGAAGGGCCGCTTGCGCATCGAGATCATGACGCTGGGGGGCCAGTTCCTCCAGTTCACACAGATCGCCGAGATGATCCGCGAGCAGTGGAAGAAGATCGGCATCGACCTGACCGTGCAGGAGGTGGAACGCAGCCTGGCCCTCAAGCGCACCGCCGCCAACGAGCAGCAGCTCGGCGCCTGGAACAACGACGGCAGCGAGCACCTGTTCACCTTCCCGCTCCACGTGTTCCCCTTCGAGATCTCCGGCGTCTCGTCCTCGGGCCCGCTGTACGCGCGCTGGTTCCACTCCGCCGGTACCCAGGGCAAGGAGCCCCCCGCGCGCCTGAAGGAGCTGATGGAGAAGTTCAAGAAGGCCTACGGGGTACCGGAGAAGGAGCGGATCGAGCTCGGCAAGGAGGTCTGGAAGATCGCCGCCGAGGAGGTCTACATCATCGGCGTGATCGGCATGGGCCCGGCCTCCATGGGCGTGCGGGTGGTCAAGACGAACATGGGCAACATCCCGTCGCGTCAATACAACAGCCCGGACGGCAAGACCCCGACGATCTCCCGTCCGGTGACGTTCTTCTGGAAGAAGTAGGCTCGGGAGGCGCCCGGGCCACCGCCGACGGGAGGCGGTGACCCGGGCCCGTCATGCTGGCGTACATCGGCCGTCGCGCCCTGCTCGCGATCTTCACCATGTGGGCGATCTCCGTCCTCGCCTTCGTCATCATCCAGCTGCCGCCGGGCGACTACGTCACCTCGTACATCGCGCAGATGGCGTCGATGGGCAGCGTCGTCACCGACGAGGAGGCGCAGAACCTCCGGATCCAGTACGGCCTGGGCCAGCCGATCTACGTGCAGTACCTCAAGTGGGTCGCGCTGATCGCCCAGGGCAATTTCGGCATGTCCATGGAGTGGCGGCGGCCCGTGACCGAGGTGATCGGCGAGCGCCTGTGGCTGACGGTGGTGGTCTCGGTGGCCGCCCTGATCCTGACCTGGGTGCTGGCCCTGCCGATCGGTGTGTACTCCGCCGTCCGCCAGTATTCCGTGGGTGATTACCTGGCGACGTTCGTGGGCTTCATCGGTCTCGCCGTTCCCAACTTCCTCTTGGCCCTGGTGCTCCTGTACCTGGGGTTCGTGCTGTTCAACGCCCACATCGGCGGCTTGTTCTCTCCCGAGTTCCAGGATGCGCCGTGGAGCGCGGCGCGGGTCTGGGACCTGCTCAAGCATCTGCCGATCCCGGCGCTGATCCTGGGCCTGGCCGGCACCGCCCAGCAGATCCGCATCATGCGCGCCAACCTGCTGGACGAGCTGCGCAAGCCCTACGTGGTGACGGCGCGCTCCAAGGGCCTGTCGGAGACCCGGGTCGTCCTGAAGTATCCGGTGCGGGTGGCGCTCAACCCGTTTGCGAGCACCATCGGCTACACGCTGCCCTACATCGTGTCGGGCAGCATCATCGTCTCCCTCGTCCTGGGCCTGCCGACCGTCGGGCCCCTCCTGCTCAAGGCGCTCATCGCCCAGGACATGTTCCTGGCGGGAACGATCGTGCTCATGCTGGGCATGATGACGGTGATCGGCACGCTGATCTCGGACGTCGTCCTCGTGTGGATCGACCCGCGCATCCGGCTCGAGGAGACCTGATGGCGCGGCGCGACGTGGCCCTCGATCCGGCGAGCGCTCCGGTTCACGAGCCGGGCTCCCTGGCCGCCGCCGGACAGCGCATCTTCGTGGCCTCACAGTGGCAACTGATGTGGTGGCGGTTCCGCAAGCACAAGGTCGCGGTCGCCAGCGCCGTCGTCGTGGCCGGCTTCTACCTGGCCGTCCTCGGCGCCGACTTCCTCGCATACGCCGACCCCGACGCCTCCGAGGCGCAGCGCTCGCTGATGCCGCCGCAGCGGATCCACTGGTTCGACGGCTGGCGGTTCAGCCCCCACGTGTACGCCGTCACGGGCGCCCGCGATCTGCAGACGTTCAAGCGCGTCTACCGAGCCGACCCGAGTCAGAAGATCCCGATTCGGTTCTTCGCCGAGGGCTTCGAGTATCGCTTTCTCGGCGTGGTGTCGACGACGCGTCATCTGATCGGAGTGGACCCGGGGCTCGACGCCGCCCACACGATCTTCTTGCTGGGGACCGACGTGCAGGGGCGCGACCTGTGGTCGCGGCTGATGTACGGCACGCGCATTTCGCTCACGATCGGGCTGTTCGGGGTGATCGTGAGCCTCGTCCTGGGCGTCGTCCTCGGCGGGCTGTCGGGATTCTACGGCGGCATCGCCGACACCGTCATCCAGCGGATCATCGAGATCCTCCGCTCGATCCCGACCATTCCACTGTGGATGGGCCTGGCCGCGTCCCTCCCGCGGGACTGGTCGATCTTGCAGGTCTATTTCGCCATCACCATCATCATCTCGCTGCTGGGGTGGACGGAGCTGGCGCGCGTCGTGCGGGGGCGGTTCCTGGCCATGCGCGAGGAAGACTTCGTCGTCTCCGCCCGGCTGGTCGGGTGCAGCGAGATGCGCACGATCTTCGTGCACATGGTGCCGTCGTTCATGAGCCACATCATCGCGGCGACGACGCTGGCCCTGCCGGCGATGATCATCAGCGAGACGGCCCTCAGCTTCCTGGGCCTGGGATTGCGCCCGCCCGCGATCAGCTGGGGGGTCCTGTTGCAGCAGGCCCAGAACGTCCAGACGGTGGCCATCTCCCCGTGGCTCATGCTCCCGGCCGTGCCGGTGATCGTCGTCGTCATGGCCTTCAACTTCCTGGGCGATGGATTGCGGGATGCGGCGGATCCCTACTAGCTCGGAAGGGGGGCTTCGCCCCCCTTCCGACGGTCGTCGCGCGCCGGGCGGCGCACTCCTCCCTGCCTCCCCCCAGACCAGGGAGTGCGCCGGCGGAGCCGGCGCTCGGAGCAGATCGTCGACCTGTGGGTGAAGGTGGAGCGCGTGATGAGTGATGGCGGGCGAGGGGCGGGGATGTCGCGGCCGCCGGCGGAGTTGCTGTCGGTGCGGGGGCTGAAGACGTACTTTGCGCAGGACGAGGGGACGGTGAGGGCGGTCGATGGGGTCAGCTTCGACCTGATGCCCCGGGGGACGCTGGGGATCGTGGGGGAGAGCGGGTGCGGGAAGAGCGTGACGGCGAGATCGATCCTGAGGATCGTCGATCGGCCGGGGCGGATCGTCGAGGGGGAGATCCGGTTTCGGCGGTCGGCGGCCGGCGCCGGGGACGGGCCGGTGGTCGACCTGGCCACGCTGGCGCCGAACGGCGCCGAGATGCGGGCGATCCGGGGGGCGGAGATCGCACTCATCTTCCAGGAGCCGATGTCCTCGTTCAGTCCCGTCCACACCGTCGGCAACCAGATCGTGGAGGCGATCCGGCTCCACCAGCAGGTCAGCCGCCGCCAGGCGCGCGAGCAGGCGATCGAGATGCTGCGGCGGGTCGGCGTGTCCTCGCCCCAGGAGCGGGTGGATCAGCTCGCCAATCAGCTGAGCGGCGGCCTGCGCCAGCGCGCCATGATCGCGATGGCGCTCTCCTGCCAGCCGACCCTGCTGATCGCCGACGAGCCCACGACGGCGCTCGACGTCACCACCCAGACGCAGATTCTCGAGCTGATGCGCCAGCTCCAGCAGGAGGACGGGATGGCCATCATGCTCATCACGCACGACCTGGGCGTGATCGCCGAGATGGCCACCGACGTGGCCGTGATGTACCTGGGCCGCGTCGTCGAGCAGGCGCCGGTCGACGCGATCTTCCATGCGCCGCGGCACCCCTATACCCGGGCGCTCCTGCGGTCCATCCCGCGCATTCGCGCGCGGACCCGCGAACGCCTGACGCCGATCGCCGGCGCGGTCCCGCATCCCTACGACCGGCCGGCCGGCTGCCCCTTCCACCCACGGTGTGCGGAGTTCATGGCGGGACGGTGTGACCGCCAGGTGCCGAGCCTGCGGCCGGTCGCAGACCAGCACGCCGTCAGCTGCCTGCTCTACGAGTGAGCGCGTCGTCCCTGCCGCTGCTACGGGTCGCCGGGCTGCAGAAGCTGTTTCCGATCCGGAAAGGCTTCCTCAAGCGCACGGTCGGCCACGTCCGCGCCGTCGACGGCGTCGACTTTCACATCGACGAGGGCGAGACCCTGGGCCTGGTGGGGGAAAGCGGGTGCGGGAAGACCACCACCGCGCGCTGTATTCTCCGGGCCATCGAGCCGACGGCGGGCGAGATCTTCCTGCGCGTCGCCGACGGTTCGGAGATCGAGATGGGCCGGCTGCGCCCGGTCGAGCTCCGCACGCTGCGGCGCGAGATGCAGATGATCTTCCAGGATCCGTTCACCTCGCTCAATCCCCGCATGACGCTGCTCGATCTCGTCGGCGAGCCGTTGCTGGTCCACGGCATGCGGAGCCGGCGGGAGCGGGAGGAGCGCGTGGCCGAGCTGCTGCGCCGGGTCGGGCTGCGGCCCGAGTACATGCGGCGGTTCCCCCACGCCTTCAGCGGAGGCGAGCGCCAGCGCATCGGCATCGCGCGCGCCCTGGCCCTGCATCCCCGCCTGGTCGTCGCCGACGAGCCGGTCTCGGCCCTGGACGTCTCGGTGCAGGCCCAGATCCTGAATCTCCTGCTCGATCTGCAGGCTGACTTCGGGCTGACGTATCTCTTCGTGGCGCACGACCTCAGCGTGGTGCGGCACATCAGCAACCGCGTGGCGGTGATGTACGTCGGCCGCATGGTGGAGGTGGCCGAGACCGAGGAGCTGTTCCGCGCCCCCAGGCACCCGTACACGGCGGCGCTCCTGTCCGCCGTTCCCGAGCCGGATCCGCGCACCCGCTCGAAGCGCATCGTCCTGCAAGGCGAGGTGGCGAATCCGGCCGCTCCCCCGGCCGGCTGCTACTTCCACCCGCGCTGCCCGTACGCGATCGAGCTGTGCCGGACGCAGGCGCCGGCCTGGCAGGAGATCGCCCCGGCTCATTTCGTCGGCTGCCACCGCGCCCACGAGCTGCAGCTCGCCGGAGTGGAATGAAGGGGCACTTCGAGGCGCCGGCGGCCCCGTCAGCCGCACCGCGGCCGGACTCGCTCCGCGAAGACCGCCAGCTGCGCGTCCAGCTCGCGGCCGAGCGGCGTCGAGGAACTCGCGGCCGAGCTGCTCGGCGCGCACGGCGGTGCCGCGAATGATGTCCGGCGTGGCCAGGTGCCGGCAGTTGGGAATCCAGACGCCGAAGTCCATCGGGGCCGCAGTGTACCGTCGTTCCCGATCCAGCGGGCGAGGGCCCGCTACCGGTAGGTCGGAGGGCCTCGCGGCCCCCCCACCACGGGGGGAGGACAATCCGCCGGCGGTCGCCTACCATCGAAACACGCCATGATCCGAGCCCTGCTCGTCCTCACGGCCGCCGCGGCGGCCATGACCCTCAACGGTTGCACGCTGGTCGTCCTCGGTGCCTATGACATGGCGACCGACGCGCGGCCGTTCGCCGTCCAGTCGGACGACGGCGCCATCGCGAACACGATCCGCAGCGAGCTGCTCGAGGCGGGCCTGCGGCCGTTCCTCGCCGTCGACGTGTTCTGCCACCAGGGGCTGGTGGTGCTGACGGGCATCGCCGAGCCCGGGCGCGACGCCGCGGCGCTGGCCATCGCCATCGCCCGCCGCCAGCCCGGGGTGCGTCGGGTCGAGACCTACTTCTTCTCGACCCGGCTCTCGCGGGCGACCGACTACGGCATCAGCACCCGGTTCCTCGGCCGCGTCATCTTCGACCTCAGCCTGCGCGCCGCCCAGGTCGACTTCGCCGTCATCAACGGGCACGTCGTGCTCGCCGGCGTCGTCGACGGCCAGCCGCGGATGGAGGCGATCCTGCGGCACGCGCGATCGGTGGACGGCGTGAAGACCGTGCGGTCCTATCTGCAGCTCAAGGCCGCGCACCCCAAGGCCGCGCTGGGACGACAGTAGGGCAACACCTCCCGCCGATCGGGCCGCGCCGGCGTCACCAGGAGGCCTGGTCGGCGCCGGGGACGATGACGCGGCTGTAGCGCTCGCGCGATTCCCCGAGCGGCACGGTGGCGTCGAACCCCATCTTCGACGAATGGCGGTGCACGGGCGCCGAGGGATCGAGCGGCGCGCCCACCATCGGGGGAAAGATCATCACGTCGTCGGCCGGCTGGCAGCGCGTGTACACGGCCCACAGCACCTGGTTCAGGTCGCGCACGTTCACGTCGGGGTCGACCACGATGCAGTACTTGGCCTGCGGCGCGCCGGCGGTCGGCCCCAGGACGCTGAGGACGACGTTGCGCGCCTCGTAGGCCAGACGCTTCTTGATCGCGACGACCGCGATGTAATAGGGGCCGATGGCGTGCACGTCGACGACCTCCGGGCACGCCAGCTGGGCCATCCGCTTGATCGACTCGCAGATCGCCGGCCACGCCTGCACGTGGTTGTCGGTGGTGGGCATGCCGGTCAGCGCCGTCTGGTACATCGCGTCGCGCCGCATCGTGATCGCGCTCACCTCGAAGACGTGGCGATCGCCGAGCAGGCCGTACGTCCCGGCCACCTCGCCGAACGGCCCCTCCGGCTCGCGGACCCCGGGGACGAAGTGACCCTCGACGACGATCTCGGCGTCGGCGGGCACCTCCGCATCCACCGTCGTGCACGCCACCAGCTCGATCGGGCGGCCCGCCAGGGCCCCGGCCACGCCGAGCTTCTCCTGCGCGTGCGGGATCTTCGCCTGCGACCCCAGATCCACGAACGGGCCGGCGCCCAGCGCCACCGCCACGCCGAAGCGCTCGCCGCGGTCCTCCGCCTTCAGCACCGCGCGCCCTACCCGACGCTCCGCCGGCATGTTCACGCCGAACCGGCGCGGCCCCTTGAGCTGCATGCGCTGCAGGCCGACGCCGAGCACGCCCGTCTCCGGATCGCGCCCGAACATCACGCCGGCCGTGAGGTAGCGGCCGGCGTCGAGCTCCGAGTGCACGACGATCGGCAGCCGGGTGCAGTCGGCCTCCTCGCCGGTCAGGACGATCTCCTGGCACGGGCCGCTCGACACCCGGCAGGGCGCGATCGGCCGGCGCACCGCCTCGCCGTACCGGTCGACCACCTCGGCGATGCGGCAGCCGAGCGCGACGGGCAGGCGCGCCATCGTGCCGTAGAGACCCGCCGCCAGCATCCAGCCCGGATGGCCGATGACGTTCGCGAACACGAAGGCGGGGCCGTCGGTGTCCGACGACTTGCGGACGTACGCCGCGACCTCGAACTCGGGGCTGACGGGCTTGTCGATGCGCACGAGCTGGCCGGCGCGGGCGAGCGCCTCGAGGTACGTGCGGAAGTCGGACATGGGCTCCCCCTGGCGATGCGTGGGGGTATCGTAGCGCAATGGTGTAGGGTTGGGGGCCGTGAGCGAACCGACGCCGGACGGCATCGGCCAGGGCGTGCGGCGCCGGGAGGATGCGCGGTTCCTGGCCGGCCGCGGCCGCTACGTCACCGATCTTCCGCTCGCGCCGGCGCTGCACGTGGCGCTCGTGCGCAGTCTCCACGCCCACGCCCGGATCGTCCGGGTCGACACGGACGCCGCCCGCGCCCGGCCCGGCGTGCACGGCGTCTTCACGCTGAGTGACCTGCCGGAGCTCCGCGGGGCCCTGCCACCCCCGGTCGTCCCGGCGGTGTCCGTGAAACCGTATCGCCAGTCGGCGCTGGCCGACGGCCGGGCGCGCTTTGCCGGCGAGCCGCTGGCCGTCGTGGTCGCGAGCGATCCCTACCGGGCCACCGACGCCGCCGAGGCGGTCCGCGTCGAGTACGCGCCGCTGCCCGCCGTCGTCGATCCCGAGCAGGCCGTGCGGCCCGACGCCCCGTGCGTGCACGCCGAGTGGGGCACGAACGTCGCCGCCGCCGTCGCGCTCGCCTCCGGGGACGTCGACGCCGCGCTCGGCGGCGCGCCCGTCGTCGTCACCCGCCGCTTCCGCTGCGGTCGGGTCACCGCGCTCCCGCTCGAGCCGCGCGCCGTCGCCGCGCGCTGGGATCCCGCGACGCCGGCCCTGCACGTCTGGTCCAGCACGCAGATGCCCTACGCCGTGCGGCAGCGGGTGGCCGAGGCGCTCGGCCTGCCGCTGGAGACCGTGCGGGTCGTCGCCCCCGACGTCGGCGGCGGCTTCGGCACCAAGGGGCCCGTGTATCCCGAGGACGTGATCGTGGCCGCGCTCGCCCGCCGGCTCGGGGTGGCCGTGCGCTGGACCGACACGCGGCGCGAGAGCTTCGTGAGCACCGCGCACGCGGGTGATCAGGTGCACACCGCGACGCTCGCGCTCGACCGCGACGGTCGCATCCTGGCGCTGGCCGACGACTTCCTCATCGACGCCGGCGCCTACCTGCCGCGGGGCGCCGTCGTCGCCAACGTCACCGCCACCCACCTCGTGGGCCTGTATCGCCTGCCGGCGTTCCGCTGCCGCGGCCGCATCGTCGTCACCCACAAGGTGCCGAGCGCGCCCTACCGGGGCGCCGGCCGCACCCAGGCCGTGTTCGTCGCCGAGCGGCTGATGGACATCGCGGCCCGCGAGCTCGGGCTCGACCCGGTCGAGCTGCGCCGGCGCAACCTGATCGAGCCCGGCGCCATGCCGTACCGCCGCGATCTCCCGTACCGCGACGGCATGCCGATCGTCCACGACTCCGGCGACTATCCAGCGCTGCTCGAGACCGCGCTCGCGCGGGCGGGCTACGCCGCGTTTCGCGAGCGCCAGGCGACGGCGCGGCGGGAAGGCCGGCTGCTCGGCATCGGCCTGGCAGCCTACAACGAGGCGACGGGGATCGGCCCCCACGAGGGTGCGCACGTCGCGGTCGAGGCCACCGGCGGCGTGCGTGTCACGGTCGGCGTGCCGTCGCAGGGCCAGGGGCACGAGACGACGCTGGGGCAGGTGTGCGCGGCGCGCCTCGGCGTGCCGCTCCGCGCGATCAGCGTCGCGGCCGGCGACACCGCCCGCTTTCCCGCCAGCAACGGCACCTACGCGAGCCGGGTGACGGTCGTCGTCGGCAATGCCGTGGCCAGGGCGGCCGAGGCCGTCGGCGAACGGATCCGGCGCGTGGCCGGCCGCGCGCTGGAGTGCGACCCGGACGACGTCGTGATCGACGGTGGACGGGTGCACGTCCGCGGCGCGGCCGACCGGGCGGTGGACCTGGCGGCGCTCCACGCGCTCTCCCAGCGCCCCGACGTCGTCCGCGAGCTCGGCGAGCCGGGTCTCGGCGCCACGCGCTACCACAGCCCCGACGGCGTCACCTGGGCCGCGGGGGTCCACGTGGCCACGGTGGAGGTGGACCGGGACACGGGCGCGGTGACCGTGCTCTCCTATCACGCGGTCCACGACGCGGGGCACGAGATCAATCCGCTCATCGTCGCCGGCCAGACGCAGGGCGGCGCCGTGCAGGGCATCGGCATGGCGCTCACCGAGGAAGTCGTCTACGACGAGTCCGGCCAGCCGGTCACCGGCACGCTGATGGACTACGCGCTGGCGCGGGCTGACAGCGTGCCGGGCATCGACGTGACCAGCGCCGACTCGCCGTCACCACTCAATGCGCTGGGCGTGAAGGGCACCGGGGAGGGCTCGGCGGTCCCCGGTCCCGCCGCCATCGCCAACGCCGTGGCCGACGCGCTCGGGAACGGGGTCGACCTCACGCACATCCCGCTGCGGGCGGAAGCCGTGCGCGCTGCCCTCGGGTGCTACAATGTAGCATCATGAGATCGATCGGCGTCCGCGAGCTGCGCCAGCGAGCGAGCGAGTACCTGCGTCGGGTCGAGGCGGGACAATCGGTGGAGATCACCGCGCGCGGCCGGCCGGTGGCCCTGCTCGTTCCCTTGCGTGGCACCGGCCACCTCGAACGCCTGGTCCGCCGCGGCCGGGTGATCCCGCCGGCGGGCGACTTGCTCGACCTCGGCCCGCCGCTGGCGCCGGTGGCCGGCAGGCCACGCCCGAGCACCGTGCTCTCGCGGGCGCGCGCCCGCGAGCGGTAGGCGCCGGTGGTGTACCTCGACTCCTCGGCGCTGGTGAAGCTCGTCATCGGCGAGCCCGAGTCCAGGGCGCTCCGCGGCTATCTGGGTGACGTACCCGAGCGGGTCTCCTGTGCGCTCGCCCGGGTGGAGGTCTTGCGCGCCGTCCGTGGCCACGGGGCCGCGGCAGTGACCCGCGCCCGACGGACGTTGCAGCGGGTGCACCTCGTACAGGTCGACGAGGAACTTCTCGATGCCGCGGCGGCGCTCGACCCCCGCGTGCTGCGCAGCCTGGACGCCATTCACCTGGCGGCGGCGCAGCTCTTCGGGGGGGAGCTGACCGCGGTCGTGACCTACGACCGCCGGATGGCGGCGGCGGCGGCGCTGATCGATCTGCCGGTTGCCGCGCCGCGCTGATCAGCCGAGCTTCACGCCGTCTCGCTCCGGGGCTTCGTCGCGCGGGTGGAGGCCGAGCCCGGGCGCCGCGACTCGACGATCAGGTAGCCGCCCGGTCCGAGCGAGCCGGGCGCCCGACACGCGCCCGCTCGAGCCAGCGGAGGTCGCGGGGAGAAGCGCGCCGCCGGAGACGCCGGCGGACGAGGCGGAGGGCGGCGTCGTGGCGGTCGAGCCCGAGGTGGCAGGCCACCAGCGTTTCCTCGAAGAGCTCCCACTGGGCGTGGCTGCCCCCGATGCGATGCATCTCGCCCTCCACCGGCTCCAGGTGGGCCAGCGCGCCGGCGTGGTCGCCGGCCGCGAACGCGGCGACGCCCTGCACGAGCCGCAGCGCCACCGTGCCCGCGATCGGATGGCCGGCGGCGTCCAGCGCCCGCAGGCCGTCGATCAGCCGGGCGAGCGCCGTCTCGTCGCCACAGGCGGCGTAGGCGAGCGCGGCGTGGACCTCGCCGAACACGAAGCCGGGCCGCGAGACCCGCGCGGCGAGGTCGGCGAGCGACCGCCACGCCCGGGGCGGCGTGTCGTGGCCGTCCAGCGTGAACCGCCACAGCAGCGCCGCGCCGTCGATCATCGCCAGCCGGGGATTCGCGGCCCCCAGGATGTCGCGCTCGAAGATCTCGCGGGCGCGTGCGTGGTCGCCCCGGTGCAGCTCGAACATCGCCAGGTGCCAGGCCAGGTGGCAGTGGAACGACGCGCGCCGGTCGTAGCCGGCCAGCCAGTCGGCCAGGAACGCGCCGCCCGCCTCGTGGTCGGCGGTCTCGAAGTGGATGTGGGCGAGGTTGTGGCTGGCGTTGGCGTTCCCCGCGTACTGTTGGAGCGAGCGCTCCGACAGCCGGCGCGACTCCTCGAACCGATCCACCTCGTGGTAGGTGAACGCCAGGGCCGACTGGAACCACCAGTCGTCGCCGTACGCGGGGCCCAGGCGCTCGAGGAAGGCCAGGCGGTGCACCTCGCGATCGCGCCGGCCGGCGAAGCCGATGGCGCTGCCGGCCTGGTTGACGAGCAGCGCGTCGCGCGGGAACTCCGCCACGTGCTCGTCGACCAGCGCGAGCCCGCGGGTGGTCTCCCCGGCGATGAGCGCGCTCAGCGCCTCGACGTGCTGCCGCTCGCGCCGGGTCGCGCCGTCCACGGTCTCCCGCGCCCGGCCGGCCGCAGCGCGCGCCGTCGCCGCGTCGCCTTGGAGCAGCGCCAGGAGCGCCGTGCCCCCGTGCGCCAGCGCGAACTCCGGGTCGGCCCGCACGGCCGCCGCGAAGGACTCCTCGGCACCGGCCCCGTAGGAGAGCAGCGCGTCCATGCCCTGCTGGAAGCGCTCGGCGGCGACCGGTGAGGCGGTCGTCAGCGCGAGGCCGTAGCGGTCGGTGACGGCCATGGCGAGGGCAGTATAGCCGGAGGCGGCGGGCTACGGCCGGAGTCGATAGATCTCCAGGCCCGGGAGGCTCCACGAGGCCGGCACCTCGCCGACCTTCAGCGCGTGCGAATCGAGCCAGGCGGACAACCCCGATGGGCGGTCCCGTCCTTCGTGGGTGACGAGCCACTGCCGCGCGGCGTTGCCGCCCGGTGTCTCCGGCCATCCGGCCGAGGTGAGCTCCTCGACTCGCGGGCTCCAGTAGTAGCGCAGCGGGTAGACGGCGCCGACGGTGGCGAGCACCCGGTCGTCCTCCGGGATCAGGCGGTCGAGCACGCCGGCCACCGTCCGCCAGTCCGCGCCCGCCCGGCCCTGGTAGTAGTCGCGCAGCCCTTCCGCCGACGGCGTGCCCCAGGCGACGACGACGAGCGCGGCGGTGAGGGCGGCGCCCAGCTGCGGCAGCGATCGGTGGGAGCCGCCGAGACTTCGCACGGCCCGGGCGCCGCCGTCCGCCACCGTGGCCACCCCGTGGCCGAGCAGCAGCATGACGATCGGCAGCATGAAGGCCAGGTGCCGGCCGGCGATGAAGTGGGCCGGCTGGGCCGCCCACAGCACCACGAGCGGGAGCGCGAGCCACAGCAGCATGGCGCCGCCGAGCTGGGGCTGGCGCCGCAGCGACCAGAGCGCGCACGCGACGAGCCCCAGGCCGATGGTGGTGCCCACGCCGTGGCCGAGGAACTGCGCGACGAAGACCTGCGTGACCAGCTCGTGCAGGAGCGCCGGGGGGAGCTCGCCCTGCCCGAGCTGGGCGTGGCCGAGGCGCCGGAGCACCGGGAGCCACGGCAGCAGCAGCACGACGGCGCCCCCGAACGAGAGCAGCGCGGACAGTCCGCCCCGCCAACGCCCGCGGGCCAGCAGCGCGGTGGCGGTCAGCGCCTGGAGCGCGAGCACCTGCAGGGCCAGGTAGTGCGTGTAGAGGTTCAGCGCGAGGAGGGCCGAGAACCACAGCCAGTCCCGCGCGCGCCCGCGGTCGAGCGCCCCGATCAAGGCGCCCAGCGACAGGACGGTGAGCAGCACGAGCAGCGCGTACGGTCGCGCGAGCTGCGACATCTCGACGTGAAACGGCGAGACGCCGAGGGCGAAGGCGGCGATCAGTCCGGTCGCGGGGCCGTGCAGCCGCCGCCCCAGCTCGGCGAGCGCCACGACGGCGGCCACGCCGGCGGCGAGGGACGGCAGGCGAAGCCACCACTCGTCCGCGGCATTGCCACCCGCGAGCCACGCCAGCAGGTACTGCAGCGGGGGGTGACCGAAGATCTGTGGTGTGTAGACGACCCAGGCGAGGTCCTGGGCGCCGATCGCCGTCAGCACCTCGTCGAACCACAGGCTCTGCAGCGTCAGCGTGTGCACCCGGAGCCACAGCGCCAGCCCGGCGACGCCGGCGACCGCCAGCCACCACCGCCCCGCGCTCGGGATCAGCGACTTCGCGGCCGACGGGATGCCGACCCGGGTCACGGCGACGACGGCGGCCACCGCGATGGCCACGAGCATCCCCCGGAGCTGCGTGAGGTGGTGGAGCCCGTAGCGGGCGTCCACGCGGGGCGAGGCGATCTGCCAGGGCGCGCCCGCTCCCTCGACGAGCCGCAGCCGGACCGGCTCGTGCGCCGGCAAGCTGCCGAGATCGGGCCAGACGAGATGGTTCCACCCGGGGTGGATCCGGCGTCGCCAGGACATTTCCGCCGATGCCGGCCACGCTCGGCCGCCCTCGATGATCGCCCACGCGGCGTTCCCGGGCGGGGCGTCCCACCGCAACCAGAGCGCGACGACGCGGCCGGCCGGCCGCTGGGGGAACAGGGTGACCTCGCTCGTCGCGGGTGTCACCTCGCCGGCCGGATGGCGGCCGGCCACGACGCCCCAGCCTCCGAGGACGATCGCCGCGGCCAGCCAGAACGCGGCGAGGCGGGCGGCCGTACCCGGAGTGGTCACCGGTACCTGGCGGGAGTCCGCGTCCTCCCAGGCGACGCGACGAGCGCCGGCCCCCGGGGCCTCGGCCACTTCCGTCGCGTCGTACGCGAGCCGGCGCGACACCATCCAGCGGACCGCGAGCAGGTCCTGGAAGGCCACCAGGGCACGGTTCCGCACACCGAAATGCGAGTGCCCGAAGCGGCGCGGCCGGTGGCCGACCGCCACCTCGGCGACGCGGTGGCCGGCCGCCCGGAGCAGGGTGGGGATGAAGCGATGGCTCCCGCGGAACCGCGGCAGGTCGCCCAGGCAGTGGCGCCGGAGCGCGCGCAGGCCGCACCCGCTGTCACGGATGCGGTCTCCCGTCACGACGTTGCGGACCCCGTTGGCGATCCGCGACGACACCCGCCGCAGCCACGGATCGCGGCGGGCGTGGCGCCAGCCGATGACGGCGTCGGCGTCCTCCAGCGCGGCCAGGAGCCGCGGGATGTCGCGCGGGTCGTTCTGCAGATCGGCGTCGAGGGTGACGACCACGGCCCCCCGGGCGGCGTGGAAGCCCGCATCGAGCGCCGCGGTCAGCCCGGCGTGCTGCCGCAGCCGGACGAGGCGGACGCGCGCGTCCCGCGCCGCCAGCCAACGCACGACCGCGGCGCTGCCGTCCGTGCTGCCGTCGTCCACGACGAGGATCTCGGCGGCCCGGCTCAGCCCCTCGAGGACCTCGCGCAGCTCGGCGTAGAGGAGCGGCAGGTTCGGCGCCTCGTCGTGGACGGGCACGACGATCGAGAGCGCCGGACCCTCGCTCGAACCCGCTCGCACCGGGCCCGCTAGTGACGCTCCACGAGAGTCATCAGCGTCGCTCGCGCGGCGAGTCGAGGTAGCGGAGCAGGTCGGAGTCGGGCCGGAGCACGATCGTCGTCTCCGGCGAGAACACCCGCTCGTAGGTCTCGAGGCGCCGCACGAAGCCGTAGAAGCCCGGGTCTCGCCCGAACGCCTGGCCGGTGACCGCGATGGCCTGGGCATCACCGGCGCCCCGCAGGCTCTGGCTCTCCTGGTAGGCCTTGGCCAGGATGATCTCCCGCTCCTTGTCGGCCTGGGCGCGGATCTCGCGTCCCTTCTCCTCGCCCTCCGCCCGGTAGCGGAGCGCGATCCGCTGGCGTTCGGCCTGCATGCGGGCGAACACGCTGGCCTGCACCTCGGGCGGCAGGTCCGCGCGCTTGACCCGCACGTCGATCACGCGCAGCCCGAAGGGCTGGGCCAGGGTCCGTGCCTCGGCGGTCACCGTTTCCATGATGACGTCGCGCTTCTCCCGGATGATCTCCTTGAACGTCTCCTTGGCCACCTCCTGGCGCAGTCGGGCCGTGATGATGTCGTCCAGGCGCGCCATCCCGCCGCGCTCGTCGCGCACAGTGCGGTAGAACTGCAGCGGGTCCACGATCTCCCAGCGCGAGATGTGGTCGATCAGCAGGCGTTTCTTGTCGAGCGTGATGTACTCCGCGCTTCCGGTGTCGGCGGCCAGCACCCGCTTGTCGAAGAAGGTGACGCTCTGCACGAAGGGCACTTTCCAGTACAGCCCCGGCTCCCGCACGGTGCGCACGGGCTGCCCGAGCTGGACCACGATTGCCTGCTGCCATTCGGCGACGACGTAGGTCGCGCTGCTGAGCAGGATCGCGATGAGTCCGAGGCCGACGATTCGCCAGGCCATGATTACCGCCCTCCCGCCGGCGCGGCCGGCGGTCCCGCCGGCTCGCGGCTGTTCGTCTTCGGTCCCGGTTCCGTGGGGAAGAAGGTCCCGAGGGGCAGCAGGGGCACCACGCTGCTCCGGTCACCCCGGGAGTCGACGACGACGGTCTTGGTGCGCGGCAGGACCCGGTCGACCATCTCCAGGTAGAGCCGGTCCCGCGTCACGGCCTCGGCCTTCTTGTACTCGCCGTGGATGCGCACGAAGCGGTCGGCGTCGCCGCGGGCGCGGATGAGGCGCTGCTCGCGATAGCCCTCGGCGACGCGCAGCATCTGGACCGCCTCGCCGCGGGCCTTGGGCAGGACGCCCTCGGCATAGCCCTCGGCCTCCTTGATGAGCCGCTCGCGGTCCTCCCAGGCCCGCACGACGTCGTGGAAGGCCTCCTTGACCTCCTTGGGCGGGTCGACGACGAGCAGGCGGGCCTCGGTGGCCAGCAGGCCGGTGCCGTACAGGTCCAGCAGCTCCTGGAGCTGTTTCTTGACGCGGTCCTGGACCTCGACCCGGCCCTCGGTCATCGTGTAGTCGATGTCGGTCTGGCCGACGGCCGCCCGCAGCGCCACCTCGGCGGAGGCGCGGAGCGCCAGCTCCGGCTGTCGCGCCCGGAACAGGAACTTCTCCGCGTCCTGGACGAGGTACTGCACGAAGAGCTGGACGTCGACGATGTTCTCGTCGCCGGTGAGCATCAGCGACTCGCCGGGATTCGTGGCGCTGCCGCCGCGCTCGGTCCGGAAGCCGATCTCCGCGCGGCGGACCGTGGCGACGTCGACGATCTGGTGCGACTGGAACGGGGCGGGCAGGCGGTAGCGCAGCCCCGACTCCGTCTGGCCGATCGCGCGGCCGAAGAAGAGCACGATGCCCCGCTCGCCCGGGCCGACGATGTAGAAGCCTGACGCCAGCCACAGCAGGACGGCGGCGGCGACACCGGCGAGCACGAGGCGGCGGCGGCCCCAGCGGGCGGCCAGCCGTCGCAGCGGCTCCAGATGTTGTTCGAGGTCGGTCACGCCTTCGCGTGGTGGCCAAGCACTCATGTCGGATCCTCCGTCGATGCTCGAATACCGTGTTGCTGAAACAGGGACAGTCGGCCGCCGGGAAGCCCGGCGGCTCAGGCGACGGCGCGGACGGAACGCCTCAGTGGTCTTCGGCGGGCGCGGCGGGGGCCGGTAACGACAGGCGCGAGCGCGTGACGGGGGCGGGCCGGGACGCCGGCGCCACCAGCGCGGGCAGGCGGCGCAGCGTGAGGGCCCGGCCGGACGGGTGGAGGCGCTCGGGCTCGGGCGCTCCCGGGGTGGGTGCGACGTGGGGGTCCTGACCGCGGAAGCGGTCGGACGGCCGGGCCTCCACCGACTCCTCGACGCCGAACGTCAGGGCGCCCGGCATCATGGGATTCGACACGTCGAGCGACAGGTACGCCGCGACGAGCAACGCCAGCCTGGCCAGCATCATGGGCGCATTCTACGCTACTCGCGCGAGCGGACGGGGCCGCGAATCCGCTCGCGCCATCCCGGCGGCTGACGTACGCTGGCTCGCGATGCGCACGCAAGAGGCGGTCATGCTGCGCTGTCGGCCCCGCCGCCCTGTCCATGGAGGGTGAGGTCACCCCCCGCGAGGAGTACCGGCGACGAGCGGATCGACGGCGCGAGCGCGCGGGGGACGCCGCGCGGCGCGAGGAAATGGTCTCGCGGGCCCGCCTCGGCGTCGCGCTGGCGGCCGCGCTGACCGCGTGGCTGGCGTACGGCGCCGGCCGGCTGTCGCCGTGGTGGCTCCTGGTGCCGGCCGCGGCGTTCGCGGCGCTGATCGCCCTCCACGCGCGCGTCCGCGGGCGCCGCCGCCGCGCGGAGCGGGGACGTGCCTTCTACGAGCGGGGGCTGGCGCGGCTCGATGGGCAATGGGCGGGCGCCGGGCGCACCGGCGCGCGCTTCCTCGATCCCCACCATCCGTACGCCGACGACCTCGACCTCTTCGGCGAGGGCTCGCTCTACGAGCTGCTGTGCGGCGCGCGGACGACCATGGGCGAGGAGACGCTCGCCGGCTGGCTGCTGGCGCCGCCGGATCTCCCGGGGGTCCGCGCGCGGCAGGCGGCTGTGCAGGAGCTGGCGCCGCGCCTCGACCTCCGCGAGGACCTGGCCGTCCTCGGCGAGGACGTGGCGGCGACGGTTCGCCCGCACGCCCTCGGCACCCTGGCGACGCCGCCCGGGCGCCCGCCCTCGATGCGGCTGCGCCTCGGCGCGGCCGCGGTCTCGGCGGCGACGCTCGCGGTGGTCGCGGCGTGGGCGCTCGGCTGGGCGCCGCTGGCGCTGGCGCTCGGCGCGCTGGCGATCCAGGGCGTCGTCGGCTGGCGGCTGCGGGGGCGCGTGCGGGACGCCGATCAGGCGGTGGCCGGGCACGGACCGGACCTCGACCTGCTGGCCGCCGTGCTCGACCGGTTCGAGCGCGAGCCGCTGGCGAGCCCGCTGCTCGCCCGGATCCAGGCGGAGATGGTCACGCAGGGCCGGCGCCCCTCGCGGGCGGTGCGGCGCCTGCGCCTGTGGGTCGACCTGCTCGACTCCCGGCGCAACCAGTTCTTCGCGGCCGTCGCGATGCTCACGATGTGGGGCGTGCACTGCGCCCTGGCCATCGAGGCCTGGCGGGCCCGCCACGGCGACGCCGTCGGGGGATGGCTCACGGCGGTCGCGCAGCTGGAAGCCCTCGGCTCGCTGGCGGGCTATGCGTGGGAGCACCCGGCCGACGTCTATCCCGAGCTCGACGAGGGCGAGGCGCGCTTCGAGGCGGAGGCGGTCGGGCATCCGCTGATCCCCGAGGCCCGCTGCGTGCGCAACGACGTGGCGCTGGGCGGCGGCGCCGCCCGCGTGCTGATCGTCAGCGGCTCCAACATGTCGGGCAAGAGCACCCTGCTGCGGGCGGTGGGCGTCAACGCGGTGCTGGCGCTGGCCGGCGCGCCGGTGCGGGCGTCGCGACTGCGGCTCTCGCGCCTGGCCGTCGGCGCCACGCTGCGCATCCGGGACTCGCTGCAGGAGGGCACCTCGCGGTTCTACGCGGAGCTGGTCCGGCTGCGCGACCTCGTCCGCATCGCCGACGGCCCGGTCCCGCTGCTGTTCCTGCTCGACGAGATCCTGCACGGGACCAACTCGCACGACCGGCGCCTCGGGGCCGCCGCCGTGGTGAGCGGCCTGGTGCAGCGGGGCGCGATCGGCCTCGTGACCACCCACGACCTCGCCCTGTCGGCGGTGGCCACCGAGCCCGAGGTCGGCGGCGCCAACGTGCACTTCGAGGACCGGCTCGAGGACGGGCAGATGGTCTTCGACTACCGCGTGCGTCCGGGGGTCGTGCAGACGTCGAACGCGCTGGCGCTGATGCGCACGCTCGGGCTGTGGCGCGACGGCCCGCCCCCCTGACCGGCACCAGATGGGGCCCGGACCGCGAGGCCCTCGGCGGTGATCGAGGAGTGCCCCGGCTCCGCCGGGGCGCGACGAGCGTGGGGGGGTGTGGGGGCCATTTCGTGGCCCCCCACCTTCATTGCACGCAGCGGAACTTGGCGAAGACGTACGGGTAGTGCGCCTGGAACCAGTTGCGGAAGCTCGGGCGCACCAGCGGCGCGGCCGTGGCCCACGACGCGCCCTTCAGCACGTAATGCTTGCCGTCGAAGAAGTCGGCGGAGTACCCGGGGTAACCGGGGATGTGGGCCTCGAAGCCGGGGAAGCCGGCGAAGGGCGTGTCGGTCCATTCCCAGCCGTCGCCGACCAGGTCGTGCACGCCCCAGGCGCTCGCGCCCTCCGGATGCGAGCCCACCGGCGCCGGCGCCCACTGGCGGAAGTCGAAGTTGCCGTGCGCCTCTCCGGGCGGCGCGCTGCCCCACGGAAAGGCGCGCGACCCGCCACCCGGCTCGCCGAAGGCGGCCCGGTGGAACTCGGCCTCGCTCGGCAGGCGCGCCCCCAGCCAGCGCGCATAGGCGCGCGCCTCGGCGAGGCTCACGTAGACGGGCCAGTCGCGCACGTCGTCGAGCGGCAGCCGGTCGAAGAGCGTCCGGTACCACCACCGGCCGCCCTCGCGCTCCCAGACCG
>Ga0302046_10001549_pt1 | contig 21525 bp, 16 predicted proteins | sample RVTome_11_FD_200261 | JGI IMG/M metagenome (GOLD analysis project Ga0302046, IMG submission 200261) | Soil microbial communities from uranium-contaminated site in the Upper Colorado River Basin, Wyoming, United States - RVT147D111 (version 2) ...
ACCACGGGAGAAAGCCCGACCCTGGCCGGCGAGGAGCCCTGGCAGCTGCTCCGGGCTGTCAAGCAGGTTGCCGCCGGCCGCGGCACGGTGATGATCGGGACCGGAAGCAACGCGACCGCGAAGACCGTCACGACGACCGCCCGTGCCACCCAGGAGGGCGTTGACGGGATCCTGCTCGTGACGCCCTACTACAACCGTCCCAGCCAGGCCGGGCTGGTCGCCCACTTCACGGCTGCGGCCGTCGCCACCGACCTGCCGTGCGTCGTCTACGACGTCCCGTCACGGACGGCCCGCGAGATCGAGTCCGAGACGCTGCTGGAGCTGTCGGCGGTCGCCAACATCGTCGGCGTCAAGGACGCCGCCGGCAACCCGGCCAAGACGGCCCGCACCGTCCGCGAGACCCGCCATGCAACGGGTGGGTTCGACGTCTGGTGCGGCGACGATGCCCTCAACCTCGCCATGCTCGACGCCGGCGCGGTCGGGTTCGTGTCGGTGTCCGCCCACCTGTGCGGCAACGAGCTGGACGAGATGGCCCGGCTGCATCCCGACGAGCCCGACAAGGCCGCCGCGATCCACGAGCGTCTCCTACCCCTGCACCGCGCGCTGTTCGCCGACCCCTCGCCCGGCCCGCTCAAGGGTGCGCTGAGCCGGCTGGGCCTGCCGGCCGGGCCGATGCGCCTGCCGATGGTCGCCAGCCCCGACCACGTGGTTGACGACGTCCTCGCGGCGCTTGACGCGGCCGGCGTCGAACGACCCTCGTGAGTCCTGTCCGGATCACGTTCCTCGGCGGCCTCGGCGAGATCGGCCGGAACATGGCCGCCATCGAGATCGATGGCGCGCTGGCCGCCCTCGACGTCGGGGTGTTGTTTCCCAACCCGGAGCACTACGGCGTCGACCTGATCCTGCCTGACTGGTCGTGGATGCGCGAGCGAGCCGACGACGTCCAGGCGGTGTTTCTCACGCATGGCCACCTCGACCACATCGGCGCCGTGCCGTACTTCCTGCGCGACTTTCCCGACGTGACGATCTACGGAACGAAGCTGACGCTCGCCTTCGTCGAGGCCCAGCTCACCGAATGGGACGACATCGAGCCGCCCGAGATGGTCGAGGTGACTGCCGGGGACCTGATCGACGCCGACCCGTTCCAGGTCGAGGTCGTCCAGGTCAACCACTCGATCCCGGATGGCTGTGCCTTCGCGTTCCGCACCCCAGACGGCCTCATCGTCCACTCTGGTGATTTCAAGCTCGACCAGACGCCGGTGGACGGCAAGCCGACCGACCTCGCCCACCTCGCCCGGCTCGGCGACGAGGGCGTCGACCTGTTGCTCGCCGATTCGACCAACGCCGACGTGCCGGGGCACGTTCGCAGCGAGCGGATCATCGGGGCCACGCTCCGTGACGAGTTCGCCCGTGCCGAAGGCCTGATCGTCGTGACGTCCTTCGCGTCGCACGTCCACCGGATCCAGCAGGTCCTCGACGCCGCCGCCGAGGTCGGACGGCGGCCCGTGTTCGTCGGCCGGTCGATGATCCGCAACATGCCGATCGCGGCCGAGCTGGGCTATCTCGACCTCGATCTCGAAGCGCTGGTCCAGCTCGAGGACGTTGGACGCCACGACCCGTCCGAGCTGGTCGTCATCTGCACCGGGTCGCAGGGCGAGCCCTACTCCGCCCTGAGCCTGATGGCCTCCGGCGACCACCGGCACATCGAGGTGGGGGAGGGCGACCTGGTCGTCCTCGCCTCGAGCCTCATCCCCGGCAACGAGAAGGCCATCTACCGTTCCATCAACGGGTTGGCCCGTCGCGGCTGCCGGGTCGTGCACCGCGGGATCGCCGACGTGCACGTCTCTGGGCATGCCAACCGCGAAGACCTGGTGCTCTTCCACAACATCCTCGAGCCCGAGTGGTTCGTGCCCGTCCACGGCGAGTACCGGCACCTGGCCGCCCACCGCGACATCGCGATCGCGACCGGATGCCCGCCGGACCACGTGCTGGTCTGCGAGGACGGTGGCGTCATCGAGCTGGTCGACGGCCGGGCGACGCTGGGCGAGCCCGTCCCGGCCGGCCAGGTCTACGTCGATGGGCTGCTGTCCGACGTGGGCCCGGGCGTGCTGCGCGACCGAGGCCGGCTCGCCGATGACGGGGTGTGCGTCGCGGTCGTGACCATCGACCCGCACAAGGGCGAGGTGGTCGAGACGCCACTGCTCATCCAGCGGGGCGTCGTCTTCGACGAGGACAGCGGCAACCTGATCGACGCCGCCACCAAGGCACTCGACACCGAGCTGGCCGGCATGAAGCGGTCACGGTTCGCGGACCAGGAGGCCGTCCAGCGTCACGTGGTGCAGACCCTGTCGCGCTTCTGGAAGGCCGAAACCGGGCGCCGGCCGGTCATCCTCCCGGTCGTGCTGGAGGCCTGAGCGCCGGGTCAGAGCGGGTCGATCGACAGCAGGTAGTCAAACAGCTCCTGGAGGGACAGGGCCGTGCCCTCGGCACGCAGCTGTCGGCCTCTTTCCTCGTCGACGGAGGATTCGGCCACGCCCGACCTTGGGAGGACGTCTTCGTGGGTCGTCAGCAGGTCGGCGCCGAGGCTCTCGCGGAGCTCGTCGACCGCTCCGTGCAGGCGAATCGTGTCCTCGTAGCGGCCCAGCATCTCGGCGAGCAGCGCCATGTCGAGCGCGCACAGGTAGGCGCCCGTGACGTCCTGAGTGGCCTCGAACAGGGTGACGGCCTCCCGAATTCGCGCGAGGGCATCCGGAAGGTCCCGGTTGGCGGCCAAGAGCGCCAAGCCGGTCATGTGCATCGCCCAGGCAAGGTCGAAGTGCTGGTCGGCCCCGCGAAAGGCGTCGATTGACGCCTCCGCGTGTGCGAACATGTCGTCCCAGTCCTGTGAGAGGAAGGCCGCGGCGCTGAGCCCCCAATGCGCCTTGGCGGCCCCGAGTTCGTCGCCGAGCTGCTCGTACAGGGCAAGCGCCTGGGAGCCCAGCGCGTGGACGCGCTCGTGGTCCGGAAAGGCGCCAAAGGACAGGTTGTAGAGCGCGCGGGCCTCGGCGGACTCGTCGCCGAGCTGCCGGTACAGCTCCAGGCTGCGCTCGTAGTCCTCTTCCGCGCGCGCGGTGTCGCCACGCCAGTAGGCGACACCGCCACTGGCTTCCAGGGCGGCTGCCAGCAACCTGGTGTGCTCGTCCGCTCCCGGCATCTCCACGGCCTGTGTCAGTCGACGGCTGGCCTCGAGAAGGTGCCCCCGCCGCTGCCACATCCTCCATATTGCGGCGCAGAGCCGCAGGGCGTCCGCGACGTTGCCTGACTCCACCGCCCAGTCGATCGCGGCTCGCAGGTTGTCGTGCTCGCGTTCCAGGGCATCCAGCCACTCGTTGGCGTCCGCCTCGATCAGGTGCGGTGCCGCCTGCTCGGCCAGGCCGAGGAAGGTCTCGAGGTGCCGGTCGCGGATGTCGTTCGTGGCGCCGCGGGTCTCGAGCTGCTCGGCGGCGTATTCGCGGATCGCCTCGTACATCGCGAAGCGCGCGGGAACCGCGTCGGGCAACCGGCGCACCAGGCTGTGGTCGACCAGGTGGGCGACCCCCTCGAAGACGTCCTCGTCGAGCCCTGGGCCACAGACCTGCTCGGCCAGGGAAAGGTCCATGCCGCCCATGAACACCGAGCAGCGCTCGAACAGGATCCGGGAGGGTTCGTCAAGCAGGTCGTAGCTCCATTCGATCGCGCCGCGCAGTGTCCGTTGGCGATCGGGCAGGTCCCTCGCCCCACTCGACAGCAGGTCGAGGCGCTTGGACAGGCGCTCGACGATGTCGGTGACGGGCAGCAGCTTGACACGAGCGGCAGCCAGCTCCAGCGCCAACGGCATGCCGTCCAGGCGCCGCGCGATCCGGGCCACGGACGGGGCGTTGTCGGCGTTGAGGGAGAACCCGGGCAGGATGGTCGCCGCGCGGGCGACGAAGAGCACCACGGCCTCGCTGGCTCCGACCTCCATCAGGTCGCCGGGTCCCGGCTCGTCGGGCACCGACAGGGGCGGGACGGGATACTCCTGCTCGCCCGAGATCCGCAGCGGGATGCGCGAGGTGGCAAGGACCGTCGTCGACGGGCACGAGCCCACGAGCTTGGCGACGTCCGGTGCCGCATCGATGACCTGCTCGAGGTTGTCGAGCACGAGCAGCGCCCGGCGCTCGGCCAGGTGCCGGATCACGACCTCCAGCGGTGGCTCGTCGCCGGCGACGCTCAGCGACAGTGCATCGGCCACTGCCGACATGACCAGTGAGGGGTCCGTGACGCCCTCGAGCGGGACGAACCAGGCGCCATCGTCGAACCGTTCGATGGCCTGCGCCGCGACCTGGAGCGACAGGCGGGTCTTGCCCGTACCGCCCGGACCGGTCAGCGTCAGGATCCGCGTGTGGCCGAGGAGCTCGACCAGCTCGGCGATCTGTTCGGCCCGACCGATGAAACTGGTGGCCTGGACCGGCAGGTTGTGACGGACAGCATCCAGCGTCCGCAGCGCCGGGAAGGCGTCGACGAGTCCTTCGCCAGCCAGCTGGAACAGCTGCGTTGCCTCCGTCAGGTCCTTGAGGCGGCGTTCACCGAGGTCCTCCAGGCGCAGGGCCAGCTCGGCGAGGGAGGGTTCGGCGACCTCCCGCGTGGCGCGTGAGACGACGACCTGGCCACCCCAGCCCACGCTCATGATCCGGGCGGCTCGGTGGACCGCCAGCCCCACCCAGTCGCTGTCCGAGCGCAATGCCTCCCCGGTGTGGACGCCGATGCGCACCCGGATCTCGCCACCCTCGGGCCAGGTCTCGGCCGCGAGTCCCCGCTGGATCGCGGCCGCGCAGGCCAGCGCGTCGGCTGCCGACCCAAAGGTCGCGAAGAACGAGTCGCCCTCGGTGCGCACCTCCTCGCCGTCGTGAGCGGCAAAGGCATCGCGCAGCACCCGACGGTGTTGCTCGAACATCGGCGCGAAGTCGTCGCCAAACCGTTCGAGCAGCCGCGTGGAGCCCTCGATGTCGGTGAACAGGAAGGTGGCGACCTCTGGCCGCAGGCCACCCCCGCCGTTGCCTGCCATGCTTCCTCCGCAACCGCCGGCAGCCTACGCCCGGACCCGCGTTCGCCGTTCGAGGGGTCAGCCATGCCAAGAATGACGGGGATGTAGTTCCCTTCGGGTCATGCGCCGTTACCCTGCAGTGACCCATCTGCATCCGTCCCGGGCGAGCGCGTGGCGACATCCACCAAGCAGCGTTCCTCGCGGTCCCGCACGTCGCGGACGCCGCCACCGACGATCCTGCAACGGCTGATCGCCCTGGTCGTCAAGCACGTCAGCGACCAGAAGACCGACGTCGTCGGCATCGGGTTGGTGCTGGTCGGGGTGCTGGGGGGTCTCGCGCTGTACGGGGGCCGGGCCGGCGCAGTCGGCGACTTCCTCGAGGCCATGTTCCGCGGCCTGTTCGGCGTGATCGGCCATGCCGTCCCGCCAGCGCTGGTCGCCCTCGGCCTGGTCGTGGTGATCGGGCGCGTCGAGGAGCAGGTCGGCCGCCTCGTCGTCGGCGGCAGCGTGCTGACGCTCGCGCTCGTTGGCGGCCTGCACCTGGCCGTCGGGATGCCCCGCCCCGACGAGGGCGTCAAGGCCCTGTGGCCGGGCGGCGGGATCCTCGGCTGGACCATCGCGCGGCCCCTCGAACTGGGCCTGTCGGGGTGGGGAGCCAGCGCGGTGTTGATGGCCCTCGGGATGGTCGGGCTGTTGATCCTGACAAAGACGTCCGTGGCCACGCTGTTGGCGGCATTCAGGACCGGCGTGGCCGACTCCGCGCCCGACGACGGCCAGCCGAAGGCGATCAAGCGGACCCGCACGCCCGCTGCGGACGACACCAGCGAGATCCCCAGGACCCCCATCCGGGCCACGCTTGCCGGCAAGGTCCAGCAGGCGCCGGACGGCGCACCCGGCAACAGACACGTCGAGCAGCCGACGCTTGACTTCAACGGCCGGTCCGCCGCGGACCAGGCGGCCGGCCGAGCCCCCGAACCACCCAGGCCGGCCGCCACCGTCGCGACCCAGAAGGCCACGAGGATCAAGCCCGTCACCGACTGGGCCGACTACAAGCTGCCACCCCTGGACCTGCTGGGAATGGGCCGCTCGCTCGGCAAGAGCAACCACGCACACATCAAGGCGCAGGTCGCGACCCTCCAGGAGACCCTCGACCAGTTCGGCGTCGACGCGCAGGTCTCCGCGTATTCCCGCGGCCCGACCGTGACGCGCTTCGAGATCGAGCTGGGGCCGGGCGTCCAGGTCAAGCGGGTCGCCAGCCTCGGCGACGACATCGCCTACGCGCTGGCCGCGCCGGACATCCGCATCGTCGCGCCCATCCCGGGCAAGTCCGCCATCGGCGTCGAGGTGCCCAACCACCAGCGTGACCTGATCACCCTCGGCGACATCCTCCGGTCCGACACCGCGAGATCCGACCACGGGGCCCTGACGGTCGCGCTCGGCGTCGACATTGCCGGCAACCCCGCGATGGTCAACCTCACGACGATGCCGCACCTGCTCGTGTCCGGCGCGACCGGCTCGGGCAAGTCGGTCACCCTCAACTCGTTCATCACCTCGGTGGTGATGCGGACCCGTCCCGACCAGGTCCGGATGATCCTGATCGACCCCAAACGGGTGGAGCTCAACGCCTACCAGGGTGCCCCGCACCTGCTGACGCCGGTCGTGACCGACCCGAAGCGCGCCACCGACGCCGTGCAGTGGTGCGTCAAGGAAATGGAGATGCGCTACGAGACGCTCGCACGTCTCGGGTTCCGCAACATCGACGGCTACAACGACTCCGTCGCTGCCAAGAACGTCCCGGCCGCCACCGCCGAGGAGGCCGAGACCTACCGGCACATGCCCTACATCCTGCTCGTCATCGACGAGCTGGCCGACCTCATGCTGGTCGCCCCCCGCGACGTGGAGGACGCCATCTGCCGGATCGCCCAGATGGCCCGGGCGGTCGGCATCCACATGGTCATCGCGACCCAGCGCCCATCGGTCGACGTGATCACGGGCCTCATCAAGGCCAACATCCCGTCCCGGCTGTCGCTGGCGGTCGCCTCCCAGACCGACTCGCGCACGATCCTCGACGGCGCCGGCGCCGAGAAGCTCGTCGGTCACGGCGACATGCTGTTCCTTCCGGCCAGCCAGGGCAAGCCGTCGCGGCTCCAAGGCTGCTTCGTCTCCGAAAAGGAGGTCGAGGGCGTCGTCGCCTGGTGCCGCAGGCAGCGGGACGCCGACTTCATCGACGGAGTCGTCAGGGAAGGCGACGCCGCCTGGGCGAGCGACGCCCGCCGGTCCGGCGACGACAACTCCGACGAGGCCCTGCTGGCCCGTGCCGCCATCGAGGTCGTCAACTCGGGCCTGGGCTCCACGTCGATGCTCCAGCGCAAGCTGAGGATCGGGTTCGCCCGCGCGGGCCGGCTCATGGACGAACTGGAACAGCTCGGCGTGGTGGGCCCCAACGAGGGCTCCAAGGCACGTGACGTGCTGTGGACCCCCGAGGACGTCGAGAACGCACAGGAGCAGGGTCTGCTCTAGGCGCCCGGATGGGCCGTCCGGCTCACCGCCAGCGGAACTCGCCGGTTGCCTTCTCGCCCTCGCCCTTGAGGCGTCGGCGGATGTTGTCGGCTACCAGCAGCCCCAGCACGCCCGATGCGCCGAGGATGATCAGCCCCACCCGGTGGTGGGAATCCTCGGGCAGCTGGATCTTCTCCCGCTCGCCGGAGTCGCCCTCCTCGACGGATTCGGTGGCGACGCTCCCGACGCCCCCCGCCTGGGCGGGACCAGCCAGCAGGGCCACCGCCGACAGGGCCGCGGCGATCAGGGCAAGGCGCCTGCGCAGGGTCGTCATGGCCCCAGAGCCTAGCCGTGGGCTCGAACGGGCCAGCGATCCCGGCCCCCGGCCGCCGGACACGACAAGCGCAGAACGGCGGACGAGCGCGGCCGTACCATCCGCGGACGACGTGACGGCAACGTCGTGAGTCAAGGACGCCAGTGTGGGCTTTGGCATCGGTGATGCCCTCCGCGGTGCGCGCGAGGAGCAGGGTCGGGCCATCGAGGACGTGGCCCGGGCGACGCGCGTCCGGGCGGATTACCTGCGTGCGCTCGAGTCCGAGGAGTTTGGCGTCCTTGGCGGTGACGTCTACGCCCGCGGTTTCCTGGCGGCCTATGCCAAGGAGCTGGGCATGGACCCGGCACCGCTGCTCGAGAGCTTTCGTCGCCACGCCAAGGGGCCCGAGCCGAGCGCCTCGCAGCTGGTCACCGTGCCGGCAGCGATTGCGCCACGGGACAGCCCACCCTGGATCGTGTGGAGCCTGGCCGCGCTGGTCGTGATCTCGGTCATCGTGTGGGTTGCCGGTTCCATCGGTGGCCGCAATCCCGAGCCGAGCCCAAGGGTCGAGGCGCCACCCGCGCCGTCATCCGAGACGCCTTCGCCCACCGACAACCCGACGGCGGAACGCACCCCGACCGTCGCGCCGACACCCGACGAGGTACGGGTGTTCATCGCCTTCCAGGACCGCGTCTGGATCAGCCCCGTCGTCGACGGGCTGCCGATCGGCGCCGAGACCGTGGAAGCCGGGGAGACCCGCGAGTTCGTCGGCTCCGACCAGGTCGAGATCCGTTTCGGCAATCTCGGCGGCGTCGACATCGAGCTGAACGGCCAACTGCTCGAAAGCCTCGGCCGGACCGGCCAGGTACGCACGATCCTGTTCGGGCGGACCGGCATCATTGACGACGACGTCGAGGACGATGCGGTCGAGCAGCAGCCGTCCCCGTCACCCTCCCCGTCGCCATCGGCGTGACCCCCGCCACCGAACGGGCCGGCATGCCATCGGTGGCCATCATCACGCTCGGGTGCGGCCGCAACGAGGTCGACTCCGACCAGCTGGCCGGACTGTTGGGTGCCGGCGGCGTCGAGGTCCGCGACGACCCTGCCGCGGCCGACGTCGTCATTGTCAACACGTGCACCTTCATCGAGCCCGCCAAGCAGGAGTCCATCGACACGATCCTGGCCGCGTGCGACCTCAAGGGCAGCTCCGCCGCCGGGGTGCTGGTCGTGGGGTGCATGGCCCAGCGCTACCCGCAACAGCTGGCGGACGCGATCCCCGAAGCCGACGCCATCGTCGGGTTCGACGCCTACCCGCGCCTGCCGGCGATGGTCCGCGACGTCGCCGCCGGCCGCGAGGTCGACCGGGTCGTCGTCGCCCGCGACCCCGAACCGCCACCAGCCCGGCCAACACTCCCGCTGGCGGCCGTGACGTCCTCGCCCGACCGGCTCGTCCTGGACCTGGACGCCGCCGAACGGAGGCCGGAACCGGTTGTCACGGCCGGCCAGGATGGGCTCGACCGCGTCCCCGCCTCGGGCCCGGCCTTCCCCGTCCGGGCCTTCAACGGCGGCAGCTGGGCCTACCTGAAGATCGCCTCCGGCTGCGACCGCGCCTGCACGTTCTGCGCCATCCCGTCCTTCCGCGGCCGCTTCCGCAGCCGACCCGCCGACGAGATCGTCGCCGAGGCCACATGGCTCGCCGACCGGGGGGCGAAGGAACTGGTCCTCGTGTCCGAGAACACCACCTCGTGGGGCAAGGACCTGGGCGGCGGTCGGGACGGCCAGCCGGAGCTGCTGCGCCGCCTGTCCGACGTGGACGGCGTCGAACGGTTGCGGCTGATGTACCTCCAGCCCGCCGAGATCACCTGGCCGCTGCTGGAGGCCATGGCCGGGCTGCCCCGGGTCGCCAGCTACTTCGACCTGTCCCTCCAGCACGCCGCCCCCGGCGTCCTCAACCGCATGAAGCGCGGCGGTTCGCCGGACCACTTTCTGCGCCTTGTCCGCGAGATCCGCGCGTTGGACCCGACGGCCGTCTTTCGTTCGAACTTCATCTGCGGATTCCCCGGCGAGACCGAACAGGACGTCGCGCTGCTGGCCGACTTCCTCGCCGAGGCCCGGCTCGACTGGGTGGGCCTGTTCACGTTCTCGGTCGAGGACGGCACGGCGTCGGCCGACCTGCCCGACCAGGTCGACCACCAGGAGGCGCTGGAACGCCTGCGCTCGCTCGCGAGCCTCCAGGAGGCCATCGCCAACGAGGCTGCGGCTGCCTTCGTCGGCCGGAGGATCCAGGTCCTGGTCGACGAGACCTCTGACCAGGAAACGTTGGCACGCTCCTATCGTGAGGCCCCGGAAACCGACGGGGAGGTGCGCCTGGTGACCGCGGACGGCAACGCGGCCGACCTGCCCGTCGGGCGGACCCTCGCCGCAACCGTCGTTGGATCCGATGGCGTCGACCTCGTCGCGACGGTCGGCCGGTGACCCGGAAGGAGCAGCCAGCCGACCAGCCCGAATGGGGCCCGATGCTCACGCTGCCCAACCTGTTCACGTTCCTGCGTGCACTGCTCGTCCCGGTGATCCTGGTCCTGCTGTTCCAGCGCGACGACGTTTCCCGGTGGTGGGCGTTCGGGATCTTCTCCTTCGCTGCCTGGACCGACAGTGTCGACGGCTGGGTTGCCCGCCGCTGGAGCGGCGTCACCCGTTGGGGACAGCTGGCCGACCCCATCGCCGACAAGCTGTTGATCGGCGGGTCGCTGGTCAGCCTTGCCCTGGTCGGTGACCTGCCCTGGGTGGCCGTGATCATCATCATCGTCCGCGAGGTCGGCGTGACCGGGCTGCGCCTGACCCTGATCCAGCGCCACCGTTTCGTCATGCCGGCGTCGCCGTGGGGAAAGCTCAAGACGATCTCGCAGATCGCCGCCGTCGGCGCCTACCTGGTCCCGCCGTTTCCGGCAGCGCTCGCCTCGGTGCTGCTGTGGGCGGCTGTCGCGCTCACGATCTGGTCGGGCGTGGAGTACGCGCTCCAGGCGGCCCGGCTCGCCCGCACTGCCGACAGCGCACCCGTCGATCCGACGGCTCGTTCGTGACTGGCCCCCGGGTCGCGGTTGCCTCCATCGGCTCGGAGGTCACCGAGGGAAGCCAGGTCGACACCAACGCCGCAGCCCTGTCGCAGAAGCTGCACGAGGTCGGCCTGTCGCCCTGGGTCCACCTCGCCCTGCGCGACGACCTCGACGAGTTGGTCACCGGTCTGGGCTGGCTGGTGGACCGCTCCGATGCCGTGATCTGTGGTGGCGGGCTGGGCCCGACGCCCGACGACCTGACGCGCGAGGCGCTCGCGTCGGTCGCGGGCGTCGACCTGGTTGCCGACCGCATGGTCGAGGACGCCCTGATCGAGGGGTTCGCGCAGCGGGGTGTCCGCATGCCCGCCAGCAACCTGCGCCAGGCCCGGATGCCCGAGGGCAGCACACCGCTGGAGGCCGTCGGGACGGCACCGGGTGTCGCCATGGACATCGGCGGGGCACTGGTGTACGCCCTCCCGGGAGTTCCCTGGGAGCTCGAGGCGATCTTCGACCGCGACGTGCTGCCGGCACTCCAGGAGCGGTTCGGCACCGCGGCCACCGTCCGCCGGATCGTGCGCGTCGCCGGCATCAGCGAGGCACGGGTGGGCGAACTGGTCGAACCGGTCGGAACGGACGGCCTCGACGTGGCGTGGCTGTCCGGGTCAGGCGAGATCCGCGTGCTGCTGACGGCCACCGACCCCGACCTGGAGGTCGCTCGTGCACGCGCCGGTGCCGCCCTCGAGGAGGTGACGTCGATCCTCGGACCGGCCGTCAGTGGCATCGACGGGGTGAGCCTCGAGGAAAGCGTGAGCGTCCTGCTGCGGGAACGCGGCGAAACCGTCGCGTTCGCGGAGTCCGCCACGGCCGGCGAGGTTGCCGCCCGCCTGGCCGGGGTCCCGGGCGCCAGCGACGTGCTCCGTGGCGCGGTCGTCGTCTACGCGACCGATCTGAAGGGCCCGCTGACCGGCATGGACCCGCAGGTTGTGACCAGCCACGGGCCGGCGTCAGTCGCGACGACCGAGGCCCTCGCCGTTGCGGTCCGGGAGCGCCTCGGCGCCAACTGGGGCGTCGCGACCACCGGCGTGCTGGGGCCGGGGGACTGGGAGGGCGTGGCCGAGGGGACGACGTTCTGGGCGGTCGCGTCACCGGACGGGCGCGTGCGATCGCACAGTGTCCAGATGCCGGGGGACCGGCTCACCCTGCGGCGCCGGCTGGGCTCAGCGGCGCTCGAACTGCTGCGCCGTGAGCTGACGGCCTGAGGGGTTGGTGTGCCCGGCGGTCGTCGTCGGCCCACCGGACACGAGCATCACTCGTCGTCGGCGTCGCGACGGTCGGGGTGGCCCACTCGCTTGGGTCGACCGCCGAACAGGCTGTCCTCGACACCGTTCTTGGGCAGGACCGTCACGGCTTCCTCGACCAGCGGCGCGGCGGCCCGCCGGGTGGCCTCGGGAGGCGCTGGTTCGGTCCGCGTCGCCGACGCGGCTGGTTGGGCTGGCTCCGGCTGGTCCGGTGGCTCCCGCTGGTCGAAGGGACGGATCGGCCCCGGTGCCCAAGCCGGTTCCGGCTCGGGCTCGTCGGGCGGATCGAGCGGGACGACCTCGGGTTGCGGCGCGGATGTGGGAACGGGGGTCTCGTAGACCTCCGGTTCCGGTTCGAGCTCGTGATCGGACGTTGGCCGTGGCTGCGTGAACTCCTCGGTGGGGGTGTCGTCGGACGCCGACGGGTCCTCGTCCGGCGGCGGGACCGTCACCTCCACGGGGGTCGGCACTCGATCGGCGACCGGTTCGTCGGTGCCGAGCGCCGCGAGCAGCTTCCAGACCCGATCGAAGACCGCCTTGGCAAGGCGGGCGTCGTAGAGAGCCCCATGTGCCTGGTCGCGTTCGAACGGGACCCCGAGCGCCTCGCACGTGCGCGCCAGGGATCGCGGCCGCTCCGGGCCGGTGGCGATCAGGGGAAGGGCCAGCGTCTCGACGTCAAGCAGGTGATGGTCCCACGTCGGCTTGACGCCGAGCCTGTGGCACGCGCGCTCGAGGTGCCGCGCGTCGAAGTCGGGAACGGCCCCGACGATGATGGCCTGGTTGGCGTCGCGGAGGAACAGGGGCAACCATTCGCTCATCGGCGTCCGACGGCGGGGGGCGATCCGTTCGTCGTAGCGGGTGAGCTCCAGCGCGTCCGGGTCCGCGCCGTCAGTCGTGTGGAACGGGAAGAACTGGCGCTCCTCCTCGCGGCCATCCTCGTGGCGGACGATCCAGGCGATCTCCGTCATCTCGTGGCGACCGTGGTCGAGGCCGGTCGCCTCGACGTCGACGAAGACGAAGCGGGCGGGCTGCTCGGGTTGCATCGTTCCAGTCGAGGCGGAGGTCGCACCTGCGACCGTACCCGCGGCTGGCCGCGGCCAGACAGAGCACGGGCCCCCAGCCGTACGGCCGGGGGCCCGTGGCGCCGGTCCCCGCGGAACGCGAACCGGTTTGGCGGGAACCAACGCTGACGGGAGGGAGTCGCGGGCGTCAGTTCCAACGTCGCCGCACGGTACGACCCCCACGTGAACACCGGATTGCGTGCGGGCAACGGCTCGTTTCGAAGCACCGCAGACTGGCACCATGACCGTGACAGGGCGTCGTGCGACCCCATCGGTCGCAGGTGCTTGTGTCGAACACGCGTTCGATCTACGGTTTGTCCACATACGACGTCACGGCATCGCCGGGATGTCACAACGGAACCGTAGGGTCACCTCCAAGCCACACGGACAACCACGAGCAAGGCAGGTCATGGCCAAGAAGACCGGCTCTCCCTCCAAGATCACGCGTACCCCCGCCGACGACAAGCAGAAGGCCCTCGAGGTCGCCCTCGCCAACATCGAGAAGCAGTTCGGCGTGGGCTCGTTGATGCGACTCGGCGACACCGAGGTGAAGAGGATCGCCGCGATCCCGACGGGCGCACTTTCCCTCGACATCGCCCTCGGCATCGGCGGCCTGCCCCGTGGCCGCATCGTCGAGATCTTTGGTCCCGAAAGCTCAGGCAAGTGCCTGACGAAGGACACGATGGTGTGGTCAGACGCCGGCCTCGAGACCGTCGAGGAGTTGTTTGCGCGTGTCGAGCAGCGGGCGAGCTGTACCTCTCGCGTGACCGATGTCGAGGACTTCGGCGTCCGTCTGGTCAACGAGGAGGTCGAGCTCGAGACGATGTCGGCCGTCACGCACAACAACCGACGGCCAACCTGGCGGGTCGTCACGGAGAGTGGACGTCACGTCGAGGCAACCGCACGGCACCCGCTGCGCGTCCTCAACGAACGGGCGGAGATCGTCTGGCGCAAGGTCGAGGACCTCCGGCAGGGTGACGTGCTGGTCTCGGCAGCCTTCGGCGCCGACTTGGCCAACGGATCCGAGCACCTCTCGGAGGACGAGGCACTGCTCCTGGGCTATCTGGTTGCCGAAGGCAGCCTCGGCCCCTCGGCGCGCAATGCCATCCGGTTCTCAAACCACCACGACCCGGACGTCCAAGCCGAGTATGTGCGCCTGCTCGAGTCCGTCCTGGGCATCGAGCGTGACGACGTCAGGACCTCCCAGGGGGGAGAACACTGCGTCCACGACACGACGGCACGGCAGCGACTCGCCGATGAATATGGTCTCGCCTCCACGCTGTCGGCTGGCAAGGTGATGCCGCACCGCGTCCGCACGGGCGGCGCGAAGGCGCAGCGCGCCTTCCTGTCGGCGCTCTACGAGGGTGATGGATGGATCGAGCGCGGGCCAGAGATCGGCTACACGTCCGCGTCCGAGCAACTGGTGCGCGAGGTCCAGTTGGTACTGCTCGGGCTGGGAATCCCATCCAGCATCCGTGCCAAGTGGAATCGTCACCACGAGCGCAACGACTGGACGGTCCTCATCCCGCCCGGCGCGGTCCACCGATTCCTCGACGACATCGGATTTCGGTCTCAGCGACGCGCTGCACAGGTGGAGCGTCACCTGCGTGCATCGCGCCCAACGACGTGGGCGGAGTCCATCCCGTTTGCCGACACGCTGGTTGGCGACTTGCGCGATGCCATTGGCGGCGACCGCGAGTTCGATGACCTGGCCCGGGACCTGTTCCGCACAGACCTGAAGGCCGATGGCGCACCGATCCATGCGTCACGGGAGCGGCTGTCGGCACTCGTTGACTGGTGTCGCGACCGACACATTCCGCGCTCGGCGGCGCCACTCGTCGAACGGCTCGAGTTCCTCGTGGCGATGCCGTACACCTTTGAACGCATCACCGCCATCGAGGAGGCCGGCGCACAGCCAACCTTCGACGTCGTCGTGCCACGGACGCACAGCTTCATCACCAACGGGATCCTGTCGCACAACACAACCGTGGCGCTGCACGTGATCGCCGAGGCGCAGAGGCTGGGCGGCATCGCGGCGTTCATCGACGCCGAGCATGCATTGGACCCAACCTATGCGCAGGCACTGGGCGTGGACACGGCCGAGTTGCTGGTCTCCCAGCCCGACACGGGGGAGCAGGCGCTCGAGATCGCCGACATGCTCATCAGGTCCGGCGCGGTGGACATCCTGGTCATCGACTCCGTGGCCGCCTTGACGCCCCGGGCCGAGATCGAGGGCGAGATGGGCGACACCCACGTCGGCCTCCAGGCCCGGCTCATGAGCCAGGCGCTGCGCAAGCTGACCGGCAACCTGTCGCGCTCGCAGACGTGCGCGGTGTTCATCAACCAGCTCCGCGAGAAGGTAGGGGTGATGTTCGGATGCTTCGACTATCACACGAGGGTCACATTGGCCGACGGGTCGCAGGAGCGGATCGGAAGGATCGTCAACCAGAAGTTGCCGGTGGACGTCATGTCCTGGGATCCCGAGACCGGCGACTTCTCGCCGCGGAAGATTGTCAACTGGTTTGACAACGGGCGTACGGACGAGTTCCTCAAGATCACGGTCGCCAGCGGTGGAGGCAACGGCCGTTCCTACATGGCTGCCACTCAGAATCACCAGATTGCCACGCCCCGCGGCTGGACCGCTGCCGGTGCCCTCCGGGAGGGTGACGCGGTTCTGCACCGGGTCCAGCACAGACTCTCGGACTTCCAGTGGCAGGTGGTGCTCGGTGGGCTCATGGGCGATGGCGCGTTGTCACCCACCCGTTCGGTCCTCGGAGCCCGCTACCGGTTCGGGCACGGTGTCAAGCAGACCGACTACGCCGACTGGAAGGCTTCGCACTTCCAGAATCTCACGGTCAGCCGATCGATGAACGGCAAGAACGCCGTCTTCTACGACGTCCAGCCGCTGAACGAGCTCGCCGACCTTCGCAAGGCCGTCTACGTCGCTGGCAAGAAGGTGCTCAGCCACGACTACCTGAAGCGACTCACGCCACTGTCCATCGCCATCTGGTACCAGGACGATGGCACGTTCGCCATACGGTCCAAGGGCGTACAGAAGCGGACACGTGGTGGTACTGGGCGGTCCGACATCTGTGTTCAAGCCATGGATGAGGGCTCACGGGTCCGGCTCCGCGACCACTTGGCCGACACGTGGGGGATCCACGCGAAGTTGATCCAACGTGCCGGCAAAGCCGTCATGGTCTTCCCAACGGCCGAGACCACGAAGTTGCATGCTTTGATTGCGGACTACGTCCATCCCTCGATGGACTACAAGCTGCTCCCGCGCCTCCGGGGACGCTTCAACGTCACGCCGGAATTCGTCGAGCCGCGGGACGTCGCCGTGCCCATGCCAATCATGTCCATCGAATCTCGTCCACCGAACGGACGCCACACCCATCGGTTCGACCTTGAGGTCGAGGGCAACCACACGTACTTGGCCGACGGCGTCATCGTGCACAACTCGCCCGAGACGACGCCCGGCGGGCGAGCACTCAAGTTCTACTCATCGGTGCGGCTCGACGTTCGTCGCATCGAGTCCATCAAGGACGGCAACGACCACGTCGGAAACCGGGTCCGCGTCAAGGTCGTGAAGAACAAGACGGCGCCGCCGTTCCGTCAGGCGGAGTTCGAGATCCTCTATGGCACTGGCATCTCCAAGGAAGGGACGCTGATCGACGTTGCGGTCGACAGCGACATCATCAAGAAGGCGGGCGCCTGGTACACGTACGACGGCGAGCAACTCGGTCAGGGTCGCGAGAACGCCCGGGCGTTCCTCAAGGAGAACGTCGACATCGCCCTCGAGATCGAGAAGAAGGTGAAGGAGGCGCTGGGTGTCGAACCGCTGGCTGCCGACGAGGTCGTGCCTGGCGTCGACGACCCGGACGACCCGGGCGACCCGGACGAACCGGGCGACCCAGACGACCTGCCGATCGACCTGGTGCCCAGCGATCCCGACGGTGACGACGAGTGACCGACCCGTCCGACCTCGACGTCGGGATTGACGCCGAGGAATGGCTGCGCCAACGTGGCGTCCAACGGCACGTGCTGACGGCCGCACCGGCCCCGGACGGTGACGTGGCTCGCACTGACGTGTCGGTCAAGGAGGCCGTCCGGCTCGCGACGGAGTCCCCGGCCTCCGAGTTCCCAGTCACCAACGACCCCGTCCATGGGGCCGTCGAGGAAACGTTGGCGGACGAGATCGCCCGTGCAATGACCTACGTCCGCCGCGCCACGGCCTCGACACCACTGTCCGAGGGCCGGCTTCGCGCCAAGCTCGCCGATCGCGACTTCTCGACCACGGCGATCGACCGTGCCATCGACCGCGCCCGCCGGGAGCGGCACGTCGACGACGTGGCGCTGGCCCGGGCGCTCGCGGAGGAAGGGACGGCCAAGGGCCACGCGCCCGCACGTCTTCGACGTGACCTCCGCAGGCGCGAACTGCCCGGTGACGTCATCGATGCTGCGCTCCAGCAGGTCACGCCCACGGACCTGGAGGCCGCCGCGTTCGACGTCGCCCAGCGCAAGGCCCGGGCTTGTGGTGACGCGACACCCGAGGCGGCCTTCCGGCGCGTGGTCGGACACCTGGCGAGGCGCGGCTACCCCGAGGATCTGGCACGTCGGGTCGCCCGCCAGGCGGTCTTCGACGACCGCGAACCGGACCGGATCGCCAGCCGCTGACGGCTGTCGGGCACTCGAACGAGCCTTCGGCTGCCTGTGCTTGTCGATAGCCTCGCGACCGTCAGCCCGCCTGCTTCGAAGGACGGTCGTGGATCTGACCCAGACGTGGCTGGTCGTCGGCATTCCCGGCCTCGCGATCGCCGGGGGCCTGTTCGCCGGCCGGTCGGCCTACCGCGCGCTGTTGGGCTTTGCGGCGCTCGTCGTGCTGATCATCGTGTTTCTCACCGTCCCCGGAGACACGTTGTCCGCCGGCGCCATCGGCATGGTCGGCGTGATCCTGCTCGCGGCGGGCCGGGGCACCAACGTCGACGACGAGCACTACGAGCACCATGAACGCCGCCGACGGTTCACGACGACCGCGGGTGCCGGCACGGACACGTCCAGCGACGCCGGCTGAACGGCCCGCCATGCCAGCGCGGACCTATCTCATCCGCACCTTTGGGTGCCAGATGAACGTGCACGACTCCGAACGTGCAGCCGGGCTGCTCGAGGCCGCCGGCTACCGCCCGGCAAGCGACCCCGACAACGCCGACCTGGTCCTGCTCAACACGTGCGCCGTCCGCGAGAACGCCGACAACCGGCTGTACGGGACGCTCGGGCATCTCAAGGCCACGAAGGACGCCCGGCAGGCCGAGGGTCGTGACCTGATGATCGCCGTGGGCGGATGTCTCGCCCAGAAGGACGGCGCAACCATCGTCGAACGGGCGCCATGGGTCGACGTCGTCGTCGGAACGCACAACCTCGGCAGCCTTGGCGGGCTGCTCGCCGAGGCCGACTCCGCCGCCCTGCCGGTCGTCGAGCTCGTTGAACAGCTCGAGGTCTTCCCGTCGGCCCTGCCCGCCAAGCGCGACGTGCGCCACCACGCGTGGGTGGCCATCGCGGTCGGCTGCAACAACAGCTGCACCTTCTGCATCGTCCCCTCGCTGCGCGGCCCGGAACGGTCACGTCCTTTCGACGAGGTCGTGAGGGAGGTTCGCGAGCTCGTTGCCGACGGCGTCATCGAGGTGACCCTCCTCGGCCAGAACGTCAACTCGTGGGGTCGCGACCTGTACGGCCGATCCCGATTTGCGGACCTGCTGCGCGCCGTCGGCGAGGTCGGCGGGATCGAGCGGGTCCGGTTCACCAGCCCCCATCCTCGCGACTTCACCGAGGACGTGCTGGTCGCGATGGCCGAGACCCCGACCGTCTGCGAGCACCTGCACCTGCCGCTGCAATCCGGATCCGACCGCGTGCTGCGGCGCATGCGCCGCTCCTACCGGGCGGCGCGCTATCTCTCACTCGTGGAACGGACACGCCAGCTCATGCCCGACGCTGCGCTCACGACCGACATCATCGTCGGGTTCCCCGGCGAAACCGACGAGGACTTCGCCGACACCCTGCGGGTCGTCGAGGCCGTCGGGTTCGACCAGGCCTTCACGTTCCAGTACTCGCCGCGCCCGGGCACGCCCGCGTCCGACATGGCCGATCAGGTGCCACCCGAGGTCGTGGCCGACCGTTACCCACGGCTCGAGGAGCTCGTTCGACGGCAGTCCTTGGCGGCCCACCAGCGGCTCGTCGGCCGCTCGTTGGAGCTGCTCGTCGAGGAGCCCTCCAAGCGGGATGCCGGCCGCGTCTCGGCCCGGACTCGCGGCAACCACCTGGTCCACCTGCCCGCCCGTGACGATGCCGGCCCGGGCGCCATCGTCATCGCCACCGTCCTGGAGGCCGCCACCAACTATGCCGTCGCGGGTCCGCCCTCGAGCGTGTCTCGCCCGGCCGACCCGCCAGACGACCTCCACCGTCCTTCGCTGCCGGTCCTGGCGGGCTGAGGCGTGCCCGCCCGGGCCCTTGCCACGCTTCCCGGCGCACCTGTCGTCCTTCCGGCGTTGACCACGAGCCTCGTCACGCTCCCGCCCGAGCTCGTCGAGCTCCGGCGTGCTGTCGACGAGGTCGTCGCCTCGCTTCCGGCCGCCCCTCGAATCGTGGTCGTGGCGGCCGCCGATGCCTCGGTCTGGGGGGCCGGTGACCTCGGACTCGGCGGGCTCGGGACCACAGACCCGAGTCTTCCGTGGACGGGTTCTGGCGCCTCGGCCCTCGCCGAACGACTGCGGCTGCCCGTGCGTTCGGACAGGCTGCCGACCGAGGCCCGTGTCGTGAGCCGACTCGTCGGGCCGCAGCAGGTCACGGCGGTCGTCGCGCTGCCGCCGGACGACCGGCTGGCAGCGAGCCTGCTGGCCGCCGAGGACCAGCACGACGCCGGCACGGCTGCCCTGGCGGCAGTCGGCGACCTGTCCGCAAGCATCGGCCCACACAGTCCCCGCCCCGGCGAGGAACCGGACCTGGGCGGGCTGATCGTTGGCGGCCGTGTTGACCCGGCCGAGCTGTCCCGGTTGCTCGACGCGGGCGGCCTCGGGCTCGCCGGGGCGCTTGTCCTCGCCGTCCGGCCTGACGCGCCGCCGCTGGCCGGGAGCGTCCACGTGGTTCGCGGGGTCGCGACCCTCGTGGCGACGAGCACGCCCACCGCCATGTGAGCAATACTTCGCCCGGACCGCACCCAGATCCCGAAACGGGGACTCGATGCCCCTTGCCCTGGCCATCGTCGGCCCAACCGCCGCCGGCAAGTCGCTGCTGGCCGAACAGGTGTCCGAACGGCGCGGCGACACGGAGATTGTCGCCGTGGACGCCTTCACCGTCTATCGGGGCATGGACATCGGCACCGCCAAGCCAACGGTCGCCGCCCGCCGGGCCGTCCGGCACCACATGCTCGACGTGCTCGAGCCCGAGGAAGCCGTCAGCGTCCAGTGGTTCCAGGGCGAGGCCCGCGCGGCCATCCGGGACATCCACGCACGCGGCAAGGTGCCGCTGCTCGTCGGCGGTTCCGGCCTCTACTTCCGGGCCGTGGTCGACGACCTGCGCTTCCCGCCCACCAATGCCAGCGTCCGCGCCCGCCTCGAGGGCGATCATGCCACCAACCCGGCTGCCGCCCACCGTGTGCTCCGAGCCGCGGACCCGGCTGCCGCTGAACGCATCGATCCAAACAACCTGCGGCGAATCGTTCGTGCCCTCGAGGTCATCGAGCTCACCGGCGAGCGGTTCTCGTCGTTCTCGGACACGTGGGAGGAATGGAAGAGCATCTACGACCTGCAGGCTGTGCGCGTCAATCCGGCGGACCTCGACGACCGGATCGAGCGGCGCACCAGCGCGATGCTCATCGCGGGGCTCCTCGACGAGGCCGCCGGGCTCCACGAGCGACGGCTGTCGCGCACGGCCCGGCAGGCGATCGGTTACGCCGAGGCGTTCGCCGTGCTCGACGGGCGGGCTGACGCTCGCGAGCTTCACGACGTGATCGCCCGCCGCACGCGCCGCTATGCCCGCCGGCAGGCGTCGTGGTTCCGCCGCGACGAGCGTGCGCGCACCGTCGAGCCCGAGGATGCCCTGGCCACCCTCGTCGAAACGCCCGCATGAGGCGGCCCTCGCCCTGTGCGTTCGCCCGACGCAGACGCTGGAACGGTTGCGCACGGGTGGTCGTACGCTGGCTGCGATGCACTTCACGAAGGCCCATGGGACGGGCAATGACTTCGTCGTCCTGGTCGACCTCGACGAC
>Ga0302046_10001550_pt1 | contig 21525 bp, 23 predicted proteins | sample RVTome_11_FD_200261 | JGI IMG/M metagenome (GOLD analysis project Ga0302046, IMG submission 200261) | Soil microbial communities from uranium-contaminated site in the Upper Colorado River Basin, Wyoming, United States - RVT147D111 (version 2) ...
GCTGGCGCCGATCGCCGAGGATGCGTTCCGCGTGTTTTCCGGCGTGACGACCGACCTCGGTCCGCTGATGGAGCAGCACGGCGCCTGGATCGACGGCCCTATTCCGCCGATCGCCGTCGTGCATGGCGATCCGCGCAATCAGCATCTGCCGGATTTGATCGCGCAGCTGTCGAGCGCGACGAACGGCTTCCTCGTCGGCGGGCTGACCGCGTCCAACAGCGGGTTTCCCCAGCTTGCCGATGGGGTGGAGGAGGGCGGCCTTTCCGGCGTCATGCTGTCGCTCGGCGCCGTGCCGGTGCAGTCGGGCCTGACGCAGGGCTGCTCGCCGATCGGCCCGGTGCACACCGTCACCGAGTCGCAGCGGAATGTCCTGATCCGTCTCGATGACCGGCCCGCTCTCGACGTCTTCAAAGAAGATATTGGCGAGGTGCTGGCGCGCGACCTGAGGCGCGTTGCGGGTTACATCTTCGCCGGATTGCCGGTCTCCGGCTCCGACACCGGCGACTACATGGTCCGCAACCTCGTCGGCATCGACCCGAATGCCGGGGCGCTGGCGATCGGCGAACTGATCGCGCCGGGGGACCGCGTCCTGTTCTGCCGCCGCGACCACGACAGTGCGGTCGAGGACATGCGCCGCATGCTGGGCAATCTAAAGCGGCGCGTCGGCAACGGCACTGTGCGCGGCGGGCTCTATTTCACCTGCTGTGGCCGCGGGCCCAACCAGTTCGGAGACGGCGGCGCGGAACTGCGCATCGTGCAGGAAGAGCTCGGCGCATTTCCCCTCGTCGGATTTTTCGCCAATGGCGAGATCAGCAACAACAGGCTCTACGGCTATACCGGTGTGCTTACCTTGTTTCTCTAGGCGCATGGACCGGCCGGCGGCGGCGTTTCCTTGATCCGGCTATTCGTCGGCATCGAGCTGCCGGAGGCAGTGCAGGAGCGGCTGGCCGGCATGTGCGGCGGCGTGCCGGGCGCGCGCTGGGTCGACGCAGAGAACATGCATCTCACGTTGCGCTTCATCGGCGATGTCGAGATCGGGCAGGCGGAAGACATCGACGCGGCGCTGTTGCGGCTCCGCGCGCCGCGCTTCGACCTGACGCTGGACGGGGTCGGGTTCTTTGGCAAGCCGACCGCGGCCCGCATTCTCTGGGCCGGGGTGCGGAAATGCGAGGCGCTGGCGCGGCTGCAGGCGAAAGTGGAATCCTCGGTTCAGTCCGCAGGTCTGCCGCCGGAAGAGCGCAAGTTCTCGCCCCATATCACGCTGGCGCGGCTCAAGGGCGCGCCGGAGGTCCGCCTGCAGCGGTTCGTCGCCGAAAACGCCGACTTTCTGGCCGGGCCGCTGCCGGTGGAGCGTTTCGTGTTGTTTTCGAGCTTCCGCTCGGGCTCGGGGCCGATCTACACGCCGGAAGCCGACTATCCGCTGACCTTGTCTTAAGACGCGCGATCAGAACCTCTCGCGCCGGATACGGTTGAGCCAGCCGCGCGCCCCCGCCTCGATCAGGTCCATGGTGTAGTCGAAATCGCCGGCGTTGCCTTCGTAGGGATCGGGCACGTCCATGCGCCCGAACTGCGGCGCGGTATCCAGGAACATCGCGATCTTATCGTGCGCGCCGGGCGGGCAGGTGCGGATCAGCCGGCGGAAGTGCGACGTGTCCATCGCCAGGATCAAATTGAAATCGGCAAAGTCCTGCATGTCGATCTGGCGCGCCCGCAAGTCGCCGATCTCGTAGCCGCGCTTTTTGGCGGTCTTGATCGCGCGATGGTCCGGCGGCTTGCCCACGTGGCAGGACTTCAGGCCGACCGAATCCACGCCGATGCGGTCCGCAAGATCGGCTTCCGTCACCATCTGGCGGAACACCCCTTCTGCCGTCGGGGAGCAGCAGAGATTTCCCGTGCATACGAACAGGACACAATACATGGCTGCCTCGAATGGGTCGCCTCCGGCCGGCTTGCGGACTATATGTTCCCGAGCCGTTGCCGTTTCGCGCGGAGAATCGACAACCGCAATACGATGACTGTAGACCGGATGGATGAAATCGCGAACAGGCAACTGTCGGGCCGTAGCTTGAATGCGCTGTTGCGGGAAATCCGGCAATGCCGGATTTGTGCCGAGGCTCTGCCACTTGGTCCGCGCCCCGTATTGCGGGCCGCCGAAACCGCGCGTCTGATGATCGTCGGGCAGGCGCCCGGCACGCGCGTGCATGAGACCGGGATTCCCTGGGACGACCCGAGCGGCGACCGGCTGCGGGCCTGGCTCGACATCGACCGCGACCGCTTTTACGACGAAAGCCGGATCGCCATCGTGCCGATGGGCTTCTGCTATCCCGGCGTCGACCGCAACGGCGGCGACAAGCCGCCCCGCTCGGAATGCGCGCCGCACTGGCATCCGCGGCTGGCGCCGCACCTTTCCGGCGTCGCGCTGACGCTGCTGGTCGGCGGCTATGCGCAGAAATATTATCTCGGCGCTGAGCGGCATCGCTCGGTCACCGAGACGGTGCGCCAGTGGCGCGACTATGCGCCGCGTTTCCTGCCGCTGCCGCATCCGAGCTGGCGCAATACCGCATGGCTCAAAAAGAATCCCTGGTTCGACGCCGACATCCTGCCGGCGCTGCGCGAGAACGTCCGGCGGTTGCTGGGCTGACGGCACGGCCGCTCAGCCGTCCGCTTCGATTGCTTCCATCTCCTCGTCGGAAAAACCGAAATGATGTCCGATCTCATGGATCAGGACATGGCGGACCACGTCGTACAGGTCCTCGCCGGTGTCCTCGGCATAGTCGAGCAGCGACAGGCGGTAGAGAAAGATCAGGTCGACATTCTGCGACACGTCGATCAGGCTCCGCTGGTCGAGCGGCATGCCGTGGTACAGGCCGAGCAGGTCGTATGGCGATTCCAGTTCCAGCTCGCGGCAGGTCAGGCGGTCCGGCAGGTCGACGACGCGGATGGCGACGCCCTCCACCTGGTCGCGCAGCACGGCCGGAATGGTGGCGAAGGCGCGCTGCGCCAAGTCTTCGATCTCGATCGCGTCGGGTTCTTGCGTGTCCATGACGCGGTGGAGCATAGCCTTCGGCCAGAGAACGCGCCACAATGGCGGCTCTGCGGGGGCAGCGAATAGGGGACAGGATCAAGGGCATGGTCGAAAAGCTCAGCGGCGAGGCACGGCGGCGTGCCCTGGACAGCCTTCCGGAATGGCGGCCGGTGGATGGGCGAGACGCGATCACCCGCCGCTTCAAGTTCGAAAATTTCAATGCGGCCTGGGGCTTCATGTCCCGCGTCGCGTTGCAGGCAGAGCGCATGGATCACCATCCCGAATGGTTCAATGTTTACGCGACCGTCGAGATCACCCTTTCGACGCATGACTGCGGCGGTCTCAGCGAAAAAGACGTGGCGCTCGCCCGGTTTATCGACGCCGCGGCGCAATAGGTGAGCATGCTGGTTGGGTACGAAGGGATGCGCACCGCCAGGCGGATGGCGCTGCTGGCGTTTGCCGTGCTGTTCCTGGCCACCGCGGGCGCCGCGGCAACCGGGGACTTCGCCGCGGGTATGCGCGCGCATCTTGAGAAGAAGTACGGGGAGTCGCGGCAGGTCTTTCATCCGCTTGCCGACGCGGGGGATGCGCGGGCGCAGTTCATGATGGGCACGATCTACGAGCAGGGGCTCGGCGTGCCGAAGGATCTGCCGACGGCGGCGGCGTGGTACCGCCGTGCGGCCGATGGGGGCAACGCGTCCGCGCAGTATAACCTCGGCGTCTTCTATCAGTTCGGCAAGGGCGTGACGAAGGATTCGGCGGAGGCTGCGCGACTGCTCCAAATGGCGGCCGAGCAAGGGCATGGCCGCGCCCAGAACAACCTCAGCACCTTCTACTTCACGGGCGTCGGCGTCGCGCGCGATGTCGTCGAGGCGTGGAAATGGCTCACCCTCTCCGCCCAGGACCTCAAGGGAGCCGGACGGGAGATCGCGCTCTCGAACCGTGCGGTCATCGAGCGCGAGATGACGGCCGACCAGATCGAGGCGGCGCGGCGCCGGGTCGCTGAATGGCATAAGCGCCACGGCAAATGACGGCCTCCCCGGCGGGTATGGTGGAGCCGCAGACGGCACCCTATATCTTAAAAATGGAGAAGGTCACGCGAGGGTTGCCGGTGCCGCTGCCCGAGCCGGCTCCGGGCGATGAGCAGCTGGTTCGCGGCGGGTTCTGGACGAAGATGCGGAAAGCCGCGAAGCGGACGAGCTTCGCGCGGGAAGCGGTGGCTGCCTACTATTGTGCGGCCGATCCGGCGACCCCGACGCGTGTCCGGCTCATTCTGCTTGCCGCGCTCGCCTATTTCATCATGCCGGTGGACGCGATCCCCGATTTCATTGCCGGTCTCGGCTTCACCGACGATGCCGCCGTGCTGTTCGCCGCCTGGCGCGCGGTCGGGCCCGAGATCAAGGACCATCATCGCGAACGCGCCCGCGCCAAGCTCGAGGTCGTCGAGGGTTAGGGAACGCCGCCCAATTCGCGCTCGTGGTTGGTGCGCGACTCCCGCGACTCCCGGTGCGCGATATAGAAGGTCGATCCGACGATCATGAGCGCGCCGACGATGGTGTAGGGATCCGGAACCTCCATGAAGAAAACGTACCCCGCGAAGCCGGAAAGAATGAGCCGTGTGTAGTCGAACGGCATCACGGCGGTGGCTTCGCCGACGCGCAATCCCTGGATCAGGCAGGTGTGGCCGACGCTGAGGCCGGCGCCGACCAACGCCATCAGGATCAGCTCCATATTCGTCGGATTCTTCCACACGACGAGGGCGGGGGGCAGCGTGACGAAGGTGGGAATCAGCGTGCCCCAGAACAGGATGGTCAGCGGCTTCTCGGTGACGGTCATCCGCTTGATCAGAACCACGCTCATCGCGACGAACAGCGCGTTGAGGACCGCGGCGATCGCGGCGGGATTCGCTTCCGGCCCGGGGCGGACCATCACCAGCACGCCGAGGAAGCCGACGAGCGTCGCGGCCCAGCGCCGCCAGCGGATCTGCTCGTTGAGGAACAGCACCGCAAGCACGATGACCCAGAGCGACCGGGAGAAGCTGATGCCGGTTACGTCGGCCAGCGGCATATGCGTCAGCGCGTAAAATATCGTCATCAGCGCGAGCGAGCCGGTCAGGCCGCGCGCCAGGTGAAAGTTCATGCGGCTGGTCCGCAGCACTTCCATGCCGCCGGCGCGCCAGACAATGGGTAATAGGAATAATGTCCCAAAAAGGCCACGGAAGAAAACCATCTGAAAGCTGTCGAGCGAGCTGCCCATGTGCTTGATGAGCGCGTTCGTCGCGGTGAATATCACCGCGCTCGTCAGGATCCAGAGTGCTCCCTGGACATTGCCGGGCAGGGACCCGAGGCGCGCCGTAATTCGTTCCATTCAGCTTTGGAGGCCCTGCAGCCGAGCCCCGGCTCCTGCCGTGGTTTCAACGTGGCGTCGGGACATATCATACTGGGGCTGCATTTGGAATTGTAATTCGGGCTGTGAGTTCAACTGCACCTCACCCGCGGTTGTGGCCGCTTGTTTTCTGTGGCCACCCTTTCGTTTATACCAAGCGGTCTAGAGCAACCTGCGTCCTAGCGGACGCAGATAAGTTGCTCTGACTTATTAACCTAGATCAATTTCCTGCAATCAGGTGATTCTACCTTATTGCAGATTGATCTAGGGACCGAAGCCGCGTTGGAGGCGACCGTGATCTCACCGCTTTGGCGGCCTTCCGCCGACAGAATCGCGTCGACCAACCTTACCGCCTTCATCCGCTTCCTGAAGGACAGGACGGGCGTCGCGGTGGACGACTATCAAGCGCTGCATCGCTTCTCCATTGAGGAGATGCAGGCCTTCTGGGCCGCCGTCTGGGACTTCTGCGGCGTCATTGCGCCCTATCGTGGCGGCCCTGTCCTGCTGCATCCGACACGCATGCCGGGCGCCCGCTTCTTTCCGGAAACGAAGCTTAATTTTGCTGAGAACCTGCTGCGCCGGCGCGACGACGGAACGGCGATCGTCTTCCGCAGCGAAGACAAGGTGGACCGCAGCCTGACATGGCGGCAGCTTTATGATGGCGTGAGGCGGATGGCCGAGGCTTTGCGGCGTGCCGGCGTGAAGCCCGGGGACCGGTGTGCCGGCTTCGTGCCGAATGCGCCTGAAGCGGTGATCGCGATGCTGGGCACGGCGGCGATCGGCGCGATCTGGACGTCGTGCTCGCCCGATTTCGGCGCGCAGGGGGTGCTCGATCGCTTCGGGCAGGTGGAGCCCCGCGTGCTCTTCGCCTGCGACGGTTACAACTATAACGGCAAGTGGATACCGACCCTCGATCGGGTGACCGCGGTCGCCGGCAAGCTGCCGTCCGTCGAGCGCGTGGTGACCTTCTCGATCGGCGGCGGCACGGCCGAGCTGCCCAAGGTCCGCGGCGCCATCGGCTGGGACGACTTCGTCGCCGGCAAGGCGGCGGCCGATATCGATTTCGTTCACCTGCCATTTGCCCATCCGCTCTACGTCCTCTATTCCTCGGGAACGACCGGCGTGCCGAAATGCATCGTCCATTCGGCGGGCGGCACGCTGCTGAAGCATCTCGAGGAGCAGCGGCTGCAGTGCGACATCAAGCCGGACGACCGAGTCTTTTACTTTACCACCTGCGGCTGGATGATGTGGAACTGGCTGGTCAGCGCGCTGGCCAGCGAAGCGACGCTGGTGCTCTACGACGGCTCGCCCTTCGCGCCTGGCCCCAACGTGCTGTTCGACTATGCCGACGATGCGGGCATTACCTTCTTCGGTACCTCGGCGAAGTATATCGACGCGCTCGCCAACCAGAAGGTCGAGCCCAGGAAGACCCATGACCTGCGGACGATCCGCACCATCGGCTCGACCGGCTCGCCGCTGGCGCCGGAAAGCTTCGATTACGTCTACCGCAGCGTCAAGGACGACGTCTGCCTGTCCTCGATCTCCGGCGGGACGGATATCGTCGGCTGCTTCGTCGGCGGCAATCCGAACGGGCCGGTGTGGCGCGGCGAGATCCAGGGCCCCATGCTCGGCATGGGCGTCGACGTGTTTTCCGAATCCGGCGAAAGCCTCCGGAGCGAGAAGGGCGAGCTCGTCTGCACCAAGCCGTTCCCGTCGATGCCGGTCGGCTTCTGGAAAGACGAGGACGGCGCAAGATACCGCGCTGCCTATTTCGAGCGGTTCCCCAACGTCTGGTGCCACGGCGACTTCGTCGCCTGGACCGAGCATGGCGGCATGGTGATCTACGGCCGCTCGGACGCCACCTTGAACCCCGGCGGCGTGCGGATCGGCACGGCGGAGATCTACCGCCAGGTCGAAGCCTTCGACGAGGTCGAGGAGGCGCTCTGCATCGGCCAGCAGTGGCAGCACGACACGCGGATCGTGCTGTTCGTCCGGCTGCGGCCGGATGCCGTGCTCGACCAGGGGCTGATCGACCGCATCCGCCGGCGCGTGCGCGAGAACTGCTCGCCCCGGCACGTCCCGGCCAAGGTAATCGCCGTCGCCGACATACCGCGCACCAAATCCGGCAAGATCACCGAGCTCGCGGTGCGCGACACGGTCGAAGGCCGGCCGGTCAAGAACAAGGAAGCGCTGGCGAACCCGGAGGCGCTCGCCCTCTTCGCCGGGATCGCGGAGCTGCAGGAGCCGTGAGCGACGCTGCCCCGATCCGAGCCCGTATCCGCGATCTCGAGACGCAGCAGATCCTGCAGGTCTCGCAGCTCGCGCTCGGCGACCCGAAAGTCATTCCGCTGTGGTACGGCGAGTCGGACATGCCGACGCCCGATTTCATCAATCGAACGGTGGGCGAGGCGCTGGCGGCGGGCAACACCTTCTACACCCATAAGCAGGGCATCCCGGCGCTGCGTACGGCGCTGGCCGACTATACGTCGGCGCTCTACGGCGTCAGCGTGCCGGCCGAACGCATCACCGTTACCTCGTCGGGCATGACCGGTATCATGATGGTCATGCAGATGCTGGTGGATGCCGGCGACAACGTGGTCGTGGTCGGTCCCGTCTGGCCGAACGCCCGCTCGGCCGTCGAGGTCATGGGCGGCGAGCCGCGCAGCGTTGCGCTCCGCTTCGGCAACGACGGCTGGGCGCTCGACGTCGACGAAGTGATGGCGCGCTGCGACGGCCGGACGCGCGCCGTCTTCGTCAATTCGCCGGGCAACCCGACCGGCTGGATGATGCCGCGGGCGCAGCAGGAAGCGCTGGTCGCGGCCTGCCGCGACCGCGGCATCTGGGTGATCGCCGACGAGGTCTATGCCCGCATCGTCTACGACCGGCGCGCCGCGCCGTCCTTCCTGGAAGTCGCCGGGCCGGACGACCGCCTCATCGTCATCAACAGCTTCTCCAAGGCCTGGGCGATGACCGGGTGGCGGCTCGGCTGGCTGACGCATCCGGCGGCGGTCGGCGACTACGTTGCCAATCTGGTCGAGTTCAACACCAGCGGCACGCCGGCGTTTCTGCAGCAGGCGGGCGTGACGGCCGTGCGCGAGGGCGAGCCGCTGGTCGCGGCGATGGTCGAGCGCTGCCGGCAGGGGCGGGACGTGATCGGCCGCTGCCTGGCCGCCCTGCCGCGGGTCCGCTACACCCCGCCGGACGCCGCCTTTTATGCATTCTTCGCGGTCGACGGCATGGCGAACAGCCTCGATTTCGCCAAGCGCCTGGTGCACGAAGCGGGCGTCGGCGTGGCGCCCGGTACCGCTTTCGGCCCCGAGGGCGAAGGTTTTCTCCGCCTCTGCTTCGCCCGTGCGCCGGAGACGCTGGAGGCGGCAGCCGAGCGCCTCGCCCGCGCGCTGCGCTAACTCACCAATCTAGCGGACCGCGACAATCACCTTGCCGGTGGATTTGCGTTGCAGCAGCGCGTCGAGCGCGTCCCGGGTGCGCTCGAGCGGGAAGGTGAAGCTGATATGCGGCTTCAGCTTGCCCTCGACATACCAGCGGCAGATCTCCTCGAGCGTGCGCCGCATGACGTCCGGCTGCTCGAAACGGTAGCTGCTGAAGGAATAGCCGATCGCGGAAATATTCTTCACCAGCAGATAGTTCGAAGCGATCTGCGGTATCTCGCCGCTGGCGAAGCCGAGCGTGATAAGACGGCCTTCGAAGTTCAGGCAGCGCAGCGCGGCGCGCGAGGCCTCGCCGCCGACCGGATCGTAGACCACGTCGGCGCCGCCGGTGAGCGCCTTGACGCGCTCGCGGATGTCTTCCTTGGCGTAGTCGATCAGGTGGTCGGCGCCATGCGCGCGGGCGATCTCGAGTTTCTCGGCGCTGCTGGCGCAGGCGATCACGGTGGCGCCGAGAGCCTTGCCTACCTCGATGGCGGTGAGGCCGACGCCGCCGGAGGCGCCGAGCACGAGCAGCACTTCGCCGGCCCGGAGCTGTGTTCGGTGGGTCAGCGCCAGATGGCTCGTCCCATAGGCGATCGGGAAGGCGGCGCCGGCGTCGTAGTCCATGCCGTCGGGCATGCGCACGACGTGCCGGGCGTCGATCACCGCTTCTTCCGCATAGGCGCCGAAGCGCATCGGCGCCAGCACGCGGTCGCCGACCGCGAGACCAGTTACGCCTTCGCCGATTTCAAGGACGTCGCCGGCAGCCTCCATGCCCGGCGTGAAGGGCAGCGGCGGCTTGTGCTGGTAGACGCCGGTGATCATCAGCGTGTCGGCGAAGTTCACCCCCGCGGCGTGCACGGCGATACGGACTTCGCCCGCCGCCGGCGCCGGCGGCGGAATGTCTTCCAGCGTAAGGGCGTCGAGCCCCTCGAGCCGATGGATCCGGATGGCACGCATGGCGCAGCCCTGCCGATTTCTTCCTGACTGCCGCGAAACTTGCCTCGGGCGGCGAACCGATGCAAGTTTGCGCTTCATGCGAGGGTATTTCGGACTGGGCGTGGAGGGCATCTCCAAGCCGATGAATGTCGGGAGCCTGTACCGCACGGCGCACGCCTTCGGCGCGGACTTCGTCTTCGCCATCGCGCCCGCCGTCGACATGCGCATGATCCGCAAGTCCGATACGTCGGAGACGGCAAAGCACGTGCCGCTGTACGAATATCCGACGGTGGATGCGCTGCACTTGCCGCGCGGCTGCAGGCTCGTCGGGCTGGAGCTGCTGGACGATGCCGTCGACCTGCCGAGCTTCACCCATCCCGAGCGCGCGGCCTATGTGCTCGGCTCCGAGCGGGGCACGCTGTCGCCTGCGCTGGTCGCGCGCTGCGAGCATGTGGTGCGCATCCCGACGCGGTTCTGCGTCAACCTCGCGGTCGCCGCCGCCATCCTGATGTACGACCGGATGATCACGCGGCAGCGCTTCGCGCCGCGGCCGGTCGCTGCCGGCGGCCCGGTCGACGCCCTGCCGCCGCACGCGCATGGCGGACGTTTTTCCCGCCGGAAGTCTTGAATCGCGGAATCGATGCGCGGTATTGCTTCCGCCCAACGGCCGGTTCGAACATCTGTGAGGTTATGAGCGTGATCCGTCGTCGTCGCATCAAATTGCCCCTCGTCCTTCTCCTCTCGCTCGGCGCCGCAGCGCCGGCGGCCGCAGCGGACAAGGTCCTCGCCCTTTATGACAACTGGGGCGCCCAGACCTTCGCGGAAGGCAAGAACACGGGCTGTTCCATGTGGAGCCAGCCGACCAAGGACGAGGGCAAGTACAAGCAGCGCGGCCCGATCTACGCCTATGTCACACATCGGCCCTGGGATAAACGCGTCAACGAGGTCAGCTTCGCCGCCGGCTACGCCTACAAGAAGGACAGCGCCGTCGACGTCCGTATCGGAGGCGAAAAATTCACCCTGTTCACCGACGGCGATACGGCGTGGAGCCGGTCCGGGGCCGACGATAAGAAGCTGGTCGAAGCCATGCGGCGCGGCAGCACGATGACCTTGAGCGGCATGTCGAGCAAAGGCACCCAGACCACCGATACCTTCTCGCTGAACGGCTTTTCCAAGGCCTATGAGGCGATCGGCAAGGCCTGCAACGTCAAATAGCGGGGCACAGGGGAACCCCGAAAAGCATTGGCGGGGCGGCGGCCGGGCCCTATATCATCGCCCTGATGAGCGATCTCGCCCCACAGCTGAAGGATTTCATGCCGGACGGCCCCCTCGGCAGTCCCATGGCGTCCGCGGCCGACCCGCGCCCGAACTTGGTCGGCATGGACCGGCAGGACATGGCGGAGGCCTTGGCGCCGCTCGGGGTCGCGCCCTACCGCGCCGGCCAGATCTTCCAGTGGGTCTATAACCGCGGGGTCACCGATTTCGACGCGATGACCAATCTTTCCAAGGTCTTGCGCGGTGAGCTGGCGGCTCGTTTCCGGATCGGCCGGATCGGCGTGGGCGAGGCCCGCGAATCCGTCGACGGCACGCGCAAATGGCTGGTCCGCTTCGCCGATGGCCAGGAGGCGGAAAGCGTCTTCATCCCCGAGCCGGACCGCGGCACGCTTTGCGTCTCGAGCCAGGTCGGCTGCACGCTCACCTGCAGCTTCTGCCACACCGGGACCCAGAAACTGGTGCGCAACCTGACCGCGGACGAGATCCTGGGTCAGGTGATGCTGGCGCGCGACGCGCTCGGCGAATGGCCCGACTCCCAGGTCGACCGGCGGCTGACCAACATCGTCATGATGGGCATGGGCGAGCCGCTCTACAATTTCGAGAATGTAAAGAAGGCGTTGCGGATCGCGGTCGACGGCGAGGGCATCGCCATCTCCTGGCGCAAGATCACGCTGTCGACCTCGGGCGTCGTGCCGATGATCAGGCGGGCCGGCGAGGAGATCGGCGTCATGCTGGCGATCTCGCTGCATGCCGTGCGCGACGAGGTCCGCGACGTGCTGGTGCCAATCAATCGAAAATGGCCGATTGCCGAGCTGCTGCAGGCCTGCCGGGAGTATCCCACCGGCACCAACGCGCGCCGTATCACCTTCGAATACGTCATGCTGAAGGGCGTCAACGACTCCGACGCGGACGCACGCGAGCTGGCGCGGCTGCTCCAAGGCATTCCGGCCAAGGTGAACCTGATCCCGTTCAATCCCTGGCCCGGCACGACCTACGAATGCTCCGATGCCAAGACGATCGAGCGCTTCGCCGACCTGGTGAACCGGGCCGGCTACGTCGCCACGGTGCGCACCCCGCGCGGCCGGGACATCCTCGCCGCCTGCGGCCAGCTCAAGAGCGAGAGCGTCAGGCAGCGGCGCCAGAAGGTCACATGAGCGGCCGCTTGCGGGGCCGCGTTCTTTCCCTATACTCCGCCGCCATTCGGATTGGCGCCAGGCATCGCGCGGAGGGAAGACGGCCATGGCCGGCAAATCGAAAGATAAGGTGAAGAAAGTCGTGCTGGCCTATTCGGGCGGGCTCGACACCTCGGTCATCCTCAAATGGCTGCAGGAGACCTATCGCTGCGAGGTGGTGACCTTCACCGCCGACCTCGGCCAGGGCGAAGATCTCGATCCGGCGCGCAAGAAGGCCGAGATGCTCGGCATCAAGGAAATCTATATCGACGACCTGCGCGACGAGTTCGTGCGGGATTTCGTCTTCCCAATGTTCCGCGCGAACGCGCTTTACGAGGGCGTCTACCTGCTCGGCACCTCGATCGCCCGGCCGCTGATCGCCAAGCGCCAGATCGAGATCGCGCGCGAAACCGGGGCCGACGCGGTCGCCCACGGCGCCACCGGCAAGGGCAACGACCAGGTGCGCTTCGAGCTGACCTATTACGCGCTCAATCCCGACATCAAGGTCATCGCGCCCTGGCGGGAATGGGACCTGACCAGCCGGACCACCCTGATCGAGTACGCCGAGAAGCACCAGATCCCGGTGCCGCGCGACAAGCGGGGCGAGGCGCCGTTTTCCGTCGACGCCAACCTGCTGCACATCTCCGCCGAGGGCAAAGTGCTGGAGGATCCTGGGCAGGAGCCGCCGGAGTACGTCTACTCGCGCACCGTCAATCCGATGCAGGCGCCGGACACGCCGACGGTCGTCGAGGTCGCCTTCGAGCGTGGGGACCCGGTCGCCGTCGACGGCAAGAAGCTGGGTCCGGCCGCGCTGCTGACCCGGCTCAATGAGCTCGGCGGCGCCAACGGCGTCGGCCGCGTCGACCTGGTCGAGAACCGCTTCGTCGGCATGAAGTCGCGCGGCATCTACGAGACGCCGGGCGGCACCATCCTTGCCGTGGCGCACCGGGCGATCGAGTCGATCACGCTCGACCGCGAGGCCTGCCACCTCAAGGACGAGCTGATGCCGCGTTACGCGTCGCTGATCTACAACGGCTTCTGGTTCGCGCCCGAGCGCGAGATGCTGCAGGCGCTGATCGACAAGAGCCAGGAGATGGTGAGTGGCACGGTGCGGCTCAAGCTCTATAAGGGCAACGTCTCGGTGATCGGCCGCGAGAGCCCCTATAGCCTCTACAGCCTGGCGCACGTCACCTTCGAGGAGGACGCGGTCTACGACCAGCGCGACGCCGAGGGCTTTATCAAGCTGAACGCGCTCCGGCTCCGCCTCGCCCGGCGGCGCGGCGGTTAGGGCCGGGCATCACGGCCAGACATGCGGCAGCCCTGCAGAGGCTTAGCCGCATAAATCCGTCTGACAGCTTGCCCGTCGGACCGGTAGCGTCAATTCAAATAAAAGAAACGCAATCTCCCGGAGCATTCGATTCGCCCAGGTAGTCTTCAGCGCCGGCCGGACCGGCGGGAACTGGACGCCGCTCGCCGCATCCGTGTCGCAAGGCATCAATACACGCGTTCCCGACCTGACCGTGCAGGTCGAGCCGGATGCCGCGTTCCGCATACAAGGATGCGCTTCTGCCGAAACAGGAATCGCCTCGGCCGATTACCGCGGCAGGATATCGACGCCGACCGCCCAGCCGTGGGTGAGGACGAGAGCGGCGTAGAGCGCGAGCCCGCCGGCGACGCGCGCGAGACCGATGCCGGTCCAGTCGACCCGCGTCCGGCCCTGAATCGCCGCGAGGAACGGGATGACCGAGGTGGTCAGCGCGACCGGTCCCCAGGCGGAGCCGAGCGCGGCGCGGCGCCGGCTGTCGATATGCGCCATGCCGCCGAAGGCAAGGGTCGCCATGCCGCCGAACAGCACGAGGCTCGCCTCGTCGCCATTGGCGAGCAGATGCGTCGTGGCCCAGAGACCGATGCCCCACAGCACGGGATGGCGCGTCACGGTGACGATGCCCCACATCGGCCGCGGGCCCTCCAGATAGCGTTCGCCGGCCAGCATCGTCACGTTCTGCGTCGTCACGCCGGCGACGATCAGGATGCAGGCGAACGGAAGGATCAGGAGCACGAGGTATCGGAAGACCGGGTTGTCCGGCCAAAGGGCGACCGCCGGCGCGGCGCCGTAGGCGACGATGATCCAGACGAGCGCGGCAATCGCCAGCGCGGAATAGAGCAGGCGGAAGCCCTTGACGCCGGCCGCCTTGATGAGGCCCTGCCGCACGGCTACGCTGGACAGGATGAAATGCCCGCCGACAAAAACCACGACGGCCATGAAGAGCGCTTGAACCGTACCAACCATGCGCGCCATTATTCGTGCGAACAGCGCTCGCGTCTATAAGGTCTTCAACGGATGACAACTCTGGCTGGTAACGCTGATACGGTGGAAGGGCGCGACGATCCTGTCGCCGAAGCCATTCTCGACACGCTCTCCACGCTCGCTCCCGGGGCGTCGATAAGCCTGATGGATGCGGCAAAGGCGATCGCCGAGCACCGGCGCCGTCCGACCGACGGCGCCGAGCTTTGGCGCCGCTACATGAACGCGGTGCGCCAGCAGGCGACGCATCTGGCGCGCCAGGGTCGACTCGAGATTCTCCGCAAGGGCCAGCCGGTCGATCCGAAGAGCTTCAAGGGCGTCGTGCGGCTGCGCCTGCCGGTTTCCGGCTAGAGCCCCCCGGCCGATGGGGGCCGCCCGTCCGGTTTCGATCTGGCGACTGGCGGCGGCAGGGCATGCGACGCTGTTGCTCGCCATGGGAATCGGCCGCTTCTCCTACACCCCGATGGTGCCGCCGCTGATCACCAGCGGCACGCTGAGCGAGGCCGAAGCAGGCTATGTCGGCGCCTGCAACCTCGCCGGCTATCTTGCCGGCGCCCTCTGCATCCCGGCGCTGCGCCGGCGGCTCGCCGCCGTGCCGATGTTGCGCATGGCGATCCTGATCTGTTTCCTCGGCATCGCGGCGAGCGCGGTGCAGGCCGGCTTCGTCTGGCTCGCCGCCAGCCGCTTCGTCATCGGCGTGGCGGCGGCCTGGATGATGGTGCTGGCGCTTTCCATCGTGGTCGGCAGTGCGCCGGCCGCGACGCTCGGCCGCGCGACCGGCACGGTATTCACCGGGGTTGGGGTCGGCATCGCCTTTTCCGGCATCGTCGTGCCGACGCTGTTGAACATGGGTCTGCTCTATGCCTGGCTCGGCCTCGCCGCCGTGGGCGGCGCGGCCACCGCGGTGGCGCTTTGGGGATGGGCGGCGGCGGACGGGCCGGGCCGGGCGACGCCGGTGGCGCGGCGCTCCTGGCAGGCGTGGCGGATGCCGGATCAGCTCCGGCGCCTGCCGGTCTGGCTGCTGTTGCTGGCGCATGCGATGTTCTCGATCGGACTGGTGGCGCACACTATTTACTGGGTCGACTACATCGCCCGCGCGCTCGGCCTCGGCATGGACGTCGGCGGTTTTTACTGGATCCTCGTCGGCGTCGGGGCCTTGACCGGGCCGATGGCCTGTGGCTGGCTTGCCGACCGGGTCGGCTTCGCGGCGGCGCTGGTCGCCATCTTCGCCGCGCTCGCGGTCGGCGTCGCGATTCCGGTCCTCTGGGCGGTGCCGGCGACTTTGGCGCTGTCGTCGTTGATCTTCGGCGCACAGCCTGGCCTGTCGGCAGTGATCTCCGGCCGTACGGGGCAGGTGGTGGGGAAAGCGCACATGGCAGAGGTCTGGCGCTGGATGGTGCTGTCCACCGCGATCACCAAGGCCGTCGCCGGCTACCTGATGGTCTGGCTGTTCGACCTGACCGGCAGCTATACGATCCTGTTCATCACCAGCGGCGTCGCGCTGGCCTTCGGCGCGCTGGTCTCGCTTCCGTGGCCGGAAAGCAGGCGCCCGGCGCCGTCGGAAATGCGTTAGAGCAACCTGCGTCCTTACGGACGCAGGTTGCTCTAACTTAATGAGATAGATCAATTTATCTCCGATCAGGTGATTCCACCTGATCGAAGATTGATCTAGATCGCCGGCTCGTCGATACCGGCCTGGCGGCAGGCGGCGGTCAGCGTGTTCATCAGGAGACAGGCGATGGTCATCGGGCCGACGCCGCCCGGCACCGGCGTGATCGCGCCCGCGACGGCCGCCGCCTCGGCGAAGCAGACGTCGCCCACCAGCCGGTGCTTGCCCGGCTCGCCTTCTTTCGGCACCCGGTTGATGCCGACGTCGATGACCGCGGCGCCGGGCTTGATCCAGTCGCCGCGGATCATCTCGGCCCGTCCGACCGCAGCGACCAGGATGTCCGCGCGGCGGCACACCGCCGGCAGGTCGCGGGTTCGCGAATGCGCTACGGTGACGGTGCAGCTCTCGCGCAGCAGCAACGCCGCCATCGGCTTGCCGACGATATTGGAGCGGCCGACGATCACCGCTTCCCGGCCGGCGAGGTCGCCAAGCGTCTCTTTCAGCATCATCAGGCAGCCGAGCGGCGTGCATGGGACCATGCCGCGGCCGCCGGTGGCGAGCCGTCCGGCATTGATCACGTGGAAGCCGTCGACGTCCTTCGCGGGATCGATCGCGTCGATCACCTTGTCGGGATCGACGTGGCCCGGCAGCGGCAGCTGAACCAGGATGCCGTGCACCGCCTTGTCCCGGTTCAGCCGGTCGATCAGCGCCAGGAGCACCGCCTCGGTCGTTTCGGCAGGCAGGGTGTGGTCGAAGCTTTGCATACCGGCGTCGACCGTCTGCGTCCGCTTGTTGCGGACGTAGACCTGGCTCGCCGGGTTCTCGCCGACCAGCACGACGGCGAGGCCGGGGACGAGACCATGCGCCTTTTTCACCTCGGCGGCCGCCCGCGCGACCCGGCCGCGCAGCGCGGCCGCGAAGGCCTTGCCGTCGATGATACGGGCGTCAGCCATGGTGCGCCTCGAGCCATTGCGCGAGCCGGCGCTCCAGCGCCGCCGCGTCTCCCGCGATATGGACGACCTTGTTGCGGTCCTTGGCGCCGGCCGCGATGGACAGCGACGATTTGGGCAGCTTCCAGCTTTTCGACAGCAGCTTGAGGAGCGCGGCATTCGCCTTGCCCGACTCGGGCGCCGCCGTCACCCGGGCCTTGAGCGCGTTGCCGCCGGCGGCGTCGGCCGCGAGGCCGTCGATCCGGTCGGCGGAGGCCTTCGGCGTCAGGCGGACGGTCACGGCGATGCCGTCGGAAACCCGGCGGATCGGCGACGCGCTCACGCAGGCCAGTACTCGATCAGCAGCCGCTCGGCGAAGATCAGCAGCAACAGCAGCACCAGCGGCGAAAGGTCGATCCCGCCCAGGCTTGGCAGGATGCGCCGGATCGGCCGCATCGCCGGCTCGGTAATCCGATATAGAAAGTCGCCGACCATATAGACAAATCGGTTGTTGGTGTTGACGACATTGAAGGCGATCAGCCAGCTCAGCACCACCTGGAGGATGATGATCCAGACGTAGATATCGATGATCTTCAGAATCAGCCACAACACCGCGTTCATGTCGGCGAGCCCCCGTTTCGATGACCGGCGCAACCTAGCCGCATACCCCGAAGGGTGGCAAGGGCTTAGGGCCCAATGGGGCCGGATCGGGGACCGGCGCGCGCCGCGGCGGCGCTTGACAGGAAACGTGTGGGCCCACATATTCCGCACGCTCCGGCCGCCCTCTGCCGCCGGCAGCGATGCACTTGATGGGGCCGTAGCTCAGTTGGGAGAGCGTCGCGTTCGCAATGCGAAGGTCAGGGGTTCGACCCCCCTCGGCTCCACCATGATCTCTATCTCAATATATCAAGCCGTTAGAAGTCAGACGGCGATCCGCCGGACGGCGATGACGTCCTCGCGAATTGGCCGCCGCTGCGGCAGGCCTCTTATCACTGCGATATGAAGCCTGCCGCAATGGGAACTTCCGTCAGCGGCTGAAGCCCTCGAGCTCCTCCGATGCCCACGCGATCACCTGCTTGGACTTCTGTCCCTGCACCATGCGCGCAACCATCGAGGGGATGACGTAACGGCTCCAGATCTGCACGGCCTTGTCGACCGGCGCGCTCGAGCCGACGATATAGTGCTCGGCATCGTGGTGCGCCCGAAGCGGGTAATTGTAGATCGTCCCTTTTGGGGGCTCGATCTCGTCCCAGACGGGCAAGTCCGACATGGACACGAACGGCGGAATATCATAGCCGGCGGCCGGAACGCTGCACTTTTCGACGTTTTCCCGCTGCATCACGAAGGTCATCAGATCCTTCGCCGCAGGCTTGTTCTGCGCCCATTGCCAGATGCCCCAGAAATAGGGCCGGTGCGGCACGAGGCGCCCCATCTTTCCTTTCGGGTTGGGGAAGGTCCAGCAGTCCGCGGCGATCTCGGGCTTGTCGCGCTTGGCCACCGCCCAGGCGCTCGGCGGATTCCATATCAGCGACGCTTGGCCGGAAATCAGGGCGCGGTTGTTGGCTGCATCGTCGTAGCTGATCTGTTCAGGCGGCAGGACCGCCACCAGCTGCGCGACATAGTCCAGACACTCTTTCACGGGGTCGCTATCGACCGTGATGTTGCCCTTGGCATCCATCAAATGCGCGCCGAAGGCGCCGAAAGTCGCACCCCAGGTCTGGTTGGCGTCCGTGCTGTTGGAGCCGCAGCCGAGCGCGAAGGGATGGCCGGCTGCCTGGGCTTTCTTCGCAATCTCCAACTGCTTGGCGTACGTCCATTGCTCCGAGCTTTCGGTCTTCACGGGCTTGGCCGGATACCAATGGGTCACGTCCACGCCCGCGATTTCCTTGATCATCGATATACGTGCACAAATCGGCAGCGGCGCGGAGCCCCAAGCGACCGGCACGCCCTTCCACGTACCTTCGACCTTCCCGAGATATTCGGTGGCCTTGCTGACCGGGCCGTATTGCTTGATCAGCCCGCCCACGACGTCGTCGACCGATACCAGCTTGTCCCCGTATTGATGCGTGTTGAATTGGTCGAAGGCCAGGATGTCGTGACCCGCGCGCGCCTGCGACTCGGCCGCCTGGGTCAGGTATATCTTGCCGCCGGTCGAGGGGATGAAATCGAGCTGCACCTCCACCTTGTTCTTCGCGGCCCATTCGTCGATGATTCCCTTCATGAAGGGGTTGGTCGCCTTCACCCAGTGGTCCCAGATGCCCACTTTCAGAGAGCCGGCCGCCCGCGACGTACGCATATGCACCAACGGCAATGCCGCCGCGCCAATCGCGCCGGCCGTCGCCTTCAGGGCCGTACGGCGCGTAATTCGGGTCACTTTTGCCATGGACGCTACTCCCTTTGTTTGGTTTGATTTCGTTTACTTTTTCTGTCGTTCGTTTTCACCTCCGCATCGACGCTCGCACGCTGGCGGTTCGCAACGGTCCCCATGTCTGATTTGCCATGTCTGATTTGCCATGGCCGGCGATCGGGCCGTTCCTCCCTTCCGCCTCAGACGACGCGACCTGAGTCCGGATCGATCAAGTGCATGTTGTTCATGTCCGCTTGAAGCGGCAGCATTGCATTTGCCTTTGCAGGCGTATTGGGATCGATCCGAGCGCACATCGGGTCGCGCCCGACCATGAAATGAACCATAGTCTCCATTCCCATCGGCTCCACCACATCCACCCGGACATCAATGCGCTCTAGGCCGGGCTTTCCGTTCGCCCGAACCTCGGTCATGTGCTCGGGGCGGAGCCCGACCGTCATCGCCTTATCCTTGAACGGCATGTAGCGATCCCGGCGCGCCGCGGGGATCGGCAGAACGATCCTCTCGTCGACGCGGGCGGCGAGACCGTCTCCGTTCTGCACGACGCGGCACGGCAGGAAATTCATGGCAGGCGAGCCGATGAATCCTGCGACGAAGCGAGTCTTGGGATGGTGGTAGAGCTCTTGCGGCGGTCCAACCTGCTCGATGATGCCCTGGTTCATCACCACGACCCGATCCGCGAGCGTCATCGCCTCGACCTGATCGTGCGTGACATAGACCGTGGTCGTATTGACCTTCTGGTGCACCAGCTTGATCTCGGTCCGCATCTGCACGCGAAGCTTGGCATCCAGGTTGGACAATGGTTCGTCGAACAGGAAGACCCGCGGGTTGCGCACGATTGCCCGGCCCATTGCCACGCGCTGGCGCTGCCCGCCCGACAGCGCCTTCGGCTTGCGATCGAGCAGCGACGCGATATCGAGGATGCGGGCCGCCTCGTCCACCCGCCGCTTGATCTCGGCGCGCGAAAACTTTCGGAGCTTGAGCCCGAACGCCATGTTGTCGAAGACGCTCAGATGCGGATAGAGCGCATAGTTCTGGAAGACCATCGCGATGTCGCGATTACGCGGCGGCACGTCGTTGACCACGCGGTCGCCGATCAGGATATCTCCGGACGATATCTCCTCCAGCCCGGCGATCATGCGGAGCGTCGTCGACTTGCCGCAGCCGGACGGCCCGACCAGAACGACGAACTCGTGATCCGCGATCTCGAGATCGATGCCTTTTACCGCCTGCACATCGCCGTCATAGACCTTGTAGATCTTGCGGATCGAAACCTGGGCCATGGCGTTCTTCCCTGTCTCTTTATCTATCTTCTTGTTAGGTCCCGTCAGCCCTTGGTGGCGCCGGCGGTCAGGCCTGAAATGTAGTAATCCATGAGGAAGGCGTAAATGATCACCGGCGGAAGCGCCGCCATCATCGATCCCGCCATGATCTTGCCCCACTGGAAGACGTCGCCGCGGATCAGCTCGGTGACGATGCCGACCGTCAGCACCATCTGGTCGGAGCTGAACAGGAACGCCAACGGATAGAGGAACTGCCCCCAGCTGACGGTGAATGCGAAGATCGTCGCGGCGATGATGCCCGGCAAGGCGACCGGGATGAATATCTTGACCAGCATCTGCAGGTAGGATGCGCCGTCGATCAGGGCAGCTTCGTCGAGCTCCTTCGGGATCGAGCTGAAGTAACCGATCATGATCCACGTGCAGAACGGAACGGTCAGCGTGGGGTAGAGCAGAACGAGGCACCAGGTGCTGTTCATCAGGCCGAGCGAGCCGACGATCTTGAACATGGGAATGAAAAGCAGACTCTCCGGAACGAGGTAGGTGAGGAAGACGCCGGTCGCCAGCGCGGCGCTGCCCCAGAACCGCATGCGGGCCAATGCGAACGCCGCGAGGATGGAAATGACCATGCTCAGGATCACCACGACGACGGTGATCTTGATGGAATTCCAAAAGAAAATCTGGAAGTGGGCATCCGAGGCCAGCTCCAGGAAGTTATCCAAAACCGGATTCTGAACCAGCCATGGGCTGCCCTGGCGCGACGAAATCTCCGTTGAGGTCTTCAGGCTGGTGATCACCGTATAGATCGGAGGG
>Ga0302046_10001551_pt1 | contig 21525 bp, 23 predicted proteins | sample RVTome_11_FD_200261 | JGI IMG/M metagenome (GOLD analysis project Ga0302046, IMG submission 200261) | Soil microbial communities from uranium-contaminated site in the Upper Colorado River Basin, Wyoming, United States - RVT147D111 (version 2) ...
ACCCGCTCACACGCAGGATCACGTTGGTGCCCGCCGTGATGGCGACGGCGAGGATGAGCAGCGGCAGGACGCCCACCCAGTACTTGCTCCAGACGAGTGCAGGCAGGTGCAGCGGTGAAGAGCGCAGCAGCCAGAGCGAGCCGCCTTCGAGGCTGACGGCCGGGAACACGAGTCGCGCTGCGATCGCGGCGAGCACGAATCCGGCCAGTCCGACATTGAGGAAAACGATCACGTTGGTGAGCAGAAAGCCGACGTCCTCACCGGAGAAGAGCGGCAGCACCTTGATGTTGTAGATGTAGACCATGACGAGCACACCGAGCAGTACGAGCTGCGACCACTGTGTGGTGTCACGGAAGAAGGTGCGGATGTCCTTGGCGACGAGGCTGCGTGGCGTGATGGGCAGCCAGCCGAACAGTTGCTCGGTCGGCAGGCGGGCGCGGCCTCTGGCTTCACGCTCGGCGCCCTCCTGGGCACGGGTCAGTCCGGTCAGGAACAGCCTCTCGTTGACCCAGGCGCCGATCACGAGGACCATGGCGGCCGTGCTCGCGAGCAGCAGCAGCGGAAACAGATCGCCACGCTCGATCAGACCGAGCGGTACCATGAATGACTCCGCGGCCCATTCGCTGGGCAGCCAGACCGACTGCGGCGTCTGCAGCGCGCCAATGAAGTCGACGAGGTCGCGATACGCTTCCGTCCGTGCCAGCTGTTCCGGCCGCATGAGGCGGAACACGGCGATCACTGCGGCCGCACCGATGATGGCGACGAGAGCGAGAATGTCGCGGGCGCGGCGAGCCGGAAACACGTTGACCAGCACCTGCGTGATCATGGTGCCGGCGGCTGATGGGATGATGAGGAAGCACAACGTCGTGACAGCGGCGACGGCGAAGAAGGCAATGCCGGCGTCGAACACGGTGGCATACGCCGCCAGCACGGGCGCGAGCATCAGCACGATCATCCACGACGAGTGCGTGAACGTCTCGAGCAGTCGCGCGCCGTAGAGCCGCAGCCCGTCGAGCGGCGCTGCCGCCAGCAGTTCGAGATCCCTGGCCAGGAAGAACGATGACAGTGACGTGATGATGTTGGACAGCAGCAGGATCGGCAGGAACGCGAGCAGCAGGGTGCCGAGCATTTTCGTGGCGAGCACGTCGCCCAGGCCGGGCGACGCCCGGAAGTACGACAGGATGCGATACATCACGGTGAAGACGACGGCCCAGAAGATCAGGCCGACTGCGCCCAGCAGCACGCCACGCAGCAGACTGCCGCTCTCAGCGAGCCGGCGCTTCGAGGTTCGCCATTTCGGCCCGTAGATCGTGAGCAGGCCGGCCTGGCGGAACGTGCGCTCGCGCAGCTTCGCCATGCGCGCTGCGGGCGGCGAGATCGATGCCATGCGCTCAGCGCGCCGGTCGGCCTGACGTCGCCATCACGCCGCGTCCGACTCGCGCAGTGCCGCGACGATCTCCTGCGCCTGCTCGCTGCCCGTCAGCTTCAGGAAAATCGCTTCCAGATCCGCTTCGCCTGCTGCAGCCTGATGACGCAGCTCGTCCAGCGTGCCCATGGCGCTGATCCGGCCGCCAGTCAATATCGCAATGCGGTCACACAGTGCTTCGGCGACTTCCAGTGTGTGCGTCGTCAGGAACACGGTGCCGCCGTCATCGGCGAATGCACGCAGCAGCTCCTTCATCATGCGGGCGGCGCGTGGATCGAGACCGATCATCGGTTCGTCGACCACGATCAGATCGGGCGAATGCACCAGTGCGCTGCAGATCAGCAGCTTCTGGCGCATGCCGTGGCTGTAGGTCTCGACCAGTGCGTTCTTCCATTCCTCGAGGCCGAACAGGTCGAGCAGCTCATCAATGCGCCGTTCGATGCGCAAGCCGTTGCGGCCCCAGAGTCCGCTGACGAAGCGCAGGAACTCGCCGCCGGTCAGCTTCTCGTAGAGTGCAGGCCGGTCGGGAATGTAGCCGATGTGGCGCTTGGCCCGAATCGGATCGACGACCATGTCCGTGCCGGCGATGCGGACCTGGCCGGCGGTCGGACGCAGCACGCCCGTCACCATGCGGATCGTCGTCGTCTTGCCCGCTCCATTGGGGCCGAGGAAGCCGAACAGTTCGCCTCGCCGCACGTGCAGATCGGTCTCGTGCAGGGCAGTGAATGTGCCGTAGCGCTTCGTGACGCGTTCGAGCTGGATCATTGGACGTCGATTTCGAGTCTTCCGATGAGGCGGATCAGCTCCACCTGGCGGGCGAGTCCGCCGACAATGAATCGCAGATGGCTCGCATCCGCCGGGAACTGGCCGAGCGTCGGATCGACGGCGACCCAGCTGTCGGCGAGCCAGACTTCCGGCCACGCGTGGTAATAGAAGCGGCCGTTCACATGCACGAGCCCCACAGCCGTCCGCGCGGGCATACCGAGCGCGCGGGCGAGTGCGACGTACAGCACCGTGTGCTCGTTGCAATCGCCTCGCCTCGCCTCCAGCACCTGCAGCGCACTGGGCACACTGGGCGTGATTTCCTTCTTCAGCAGCGTGTACACGTACTGATTGAGCCGGCGCGCGGCCGCCGCCGGATCGCGCGTGCGATTCACCGCGTCACGCGCCGCACGAATGATGCGTTCGTCATCCGACTGGATGAGTGGTGTCGGGCCGGTCTCCGCGAGCGGTTCGCCCGTGCCGCGATAGGGCAATGTGTAACCGGCGTTGCGGAACGCATCGAAATCTTCTCGTGCGACGGTGAGCGTGTCACCGCGCATTGACTGGCGGCCACCGGCGAGATCGAAGCCGGTCAGGTCGACGCCGATCAGACGCACGGTGAGGCGGTCGCGGGCGGCGATGTCGCTCAGGTCCGCATTACTGGCGATCGCCGTGGTCTCGATCAGGGCACCGAAGCCGGCGGACCTGCCGGCGTCCGTGCTTGCGGCCAGCCACTCCTGGCGCGCCAGCTCGAACGTGGTGCGCTCGATCTCGAACCCGAGCGGGCTCTCGGCCCTCACCATCATGCCGTCTTCGTCGACCCAGCTCGCCATGGCAATGCCGCCGACCGTCTGCTCGATACGCCACACAGGGATCGTGTCCCAGACGGCGGCTTCCCAGCGGTTGCCGCTGGCGACGCGTGCACTGTCCGGCAGGATCAGTGTATCGGTCGCGGTCACGCGGATGAGCGATGCGCGGACCGCCATGGCGGAGGGATCGAAGGTGCGTACAGTCAGCTCTTCGCCGACCCGCAGCCGGCCCGCGGCGGCCATGCGCAAGGTGACCGCGCCCTCGAGCAGCACGCCGTTGGCCGGAATCGTGCTCGACTGTTCGGTGCCGCCCGCCTGGACCCGGATCACCAGCGTCGAGTCGGGCTGAACGGTGCCTTGCGCGGCGAAGTCGCCGATCTTCGATGCCAGCCTGAACGCGAACCCGCGCATCTGCAGACCCCGGCTCATGTCGATGCGCGTGCTCGTCATCGCGCGATGAACGGTGTCCATGGCGGGCACGTCGAGCAGAAGCTGGTCGTTGAATCGGAGCGTGTCCGCGACGGTGTCGAGCCGCGTCGTCGCCGTGCCGATGGCACGGCCGTTCATGCGGACCACGAAGAAATGGGTGCCGGGCGCGAGCGTGCGCGCGCCCGCCTCCAGTCGAGCGGATTCGGCAATGAAGTATTCGCGCCGCACGTGCAGACCCGCCACGCCCGCCCAGGCGACGATGATCGACGTGCCGACAATCGAGCGGAGCTTCACGTTGATCCGTTCAACAGGTGGCTGGCCGCGTCGCACCGTACGTGCGCAGCGACCGTGCCGAGTGTGTGCGGCCGTGCCGTCAGGGATCGAGCAACGGCAGGTCGGCGGGTCCGGCGGCGTCGTCGCGGCGAATGCGCCGTTCGAACGCGTCGAACTCGTATTCCGTCTCGACCACCACCACCACCCGCCGCGGGGGCCGCTCGCTCCGCATCCATTCCAGCAGTATCGGCACCATCAGGTCGGCGGATTCCTCCGCGTCGAGATAGCCGGCGCCGGTCCCGAGCGGTGGCATGGCGACGGCCTCGATGCCCCACTCCTCCGCCCGGCGCAGTCCGTTCAGGAGGCCTCTGGCGGTACCGCCGGCGGTCACGGGTTCAGTCGCGGAGCGCACGACGACATGGATCAGCAGGTCGGCGGGGATCGCCCCCGCGCCGGTCACGATTGCGGTACCGATCGGAAGCTCACCCATCCGCTGGCACTGTTCCAGGATTTCCGGGCCGAGCAGCGGATCGAGCCGGCGCATGGCGGGCGTGACCGCGGTCCATTCGGCGGCCACGGGGCGGAGCACGCCGGGCGTGCCCGCGCCCGCCAGCTCGCCCCGAACCACTTCGATCATCCCGGCGTCAGCTCCCTCGCCCGCCGGAACATCGCAGCAGCCTCCTGCGGCCGCTGTGTCTTGTCCAGCACGATGCCCATGACGTAGAACGTCCGCGCGTGCGTCGGCTCCAGGTCGGCCGCCCGTTCCAGCATGGCCAGCGCATCATCCAGGCGGCCCAGCTGGTTCAGCGCTTCACCGCGGTAGTGATGCGACGACGCCGAATCCGGCTCCAGCTCGATGGCTCGCCTCAGCTCCTGCTCGGCCTGGGCATAGAGGCCTCTGCGGAACTGGACGACGCCGAGGCTGGCGAAGACCGCAGCCCGCGTTGGGTCGAGGCGGCTGGCCCGCTTCAGCTCGCGCTCGGCCGTTTCGAACCGGCCGAGCACGGCGAGCGCATTGGCTCGCCGGATCATGACGTCGACATTGCCCGGATCGACCCGGTTCGCCCGCTCGAACTGCTCGAGCGCCTCCAGGTGCTGCCCGATCTTCTCGTACAGTGAACCGAGGGCGTAGTGCGCCTCGAGGTTGTCCGGATCGCGGCGCAGGATCTTGCGGAACAGGTTCATCGCCCGATCGACCTGGCCGGCCTTCTCCAGCTCGCGTCCCTGAACCAGCTCATCACCCCACCGTGACACGGGTTGCGGCGCCGGCGGCGGTCTGGTCGACGGCGTACGCCAGCCGCCGGATTGCGGCCCCGTCGCCTGCGACGTGCCCCGGGCCGGCGGCGCCTCGGCCGGCTCGGACTCCGCGAATCGGAACCTCGCACCCGTGGGTGGGTGCGGCAGTGCCGGCGGCGGTGGTGCCGGTCCGGAAGCGATCGCGGGATTGGCCGGCTTCTCGACCCGGGCTGCCGGTCCGGGCAGCGTAGTCGAGGACGTGTCCGGTCGTGGCCCGGGTTGCGGCCGTTCGGCCGGGCCCGGCTCGTCCGTATCCAGCTCGAGCTGCGCCTGGACCGGCGCCCTCAGCGGCTCGGCTGGCGGAGCCGGCTGCCGGATGGATTCGGGTTCGGGCATGGCCGGCGTGATTTCAGGGACACGCGCGCCCGACTCCACACGCTGCCGTTTCCGCGACCTCCTGCGCACCATGGCTGTTCAACCTCCTTGCCTCATGCCATGCTCAGACGTTCTCGGCGGATTCGTCGTAGAGCGCTTCGATCCGTTCGCGGTACTTCTGCTCGACGACCCGTCGCTTCACTTTCAGTGTCGGCGTGATCTCGCCTTCATCGATACTGAACTCGCGCGGCATCACGAGCACCTTCTTCGGCTTCTCATGCCGGGCGAAGGGTTCGACGCGCCGCCCGACCTCCTCTTCCATGAGCCGGACGACGCGTGGATCTGCCGCCAGTGCGGCCGGATCGGTCGAGCCGACGCCGTGCTGCGCCGCCCATGCGCGCAGGCTGTCGAAATTGGGCACGACCAGCGCAATGGGAAACGGACGGCGGTCACCCAGCAGGACCGCCTCGGCTATGTAGCGGCTCTGCTTGATCGCGTTCTCCAGTGGCTGCGGCGCCACGTACTTGCCGCCTGCCGTCTTGATCAGCTCCTTCTTGCGGTCGGTGATGCGCAGATAGCCGAGCTCGTCAATCTCACCAATGTCGCCGGTCTGGAACCAGCCGTCCGCATCGATAACGGCGGCCGTCGCGTCATCGTCGCGATAGTAGCCTTTCATGACCTGCCGGCCGCGCACCATGATCTCGCCATCCTCGGCAATGCGTTCCTCGGTGGCGGCAATCGGCCGGCCGACTGTGCCGATCCGGTGGTGGGTCGGCGTGTTGACGTTTGTGACGGGCGACGTCTCCGTCAGACCGTAGCCTTCCAGGATCGTGAGCCCGGCACCGTGAAAGAACTCGGCAATCTGCGGATTGAGCGGCGCACTGCCCGAGATCAGGAACCGCACGCGGTTGCCGAGCGACGCGCGGACCTTCGAGAATACGAGCCGGTCCGCGATACGGTGCGACAGCCTGAGCAGCCCGCCCGGCGGCGGACCGTCGAGGTCGGCCCGCGCGAAGTCGATCGCCACCTTGCGTGACCACAGCACGAGACGCCGCCGCAGCCCGGTCGCCGAGAGGATGCGCGCATACATCTTCTCGTAGACGCGCGGCACGCAGACGGCGAAGCTCGGGCGTACCTCGCGGAACGCGCGGGGAACGTCGTCGAACGAAGGCACGTACGCAATCGTCGCACCCCACGCGAACATCACGTAGTCGACCAGCCGCTGGAAGACGTGGGACAGCGGCAGGAAGCTGAGCGTGGTGTCGGCCGGGCCGAGCGGAAACTCCGCGAGGGAGCCAATGACGTTCGAGTACAGATTGTCGTGCGTCAGCATCACGCCCTTGGGCGAGCCGGTCGTACCCGACGTGTAGACGAGGGTGGCGACGTCGTCCGGCTGCGCCTGCCTGGCTTCGACGCGGAACTCGTTCTCCGAGCCGCCCGCCGCGCGTCCGCGCTCCATGAAGTCGGCGAGCGTCTCCACGCCATCGGCGGAGCGCGGCACATCGTCGAACACGACAATGCGCCGCAGCCGCGGCCACTGCGCGCGCACCTCGATCATCTTGGTGAGCTGTTCTGCGGTCGACACGAATGCCGTCTCGACCGCGGCATGCTCGAGCAGGTATGCGATCTGGGCGGGCGGCAGTGTGGGATAGACGGGCACGTTGAGCACGCCGCCACAGATCATGGCCCAGTCGGCGAGCGCCCATTCGGGACGGTTCTCCGACAGTAGCGCGACGCGGTCACCCCGTTGCGTGCCGGTCGCCCGCAGCGCCTGCGTGATCAATCTGACCTGCTCGAGGACTTCGCGGTGCGGGATGGCGCGCCAGTGGTCACCCTCGCGGATCTGCAGGGCATCCGGCTTGTCGAATTCGTCGATGGCGCGGAAGAACAGCTCGACGAGAGTACCGCGTGGGATGTCGCCGGGCGCTCTGGCCCAGCCACCACCCGGCCGGGTCTCGACCACGCTCGACGCGCCGGTAACTGTCGCTGCGTCCATCAGGCGCTCTCCGTGTCACCTGGCGATCAAGCGAAAACGACCTCGGACCGGACCTCGATGTCTTCGCGAAGCGAGTGCAGCGCGCTGCAGTATTTCTCGTGCGAGAGCCGGACCGCGCGGTGGATCCTGTCACGGTCAGCCTCGGCGACGCCACCCAGCTTGTAGACCATCCGGATGTTCGTGTAGCGGCGGGGCGGCTCCGTGCGCCGGTCGCCCTCGGTATCGACCGCGAAGCTGCCGATGTTGACACGCATCTTGCCCGCAATCTCGATGATGTCCGACGCTGTGCATGCTGCAATGCCGATCAGGAACGTCGTCATGGGGGACGGTGCGACCTTGCCGCTGCCATCGATCTTCATGCGCGGGCCGGCTTCGCGGCCTGCGTCGAATTCCATGCCGCGACCTTCCCACAGCAGCCGGATCCTTTCGGTCACCTCAACCCCGCCCGCCTCACCGGATCGTCATGTCAGGGAATCGCGCCCTGCGCTACATCATCGTATCCATCCAGCTCGGAAAGCGTCCGTCTGGCGTGGTCGATGTGCGGCTCGGCGCTGACATCACCGGGCGGCTGGGCGAGGAAGGCACGCAGGTGATCGCGTGCATCGTCGGGCCGGCCGTTGCGCAGCATCAGGAAGGCCAGACCGTAATGTGCGCCGGGCGAGTCCGCGTCGTGCGACAGGACCTTGCGGTACGTGCGGATCGCTTCGTCCGTCATGCCGATACGCGTGTAGGTGATGGCGATCTGCTGCAGCACGGTCGCATCCGACGGCTGGTCGCGCAGCGCCAGCCGGAACGACGTCAGTGCTTCATGGAACTTGCCCGAGTTCAGCAGTTCCATTCCTTCGTCGTAATAATCGACGTCATCCGTCTCGTGCCCGAACAGCTTTTTCCAGATACCCATGGCGAATCGAGGACGGCGGGAGTGAGGACCACACAGGTCGTTACGTTCTCAAGTATAGACGACGTGGCAGGCGCGGCGCAATTGCGCGGCCGCCTGCGTCAGGCCCGTGTCGCAACCAGTGTTTCGCGTTCGTGTGCGAGCACGTGCAGGCCGCGTGCCGCCAGGCGCTCGTGCGCATCGGGCGGCGCCGGTTCGAGTACCAGCCTGCCCGTCGGGTGCAGTGCGCGCGTCGCTTCCTCGAGCAGCGCATCGGTTGCGTCGCCCCCCAGCCAGATCGCGCGCAGCTTCGCATCGTAGAACGGCAGCGAATCCACGGTCGTGATGCGGCTGACCCGATCGCTGTCGCGCAGCCCCGCCGCCTGCCTGTCGACTGCGACCAGCTCCTGCCCTTCGAGCAGTGTGGCGACCGCCGCCGCCCGCACCGCTGCATCGCCCACGAGCGCCACGAACCCGCTCGGCCGCGTCACGTCCTGACCGAGTCCGAGCAGCGCCGCAATGCGCATCGCCCCTTCCGGATCGGACGATTCGGGCCGCTGCAGCGGTTGCTCTCCCGCCTGCGCAGTCGCGTGCGCAGGCTGCGCCGTTTCTGATTGCCGGTCTCCGGTGACTGGCTGTGCGTCACGCGCTACTGGTTGTCGCGCGTATTCTGCTTGCCGCGGACCGCCGCTCGCCGTCTCATCCGCCACCAGGAACGCGGCACTCCCACGGATCTCATACTGGCGCCGGCAATGCGGACACCCGAGCGCACCGTCGCGCACCCGCCGTTCGACAATGCGGTCCGCGCGCAGGATCAGCCCATGCTGCGGACCGCACACCGGACAAGTCAGAATGTCCGTCAGCTGGATGTGCATCCCGCCATCAGTCGTCAGTCAATCCGGCGTCCATGAGGGCCGTCGGTTCCGTGCCTGCGCAGTCCGTGAATCGGTTGATCCGTTGGTCCGCAGGAGTGAAGCCGTCCTCCTGTGGCCTCTGGTGAAATCGGCTGGCGCCGCGACGGCAGACGAAACCGCCAGACCTGCGCCGTTCGTACCCACTGTGCCCTCACGCGGCCGGCCGGAACTCGACCCACGTCATGAGCCCCGGCGCGACACGGATGCGGCGCCACACGCGCTGTCCATCGATGTCGACGCCGAGCAGGTACGTGCCGGGCGGCACATCGTTGACAGCGAAGTTCTCGTTCCAGTCCGGATCCGGGTTGGAGCGGGCGCCATACGTCTCGGCGAACGAGAACGGTGTTTCGGCGGGATAGGGCAGTACGATGCCGTAGACGCGGACACCCTGGAGCGGCTGGCCGTTCCCGTCGACCACGCGACCGGCGACGGTGCCGGTCCCGCTGAGCGGCCGCAGGAACAGCTCGGGATTCACGGTGTGCGGCGGGAATCGTTCGCCCGGATTGACGATTGCGGCGGTGTCGGTCGTGGGCGCGGCATGCACCTCGAGATGCAGGTGCTCGTTGGTCGCGCGGCCCGTGTTGCCGACGCGCGCGATCACATCACCCGTGCGGACGCGCTGGCCCGCCTGCACGTCGAGCGCGCGATTGTGATAGTAGACGGAGAACAGGCTGCGTTCGCCGAGGCGGGCATCGTGACGGATGGCGACGGTCTGCGAGCCTGCCTCCGCTTCACCTGCGAACACGACGGTACCATCACCGATTGCGCGCACCGGTGTGCCCGCCGGATTGTTGAACTCGACGCCCATGTGCTCCTGGAAGTTGCCGCCCATGGTCGAGCCGTAGCGGTAGGTCGCGTCGATGTACGGATTGCCGCCTGCATCCGCGATGGGTCGTTCGAACACGACGTGGCGCCGGTTCACTGGCGGATCGGCGTTGCGCACGTACGCGTAGTCAATGGCCGGTCCGTGACCGGCAAGGACGCGGGCCAGCCCGGTCGCGCCGGCGCCGACCGGCCAGAGCGGTGGCCCGGTCCACGTCATTGACCACATGTCGGCGGCCGGCCGGTACTCATCACCGGCTGCAACGAAGTAGATGCGAAAATCGCCCAGTCCGTTTCCCGCGGCCAGGCCGTAGGACAGCACAAGCGATGGCTCGGCGACGCCGGGCGTGGGCACGATTGCGCGCGGCTTGCCCGGCAGCCGGTTCCAGCCGGGCAGATTGATGGTTGCAGGCACGAACTTCATCTCGGCCAGCGAGTCGATCAGGATCTGCTCTTCGGTCGCCATCCAGACCATGCTGTCCGGTGTCGCGGCAATGGCGCGCACGCGTGTCGTCGGCACGCCGTCCGCCTCGGACAGGTGGCGCCAGGTGCGGCCGCCGTCACGCGACACGGATGCGCCCAGCAGGTGACCGACCCAGACGGCTTGATCGGGCCCGATATCCACCGAAAGGAGGTAGTCGCTGGGCAGCGCCTGGATACGCTGGCCGCAGCCGTCGTTCACCGGGCTCGCGCCGCCGTCCTGCACGTCCGTCGCAACGACACAGCGCCAGCTGCGGCCGCCATCGCCGCTGATGCGCAATCCGTCGCCCGTCGCAATGAACACGGTGTCGCCCAGACTGCGCATGCCGTTGTGCGCGACGTACTGCCATTGCGGACCCAGCTGATCGATCGTCCAGTTCTGCCAGGTGCGGCCAGCATCGGTCGAGCGGCCGTAGCCGTTGCCGATCGTACCGTACCAGACGGAGCCGTCGCGCGGGAAGGCGAAGCTGTTGACGTAGCCCCACGTCAGTGCAGCACTGTCGTCGGGACGCGACGGGATGTGCTCCCAGCCACCGGTGCCCGGCTGATCGCGCTCGGGCGGGCGTTGCACGTAAATGCCGTGGCCGAACGTGCCGGCCCACAGTGCGCCATCCCGGTCCAGCTCGAGCGCGAGGACATGACCGCCCCAGCCGGTCGAGTCCGGCAGTGACGGCGGTACCCGCCGCTGTGCCGGCCCGACCGGGCCCTGCGGTTCCGGCGGCGTGCCGATGCACGCCGCTGCGAACACGAGTGTCAGCAGTCTGAGTCTCATGCGAACAGCACCCGTTCCGTGTATTGCGCCCATTGCGTGGGCGTTTCCCAGACCCGCGTGTAGATCATGGCGTCGGCGACTGCGGGCGGCAGTTGCTGCTTCAGTTCGTCCCAGAACCATTTCGCCTGATTCTCGGCCGACGGCTCGAGCGCGGTGAACGGTTCGAGGTCGTTCAGATTGTTGTGATCCAGGCGACCGGCCAGGGCACGCAGATGCTTCTTGACAATGACGAAGTCGAATGCAATGCCCGCCTCATCCAGCTCGTTCCTGGCCAGAGCCAGCTCGACGATGTAGCGGTGACCGTGCAGTCGCTCGCACTTGCCCTGGTAGTTGCGCAGGAAGTGTGCGCTGTCGTAATGGGCCTGTACGCTGACCACGAACATCAGGCCCGCTCCAGGCTGATCGTGGGTATGGCGGTCGCAGCCGGTCGCGTCACGGCAAACAGCACGGCGTCCGCGACCGCATCCGCGTCCAGCATTGCAGCGCGTTCGGGCAGACCGGGGTGGGCCGCGCGGTCGATCGCATCCCAGATCGGTGTATCCGTGGCCGCCGGTTCGATCAGTGTGCAGCGCACTCCGGTTCCTTTCAGTTCGAGATCGAGGACTGCGTGCAGGCCGCGCACACCGAACTTCGATGCTGCGTACGCGCCGTTCATGGGGAATGCGCGGCGGCCGGCAATGGAGCCGATCGTCGCAATGTGCCCGGACCCTCGCTCCAGCATGGGAGTGAGGAATGCGCGGATGACGAGGAACGGTCCGCGCAGATTGGTGTCGACGTGCGCGTCGAAACACGCCGGTGTCGTCGCTGCGAGCGGCGCGAGGTCGAACGCGCCTGCCGCATTGACCAGGATGTCAGGCGCCCGCACGCCGAGCAGCGACTCGAGCCGGTCGGGCAGCCGCTCCATGGCGGCGACATCGCCGACATCCGCGACGAGCGCGACACCGCCCACGCGTTCGGCCGCATCACCGAGTGTGGCAGCGCCGCGGGCGAGCATGGCGACTTCGGCGCCGGCCTCGCGGAACCGGCGGGCGACGGCCAGGCCGATGCCGCGTGAGGCGCCGGTTATGACCGCGCAGCGGCCGGCCAGCATGCGATCAGCCGACAAAGCCATTGACTATGCTGAGCTGGAGGAACTCCTCGCGCGTCTTCAGGTCGTCCAGGAACACGCCGCGCATGGCGCTGGTGATCGTCTTCGAGTTCTGTTTCTCGATGCCGCGCATCATCATGCACAGGTGATACGCCTCGACGATCACGGCCACGCCCAGCGGGCGCAGCACATCGTCGAGCGCACACGCGATCTGATCGGTAAGCCGCTCCTGAACCTGCAGCCGGCGCGCGAACACTTCGACCAGGCGGGCGACCTTGGACAGACCGACAATGCGGCCATCCGGAATGTAGGCGACGTGCGCCTTGCCGAAGAAGGGCAGCAGATGATGCTCGCAGAGCGAATACATCTCGATGTCCTTCACGAGCACCATGTTGCGGTGCTTCTCCTCGAAGATGCCCCGGCCCACGATCCCCGCGACATCCATGGAATAGCCGCGCGTGAGGTAGCGCAGACTCTTTTCGACCCGGTCCGGTGTGGCCCGCAGGCCCGGCCGGTCCGGATCCTCACCCAGTCGCTTCAGCAGCTCGCGCACGAGATCCTGCATCGAAACGCCGTCGAGATCCCGTCGTACGGTCTCGCTCACGAAGCGGCCTCCGCACGTTCACCTGCGTACTCGACGAAATTGCGCGGCGTCTCATACAGCACGATGCGGGCGAGTCGTACGCCGGCCGGCATGCGGTCCTGCAGCCGGTCCCAGATTGCGACGACCAGGTTCTCCGTGGTCGGATTCATACCGGCCAGCCACTTTACGTCGAGATTGAGATTGCCATGGTCGAGGTCCACGATCACGCGCGACTCGACCAGGTCGCGCAATGCCTTGAGGTCCAGCACGTAGCCGGTGTCATCATCGACGGGCCCCTCCACGGTAACATCCATTTCGTAATTGTGACCGTGCCAGTTCGGATTCGAGCACGGTCCGAACACCGCTGCATTGCGGGCGGCGGGCCATTCCTCACGGCCCAGCCGGTGCGCCGCGCTGAAATGCAGGCGCCGCGTCACGCGGACACATGCGGCCGGCCGTGCCCGTGACCCGGCCGGCGAAAGGCCTGCCGCAGCGGGCTCACGTTCGATCATCGCGCAAGGTCCTCCCCGGACTGGAACCTGACGGTCTCGATGCCGCCGGCTCTGGCCGTTGTCGTCATTGCCCGCGCCTGTACCCGCGGCCGGCCGGGCGAGTTCGGCCGCCACGGCCTCGAAACGCAGCAAAGGGCCGGCCCGCTGTCGCGGGCCGGCCCATGGACGTGCCGAAGGTCATTTTTTGGAGCCCAGTCGTAATCGACTGGTAGCCTCCCCACACCTTGCCGCCGTCCCCCTCGCGGGGGCGTGACGTCCGGAGCGGGAGCCGGCCCCAATGGTGAGATGCTGTAGGCCCAAAACGGATCCTTCGACACGCCGCCCGGTTCGGAATGTAGTCACGGCCCGTTCGCGTTGTCAATTGAATGTGCACTCCGTTCCGGCCGGTTCGCGCCACACGTTCATGGTGTGATGTCGGGTGTCGTATGATACAGCACCTGTACGGTGGCTGCGTCGCGGCGCGACGGTCGTGACACCTGCGGGTCCGTGCGCCACATCAGGTCGCGCGTGTCATCCGAATGACGGCCGATGCCGAGCACGTGACCAAGCTCGTGCGCGACCAGCCGGTCGACCGCCGCAGCCTCGCTTGCCAGTACCAGTACGATCATACGGACACCGCTGGGCGTGCCGTCCCTCATCGGGAACGGACGCACGCGCGCCGAATCGGTGCCAAGTCCATCGATGCAGAACGTCGTCACGGCCTGCGTGAGCGCTGGACGGCAGTCATCCGTGTCGACCGGCAGGCTGACGTCGGACCAGGCGAGCACGACATCCGCATGCGCGACATCCGCCGTCCGTTCCAGTCGGTACTCGGCGAATACCGCGTGGCTGTTCCATGCCGCGGCAGCCGCATCCAGCGCCTCGCGCAGTCGCTGTGTGCCTGTCTCGTCGCGACCGGGCGTCGCATGGATCCGGATCGTGCGGCCGGCAGGCCAGCGCATGATGATGGGCGGCAGGGACGGCAGCTCGAACGCGTACACGTCGGACGGGTCGCGGCCCGGGATCGTCGGCGCATCACACGCCGTCATCAGTGCGCCGACGAGGGCTGCGGTCTTCCACGCGCGCCGCATCACGATCCGCCACCGATCCGGAAGCCGGCCTGCACGCCGTAGCGGTACACCGTTCCGGTGCGGCCACCGGCATCGCGCAATGCGGGCGTGCGGAAACGGTGCATCTGGCCGAGCGCGCGCAGCGAGAAACGCCGATGCGGACCGATCCATGTGCCGGCACCGCATTCAATGAGCGGTGAGATCTCGCCGCCGTCGAGGAACAGGCCGGCAGCAGCGAAGTAGCGAAGCATGCCGAAACCGCAGCCGCCCTCGAGCCAGCTCGTCACGTCGTAACGGATCCCGACCGTGGCCTGAGCGGCATCGAGATCCTGCATCCGGCGGCGGCCATCGCCGTCGACCGCGTGCAGCACCGCGCGCGACCAGCCGAGCGCGACATCGATCGCGGATCTCGCGCGGAGCTGTGATCGGGCGGCGATCGACAGCAGCAGTCCGGTGCCCGGCTCGGCGCGCACCGATCCGCCGAATGCGCCGTCGAGCGCACTCGCAAGTGCGGGATTGGCGACGGCGTCTTCCGCGAGCGCGCTCGATGCGATCACGCCGGCCCGCAGCTCGAACGCGAGCCGCTGCGCGGCCAGGCCGCCCGGTCCGTGCAGCATGAACAGAGCCAGCAGGGCCGGGAGCGGCAGACGTTTTCGGCAATGCGGAAACGCTGCTTCGGCGCTCGCCCGCACGTGCTTTCCGATGAACTCCATGCTGCAGGATATCCGCCCGCCGGCCGGTGCGTCCAGCGAGGCGGGTTCGCCATGCATCGATGCGTCCGCGCAGTATGCGCAGAGGCCGGATCGACGACATTGTGCGTTGCCCACAGGTCGCGTATGCTTCGACGCGGTCGTCCAGAACCCCGGTAGCGCTCGTGATCTGGTTCGTCTCCGTCTACTTCCTGACCGTTCTCGTGCTGCCCCTGGTCGTCGGCGGCACCGTGACGTATCGCGCCCTGCCGACCGGCCGCGAATGTCCGCGCTGCCGGCGAACCACACTGCTGCTCGGATCGCGGCTGCTCGCACTGCTTTCGCGCGCTCCCTTCGTCGGGCTGCAGCGGCGCTGGTGTCTGGGCTGCGGCTGGCTCGGCGTCGTGCGTGCACCGCGGCCGTCCGTCCGGCTGGTCGTCGGCGGTCAGGTCAGTGCCGCGCCGACGTCCCCGTCGACGCACGTCATCGACCTCCGGCCGCTGCTCGTGGATGGCGCCTGGTGGCGGGTCCGGCTCGAAACGTGGCGGGCGGGTGGCTACTGGTACGGCCGTCTGCTGTTCGTCGAGCCGGGCGGCCGGCTCTGGCCGGACGCGCGGCCGTTGCGGGGTCCGTCCGATCGCGATGTGATGCGTCAGGCCCGCCGCCTGCCGAGCGGTATGCTCGCCTCGCGGCTACGCGAACTGGTCTCCGGCTGATCCGGACCGGTCGGATCGCAACCGGCGACGCGGGCTGCGTCATCGAGTATCGCGCGCCTCGCCTTGTAGCGCAGCCGCCGGCCGGCGACCTCGAGCGGCAGCCAGGCATACCGGCTCGCCTCATCGGGTGAGATCCGGATGTCGGTGCGGCTCGCCTCCGCGAGGAAATAGGTCACCTGCTTGCGGATCGCGGTCCGGTCCCGGCCGTCACCCGCCGTGAACCGGTAGTCCTCGCTGCGCTCGAAGCCATCGATCAGGCGCACATCGTCCGATGACAGGCCGGTCTCTTCCGCGAGCTCCCGCAGCGCAGCCTCGCGCAGTGTTTCGCCACGGGCGACGCCGCCTTTCGGGAACTCCCATAGCGGGCGCCGCGTCAGTTTCGACCGGAGCAACAGGAAATGGCACCCATCACCAGCGCGCACATAGACGATGACGCCGGCGGAAACGTCGCGGCGGTGTCGCATCGTCGCGCTCCGCAATGTCTGATTTTCGTGTGCAGGTCCGATCCCGCGGACAGGCTACGTGCCGGTCCGGCGGCGAGCAAGGGCATATCGCGTGCCGCGGCGCCCTGGTTGAGTCGCCCGGGCGCCCGTTGACGGCCGGCGATCGCGCAAAGATCTTTCCATCCTGCATGGACCTCACGCTTTCTCTCATCTGCGACGATGCGCGCGAACGCCCCGACGGTCGGATCGACGTTGTCGGGGCGTACGACGAGTTGACCGCACCCGGGTTTCCCGCCGTTCAGTCACGCATGACCGTGGTGTTCGTCATGGAGTGGGCGGACGATGAGACGGGTGTGCAGTCGTTCCGTGCGGACCTGGTGGATGGCACCGGCGAGCGTATCCTGACGATCGAAGGCGAGACGCAGGTCGCGCCGCGCGCGCCGGGCCAGGCGCGTCGGCGCACCCGGCTGATCCAGCCGTTGCAGCAGATAATCTTCCCGCGTGCCGGCCAGTACCGCTTCGAGCTGCTGGCCGGCGGCGATCTTCATGGGGCGTGCTCGCTCTTCGTCAGCGAGCAGCCCGATGCATCACCCCCCACGAACGGGAGTCAGCGCGTATGAGCGCGGAGCGGGGCAGCCGGAAGGGCATGGCGCTGCACACGAAGATCCTGATCGGCCTCGCGGCCGGTGCCGCGGCGGGCGTGATCGCGGAGCGGTTGTGGGGCACAACGACACAGCTCACGTGGTTTGTCAACAACGTCGCGAATCCGGTCGGCCAGATCTTCCTGCGCATGCTGTTCATGGTCGTGATCCCGCTCGTCTTCACGACACTCGCCGTTGGTGTCGCCAATCTGGGTGATCTCGGCCGGCTCGGCCGCGTGGGCGGCAAGACGCTCGGCTTCTTCCTCTTCACCACCGGGCTCGCCGTCGCGCTCGGGCTCATCCTGGTCAATACGATTCAGCCCGGTACCGGCCTTGATCCGGTGATTCGTGACGGACTCATGCAGCAGTTCTCCGCGCAGGCCGCAGACCGCGTCGCCGCTTCGGAAACGACCGGCTTCGGCATCAACACGTTCGTGCAGATCGTGCCGCGCAACATCGTCGCCGCCATGAACAGCGGCGACATGCTCGGCCTCATCTTCTTCGCTCTCATCTTCGGCATTGCACTCACGCGCGTCCCGAAGAACTTCGCACAGCCCGTGCTCACCGTGCTGGAAGGCATTGCACAGGCCGTCATCGAGATCATCGGCTTCGCCATGAAGCTGGCGCCCATCGGCGTAGCCGGCCTGATCTTCACGGTCACCGCCACGTTCGGCTGGGAGCTGCTCGGCTCACTCGGAATGTACGTGGTCATGGTGCTCATCGGACTCGCCATCCACGAGTTCGTCACTCTCGGCATTATCGCGAAGGTCATGGGCGGCCTCGGCCCGCGCGAGTTCTTCGGCAAACTCAAGTACGTGCTGGTCACCGCATTCTCGACCTCCAGCTCCAACGCGACACTGCCCACCACACTGCGCACCGCCGAGGAAGAATTCGGTGTGCCGCGCGAGATCGCCGGCTTCGTCGTCCCGCTCGGCGCAACCATGAACATGAACGGCACCGCCCTCTTCGAAGGCATGACCGTCCTGTTCCTCGCCCAGATCTTCGGCGTCGACCTCTCCTTCGGCACCCAGCTCATCGTCGTCGTCATGTCCATCATCACCGCGATCGGCGCCGCCGGCGTACCCGCCGGCTCCATTCCGCTGCTCGTCATGGTGCTCACAATGGTCGGCATCCCCGGCGAAGGCATCGCCCTCGTCCTCGGCGTCGACCGCATCCTCGACATGTCGCGCACCGTCCCCAACGTCACCGGCGACATCCTGACGTCCATCGTCGTCGCCCGATCCGAAGGATTCGCACTCACACCCTCACGCGCACCCGACTTCTCCAGCGAGTCCGCACTCGAGGCCGTCGTTCACGAACAGGAGCTCCATCCAGCGGTCGAGACCGCACAGACCTGAGCGCCTGAATCCGACGAGAAAGGCGAACAACCAGGAGAAACCAACCTGGTACCGCACCGGGGCCGCCCACACATTGAGTGGCAGCGGCCTCGAGGGCATGCGCGTTACGCTCAGGAGATCCCGGGCTCGGTCATGGCCCTGGCATCGAGGACCCGATCGAGTTCGTCATCGGGAAGGACCTGCCGTCTGCGGGCGACTTCGCGTGCAGTGAGGCCGTCGTGGAAGGCTTCCTTGGCAATGGCGGCGGCCAGGTCGTAGCCGATGCGCGGGGCGAGCGCGGTGGCGAGCGAGAGGTTGCCCTCGAGCAGTTCGCGGCAGCGCTCGCGGTTGACCGTGATGCCGCGAACACACTTGTTCGCCAACACACGCGCTGAATTGGCCAGCAGAGTGATGGACTGGAGCAGGCCGTACGCCATCACGGGCATCATGACGTTGAGCTCGAAAAAGCTGCCGGTGCCGCTCATGGTGATCATCACGTGATTGCCCATCACCTGGGCGGCGACCATCGTGACGGCTTCGGGGATCACGGGATTCACCTTGCCGGGCATGATGCTGGACCCGGGCTGGATGGCGGGCAGCGTGATTTCGGCGAGGCCGGCGCGCGGGCCGCTGGCCATCAGTCGCAGGTCATTGGCAATGCGCATGAGCGCGACAGCCAGCGTGTTGAGCGCGCCGTGCGCGTATATGATGGTGTCGCGGGTGCCCTGGCGTTCGAAGTGGTTGGTCGCTTCCGTGAACGAGACACTGGTCGCCTGCGTGATCCGCGCGATCGTGCGGGCCGCGAATTCCGGGTGCGTGTTGATGCCCGTGCCGACCGCGGTTCCGCCCAGCGGCAGTGCGGACATGTCGGCAGCACCTGCCGTGATGCGCGCACTGCACGCCTCGATCTGTGCGGCGTAGCCGCCGAACTCCTGGCCCAGCCGGACGGGCGTCGCATCCATGAGGTGCGTCCGTCCCGACTTGACCACGTCATCGAATTCCGCCGCCTTGCCGCTCAGCGCGGAGTGCAGCTCGGCGAGGGCCGGTAGCAGGTCGGCCTGGATGGCGACGCACGCGGCGACCTGCATGGCCGTGGGAATCACGTCGTTCGACGACTGGCCCGCATTCACGTGATCGTTGGGGTGCACGCCCTTCGAGCCGATCGCCCCGCCGCGCAGCTGGATCGCACGATTCGCAATCACTTCGTTGGCGTTCATGTTCGTCGACGTGCCACTGCCCGTCTGGAAGATGTCCAGCACGAAATGCGCGTCGAGCTTCCCCTCGACCACCTCCTGCGCCGCCGCTGCAACGTCCTTCGCAAGCGCACTGTCCAGCAGCCCCAGGTCGACGTTCGTCTCTGCCGCCGCCTTCTTGATCAGCCCCAGTGCCGCAATGAACCCGCGCGGAAACCGCAGATCACTGATGGGGAAGTTCTCCACCGCCCGCTGCGTCTGCGCCCCCCACAGCGCTTGCGCTGGAACACTCATCTCGCCCAGCGAATCCTTCTCCATCCGGAACCCGCTCATGCCCGAACCCTCCAGGTGAAATCCCCTGCTTGACCCGCGTCTCGATTCCCGTCCCTGATGCCTCTGCCCTGTTCCCGTGCTCTGTTCCCTGCTCCCCTCTAGCTCCGTTTCAAGGGTCGTGACGGCCGGATCTCGACCCGGCTCGGCAATGCCCGGTCAGGGAATGCCAGCAGATCCGTCACAATGCGCGCGACATCCTCGGGCAGAACCTTCCATTCGGCGCCGGCGTCGGCTTCACCGCTCGAGAACCCGGTGGCGACGCTGCCCGGCATGATGCAGCTGACCCGGATGCCGTCGTAGCGCACCTCCTGCATCAGCGCTTCGCTGAATCCGATCAGCCCGAACTTGCTGGCATTGTACGCGGCACCGCCGGGGAACGCGTTCCTGCCGGCCAAGCTGCCGATGTTGATGATCCAGCCGCCGCCATTGGCGCGCAGGTGCGGGATGGCCTCGTGCGAGCAGTAGAACATGCCGCTGAGGTTGGTCCCGATGACGGCATCCCACGACGCAGCCTGCATTTCTTCCACGGCCTGGAAGATCCCGATGCCGGCATTGTTGATGAGGATGTCGAGGCGGCCGAACGTGGCCACCGTACGCGCAATGAGACGCTGGCAATCGCCGTAGTCGCGCACATCGGCGACAATGCCGGCGACGCGCGGGCCACCGGCTGGCGCGGCGGCAGTCGGTCCGGCGCGCTGTTCGAGCGCCAGTGCGGCCGCTTCGACGTCGGCGGTCGTTCGTGCGCTGATGACGACGCGGGCGCCTGCGTCGACGAGGGCATTGGCGATGGCGCGGCCAATGCCCTTCGTACCGCCGGTGACGATGGCGACGTGTCCGTCAATGTGCAGCATGGGCTCCTGCCCGTCTGTCGCGTCGGCTGCGCGGAGTCTAATTGCCGATCCCACCCATCGCCACCAAGTTGCCGGCGCGGATCGCAGTTCCCTCGAGCAGAGGAGCGTCGGGCAGCCGTGGCAGGTGTGGATCTGAGGGATCGCGTCGCGCTGGTGACGGGCGGTGCGCACCGCCTGGGCCGCGCATTTTCGCTGGGCCTCGCGCGTGCCGGTGCGGACGTCGTGGTCAACTACCACACGTCGGAAGCGGAAGCGGACGAGACGGCGGCGGAGATCCGCTCGCTCGGGCGGCGCGTCGTCACCGTGCGTGCCGATGTTTCGACCGCGGCCGGCGTCGGCCGGCTGGTGGAGGCGACGCGTGAAGCGTTCGGCCGGCTGGACATTCTCGTGAACAGCGCTTCGCTGTTCGAGCGACAGCCGGTGCCGGAGATCACGGAAGCCGACTGGGACCGCGTGCTGGGCGTGAACCTCAAGGGACCGTTCTTTCTGGCGCAGGCAGCTGTGCCGATGCTTCTGCAACACGACGGCGTGATCGTCAACATTGCCGATCTCTCGGCGCTCCAGGCGTGGCCGAATTTCGCGCACCACGCCGTGTCGAAGGCGGGTCTGGTGCATCTGACGCGGGTGCTGGCGCGGGCGCTGGCGCCGCGGATCCGCGTGAATGCGATCGTTCCTGGCACGGTTCTTCCCCCGGCAGGGTACGAAGGCGAAGACTGGGTCGGCGGCCGCGACCGGCGGGTGATCGAACGCGAAGGCGGGCCCGACGATGTGGTGGACGCCCTGCTCTACCTGATCGGCGCCGGTTTCGTCACCGGCCAGTGCCTGGTCGTCGACGGCGGCAGGATGCTGCTCTGACGGGGAGTCGTTCCGCAAGCATGAGACGCAGGAAGCAGAACGCGCGGGGTCGCAGGTTCCTGATC
>Ga0302046_10001552_pt1 | contig 21522 bp, 16 predicted proteins | sample RVTome_11_FD_200261 | JGI IMG/M metagenome (GOLD analysis project Ga0302046, IMG submission 200261) | Soil microbial communities from uranium-contaminated site in the Upper Colorado River Basin, Wyoming, United States - RVT147D111 (version 2) ...
GAACGTCGGGCAGGACGCCAGGCAGAGCCCACAGTGCACGCACTGGTTCACGCCCTCCACGTCGAGGCCGTGCAGCGCGAGCGGACCCGGCGCGGCGCCCGGCGGGTCGGAGGCTGCGAGCGTCATCGATCCGCCGCTAGATGCCGGCCACGAAGCGGCCGGGGTTGAGGACGTTGTGCGGATCGAGCTGGGCCTTGATCCGTTGCATGACCCGGCCGGCGGGGCCCGCGTCGTCCCACACCGGTACTTGCGCTTTCACGGCCAGCGGCGCCCAGGCCAGCGTGGCGTACCCGCCCCCCGCCCGGGCGATCGCGCGCCATTCGGCCAGCACGGTGGCCACCACCTCCACCTCACGGTCGGCGTCCAGCGCGCCGGTGACGGCACCGACGCCCGCGTGAGCGGTCCACGCGCTGGCGAGCCCGCGCTGGCGAGCCGCCGCCGCCGCCTGCTCCATCGTGTCGACGACCAGTGTCGGCAGCACGCTGAACGCGACCACCGCGGCCGGTGACGCGAACGCTGCGCGCGCGAGCGCCGGCAGCCGCGCCCAGGCCGCCGGCGGCAACCCCGCGACGGTATGTCCCCCGAGCGGGCCGAGGAGCGCGGCCAGCTCGGAGGCCTGCCACTGCACCTGTTCGGCCAGGCCGTCGAAGCCGACGACGAGCGTGGCGGCGCCCTCCAGACCCATCGCGGCCGCCGATGCGCCGTCGAGCAGCTCGACCGCGTTGGGAATCAGATCGCTCGCCAGCAGCGCCCGCGCCGCGGCGCCCGCGTCCTTGAGCCGCTCGAACCGGGCCGCCACCAGGCGCTCGTCGTCGGGCAGCGGGCGCAGCTTGAAGGTCGCCTCCACCACGATCCCCAGCGTGCCGTAGGAGCCGATGAAAAGCTTGGGCAGGTCGTAGCCCGCGACGTTCTTGACGACTCTGCCGCCGCCACGCACCACGGCGCCGTCCGCGGTGACCACGGTCAGCCCGATCAGCAGATCACGGACGGTGCCATAGAGATGGCGCCGCGGGCCGGAGGCGTTGGCGGCGACGAGCCCACCGACGGTCGCCCTCTCGGCGTCGGGCGGGTCGAGCGAGAGCCACTGCCCGCGCCCCCGCAGCGCGGTCTGCAGCCCTCCGAGCGTGAGTCCGGCCTGGGCGGTGGCCGTCAGGTCGCCCGGTTCGTGCTCGATCAGCCGATCGAGGCGGCGCAGGCCCAGCACGACGCCCGCGCGCGGCTGCGGTTCGCCGACGGCGATGGCGGTGCCGCCGCCCCACGGGATGATCGACGCGCCGGACGCCGCCGCCTGCTGGACGACGGCGGCCACCTCGTCGACCGTGCGGGGGAAGACGGCGGCATCGGGCGTGCGTCCCTCCACCGCGAACGGTGAGAGGTCGACGCCGGTGAGCACGCCGTCGGCGCCGACGGTCGCGCGGAGCCTGTCGAGCAGCGCCTCCACGGCCCGATCCGCCCGCTCAGAAGCGCTGAGCGAGGCCCCGCTCTTCGATGGCGTGTGGCCGATACGCCACCGGTCCGGCCTCACCACAGGACTTCCGCGTGGGGAAGACCTTGCCGGGATTGCACAGCCCGGTCGGGTTGAACGCGGTCTTGAGCCGCTGCATGAAGTCGAGGTCGGCGGCGGAGAAGATGAACGGCATGAAGTCGGCCTTCTCGAGCCCGATGCCGTGCTCGCCGGAGATCGAGCCGCCCACCTCCGCGCAGACTCGCATGATCGCCGCTCCGGCCTCCACGACACGCGCCTCCTCGCCCGGCGTGCGGGGATCGTAGAGGATGTTGGGATGGAGATTGCCGTCGCCGGCGTGGAACACGTTGCCGACGCGCAGGCCGTGGGCGGCGACGATCTCGTTGACGCGCCCCAGCACGTAGGGCAGCCGGGTGCGGGGGATGACGCCGTCCATCACCATGTAGGCGGGTGACACTCGCCCGTAGGCCCCGAACGCCGACTTGCGCCCCTTCCACAGGAGCTGGCGCTCCGTCTCGTCGGCGGCCGTCCGCACCTCGCGCGCGCCCGACTCGCGGCAGGCGGCCACGATGCGCTGGGCCTGGAGGTTCATCCCGGCCCGCAGGCCGTCGATCTCGATGAGCAGCGCGGCCGCCGCGTCACGCGGGTACCCGCACCCGAACGCGTCCTCGACGGCCTGGATCGTGAGCTGGTCGATCATCTCGACGGCCGCGGGCACCAGGCCCCGCGCGATGATCGCCGAGACCGCCGCGGAGGCCTGATCGACCTGATCGAACACGGCCAGGACCGTCGTGACCGCCTCGGGCTTTTTCAGGATGCGCACGACGATCTTCGTCGCGATTCCGAATGTCCCCTCGGATCCGACGAAGACCCCGGCCAGGTCGTAGCCCAGGGCGTCGCGCGTCTTGCCGCCGAGCCAGACGAGGCGACCGTCCTCCGGCATCACGACTTCCAGGCCGAGGACGTGGTTGACCGTGACGCCGTACTTGAGCGTGTGCGGCCCCCCGGAGTTGTTGGCGATGTTGCCGCCGATGGTGCACGCCTGCTGGCTCGACGGGTCGGGCGCGTAGTAGAAGCCCCGGGCGCCGACCGCCGCCGAGAGATGCAGGTTGACGAGCCCCGGCTCGACGACCGCGATCTGGTTGTCGTAGTCCACCTCGAGGACGCGGTTCATCCGCATCAGCGAGATCACGATGCCGCCCTCGGCCGGCAGGCAGCCGCCCGACAGCCCGGTGCCGGCGCCGCGGGCCACGAACGGCAGCTGCGCGCGGTTGGCCAGCCGCACGACGGCGGCCACCTGCTCGGCGGCGGTCGGGAGGACGACGAAATCGGCGAGCGCCCGGAAGAGCGTCAGCCCGTCCGACTCGTAGACCAGCAGCTCGTCGCGCTCGGACAGCACCCCGCCCCGACCGACGATGCCCTCGAGCTCACGGCGGAGCGCGGACTTGCGGTCGGCGGTGAGGATCGCCATGGGTGCCCCGAAGTATACTCCGACTCAGCGCGGCAGGGCCGCGCGCGCGACCGCCAGGTCGGCCACGAACGGTCGCCCGACCCGATCTTCCTCGTCGCCGCCTCCGGCTACATCGCCAGCAGGATCCTTGCCGCCTGGACGATCGCGTCGGCATCGATGCCATAGTGACGGTAGAGGTCCGGGCGCGTGCCCGACTGGCCGAACGTGTCCACCCCGAGCGCGAGCTGCGGCACGCCGAGCGCGCCGCCCAGAAACGCCAGCGCGTGCGAGTGCCCGTCGAGCACCGAGACCACGGGCACGTCTTCCTCGTCGGCTCCGACGAGCGTCTCGAGGTACGGGCGCGGCCCGCGCAGGCCGCGGTAGAGCCGGTCGGGACTGGTGACGACGAACACGCTGGCGAAGGCACCCTGCCCGGCGAGCCGCGCGGCCGCCGCCATGGCCGAGGACACGGTGACGCCCGTCGCGAACAGGTTCACGGCCGACTCCGGATTCCAGCCGACCCCCGCCCGCGCGTCGAGCAGCCGGTAGCCCCCGGCCAGGACCGCCCCCCGATGCTCGGCGCTCGCGACCGGCGCCAGGCGCTGATCGACGGGGGCCGTGCTCAGCCGCAGGTACAGGCTCTCGCGACGCTCGGCGACCGCGCGCAGCCCGTCCAGCAGGATCCATTCCACTTCCCGGGCGAACGCGGGCTCGTAATAGGCGAGATCGGGCAGGGTGACGCCGATGCCGGGCGTGATCACCGACTGGTGGGCGCCGCCCTCGGGCGCGAGGCTGACCCCCGACGGCGTGGCGACCACGACGAAACGCGCGCCGCCGTAGAGCGCATGGTAGAGCGCGTCGAGGCCGCGGGCGACGAACGGGTCGTAGAGCGTGCCGATCGGCAGCAGCGTGACGCCCGCCAGCTCCGCCGTGAGCCCCAGGGCGGCCAGCAGCAGGAAGAGGTCGTGCTCGGCGATCCCGAGCTCCACGTGCTGCCCGCCCGGGCCTTCCCGCCACCGCAGCGCCTGGGGGACGTCGGCGAAGGCGTCGGGCCGCGCGTCGGGGAAGTAGATGCCCTTGCGATTCATCCAGCCCGCCAGGTGGGTCGTGGCGGCCACGTCGGCCGACGCCGTGACGACGGCGTCGCCGGCCGGGTGCCGACCCAGCCCGGCCAGCACGCGGCCGAACGCTTCCTGCGTCGAGGTCGTCTCGGGATACGTCTCGTCGAGCGTCTCGGGAATGGCCGGGGCCGGCCGCGGGGACGGAGGGGTGAACGCACGAGCGAGCGCCCGGATGTGCGCGGCCTCCGGCGTGTTCGGCGCGAAGCGGGCCCACTCCTGGCCGGGCGCGATCCCGAACGCCTCGCGGAGCTCCTCGATCTGGGCCGCGCTCGTCACCATGGTGTGGTTGAGCGGATCGCCGGCGAACGGCAACCCCCAGCCCTTGATCGTGTGGGCGAGGATCACCGAGGGCCGATCGCGCTCGAGCGCCGCCGCCGTGTAGGCGTCACGGATCGAGGCCAGATCGTGGCCGCCGACGTCGCCGATCAGCGCCGGAAGCGCCTCGTCGGAGACGTCGGCCAGGGCCCGATCGAGCGCCGGGTCGAGCGTGCCGTCGGCGGCGGTGAGCAGCGCCTTGCGGAGCGCCCCGGCCGGATGGCGCAGCAGCCGCTGGTACTCGGCGTTGGACGCCGACTCCAGCCGGGTCCGCAGCCGGTCGCCGCCGGGGCGGACGAAGCGCGCGTGAAGCCGGCGGCCCCAGCGCAGCTCGTCGACGCGCCAGCCGCCGGCCCGGAACATGTCGGCGAGCTGCCCCGGCCGGGCGTCGGGCGTGACCCGGTCCAGGCTCTGGCGATTGACGTCGACGATCCACAGCACGTTGCCGAGCCGCCGCACGTGCTCCTCGCCGAGGGCCTCCCACACGTTGCCTTCGTCGAGCTCGGCGTCGCCCACCATCACCACGAAGCGCGCGGCCGCCCCGTGGTGGCCGTGATCCACGAGGTAGCGCGTGGCCAGTCCGCCGAACGTGGCCGCCACCGCCCCCAACCCCATCGAGCCCGTGGAGAGGTCGACGACCTCGGGGTTCTTTCGGCGGCTCGGATAGGCCTGCAGACCGCCGAAGCTCCGCAACGCGCGCAGGTCGTCGGGGCGCAGCCGGCCGCGCAGATACTGGATCGCGTAGAAGGCCGGCGCCGCATGGGCCTTGACCGCGACGATGTCGTCCGAGCGCAGCGCGTCGAAGTAGAGCGCCGTCATCAGGCTCACGACCGACGCCGACGAGGCCTGGTGGCCGCCGACCTTGAGACCGTCGTGGCTGGGCCGCGCATTGGCGTGGTGGACCATCCAGGTGGACAGCCAGAGGACGCGCTGCTGGATCCGCCCGAGGACCTCGAGCGAGGTCATCCCGCCTCGCGCGATCGGGGCAGTTGTGCAGGACGCACCATGCCCCGAGTATACGGTGAGGAGAACCGGTGAATTCGAGGGCCGGGCATGCGCGAACCGGTGCCGCTCGGTCACGTCCTTGATGCGTTGCGCGTACTTGACGGCTCCCGCCTTCGGCGTGTTGACGAGCAGGACGGCGAACTCGTCACCCCGTACCGCGTGACGATGGAGGAGCTGCGGGAGTTGGCGACGATGGAGCTGGGCCGCCTCGTGCAGCGTGTCGTCACCGGCCCGGTGCCCGAGATCGTCGTCGATGGCCTTGAAGCGGTCGAAGTCGAGGAGGACAGCGACCCGACGAAACGGCCGTGGCGCTTGGCCTCCTCGGGTGCCCGTCACCCGTAACCCACTGTTCCGGCGTCGGTTTCTTGCCGGTCGGGGCGAGTCTCCTCCGACACGGCTCCGGGGGTTTACTTACCGCTTGGTTATTTTCTTAACGGGGGCCCGTTCGGCTACAATCGACTCTGATGAATTCGGTCCTCGTGATCGACGACGAGCGGAACATCAGATCGCTCGTCTCCCGCGTGCTCGGCCAGGAGAACATCGAGGTGCACATGGCCGGCACCGGCAAGGAAGGCATCGATCTCGCCGATCAGGTGGACCCCGATCTCGCGCTGGTCGATCTCCGGTTGCCCGACATCGACGGCATCCAGGTGTTGCGGGAGTTGCGCGCCAAGCATCCTCAAACCGCCGTCATCATGATCACCGCCTTCGGGCACATCGAGAGCGTGGTGCTGGCCATGAAGAACGGCGCCGCCGACTATCTCGAAAAGCCCTTTCAGCACCTCGAGAAACTCCGCATCTCGGTCACCCGCGCGCTGGAGGAGGTCAAGGCACGTCGCGAGATCACCCGCCTGCAGGGTCTGCAGGAAGGACGTTATCGGACGAATCAGATCATCGGCGAGTCGGCGTCGACCCGGCGGCTGCGTGACGTGATCACCCAACTGGCCCAGAGCGAGGCTCACACGATCCTCGTCCAGGGGGAGAGCGGCACCGGCAAGGAGCTGGTCGCCCGCGGCCTGCACTTCGAGAGCGGCCGGCGCAATTCGCCCTTCATGGAGGTCAACTGCGCGGCGATCACCGAGACGCTCTTCGAGAGCGAGCTGTTCGGGCACGAGAAAGGCGCGTTCACCGACGCCAAGACCACCAAGAAGGGGTTGATGGAACTGGCCGACGGCGGCACGCTGTTCCTCGACGAGGTCGGCGAGATCCCGCTGGCCAGCCAGGCCAAACTGTTGCGCTGCCTGCAGGAGAGGACCTTCAAGCGCGTCGGGGGCACCCGTGACCTGAGGGTCGACGTACGGGTGATCGCCGCCACCAACCGCTCGCTCGAAGTCATGGTCAAGGAGGGCACGTTCCGGGAGGACCTCTTCTATCGCCTGAACGTCATTCCGCTCACGATCCCCCCTCTGCGCGAGCGCAGGGAGGACATCCTGCCGCTGGCGCGGCACTTTCTCTCCGAGGCCAACAGCACGTTCCACAAGGCGGTCAAGCGCCTGGCCACGGAGACGGAAACGCTGCTGCTCGCCTATACGTGGCCGGGCAACGTGCGCGAATTGAAGAATCTGATCGAGCGCCTGGTCATCCTGAGCACCAGCGACACCATCGAAGCCGACCAGCTGCCGCAGCCGTTCGCCGCCGCGACCGACGGGCCGCTGGCCGAGGAGGCCTCGCGTGAGCCCCGCACGCTGGAGGCGGTCGAGCACGCCTACATCCTCAAGGTCCTCAGTCAGGTCAACGGCAACAAGAGCGAGGCCGCCAAGATCCTCGGGATCACCCGGCAGACCCTCCGCAAGAAGCTCACCGACGGCCCTTCCTGATCCTGGCTCGATTCTGGTCGGACCCTCCTCACGAGCCTCTGGAGGGCGGACAGGAATCGGCCATGCGAGCCGTGCCGGGCGCATCACGACTTCCAGAAAGCTTTGCCGATCACGAGGTTGAGGAGCACAGTCGGCTTGGTACCCCCCTTGCTCTGGAGCACCGACGAGAGAGCCGGGGCACCCGGCCGCGACCCATGAGGAGCGAACCGATGACATTGGCCGTCAGGAAACTACGGATCGAGGATGTCGAGAAGCTTCAGGCGCTGGTTGTCGAGAACTTCCACGCCATCGAGCCGGGGCTCACCGTACTCGATGCCCGGCTGCTGCTCGGCCACTCGACGATCGACGTGATCGGCGTCGACGCGGCCGGCTCGCTCGTGCTGGGCGCCATCGGCTTCACCGCCGACGAGGAGATGCTGCTCAAGGCCGTGGAGACGTATTCGTGGTGCCTCGAGTACTCCGAATCGCTCGTACGGCACTATCCGAGCTGTCGCGTCTCCGAGGAGCGGCCCCCGCGGCTGCTCTTCGTCGTCGAGCGGGTGCCGGACGCGTTCCACCGAAAGATCAAGCAGCTCGGGTTCCCCGAGGTCGACTGCGTCGAGTTCCGTCACCTGGAGTTCGACGGGGTCGCCGCGGTGTACTTCGAGACGCTGCTTCGCCTGCGGCGCGGCCCCGTCCACCTGGCCATCGGGGTGGAGGCACCGCCGAGGGCGACCGTGTCGGGTCCCCCGGGCAACGGGAAAGGCGTCGTGCCCGAGACGACCGCGAAGCTCCAGAAAGCCGCCGATCAGGGAGGCGGCGAGGCGCCGCCGGCGCTCGCCCTGGCCGAGTCCGAGCCGCCAATCCCCCGGCGCGCGCTTGCGGACGTCCCGGCCGTCGCCCGGCTGGCCGAGTCGACGAGCGCGGCGACGATTCCGTCGCTCGGCGCGCCGATCCCGAACAGCTTGCCTTCGCTCGAGAGCGGCCCGGTCCGCCTCGACGGGCTGCCCGAGCTCTCACCCTGGCCGGTCGCGCCCCCTGCCGAGGATGCCGAGCCACGCGTGTCCTTCAAAGAGCTGGCCTCCACGATTCTCGGAGCCGGGAGCGCCAGCCCGATGGCGGCGGGCGCCATGGCCGTCGGGGCGTCGCCGATCGAGGCCGTCCTCACGCCGGGGGAGCTCGCGCTCGACCGAACGGTCGTGGCCCAGCCCGAGATCGAGGCGACTTTGGCCACGCCGGCGGAGGCGCGCCCGGCCGAGCCCGGGCCGGCGCTGACGGTCGAGGCGCTGGCGGCCGGCGCGGCACCGGTGGCCGCCCCGGTCAGCCAGCAGCGGGTCATGGCCGACACCGCCAAGCAGCTGGCGACCGCGCTGCCCCAGGAGTTCGAGGGGCTGAAGTTTCCCAACGACGGCGTCCTGACGCGGCAGTGGATGGAGTTCCTCAACCAGATGTCGGCCAGCAAGTAGGGGAAGGGGCGACCATGTCCGTGGTCTCGCCGCTCGCCGCGCCACCGGAGGCCTTGCGCGTCCTCGTCGTCGACGACAACGCGTCGCTCCTGCGCTTCCTCGTCTCCGCGTTCTCGGCCCACGGCTGCCTCGTGACGAAGGCGGCCGCCGCCGAACAGGCGCTGGCCCTCATCACCGACGAGTCCTTCGACCTGGTCGTGTCCGACATCAAGATGCCGGGCCTGTCGGGTCTGGATCTGCTGCGCGCGGTGAAAGGCAAACAGCCGGGGACCCCGGTGGTGCTCATTACCGGCAACCCCTCGGTCAACTCGGCGGTGTTCGGTCTCCGCCACGGCGCCTATGACTACCTGCCCAAGCCCTTCTCGATCCGCGAGGTGCAGCAACTGCTGGCCCGCATCCGCCACGACCGTAGCAAGTGGGACGGGCAGGTTCCGTTGCCGGCCGGGCTGACCGAGGAGTTGACGCGCCGGCAGGCCGGCGTGGAAGTCATGTTCCGCATCGGCAACCTGGCCCTCCAGGGCCTCGAGACGCCGGCGTTCGTGGAGGAAGTGCTCGGACTGGTGGGCCAGAGCATCAAGAGCGACGCCGCCCTCGTGCTCCTCCGCGACGAGGACGGGGCGTTCACCTCGAGCCGGCAGGGTGACGACGCGCTGGTGACGCGGCTGTCGGCGATGGTGCAGCGGTCGTTCGAGTACCTGCTCGCCACGGGCGGCAAGGAGGCGTTGAACCTCGCCCAGGACGGTCGGCCGGTCGACGCGATCGGCGCCGTCATTCCCGGCATGGGCCAGTCGATGGGCATCCTGTGTCTGGCGCGCGAAGGCCAGAGCGGCGGCTTCCTGCCGGACGAGCGGGAGCTGCTGCTGGGGTATGCCCAGACCACCGCGGTCGCGCTCCAGAAACTGATCCTCCGAGAAAACGTCGAGCGCAACCTGGTCGACACCATCACCGCGTTCGTCAACGCCATCGAGTCGAAGGACCACTATCTCAAGGGGCACTCGGCGCGGGTGGCGCTCTACGCGGCCGAGACCGCCCAGACGCTCGGGATGACGGCGGACATGGTCGAGGTCGTCCGCCGCGGCGCCATGCTGCACGACCTGGGAAAGCTGTCGATCATGGATACCATCCTGAGGAAGCCCGAGCGGCTCACGTCCGACGAGTTCACCATCATCAAGAGCCACCCGGTGGTGGGCGCGAAGATCCTCCAGCCGCTGCGCTTCCTGGCCCGCGAGACCTGCGCCGTGCGGCATCATCACGAGCGGTTCGATGGCACCGGGTATCCGGACGGCCTGCGCGGCGAGGACATCCCGCTGGTGGCCCGGCTGGTGGCGGTGGTCGACGTCTTCGACGCGATCACCTCGAACCGGCCCTACCGGACGGCGTTGGCGCTGGGAGCGGCCCGGGAGGAGATCGCCCGGGGCAGCGGCTCGCACTTCGACCCGGTGGTGGTCGAGGCGTTTCTCAAGGTCCCTCTCGGGCGGCTGGAGGAGATCAACCGGCACTACGAAACCCTTCTGAGCGGCGCGGCCCCCGAGCCCCCCGCGCTGGTATCGTGACGTGACCGCCGTCAAGCGAAAGATCCTGATCGTCGACGACGCGGGACCGGTCGTCGTGCTCTGCGTCAACGTCCTTCAGGCGCTCGGCTATGCCGTCAAGGGGGCCAATCGCGGCGAGACGGCGCTGGAGTTGATGCGCAAGGAACCCTTCGATCTGATGGTCCTCGACTACAAGATGCCGGGCATGACCGGCTTCGAGGTCTTCCAGGAGGCGCGCGCGCTCCATCCCACCATGGCGGTCGTGCTCGTCACCGGGCACGGCACCCCGGAGATCATCAGCGAGGCCAACCGCATGGGTTTCAACGCGATCCTGCTCAAACCCTTCACATCCGACGAGCTCCGCGGGACCGTCGAGAAGGTCTTGACGGACCACGCCTGACGGGGGGCTATGATGCACCCACGAATCAGCGCGCCGGCCGGCGGAAAGGCGGCGGCGGAGGGGGTCATGGGTTCCCTGCGTTCCGGGCTTCAGTGGACCGTGGACCGGATGCTGTCGGTGGCCTACGGCCTCGTGTACGACTACATCTTCGAGAAATTCGGTCCCTACCAGAGACTGCAGGCCGAGGTGCTGGAGATGGTCGAGGCGTCGGCCAAGGCGACCTCACCCGACCGGCGGGCATTCCAGGTCCTCGACGTCGACTGCGGCCCCGGCTCCCTCACGTTCGTCCTCGCCGAGGCCGGCTTCTCGGTGCTCGGCCTGGAGCCGTACGGCGCGCTCGTCGAGCTGGCGCGCGAGAAGCGGCGGGCCAAGCGTCTCGCCAACCTCGCCTTCAGCCAGGGCGATCTGGCCTCGGCCCGCGGCCTCCGCGATGCGTCGTTCGACCAGGTCGTGAACGTGCACTCGCTCTACTCGCATCCCGCTCCGCGCGCGTTGCTCGCGCACGCCCACCGCGTGCTCAAGCCGGGTGGCCACGCGATCTTCGTCAACCACACGCAGGCCGTCCGGCTGCGGATGACGTTCCGGGACCTGTGGGCGGGTGAGGGCCCCCGAGCGGCGCTTTCGTGTCTGCTGCTGTGGCTCCTCCCGCACTCGGTGTTCGAGGCGTCACGGCGGCGGATCGGCCCGCACTACTGGAGCGCGGAAACCTTCGCCGCGAACCTCCGCTCGGCCGGCTTCACGGTGCTCGAGACCCGCCGCACCTTCCTCAACGGCGCCAGCCTGCTGCTGTGGGCGAGGAAGGAGAGCGAGGGATAGCCCGTGGCACCGGTGGCCGCCACGGAAACACGAGCGGCGATCCAGCCCGCCGTCGAGCGGCTGATCGCCGTCGGGTATGGACTCACCTACGATGCGATCGTCCGGGGATTTCAACCCTACGAGGCGCTGATCGACGAGGTCGTCGGGCTGGTCGCTCGCGGGACGGCGCCGGGGCCGCCGGCCGCCACGCACATCCTCGACGTGTCATGCGGCATCGGCACGGTGGCCGAGCGCCTGGCCCGGCGCGGCTGGAGCGTCGTGGCGGTGGACGGCATCGCTCACCTGGTGGACGTGGCGCGACGGCACCACCGCGACAGCGGCCTGTCGCTGAGCTTCCATCACGCGGACCTCGCGCACGAGCCGGCCCCCGTGGGCGGGCCGTTCGACGTTCTCGTCAGCATGCACACCCTCTACTGGCACCCCGACCCGGGGGCGTTGCTGGCCGCCTGCCGGAGTGCCCTGAAGCCGGGCGGTCACGCGGTGTTCCTGACCTACACCCGCCCGGCGCGAGTGCTGCGCATCTTCGCCGAGATGCGCCGGCGATACGGATGGAGCAACGCGTGCCGGGCCCTCCGGTGGCTGCTGCCCACGGCGCTCTTCGATCTGTTTCGCGGCGTCGCCCCCCGGTACCTGAGTCCCGCCGAGTTCGGCGCGGCACTCGGCAGCGCGGGCTTCGAGGTCCTCGAGTTGCGGGAGACGTTTCTGGCCGGCATCAGCCTGCTGGCCTGGACTCGCGTGGCCGATGCCGAACGGACCACGTAGGGCCGACCAGTTTCTTCCCGCGCGTGCCACGACGCCCTGCTGGCCCGGTAAGGAATCATCCTGGAGTCGATCCATGCTCGGTGGGGCCGTGATCACTAAAGTGAATACTTGCACATCATTAGACCGTTTCCCCGGGGTTGGTCCCTCGATTGCTATGATAGCCGGTTCCCCGGGACCGGCGGGCCCCTGGCGGTGACGCACGGACGAGCCGATCGGTTCACGGGACAGGAGAGGGCGATGAGACCGAGGGCGAGACGGATGGTCGCGATTCTGGGCCTGGTGGGCGTCACCGTGGCCGCCGGGCCGGCGCCGGCGAGCGCGGACAGGGGCAAGGGGAGGCCCAGCCCCCCGGAGTCGTACCACGAGGGCCGCGCCACGCTCTACGAGCTCACCGAGAACATGAAGCTGCTCCCGCGCCACCGGCGGGTCCCGACCGCCACCCGTCGCATCGCCACGTCCGCGTTGATGGGCGTCGCTCAGCTCGGCACCCCGCTCTGCCCGGTCCCCGAGTTCCAGAGCGGGCCGGCCGGCTGCGCGATCAACGCGCTCGGCAAGGACAACATCAGTCTCGTCACGGGGCTCGGCACCTTCGAGGGCGACGTGACGACCGTGATCCAGGGCGACAATCCCGTGGACGGCCCCGAGCTCGTCGTGCAGAGCGCCAGGTTCACCGGCCAGATGGACTTCTCGCCGGCGATCCTGCACCAGATCCCGTTCGGCACCGTGATCGGCCAGGTGCACGGCGGGCGCGGCCGCCGGGCCGATTTCACGGGCGTGTTCCGGCTGCCGTTCGCCGGCAACATCGAGACGGAGATCGAGGTGGCGCCGGGCATGAAGGTCACCCTGACGCTGCGCCAGCTCTTCTGCCCGGCCACCCCGGACCCGAACCCGAACGCCGTGCTGTACGGCGGCTTCGACCTGGCCTACCTCGACAACGTGGAGGCGGCCACGACGCCGGCCGGCCGGTGCCTGGACATCCAGCCCACCGAGCTGTCGCTCGGGGCGCCGCTCGTTCGCTTCGACATCGAGTTCTAGGACGAGCCGATCACCATGAGCGCCGTCCTGCTCGGCCCGCGTCAAAGGCGATCGATGCCGAACGGCGCGAGGATCGGCCGGGCCGGCATCGTGGCTCATCTCGACGCACGTCGCGTGCTCGAGGCGCCGACCGGAGGCACCCTGGTCGTGCGCACCGATGGCGGGGAGTGCCGGGCGCTCGAGGAAGCGGGGACGATCGCCGCCTTCGCGCTCTGGAACGGTCCCGGAATGTGATCGCGGTGGGGCAGCAGGGGCCCGGCGCCCCCACCCAGTCGCCGCAGCCTCCCGGAGAGCGCGGCAGCGTCATCTCGCGCGGCACCCGTGTCTACCTCCGGACGTTGACGCCCGCCGACCTCGAACATCTCTCGGTCTGGGTCGACGACCCCTTCCTGGAGCGCATGGTCGGCAGCGAGCTGCTCCAGGCGTACAAGCACGTCTGGGACAAGTCGCCGGCGTTCTTCGAGGCGATCCTGACCGACCCCACCCAGGTCGTGCTGGTCGTCGAAGCCTGCCGCGGCTGGACCAGGCCGGTGGGGGTGGTGCGGTTGTTCAACATCCACCTGCTGGAGGGCTACGCGTTCCTGGAGACGATCATCGCCGACCCCCGCGCAATGAGGCGGGGTTTCGGTGTCGAAGCGGGTAAACTGATTTCGTACTATGGCGTGGACGTCCTCGGGCTACGGCGCATCGAGGCCAAGGTGTACCAGTACAACGTGCTGAGCATCAACTCGCTGCGGCGCAATGGTTTCCGTCAGGAGGGTGTGTTGCGCCAGGCCGGCTTCGACGGCGAGCGGTACTGGGACCTCGTGATCTTCGGCATCCTGAAGGACGAGATCGAGGCCCAGCGCAAGAAGGACAAGCCCCCCCTTCCTCTCGATCCGCCCGAGGGGAACGGTCGTGACTCCTCATAGCCTCCTTCCGCTCGTAGCGTTCGTCCTCAACGTCTCCCTGGCCGGGCTGTCGCTGCTGCGCAACCCGGGGAGCCGGCTCAACCGGATCTTCGCCTATTTCGCGTCGGGAATGGCGCTGTGGAACTTCGGCGTCTTCCTGCTCCGCACCAGTCCCGACCCCTGGACCGCGTACCTCGTCGAGATCCTCATCCACGTCGGCGTCATCGCGCTGCCGGCCTTCTACTACCACTTCATCCTCATCTTCCTGGACAGCACCACGCGCCACCGGCCGTCGCTCGTGCTCGCCTATCTGCTGGCCTTCGTCTACGAGCTGATCAACCTGTCCGGCACGTCGCTGTTCATGAAGGGGGTGAAGGCGACGTACTGGGGCTGGGCGCCCGACACCGGCCCGCTCTACCTGCCCTACCTCGTCGTCTTCAACGGCTTCATGATCTACGGCGTCGTCCTCCTGGTGCGCGCCCACCGGGGCCTCGACTCCAGCTTCCGGCGCAACCGCGGCACGCTCATCATGCTCGGCACGCTGGTGAGCCTGGCCGGCGGCTGGGTGGACTTCGCGCGCTTCATCCTCGCCCGCTTCGTGCCGGCCGCCGACCTCGTCTACCCGGTCGGCATCCCGGCCAACATGATCTTCGCGCTCATGCTGGGCACGTCCATCGTCCGCTACCGGCTGTTCGCGGTGACCGTGGCGGTGAAGAAGACCGCGGTCTACGCGCTGGTCGGTGCCGTCCTCACCGGCCTCCTCGCCGTAATCGCCAAGGTCGTCGAGGACTACTTCCTCTTGCGGGAGCACAGCGCGCTCTGGCTGATCGTCCCGATGGGGGCCGTCATTACCGTGCTCCTCTCCCCGCTGGGCCAGGGTCTGGACGACCGGATCCAGCGGCTGATGTTCAGCAAGCGGCTGGGGTGCTACGAGACCCTGCTCGGGCTGAGCAAGCGGATGAGCTCGATCCTCAACTTCAACGAGCTCGTCGACACGCTCGTGCACGGGCTCGTGCGCGGCATTCCGGCCACGCACGCGACGCTGATGATCCACGACCCGGCCACCGGGGGCTTCCTCAACTACCGCGAGGTGACGACGCTGGAGGACGGCTCCGGGCTGGAGTCGATCCGGGCCGACAGCCCCATCGCCGAGTGGCTGGGCACCACCGAGGGCCTGCTGGTCAAGGAGGAGGTCAAGCTCAACCCGCGCATCGCCCGCTACTTCGAGACCGCGGAGGGCGAGCTGGAAGCCGTCAAGGCCGCGCTCATCGTCCCCCTCAAGGTGGAGAACAAGCTGAACGGCATCCTGCTGCTCGGCGAGAAGCTCTCCGGCGAGATCTACGACGACCAGGAGCTGGACATGCTCCTGCTGCTGGCCACCCAGGCCGCGATCTCGCTGGAGAACGCGCGGCTGTACGAGGGCCTGGCCGCCTCCAACGCCCGCCTCCTGGAGGCCAGCCGGCTGAAGTCGCAGTTCCTGGCCAACATGTCGCACGAGCTGCGGACGCCGTTGAACTCGATCATCGGCTTCTCGAAGGTGCTCCTCAACCGGTTGGACGGCGACCTCACCGAGCGTCAGGATGCCTACGTGCGTTCGGTCCACAACTCCAGCCGTCACCTGCTGGAGCTGATCAACAGCATCCTGAACTTCTCGCGCATCGAGGCCGGGAAGTTCGAGATGCGAGTGGAAAAGGTCGATCTCCACGACGTGGTCGAGGAGTGTATCGAATCCTCGATGCCGCTCGTCCGGGACAAGCGGGTGAAAATCGAGAAGGACATGCCGGTGGAGCTGCCGCCGGTGGACGCCGACCGCCTGCGGATCAAGCAGGTACTGCTCAATCTGCTCTCCAACGCGATCAAGTTCACCCACAGCGGCCGGGTGCTGGTGCAGGTCCGGCACGAGGCCGAGGCGCTGCGCGTCTCGGTCGCCGACACCGGCATCGGCATCGCGCCGGGCGATCTCCAGCGCCTGTTCGAGCCTTTCCAGCGTCTCGACAACCCGCTCGCCCAGCAGGCCGACGGCACCGGGCTCGGCCTGGCCATCAGCAAGAAGTTCGTCGAGCTGCACCGCGGGCGCATCTGGGCGGAAAGCCGTGAGAGTCACGGTTCGACGTTCCACTTCACCCTGCCGCTGACCGCGGTGCAGGCGTAGAGGACACGCATGCCGGTTCCGATCGTCCGCCGCGACGGCAAGAAGGCGAAGCTCCTCTACATCGAGGACAACGCCGAGAATCGGATGCTCGTGCGGGCAATCCTCGAGGCCGAGGGGTACGCGATCGTCGACGCCGAGGACGGCCTGGCCGGCATCGAGGCGGCCGTGCGGGAAGAGCCGGCGCTGATCCTGCTCGACGTCAACCTCCCGGGGATCGACGGGTACGAGGTGGTCTCGGTGATCAAGGCGTTCCCGGCCCTGGCCAGCACCCCGGTCATCGCGCTGACGGCCTACGCGATGGAAGGCGACCGCCAGCGCACCCTGGTGGCGGGCTGCGACGGGTACATCCAGAAGCCGATCGACGTCGACGCCTTTCCCCGCCAGGTCGAAGAGTTCCTGCACGGCAAGCGCGAGCGCGTCGAGGAGCGGGAGCAGGGCGTCTACCTGCGCGAGCTGAACCAGCGGCTCGTCTACCGACTCGTCAACCAGGTGGAGGAGCTCAAACGGCTCAACCAGCACTTCGTCCGCCGGGCGACGCAGCTGGCCGATCTGCACCGGGCGGTGCAGGACATCACCTCCGAGCTCGGCGTCCGCGCCATGCTCGAGCAGCTGCTGCCGGCCCTGGCCCGGGCGCTCGGCACCCGCAGTCTGTCGGTGGAACTGCCCGAGGCGGACACCCGGGTGGCGGTGGCGGGGGAGGTGACCGAGCGGCCGCGCAGCGTGCTGGCCGGGGCCGGCCTCTCCTCGACCGAGGAATGGACGGACCTGGACTGGACGCTGCCGCTGGCGGCGCGGGGGCGAGCGCTCGGGGTGATGACCGCCCGGCTCGTGCTGCCCCCCGGCGCCAAGGCCGACGAGGAGCAACTCCTGAACATCGTCGCCAACCAGGTCGCCATCGCGGTCGAGAACGCGCGCCTCTACGACGGCGTGGTGCAGCGGGCCGCCGAGCAGCAGAGCCTCGTCGAGGCGGGCCACCTGCTCGCCTCCACGCTGCGGCTCAGCGACGTTCTCCAGCGCTTCACCGAGCTGGTGCGCGCCCGCATCAAGCTCGACGTCGTACGCATCTGGCTCCACGAGGGTCCCGGCGAGTACCGTCTGCACGCGCAGGCGGGACTGGCCGAGCAGCCCGACGACCGGCGGCGCTACTTCGAGCCCGGTGAGGGGATCGTGGGCTGGGTCATGGAGCACCTGAGCTCGCTGGTGATCGCCGACCTTCCGGTCGATCCGCGGCTCAAGGGACGTGACTGGGTCCAGGCCGAGGGTCTCATGTCCCTGGTGGCGGTGCCGCTCCTGCTGGAGGACCTGCCGGTCGGGGTGCTGGTGGGCTACGCGCGACAGCGCCGCGAGTTCACGCCCGAGGAGGTCGCGCTGGTGCAGGCGCTGGCGACGTCGGCGGCGGTGGCCATCCGTAACGCACGCCTGTACGAGGAGACGCGGGTGCGGCTGAGCCACAACGAGACGCTGGTGACGGTCAGTCGGGCGCTCGGCTCGACGCTGGAGCTGTCCGAGGTGATGCGCCGGGCCACGCGCGCCATGGTGCGGGCGCTGGGGGCCGACATGGGAGTGGCGTGGCTGCTCGCGTCCGACCGTAGCCGTTTCGTGCCACTGGTCGGTTACCACATCCCCAAGGACGTGCTGGGCGCCACGGCCGCGTCGAGTCTCTCGCTCGACGATCCGGTCATCCAGGCCCTGCGGGCCGCCAGGGGACCGATCGCCGCCGCCGACAGTCAGCGCGAGGGGTGGAGCAGCACGGCGGCGGCGCGGGTCGTCGCGCACAAGTCGATGCTCATCCAGCCGATCTTCTGGAAGGACGAGCTCATCGGCGGATTCTCCCTGCTGTGGCTCGACCAGCCCCACCGCTTCACGGCCGAAGAGCTGCGCCTGGCCGAGGGCATCGCCTTGCAGGGGGGGCTGGCCATCGAGAACTCGCGGCTGTACGAGGGCGTCAAGGAGCAGATGGCCGAGCTCAAGCAGACGCAGGCCCAGCTGGTGCAGTCCACCAAGCTGGCCGCCATCGGCGAGCTGGCCGCCAACATCGCCCACGAGATCAACAATCCCCTCACGACGGTGCTCGGATTCGCCTCGTTCATCGCCGAGCGCTTGCCCCCGGAAGATCCGACCCGGGAGGAGCTCGTGCTGATCCAGGAGGAGGCCTCGCGCGCGCGCGATATCGTGCGCGACCTCCTGCAGTTCAGCCGGCAGCGTGACTTCATGCCGGAGCCGGCCGACGTCAACGCCGTGCTCGAGCAGGTGGTGGGCATGGTGCGCCGCCAGGGCGCCCTGAACACCATCGTCGTGACCGAGGCCTTCGCGCCGGATCTGCCGATGGTCGAGATGGACGTGCCGCGCATCAAGCAGGTGTTCCTGAACATCATCAGCAACGCCATCTACGCCATGAAGGACGGCGGCACGCTCACCATCCGGACTACGCTCGCCGGCGAAACCGTCCGGGTGGCGTTCGAGGACCGCGGCCCCGGCATCGCGCCCGACATCCTGAGCCGGATCTTCGATCCGTTCTTCACCACCAAGCCCGAGGTCACCCAGACCGGGCTCGGGCTGTCGGTCAGCCTCGGCATCGTGCAGAGCCATGGCGGCACGATCGACGTCCAGAGCGAGGTGGGCCAGGGCTCGGCCTTCACGGTGACGTTGCCGCTTCGGATCGACGACGACGCGCACGCGACGTGACCGCCCGCATCCAGGCAAGCCCGAAAAGACCATGTCCTTGGCCGGTGGCGAGCGCTATCATAGGTCCCCCATGTTGCCCGCGGCCCCCTCGCGAACGGGGCGGACGAGACCAGCGCCCACGTTCCATCAGTTCGCCACCACGTCTCTGACCGGCCACTGACCCGGACTCATGCGTCTCATCTATTCGTACGAGGGCAAGGACACCCCCTTCGAGACGGACGCGGACAAGGTGGTCATCGGACGGGCCAAGTCCGGCGTCTCCATCGACCTCGACCTGTCGCCCGACAAGACGGTATCGAGACCACACGCGGTGATCGCGGTCGAGGATTCGCAGCACTGGATCGAGGACCTCAACAGCACGAGCGGGACCATCGTCAGGGGCGAGGACATCCGGGGCCTGGGGCGCCGCCCGATCCGGCCCGGCGATGCCATCCAGATCGGCAACACGGCGCTGCGAATCGAGGACGCCGCAGAGCGCCAACACGCAGACGCCCCGCCGGACCCGGCCATCACCGGGGGGTTGAGCGGCGATATCACGATGACGCTCGATGCGCGGGGCTCCGCCCTTCCCGAAGCCGAACAGACCGACGAGGAGATGAAGTCGCGCCTCGCCATGCTGTACGACCTTCCGCTCCAACTCGGCGCCGAGACCCGTCTGGACGCCGCGCTGCAGACGATCGTCCAGCGCCTGGTGGAAGCGATTCCGCGCGCCACCAGCGGGGCCCTGCTCATCCGCGACGTCCCGACCGGCCAGCTGCTCCTCAAGGCCCACGTGCCGCTCGAGAGTCCCGAGGTCAGCCTCGGCCAGGCCCGCGACGCGATGGACCGCCGTCAGGCGTTCGTGTGGAGCCGGTCCACGGACCCCGACGTGACGATCGTCCCCGAGGGTCGCAAGGCGCAGTCGGCGATGTACGCGCCGATCCTCTGGAAGAACGAGGCGGTCGGCGTGCTCTGTGCGGTCAGCCACCGGTCGCTGGGTGCGTTCTCACCCGTCGACCTGCGCCTCCTGCTCGCCCTGGCCCAGCACGCCGCCCTCATCATCATGCAGCACCGCATGCAGGAAGAGTTGCGCGCCAACGCCAACCTGATGACACGGCTCATGACCAACTTCTCCCCCAAGGTGCGGGACCGCCTCCTGTCCAGCGCCCGCACGGGTCGCATGCGGCTGGGCGGCCAGCGATCCGAGGTGACGGTCCTGATCACCGACATCCGGGAGTTCACCAAGATCAGCGCCTCCCTCGACTCCGAGGACGTCGTCGACATGCTCAACGACTACTTCTCCGCGCTGGTGGACGTGGCGTTCCGGTTCGAGGGCACCGTCGACAAGTTCATCGGCGACGCGATGCTGGTGGTCTTCGGCAGTCCCGAGCCCGACCTCCAGCAGCACGAGAAGGCGGTCCGGGCCGCCGTCGCGATGCAGGAGGCGATCAAGGCGGTGAGCGCCACCCGCGCGGCCCGCGGCTACCCCACCTGCGAGATGGGCATCGGGGTGCACTGCGGCGAGGTGCTGCACGGCTTCATCGGCTCCAACGAGCGGATGGAATACACCGTGATCGGCGAGGCGGTGAACCGGGCCACCCGCTACTGCGACGCCGCCGGCCCCCGCGAGATCCTCATCAGCCCCGAGCTGCACGAGTGGGTCTGGCGCACGGTGCAGTGCGAGCCGGTGACCATCACGATCAAGCACGGGGACACCCTGCAGGCCCTCCGGGTCAAGGGAGCCGGGCCCAAGGAGCCACGCCGGCCCACGGGCTAGTTTTTGATTGACACTTCTCCGTGCTGTCGAATAATCTGACGACGTTTGAAGTTACTCTAGCCGGACTGGCTGCGTGTGCCAGGTCCCTTATTGTTCCGGCTCAACGTGACGGACACGCTGGTTGGCTGGAAGAACGACGACCGCGGTGTTGCCTAGGAGGCGACGAGCATGAAGCGAGTCCGGCTGCAGGTGACCCTGGCGTTCGTGGCAGTGTTCCTCCTCGGTGCGCAGGCCCCGGCCTGGGCCCAGGGCTCGGATGGGTGGTCGTGGGTCGTGACCCCGCAGCTCTGGGGCACCCACATCGAGAAGAACGGGTTCACCGCAGGGTCGAGCCTCAGCCAGTTCTTCATCCGCGATGGCGCCGGTCGGGTTCTGGACGCCAATCCGTTCGCGGGGGAGAACTCCCAGCCGGTCGAGACGTTCTACCCGCAGTGGGGTCTCCAGGTTGCCGCCCAGAAGAATCGCTGGACGCTGGCGGGATCCTTCCAGTACGTGTCGTTCGAGACGCGCAGCGACATCGTCCTCGACTTCCCCTCACCCGTACTCGTGTTTCTGCCGGACGTCCAGCTGAACCCCGGTGACCGGGTGGCCCAGGAGTTCATCGACACTCAACGCATCGACATCGACTTCGCGGCCAGCTACCTGTTCCCGGACGTCGTGAAGGACCGACTGGACCTCTCGCTCGGGGCCGGCGTCAAGCTGATCTATGCGGAGGCGACCCGGCAGTTCGGCAACGTGGATCCCGTCATCGCGCTCTTCGGCGCCATCTTCGCCCCCGGGGGCCTGTACGCGGTGTGCTCGGACGACAACCTCACGAACTGCCGGAACAGAGACCGCGTCAAGACCCGGGATTACCTGTACGGGGGCACCATCCCG
>Ga0302046_10001553_pt1 | contig 21521 bp, 21 predicted proteins | sample RVTome_11_FD_200261 | JGI IMG/M metagenome (GOLD analysis project Ga0302046, IMG submission 200261) | Soil microbial communities from uranium-contaminated site in the Upper Colorado River Basin, Wyoming, United States - RVT147D111 (version 2) ...
TCGGTCCATGGCCACGGAGGCATTCGACGGCCACAGGGTCAACGCGCGAGCGGGCGGCGCGTTAGAGCAGATATCGAATGTGTTCTGCACAAGGAGACGGAAATGAGGCTTTCGAACAACAAACGGCCCGGCATCGCTCGCAGGTCCGCCGCAGGGACAGCGGTCACGCTCACGTGGGCCCTCCTGGCTTTGGCCGCCTGCAGCAGTGGCAATAATACTGAAGCGCCGGCACCGCTGGCCGCAACCTGCGACCCGGCAGTCCCGGCCACTGCAAGCGAATGCGGTACGGTACTCATCGGCCTTACCGATGCCGACGGCGATTTCCTCAATTACACGGTCGACATCGTATCGCTCACGCTGGAAACGGCGGGCGGGCTGGTCGTAGAGACCCTGCCCTTGAAGACGCGAATCAATTTCAGCGACTATGTCGATCTGACCGAATTCGTAACCGCAGCGTCGGTGCCGCCCGGGGTCTATGTTGCCGGCACGATCCGCCTCGACTACAGCAATGCGGAAATCGTTGTGGAAGCCGGTGACCAATCCAAACCGGCGCTGGTCGTCGATGCCGACGGCAACGCACTGACTGAAGCCGAGTACCGGATCGTCCTGTCGGATCGTGATCGCCTGGTCATCAGCCGCGGGCATCCAGGTTTGCTGACGGTCGACTTCGACCTGGACGCCTCTCATTCCGTGGACATCCTGAGCACCCCGGCCATGGTCACGGCCGAGCCGTTCATCGTCGCGGAAATCGATCCGGTCGACACCAAGGACATACGCGTCCGCGGGAGGCTGATCGATACCAACGAAGCAGAGATGCATTACACTGTGGCGATCCGTCCGTTTGACGGCACGAGCGGTGACTTCGGCCGCATGCAAGTCCATGTGACGGATGAGACCGTGTTCGAAGTGAACGCTATCGAATATGCGGGCGTAACCGGCCTTCGTGCACTGAATGCCGCCGGGCAGGGAACTCTGACTGTTGCGCAAGGCACGCTGAACGTTACCCTGCGGGAATTCACCGCAAACCTGGTCCTGGCGGGCAGCAGTGTGCCGGGCACCGACCGCGATGCCGTGCGAGGCAACGTCATCGCACGTAACGGCAACGAGCTGACGGTGCGCGGTGCCACGATCATCCGCCCTGGACAGGACCCCTGGTTCCACGACGATGTCATCGTTACAGTCGGCCCGGATACCAGAGTATTCAAGACCGGCCAGCCGAATGCAGGTCTGGACATCAGTGCCATATCCATCGGCCAGCGCATTACGATATTCGGCGAGGTAACGGCAAGTGACGATACGCGCGTGCACATCGACGCAAGCAACGGCGCGGCTCGCCTGCACGTTACACACCTCGCCGGGCTCGTGAACTCGATAGTCCCGGGCCAGACGGATATCGCGCTCCAGGCCATCGACCGGCGACGTGTGCAGATTTTCGATTTCACCGGGACTGGCTCCAGTCCGGCTTCGGATGCCGACCCGGACAACTACGAAATTGCAACCGGCAACCTGTTCATGAACCCCCTGGCGACCGGCCGCCCGGTCGTGGTTTACGGCTTTCCGAGCGAATTCGGCGCTGCACCACCGGACTTCTCCAGTCGCACTATCGTGGATTTCTCTGACCTGCGCAGTGCGCTGGGAGTCGGCTGGGGCAGCGAGGGTACGTTGGCGCCGTTCCTCAGTATCGGCACCGACGGACTCGTGCTGGACAACCAGAACCCGGATTTCGATGTCCGGCACCACATCAAACAGGGACCGGTACTGATCGACCTGACGACCTTGCCGTCGGGCACCGTGATCGCGCCGCGCCAATCCGGGCGCAACCTGTTCGTTGTGAAAACCACAGACAGCCTGCAGTTGTATTCGGAATTCGGCGATTTTGTTACAGCACTGCTGAACGAACTGAACGGTGCAACCACCGCCAGATCGATGTTCGCACGCGGCCACTACGATGCGGACAACAACGTGTTCATCGCATACAAAATCGGCGTCTATCTCCTGGAACCCTGAATAACGAGCCGGGTCACCCCCTCCCCGGCTTTCCCGGGTCTGCCCTCGCAGGGAAACCTGCGGGGGCATTTTTTTCATGCTTTCGTGCCATGCGCTGCGATAAGCTGTCTCCTGACGAACTACGCACCGAGGTACGGCCCGGAGCTGCACGCCAACATGACAGAAGAAGAATTGCCCATGCAGGAATCGCCGGAAAAGACGATTCGCCGAAAACATCTCGAACAGCGTCGCAGAATCATCGGATTGGGGGCTGCGGCGGCGGTGGCCAGCGCCACGCTCGCAGTCCTTGCCAATCTAAGCGAGGTCGCCGGATGGTTTGCCCCGGACCAGACCCAGGAACTGGTCAAGCAGACGCGGGTCGCGGTGGAAGACACGGATGCCAAGGTGAATGAGTTGCTGAACCTGTTGCGTAACCAGGCCGCGGCGGCCGGCGTCGACCTCAACATCGAGTCGGAAGTAGCGATACGCAATGCCATCCAGACGATCATAGCCTCAGCCAATGCACAGAAGCAGACCGCGTTCGCCGTACTGGAGGAAGGCGATGTGGCCAAAGCGGCCGACATGCTGGCGCAAATTGCCACAAACCAGGGCACTGCCGTTTCCGAGACAGGCGACGCCGCAGCAGCGACCTGGCGCGAAACCGGTGCGCTGTATTACAGCCACGACGTGGTGCAGGCCATAAGCAGCTACGAGCAGTCGAACCGGTTGCAGCCCGGCAATCCTGAAACGCTCGACATGCTGGGACATTCCATGGTCCGCGCCGGGAGCCTCGAGGATGCGCGCCGTGAGTTCGAGAACTGTCTGGAACTCGGGCCGCCCCCTGCTCTGCGTGCGTCGGCGCATCATGGGCTCGGCAATATCGCGAAGCAAAGCGGTGACTACAACAAAGCAAGGGAGCAGTACGAACTGGCACTGCAAATCAGCATTGAAAACCGGCTGCCTGCCGAGCAGGCCCAGGCAAGAATCTTGCTCGGCACGATTGCGCGCGCCGAAGGAAACCTGGACCTGGCGGAGAGTCAGTTGCACAAGGCAGAGGATCTCGCCGAAGAGATCGACAACAATTCGCTGAAGGCGAAGATCCAGACAAATCTTGGCATCATTGCCGCGACACGTGGCAACTTCGACGAAGCGAATGAACGTATTCGAACGGCGCTGGAAATCCACCGCGGCAGGAACAATCTTGCCGGCCAGGCCAACACGATCGGAAATCTCGGCGCGGTTGCATTGCTGCAGGGCGACGCCGACAGTGCCGAAGCATTGCTGCTCGAATCTGTCGACATCGGTGAACGACTTGGCTGGAAGGAATCCGTTGCGTATGACCTGGTCAATCTCGGCGGCATGGCACTGAAGCGCGAGGAATTCGGCGCGGCTGACACCTACCTGCAACGGGCAGAAGAAATTTCCCGCAACGCAGGTCTCTCCGAATTGTTACCGGTCATCGTGTTCAACCGTGGCGAGGTTGCGCTCCAGCGCGGCGACCTCGAGACAGCGTGCCGATACTGGACCGGGTCCGAACCGGTATTGACCTCGATGGGCAGCGAACACTCCATTGCTGCGATAAATCGAATCAGTGAAGCGCAGTGCGACAAGTCGATTATTAAATGATTCCAAAAGTGCACGATCGCCTGCTCGACCACAAGACACGGAACATCACCGTGATCCCCGCTTGACGTTACACAATAAAGGGTAATAACCATGAATATTTCGCTTAGCCTCGGGCCGCTGGTATCGTTAGTTGCCGGGATTCTTATTCTTCTCGTGCCCAGACTGCTGAACTACATCGTTGCCGGGTACCTGATCATTTTCGGATTGATCGGTCTGTTCGGCGGCAGTAACCTGAATCTATGATGAGACAAAAGGCCGTATCTGCAGGACCACCAACCGGCAGTTTGCGATACTGCTTCATGAGAAAACTGCAGTAGCCTCTGCTGCAGGTTCAATGCCTATGTACGCTATCGCACGGAATTGCCGGCCGAATCGGTCAACAATCGGCGCCTCGAGAGGGTGCGGCATCGCCTGATGCCAGCTTGTTCGGCCGCGGGTCACGGTGGACGATGACCTTGTGGACATGGTGTTGCCACACACACCGGAAACCATCGAGTAATCAAAAACGGTCGTTGGTGGCCGCAGATATTTTTTGGCGTGTTGCGTTTTTTATTTCACTTGGAGCAGATACATGCAGGACCTTACTGTGCAAAAAAAGTTACTTCTTAATGTGGTTTCTACTTGCGCCTCGGCGGCAGCACTGGGATTGATGCCGTTTGTGGACGCTAATGCCGATTCCGGGCCCTACATCGGAGGCAGCGTTGGCAGTGTGACCATCCAGGCTGAAGTCCCCGATGAGAACCTGGGAGAGGTATTCGAGTTCGACGAAAACGACTTCGCCTGGAAAGCGTTCGGCGGCTACAACTTCGACCTGGCTGTTGTGGACCTCGCAATCGAGGGCGGCTATGTCGACCTGGGCTCACCGTCCGGCGATTTGTTGGGCAGTTCGATTGGTCTCGATATTACCGGCTGGGATGTCTTCGGATTGGTTGGCATTAATCTTGGGCCGGTCGGTTTGTTTGCCAAGGCCGGGATGATTTCGTGGGATGCGGACGCTACGATCGATGCGATCGACGCGGGCAGCGATGATGGGACTGACCCTGCGTACGGCATAGGTGCGAGGTTTACGCTGGGCACTCTCGAGATCCGCGGCGAATACGAGTACTTCGATATCGACAGCGCGGAAGACGTGTACATGTTATCGGCCGGGCTCGTGTTCAATTTCGGCGGATGATAGGGGCATCCTGAGTCAATCATGACAAGGACTTTCACCGGGGTTCCAGTACGCGTCGCAACGGCGCCTGCTGGATCGACGGAAGCCACCGACGCTGGTGGCTTTTTTTGTTCCCGTTGGCCTTACGCTTCTCCCCTGTTCAGTTCCTGTCAAGCTAAACTGAATCACTTTTCTTGATGTCTTTCTTGAGATCGCTTTTAAGGTCACCATAGCTGGTCTGGACCTTTCCGAAGTTTTTCTGGATTTTGCCTTTTTCCTCCAGAGTCTTGTTACCGACAATTCTGCCCGTGACCTCTTTCAATTTTCCTTTTGATTCCCTGATTCGGCCTTTAACCTGATCTTTGTTCATGTTCAGCTCCTGAAAGCAAGTTTCGACAAAAGTCCGGAACGCCGCGCTGACCTGCGGCAGCTCGTATCGGCAAGCCTGTGCACAAGTTAAAGCGCAGTCTGTACGGCAGCGCATAGAGATTGCCGAAAAAAAGCACTCAATGCAATTGACCAGTCGGCGAAATCATACGAGCCGGAAAGTGCCCCTATGTATGCAACCGCACAGAGTTGGACGGGGAAAGGCACAATAATCAAGCGCTCGTTGAAACTGGCGATAACTAACCGATGCAGCGGAACAGCCACTGCAAAATTGGCGTTAATGCCAGTCATATTTTCAATAACTGACAATAAGGACAAACCGACATGAAGCCCTTGACCTATTTATCGGCAATTTTTCTCTCGATCGTTTGCACCGTCGCGCTTGGTTGCGCCGGTAGCCCCACACAAGAGAGCACTGGAGAGTACTTGTCGGACACCTGGATTACGACCAAAGTAAAGGCCGCGCTCGTTGGCGATTCCATCGTCAAAGCAACCGAAGTGAACGTCGAGACCTTCAAGGGCGTTGTTCAACTCAGCGGCTTTGTCAGTTCGGATGCAGCCATGGATCAGGCGGTTGTGGTCGCTCGCAACATTGAAGGCGTTACGTCAGTCAGGAATGACATGCAAATCAAGTAAAAATGCGAGGCAAGAAAGTGTCCGACGAGCCTTATTCACCGAGCGTCAGCGCAAGTCCTGCCGACTGAAGCGAATCGTGACTGTGAAATCCGAAAACGGGAACATGCCGCGAGACGATGGACCTTCTCCTCCGAGGGTCAAGTGGGCGAGAAGACATCGGCGGGCGTTGACCGTCTCCACCGTTCTGCTGGTGGCTCATCTGCTTGGAGTATTAACTTCCATGCATGCACTCATGTCCACGCGAACGGCGCCCGGCGCTATTGCGTGGATCGTCTCTCTCAATACCTTTCCTTACGTGGCCGTGCCTGCTTACTGGGTATTCGGACGGAGTCACTTTCAGGATTACATCAGCCTGCGGCGCGACAAGGTCGCGTCGCTTGAAGTTACCCTGAAACCGGAATTGGCAAAGCTAGAAGCATTCAGAACGTTCTGGCCCGCGGACAGCCGTGCGGCTTTCCGGGCCGTTGAGAAACTGGCTCGACTGCCGTTTCTCGACGGCAATCAGGTCGAGCTGCTGATTAACGGCGAACGTACGTTTGACAGCATTCTCGAAGGCATCGATGCGGCCCGGTCCTACTTGCTGGTTCAGTTCTACATCGTGCGCGATGATGAACAGGGACGCGTATTCCAGCAGCGCCTCATTCGGCGTGCCAGAGACGGCGTCCGTATTTATGTGCTTCTCGACGCGATCGGAAGCAACCGGTTGAATCGCTCCTATATCGATGAACTGAGCGACGCCGGTGTTGAAGTCCGCTGGTTCCTGTCGACCCGTGGCTGGACCAACAAGACACAAGTGAACTTCCGCAATCACCGCAAACTGGTGGTCGCTGACGGAAAGCACGGCTGGGTTGGCGGACTCAATGTCGGCAACGAGTATCACGCCGATGACTGGCGGGACACTCACCTGATGATCGAGGGACCTGCGGCACTGCACCTTCAGGTATCGTTTCTCGAGGATTGGCGCTGGGCCACGGACGAACTCCCGCAAGTGTCCTGGACTCCGCATGTCGTATCGGGCCGCAGCGTACCCGTGTTGATCCTTCCAACCGGACCCGCCGACCGCGTCGAAACGGCGAGCCTCATGATCCAGCAATTTCTGCACATGGCTGAAAAGCGTCTCTGGATTGCCAGTCCGTACCTGGTGCCCGATGAAGGCGTCGTCGCTTCGCTGAAACTTGCCGCGATCAACGGCATCGACGTCCGGCTGCTGATCCCCGAGCGTAGCGACAACTTCGTCGCCTCACTGGCCGCTTACACTTTCGTCGATCCATTGCTTGAGGCGGGTGTAAAGATCTACCGATACCAGCCCGGACTGATGCACGGAAAGACAATTCTTATCGACGACAGCGGCGCGGCGGTCAGCACCGCAAACCTGGACAATCGATCATTCCGTCTGAATTTCGAACTTACGGCATTGGTCGCCGACCCGGCGTTTGCCAGGCAGGTCGAAGCGATGTTTGAGAAGGACTTTGCCGATTCCCGCCAGGTCGAAATCAATGAATTCTCCGACAAACCGCTGTGGTTGCGAATCGCTGCCCGCGGCGCCTACCTGTTCGCGCCGGTACTCTAGTCGAATATCGCTTGAGCATTCCTGCGGCATTGGTGCAGCCAAGGAATTGCAGCGCAATACGTTCGCTACTCGGGTGGAATGCCAGTTGCTTTGCTCCCCAGCGTGACTTCGGTTCCGTCGCGATCGGTGGCGAGCACTTCCACACGGCTTGCCGCCTGCGCGGTGCCCAGAGGTGACGAAAACAGTCAGAGCACTATGATGGTATTGATCGCAGACTGGCAACTGTTCATCCTGCGCTGTGCTCCGGCCCCTTTTTGCAAAGGTAGCATACACTTGATCATCCTTTCGCCGGGTGAACGCCGATGCTGGAATGCTGCCGTGAAGTTGTGCACACCTCACTCCAAATCCGGTTGCAGCGCAATCTGCCTGTAACAGAATTGTGAAAACATGGCTACACGCAGTCTGCGGATAGTACTTATTTCTGCCGGCGAAAACTTCGGCGGATAATGTCAGGCGGTCCCGCAGGGGACATTCGGAGGGTGACACAATGGCAACTGTAAGGGGAATGAGCGCCCGGCAGCGCCAGCAGATGATCGCCGAAGCGGCCTACTATCGGGCCGAGGGCCGGGGATTTACCGACGGTGATCCGTTCCTGGACTGGCTCGACGCGGAACGCGAGATCGACGCGCTGTTGAACGTGCCGAAGGCCGAGCGCTGGGTGAAACAACTCGAGTCGCAACTGTCGTCCGGCCGGGATCGGCTGACGATGCTCAGGACGAAACTCGCCGGCAAGGGAAAAACTGCACGTGCCGAGCTGAAGAAGGACCTCGAGAAGCTCGACGAGAAGCTCGACCGGTTCGAAGCGAAACTGAAGGAACTGCGTGAACGCGGCGAAAAGGTAACGCAACGCGCCAGGCAACAGGCAGAAAAAGCCTGGGACGAGATTTCCGAGCTCACGCATCGTCTCGGCAGTGGCGACAAATAACGGATTGAACCGCGGATCCCGCGTTACGCAGACCGCCTTATACCACGCCGCGAATCACAGGCTTGCGGCCGTGCGATTGCCAGTCAGAGTCGCTCGAAACTCAAGCCGAGTGACACGGTCCTGCCAGGCTGCGGGAGCCCGAGCTGCGGCAACACAACCTCGTCGCCGGCATTTTCCACCGCGGCGTAGGCGCGCCAGCGGCCGGCCGCGTCGTGATGCAGGGTCTTGAACAGACGGACGTTAACCTCGGTTGACGTTGGCAGTTCCACTGGCGTGCCATTCTCTTCTTCATCGAGCGCCGTCCCGTGGCTCCGGACTTCGAGATACAGATCCCAGTCGTCTGCGAAAATCCAATCAACAATAACGGACGCCTGAAATTCCGGCCGCAGAAGAAGTTCCGGTCGTGTCCCGTCGTCCTCGACCCGCGCTTCGAGATCCTGCCAGTTGCCATGCAGGCGAATTTCCAGTTGATCACCGACCAACCAGACTAGGCCGGCTTCGACGCCGTACCCGTCGGATCCCTGCAGATTGTAACGCTGCCGAACCTGCACACCGTCGACGGTAACGAAGCGCTGCGACAACGTGTTGTCGATGTGCAGCGTCCATGGCGTGATGCGCATACGCAGCTGGCCATCCCGCGATATTCGTTCGAAGGTTATATCGCCCAGCAACGCGCTTTCCGGGCGCAAATCGGGATTGACGAGGAACTGCCCCAGCGCTTCGCCATACAGCTCGCGCAAAGTCGGGAAGCGAGTTCGTTGACCCAATGAACCGGTGATTTGCCATGCATCGGCAGGATTCCAGCGTGCCGCAACACTGGCTGCCCAGTCCGACAGGTCTTCCTGTGGATCACGGCCGCCTGTCCTGGGCGTCGCCGCCAGGTCGTAGGACAGCGCCGTGGACAACACAAAGTCGTTGCGCAACGCGGTATCCACCTCGGCGCCAATGCTGAATATATTCTGTTGGTAACTTTGCAATGGCTCCCGGATGCCGCTGCTGCGATCGGTGTCGACCTGGTCGTGCGTTGTCGTCTGAGCGTTTCCGATCAGGCGCAGATCGAACATCTCGTGTGGCCGCTCGAGTACCAGCCGAAGGCCGAGCGTCCTGTCGTTGTCATCCTCGCTGCTGTCAAGCAGCGAATAGCTGTCATCGGTGTACTGGTCGATCGTCTGTTCGAACTGTTGAAACCAGACCGTGGAACGCAGACCCATGCTCGCACCGACGTTTGCAGAAGCGTTGAGAGTCAACTGATCGAAGCGCCAGCGCGGGTAACGCCAGTAACGCGGCGATCCGATTTCGGGATCGATATGACCGGCATTGGCGATGCCACGTTCGGCACCGACAGAAAACAGCGACAGGCGTGCCGAGCCTTGCTCGAATTCCCGGCCCGCAGCGACGAACAGGCTGGCGCTCTGGAGATCGGTGTTGATCCGTGCCCCATCCTGTATCTGGCCGTAGGGAATCACCGAGGCGCTGGCCACCGCTTCGCCGCCCACGCGACGATACCCACCGCCGAACAACCAGTGGAACCCGCCGGCCCTGGCACCAACAGTGGCACTGAGCGAGCCCGAATCCTGCGTTCCGCCCTCGGCCTGAAGGCTGATCAACCCCGGTTGCGGGGAGACCGGCGTCTGGATATCGACAACACCGAGGACGGAGTTGGCACCGTACTCGATTGGCGCTGCACTGGCGGTTACCCGGACCTGCTCCACAATCCCCGCGGGCAAAGCGCTGAGATCGACGCGACCGTCCCAGGGCACGCTGAGCGGTGCCCCGTCCAGAAAGATCCCGGTCTGGCGCTCTTCGGACCCTCGCAAACGAAGTACGGCCTCGCCGCGCGAGTTTGTCCGAATGCCGACTGAAGGCATGGTCTTGAATATATCGGTCAATGAGACCGCGGCGACCTCGGCAAGGTGTGCCCTGTTGGCCTCGACGGCGCGGGCCAGTGCCCGCTTGTCTCTCGCGGGAGCCGTGACCGTAATCTCCTCAATCGGCGGTTCCGGTGCGGCCATCGTTACTGCCGAACCGCAGCAAAGAACGACTATCGACAGTCTCGAGATGTCTCGACTGCTGTGAAACCTGCCTGTCATCAGTTCCTCGCCGTTCGGGTAGATGGCTTGCGCTCTTGCAACATTCGCTATGCTTGCAGCTTGCTTGAGTTGATTCGGCAAAGCCGGGTACGACATAAGTACCGATTTTCTAATGGTTTGGCCGGGAATCCCGTGGAGCGGCCATCGGTTTCGCGCCGAGATTATCGCTCATTTGCGCGGTCCGCGTCACCAGGATCCCGGTCCGACTTCCGGGCCGACTGCCCTCAAGTTTTCCGGGCTCACGGCTCAACCCGTGCCAACGTAAGGTATCAGGCGTCCGAGCAGCAATACAGCGAGCCAGGTGAACAGCGAAATGGCCGCAAGTACCCGCGCCAGGCGCGGGACATCGGCATGTGTCTGCCAACCCGGCAAGGCCGCGCCGAAACGCCACAGGAACCAGAATGCGTTCATCCCTGCGACGATGACCAGCAGCATTTTGAGTTGAAAACCGATGTTGATCGAGTAACGTCCCGGATCGCCTATGAAGAACAGGCTGCCGCTCGCGAAATTGACGGCAAACCCGGCGATCATCACTCGCGGCAGCGGCCGCAATGCAGCGGCCTGCAGCGTCGGCAAATAGCCTGCGACACAAAGATCGAAAATGATCAGCCCGCCGAAAAGCAGCGACAGGCCCATGAAATGCACTATTTCAAGTGCGGGCCAGGCCCAGACGCTGTCCAACAGCCATGCGTTCAAAGCCGTTTGCTGAAGCCATTCGACCAGATGCTGCATTTACTTTCGATACCGGTCAGTAGTAAGCGATCAGCCGGCCCGCGATGATGGCCGCCGCAAGGGCCAGCAGTGAGACCGTCGCGATTGCGCGTGCCGGCCGGGGCGCCTGTCCCCTGTGATCCCAGTCCGTGGCATCACGATTCAAGTGTCTGTGGATGACGCTTGCCGAAATCGCGGAGAGGATAATCATGCCAATCTTGATCAGGAACGGCGTATTCTCGACGAACACGGTTGCCTGAGAGGCGAACAGCGCGATACCGGAGATAGCGTTGATAAGCAGGCCGAACCAGGCCAGTCGCATGGGTCCGCGCATGCCGGAATACGGCATCGTGACCAGCCCGCCGAGCAGGCGCACATCGACGATCGCCAGCAGCCCGGCAAACGTGGCAAGTCCGATGATATGCAACGACAGCAGCAACGGATAAACGAAGTCAGACTCGCTGACCCAGAGCGCCAAAGGCGTGCCTTCCAGCCACACAGCCATTGCCATGATCGATTGCACGATTGTGACTAAACGATAGCGGCCCGATCAGAGGCCCTTGTTTCTGAAATAGTCGTGCATCGCGTCCTGCTCGAGCAGGTCGTGATAAAAGCTGTCCGGGTCGCAGGCTTCGGAACTGATCGCAATCTCCGCCCGGTGCGAACCGCGCTTTCGCAGCAATGGTTTGGTATACAGCGGATCGTAGATGGTCATGACACGATCGATCTCGTGGCCGTCCTCCGACACCGTCCACTCTTCGACCAGGCGAGTTGCCGGTCCGGACATCGGCATGCCCGAACCGTCGAGCATGCCCGGCAGGAGATGAGTCGTTTCCATAATGAGCGTGTCACCCTTCCAGTGGCCCACCGAATAGCCGTTGTAACTCAGCTCCAAGCCCTCGGGCGTCGCGCGACCGTCCATGTACACGCGTCGCAACTGTTCGCCGGTTTCGAAGGTCATCAGGTAGAAATCCCCGGCATCGAATATTTGCATGCCGCGCGGCGCACCGAATAGCCGTGGCATACCCGTGGGCAGGCAGCGCAGCGCCGGGTCGTCGCCGAATGCGAGCGATTCGAATCGTCGCCGGCCTTCGTCGGTGTAAGGCGTGGGTTTCGGTTCGAGGTCGTCGACGCTTGGCCGGAACTTGAAACTGTTGTCCCAGGTACCGGTAATGTCGTGCGGGTAACGTACCGGATTCGCGTGGAAATTCTTTGAAATGGCGTAGTCCTCGCCCGACACGGTGCCTGCAGGGGTGAGCCGCGTGCCGTCCGGCAAATCCAGCCAGCGTATGAAAATCTTTCTGCGATTTGCGCGTGCCAGGTTTCCGTGTACGGTAACTCGCATACCCGGAGCCAAGGTCGTTTCCGTCCAGCCTTGCTGACGCAAGGTCGACAGCGCATGCGTCTGCAGCTCCCACGTTTCCGCGCTTCCGGCATCGTCAGTGACATCGATGCTGAACCTCGCATGCGGATTCTTCCACCACACCTTGCTCACGACGCCCGTCAACGTTGCCTCCCTATCCTCAAGGAACTCCGCGGGAAAGGAGTGGTGTGCAAAAGCAGCCGGTGTCAACAGCAGCAACAGCACCGACGACAACCTCTGAAGTCTCACGACCAGCCGATCTGACACTGCCTGCATGACAACCCTCGCAAGGTCTTGCGTGTAAAAACTGCATAACGGTGCTTCGCAGTTTGCGTTGCCGTGCATGAACTGGCAAGGCAGGCGACCGGGATTCACCGACTAACCGCCTCAGGCGGCCGGTTCGCCGATGTCATCCACTGCTTGCCCGCGCCGTGATTCCGCATCGAGCCTCTTCAGTTCATCGAAGAAACTTTTGCGCCCGCCGGTGATCCGCAATGCCTGCCAGGTGGGCCACAATCGCTGTACACGCTCGGCAAACGCGTCCCGATAGTACTCCTCGTCGAGGAAGCCCTGCTGATACTGGAAATGCATGTTGTCCCAGTGCGCCTGCTGCGCGATCTGCCATTGCCGGAACCGGCTCTTCTCCTCCGGCGTCAGCACGTCCAACGCCGCGATATTCTCGGGGTACCCTGCTTGCGTCATTTTGAAGATGATTCCGCCGACGACCGAATTGGCCGCGTGCACCAGCATGTTCTGCAAGGCGTCGGAACGCATCTGGTAGGTCTGTGCCAGTGCCAGGCGTTGTGACGCAGCGAGCGATCGTGTGTTCTGCCGCACCTGCACCGCGAGATACACAAGTGAGGCAATGACGCCGATGGCACCGACCAGTTCTCCGATGGCGCCAAGTTCCGCTATAGTCATGGCCGTATACCCTCCTCCGATAAATCATTCAAAGGTAATAAATCATCCGCGCCCCGGGTCCCATTACAATGACAATCGCAGCCTGCCCGCAGCAGCCGCAGTTTCCCTGCAAGCTCGCTGAGCTTACACTCAAGTTCGATCGATTCGGGCCCCGCATTGGCCTTTGATACCGAGGAGTACCCCATGATTACCGTAACTCGTACGCTTGCGTTGCTGGCGCTCAGCGCGTCGTTTATCGCCTTGCCCGGCCGTGCAGAGGATCGAATCTTCCTTACCGAGGCCGGCGCGATTCGCGGATACGACGCCATGGCCTATCACACCGAAGCCCGGCCGGTCATCGGCGAACCGGATATTACATTCGATTGGGAAGGCGCGGCCTGGCACTTTTCGTCGACCGCCAACCGGGATGCTTTTGCCGCGGACCCCGCCAAATATGCGCCCGCCTATGGCGGATATTGTGCGTATGGCACGGCCAACGGTTACAAGGTGTCGACGGCACCGGAAGCGTTCGCCATTCAGGATGGAAAGCTCTATCTCAATTACAGTGTGGCCGTACAGAAAACCTGGAACAAGGATCGCCCGGGGTACATCAGGAAAGCCGACGAAAACTGGACGGCGATCAAGGATGAGTCCTACGAGTCGGACGAAGTTAGGATCGACAGACAAAATGCCAGGTCCGGCGAATGATGCGTGCGCTTAACCCGGCAGCTAATACGAATGCTCAGCGGGATGCAAGGTGACTCGTAGTGACCTCCGCGATCGGTCGGCCGTTGTCCCCGGTCAACAGGGTCCGGACCACACTGACTGACTTGCCGCGTTTCACATACTCCGACCGCGCCTGAAACAGGCCATCGCCCTGGTTTGCAAAAAAGTTGGCGTTCAGGTTGATCGCCAACGGAAAACCGGTCATGCCGCCTGAGGGGTCCGTCCCTTGCAGGACCAGCACGGTCGCCGATACGTCGGCAAACCACAGCATCGCTCCGGCGTGAACGGTGCCATATGGGTTCAGGATGCCGGGCTGAATCGGCATCTCGGCCAGTACACGATCCTCCCTCTGGTCGGTGATGGTGAATTCGATCCGCCCGGAAACTTGCATGCCGAACACTCCTACGCCCCGCAAGGGCCAGCCTTCAAATTGGTTACCGCAGTGTTTCCAAAACGCACCTCGCAAATGCGGAGTGGTAGACAGTTAATCTGCGCGCAGGTGACATAAAATACAGACTTTGAGTGAATATTCAACGACATGCCTACGCCCATTGAGCAAACAGCGCTGTCGCGCACCGTTGCCGGCACCGCCACCCTGAAACTGGCCAACCTGCATACGCTGGACGCATTCTATACGCCGCTCGAGGAACGTTTCGAACGTATTACCCGCCTTGGCAAACGTGCATTGGGTGTCCCCATCGTTGCAATCACCGTCATCCAGGACAAGCGTCAGTGGTTCAAGTCGGTCGTGGGCTGGCAGGTCACTGAACTGCCTTTGTCTGACAGCCTTTGCAGCGAGGTCATTGCAGAAGGCAAACAAAAAGTTATCGAGAACACGCTCGACGACCTTGCGTTGATGAGTAATCGGCACGTTTGCCGCAAGCCGAAAATACGCTTTTATGCCGGTCATCCGTTACAAGACTACGAAGGCAAAACTATCGGCTCGTTCTGTGTCATGGATCTGAAGCCCCGCAAGGTCGACGATGCCTTCGGCCAAACCCTGGCTGACCTCGCAGATATGGCACAAAGGGAACTGTTCAGCGTCGAACTGACCAATGCTCATTCGGCGCTAATAGCGAAGCTCGGAGAAGCCCGACGTCAGGCTATGTTCGATTCATTGACCCGGCTATGGAATCGCCGCGGTGGCGAAGCACTGCTGCAAGCCGCCCTCAAGGAGTCGGTTCAGTACAACCACTCGCTCGGTATAGTGATGGCCGACATCGACAACTTCAAACAGGTCAACGATCAGTTCGGGCATGGCATGGGCGACCAGGTTCTGCGCAAGGTCGCCAGCACTATTGTGGCTGCAGTGCGACCTCACGATATCGTTTGTCGCTACGGCGGTGATGAATTCCTGATTATTGTGCGCGACGCGGCTGAGCACGATTTCTCGGAAATTGCACACCGAATTCGTGACCGCATACATGAATTGCCGATACGCACACGTGAAGGGACCGTACCGGCATCCGTCAGCGTCGGCCTGGCGCTCCGAACCAGTGGCGGTCCCATCTCCGCCAGCAATCTCATCGAATGCGCCGATGAGGCACTTTACGAGAGCAAACGCAAAGGCAGGAATTGCGTCACTTTGCGCCGCATCAAAACGCCTCCGTCGGAGCGTTGACGCACCGCAGCTTGCACGGTCGCGCTACCAGTCAGAAATTCTTGCCGGATCGGACTGCCGGCATAGCTGCAGCGACATTCCTGCGCTGGCTCAGGTCCACTGAGTCCTCGTCCGTGCCCGGCCACGAATCCAAAGATCCAACGGCGGCGAGCTCGCGTTCGATGAAATTGACCAGCACTTTGACTTTGGCAGCTGCATTGCGATGCGGGTACACCGCGTAAATGCCGTAAGGGTTGGGATCCGAGGTGTCGGGAAGTATTACCCGGAGGTCCTGGCGTATGAGTTCTGCATGAATGCAAATTTCCGGAACGTAAAGGATTCCGCTCCCCAGGCATGCCGCACTGATCAGCGGCGCGTAGCTGTTTGCCGAGATGATGTACTCGCACGCGATTTCGGCGGGCTTGCCATCCTCCTGGAAATGCCAGGTGGAGCTGGTGTTCAGGGCATTCCCCAGGCCGAGGCAGCGATGTTTCGCGAGCTCAAGTACGTTGTCAGGTACGCCGTGCCGGTCGAGATAGCCAGGTGAGGCAGCCAGTACCCTGCGCGTGGAGCCCAACCGTCGTGAAATAAGACTCGAATCGGTGAGCTTCTGGGCGATACGGATGGCGACGTCAAAGCTGCCGGCGATCAGGTCGACAAGCCCGTCGTCGAAGTTGATGTTGAACTTCAGTTTCGGCCAGGTCGTTTGAAAATGCGTAATCAGGGTCGGCAACAAAGCGTTGCCAAGACTGGACGGAATGGTGAATGCAACTGTACCGCTGGGTTCCAGGTCCGAGCCGCGAATAAACTCAGCGGCACGCTCAATTTTGGTGTCGATTTCGGACGTGTGCAGGTGAAAGGTCCTGCCGGCCTCAGTCAGGCTCACGCTCCGGGTGCTGCGGTTGACGAGCATCACCCCAAGGTCCTGCTCCAGCCGGCAGATACGCTTACTCACAGCTGATCGACTGGAACCAATCTGTCGCGCGGCCTTGGTAAAACTCAAGGTCTGGGCGACCTTTTTGAACACGTAGACGTCCGAAAAATTCATAGTCAGCACCCGATTCAAGCGGCTGTGGACGCAAATCTTTCTTTATGTCATTGTATTTTTTGAAAAATTCCGACCAGCATTAGTAGAACACGCTGGAATAGTACCAAACCTGATCTTCCCCCGACAGCCCTGAATGCGCATTGCAAGGAAACACTATGTTTCCCGCAACTAATCCCGCAACCAGTCCCGCAACTGATCCCCCACTGGACCGGCTCGGTCGGCCGGGACGGGCCGAATCGGCGTCACTGGCCACCCCCGGTGCCGGTGCCCGCCAGTAACAGCCGTTCGCTCTGGTCGACAAAGGTCGCCTGTATGTCTGCGGGAGATTCCGGCGCAGCAAAAACCTCCATTTTCATCCACAGGACCTGGCCCGCGGCCGTACGCACAGTCACCGACCGGTGCCGAAAGGCGGCAAGGTCTCCGGCAACCGACTTCAACGAGTTCCAGTCTGCGGGTGGCTGCAGGACATCCCGCCAAATGCATTTGCCCAGCAGCGCATTTCGCCCGGAGTACTCGAGCAGATGCGCAAGATAGGCGTTCGCATCGATGACCGTGCCATTGATGTCGCAGAGGAGACTGCCCAACATCTGGCTGTCCCGCCAGGGAAGGCCCAGGCACAATTGTCGCGAGCCCGTACCTGCATCGGCCGGCCGGCGTGCATCGCGAAGCCGCATCAACAGGTCGTGCAAGGTCGGGCGCTGCAAGTCGTTGCGAAGTATGACCGCGTCAGCCCCGCGTTTGAGCGTTTCCGCCGTGTTTGCGGCGCCGGGAATTGATGTTATGGCGATTATTGGCATGTCCGGCAAGTAAGCACGCAACCTGACCAGCACGTCGCCATTACTGCGATCAGGAAAATCGTTGGCGATCAGTACAGCCGACGGTTCCAGATGTCGGCATTTCGTAACGGCATCATTGATGGACGAGGCGGTCACCAGTTTATGCGGCCACATCCAAAGCGCGTTCTGGATCTGATCGAGCGTCCAGGGACTCGGGTCCAGTACCACCAGTCGCAACTGGTGGTCGGTATCGGCCAGGCCGGCTGTAACACTTGCGCCTGCGGCATGTGCGTCGCCTGTCACGAGTTCGCGCTGTTCACCTGCATGTCGCCGACCCATCACTACTATCCTGCTCCTCGAACTGCAATGCCGATCATTTCCCGTGACGTATCGGACGCGGCTGACTCGCTCTCGACGCAAGCGGCCGAATCGAAACGACTGTCATCTATGGCACAGATTCAGGCCGCCTGACTGTGCATTTGCTAACGAAATAACAGGTTCCTGCAGAAAAAAATGGAAACTCAGTGTTGCGAAAACAGCTCGCCTTGAAAGACGAACACTGAGTTTCCGTTTCTGTGTGTCGTGGTTCATTGTTAAATCACCCCGCTCTCGCAACCATCAAAGCCCGCATAATTTCCAAGGCCGGAGATGGAAAAGATCGAACGTTGCCACCGGAATTCCGTTCGATGAGCGCAGAGCTGACACTGCCGGACATCGAGTGTCTCTATTCGGCCTTGTTGATCGAGGATTGCAAGGATATCTCGTACCTGCTGCGGCACATGCTGGAACGCGAAGGTTTTGTCGTGCACGCGCTGCATACCGGTCGGGAAGCGGCGGCGTTCATTGCTTCGTCAAATCCGACGGACATTGTCATTACAGACCTCATGCTTCCGTACGTCGATGGCTTCGAGTTGATAACTCAAATACGTGAGCATGCACTCTGGCGCGACGTTCCGGTTGTCGTGCTGTCCGGGAAAGTAACGGAACGCGACATCGTTCGGGCTTTCGAGCTCGGCGCCAATGACTATGTATTGAAGCCCTATAAGCCCCTCGAACTCCTCGCACGAATTCGGCGCCTCGCGAAAATGCCGCGGACGTTAGCTGCGCGATGAACTTCGAATTGATTTCGCCCGCAAGCAGACCTCGATTGACCCGCGTGCTGGTGGCGATCGGTCTGCCGGCCATGGCAGCAACTTCGGCGATATCGGCAGCCGAGGTCGCTTGGAATACGGAAGATTGTGGCACGCACACGCCAGTGCCGACGGCTGTCGAATCCGCGCTGGCGGACCGATTCGCCTGCGCGCAACGGCTGCTCGTTTCCGGTAACCACAACGCAGCACAGAGCGTATTCGAAGCACTAACGGCTGACCAACCTGACGACGTTGATTACTGGTTTGGCCTTGCCCAGGCGCAACACGCGTCAGGCGATGACACAAGTGCCCTGCTGGCACTACTGCGCGCGCGCGAGCTTGCCCCGCATTATGAGCAGATCTGGCAACTTGAACTCGCGATACTGGCAACTCAGCAGGGCGACGCCGCGATCATCAAGGAAAAAGAACTACGCGCGGAAGCAAGGAGCCGATTTCCGGATGCCGAGTGGATAGATGAGGTCTTACGCGTACCGCAGTACGCCTATCGATGGGAGGCGGGCGCCGATCTGGACTGGCTGGACAACGACTCAGGCGACTGGCGTCGCATGTACCTTTACATCGACAGGGTCGGCCAAACCGGTGACAACGTCCGGGCTTCGCTTGCAAGCATCGAACGATTCGACCGCCGGGACATGGAACTGGGCCTCGGCGTCAGCATGCAATTTTCCGAAAGGTGGAACGGCGCGGTCGACGGACAATTCAGTCCGGATCCCGCTTTTCTGCCCCGGATGTCGATCAATGCAAATCTGGCCTACCGGCTGGACCGTGGTTGGGCGGTCGGCGGCGGCTTGAGACACCGGGATTATTCGGATATCCAGGTCTTCAGCGGCGGTCTCACCGTCGAGCGCTATTTCGGCCGATACCGGGCCTCGTACGTGCTCGAGTCCGCCTGGCTGGACAGCGAAACCGCCATAACTCACCGTGCGACAGTCAATTTCTACGCCGGCAACGGCGCACAGTTCGGCGTGACAGTCGCAGCCGGAAAAGAAGTCGAGAATGTCGGCGTTGGCCAGATTCTGGAAACCGACATTCATTCGATTGCCCTGACAGGCCGCCATCCCCTCGGCCAGTATCTCAGCGTAATGTGGCGACTCGGCGCCCACCAACAGGGTGATCTCTACTCACGTTACACAACGGGCATTTCCATTGCCGGCGGATTTTGATTCGGCCAGTCAGGCTGCCGCCATTGCTGCTCTCGCAGCACTGGCTGCGACGGCACTGTTGTTCCTGTATGCGCTTGGGCTCCGCATCTCGCATATCCTGCACGCAAGATTGCGATTGCGTCTGCAACTGACCTGGTGGCCGGTACTTGCCGACGCGGCGGTGTCACTGGAATATGCGCAATGCGCGACATTGCCCCGACTTGCAGATCGGCACCGGCCGGAAATTCTGCGTCAATGGTGCACGTTTCGTAACAGCGTTCGTGGCGCCTCGAGCGAGAGCCTGAATATACTGGCAAGGCGCACAGGTCTCCTGACGCTCGCCAGAACCGGGCTTGACCAGCGCGCACTGGGCAGCAAGCTGATGGCCGTACAAGCTATCGGCCTGCTGCAGGACCAGCACAGTTGGTCCGCAATCATGGCGCTCCTCGACCACCAAAGCGTTGCGATGTCGGTTACGGCAGCCACAGCGCTTGTCGATATCGACGCACCGCATGCCATTCCCGTCGTGTTGCCGTTTGTTTGCCGTAACGATCACTGGCCACGCACACAGGTCGCGCGATTTCTCGCGAACGCCGGAGCCGATGTCGTCTCGGGACCCCTTTGCGCCGCCATCACCAATGGTTCTGACGATGTAGCCGCCCGACTTTTGCGTTATTCGGACTGCATCGCCTCAGGTGACCTCAACAAGCTGGTACAGCGGCTGCTTCATGAGCGTCGCGATCCGAACCTGCTGGCGGCAGCACTGAAGGCGGCGCGTGCGTTGAATTGTGCCGATACGGTTATTGCATTGACCCGGCACAAAGTGTGGTTTGTGCGCATGCAGGCAGCGTCCGTGCTCGGACAGTTCGGTACACAGGACTGCATTCGGGCCCTGGAGCCGTTGATGAGCGACCCCGAGTGGTGGGTGCGCTACCGGGCGGCTCAGGCAATAGTCGCGTTGCCGTTCCTCGGCCCACACGCCTTGCGTCGACTGCGGGATCGCCAGCGCGACCGATTCGCGCGCGACATGTTGCAGCAAGCCCTCGCCGAACGCGGTGTTGCGTGACCGGTAAATACCTCTTATTCGGCATGGAGTGGCTCATCTTCGGCTACTTCATCGTTTTGTACTTCGTTTACGCGTCCCTGAACGTATTTGCCGTCATCCAGATTCGCCGCTATTTGCAAATCGCTCGAACGGCTGACGGCGACAATGTCTTTTCCAGTCTGGATCTGCCGATCAGCGTAATCGTACCCGCGTACAACGAGTCCGCATCGATCATTACGTCGATTCGCGCGATGCTGCAACTCGAGTATCCGCACTACGAAGTCATTGTCGTCAACGATGGTTCGACCGACGATACCCTCGAAAAGATCCAGCGGGAATTCGGCATGCAACGGTTTCCCGAAGCCTATCGGGACCGCATCCACTGCGAGCAGGTTCGCGGAGTGTACCGCTCACCGTTGTACCCGACATTGCGCGTTGTCGACAAAGTCAACGGAGGCTCAAAAGCGGATGCAATGAATGCCGGTATAAACGCCGCGCGATATCCGCTTTTCTGCGCGGTCGACGCCGATTCGATTCTGCAGCCCGACAGTCTGCGCCGTGCGGTTCGCCCGTTCCTCGAAGATCCGGATACCGTCGCGTCCGGCGGAACGGTCCGAATCGCCAACGGCTGCAGCGTCCGCGGTGGATTCCTGGAGGGAGTCGCGTTGCCGCGGAACATTCTGGCG
>Ga0302046_10001554_pt1 | contig 21520 bp, 14 predicted proteins | sample RVTome_11_FD_200261 | JGI IMG/M metagenome (GOLD analysis project Ga0302046, IMG submission 200261) | Soil microbial communities from uranium-contaminated site in the Upper Colorado River Basin, Wyoming, United States - RVT147D111 (version 2) ...
GTCGCCCGCGAGCGCGAGCTTCCCTGCTGGCTCTCGCTCGAGACCGTGATGGGCTGCGGCGTCGGGATCTGCAACGGCTGTCCGGTTCCCACGCTCCCCTCGGGTCCGCTCGGCGCCTGGTCGAACGCGAAGTGCTGCGTGGAGGGACCGGTGTTCTCGACGGACGCGGTCACGCTGGCGCACCAGGTTCCTTCCACGAGCTCCTAACCCTCGCTCGCCGGCGGTCCGATCTCCGTCGACGGGAGCGCGGCCCGGAGGGTCTCGAGCTTCCTCCGTACCTGCTCGCGCGCCGCGTCCCAGTCCTCCTGCGTCCATTCCACCGGTCGCTCGAGCTCGAGGCAGTGCTGGAGCTCGCGCACGGCGTCCACCAGGCGGCCGCGCGACTCGAGGAATGTGGCGAGCTCGAGTCGGACCGGGAGGTTGGTGGGGAGCAGGTCGGCCGCTCGCCTCAGGTGCTGCTCGGCCTCGTCGTGGCGTCCTTGCCGCGCCAGGAGCATCCCCTTCTGGGACAGGGAGTCGGGGTGGTCCGGATCGCGCGCGAGTGCGAGGTCGAGCCAGGATTCTGCGAGGTCGTTGCGGCCGCGCCGTCCGTCGGCCGCGGCCAGACGGTAGAGCTCGTCCGCGGACTCGAACGCGTCGCCCTGCTGCATGAGGAAGGCGTAGAGGCGTGCGAGCATCGTCTCGTCCGGCGCCAACGCGTAGGCCCGAGCCAGGTGCTTCATCGAGGTCGCGAGCAGGCCCGCCTCGTACAGCACCATCCCGTAGTCGTAGTTCGCCGCGAAGTCGTCGGGCATCAGCGCCGCCGCCTTGCCCAGCGCCTCGACCGCGGCCTGCGGATTGACCTGGAGCAGCTCCAGCGCCTTCCCCTTGAGGTACCAGGCGAACCCGAACTCGCGGTCCGCCTGGAGCGCACGGTCGATCCAGACCAGCGCCTCGCGTTCCTTCCGCTCCTCCAGCCGGTTGACGGCGGGGACCATCATCGCCTTCGGACCGCCCTGGTCCTCGGCGATCAGCTCGAGTGCCAGCTCCTCCGCTCGTGCGCGCTGGCCGGACTCGCGCAGCGCCTGGGCCAGCGCGAGCTTGGTGTCGGGATCGCCGGGCTGGAGCCCGAGCGCGCGCTCGAGGTGGTGGATCGAGACCTTCCACTCCCCTCGATTCGCGAACAGGCGCCCCAGCTCGACGTGTGCCTGGACGCAACGTTCGTCGAGCGCGAGCGCCTTGCGCAGGGCCTCCTCCGCTTCCGCCGGGTTGCCGGCCATGCGGTGCGCCGTTCCCAGCGCCGCGTAGACGAGCTCGAGGTCGAGGTGCGGCTCGACCACGGTCAGGCCGAGCTCGCGAGCGTCGCGTGCCTCGTCGCGCAGCTCGCCGATGCGTCGCGCGAGGTCCTCGAAGATCGTTATGGCCGTCCCGTAGCCGCCGAACTCGTCGTCGCGCGCCTCGAGCAGGTAGCAGTGTCCGAGGCCGAGGTTGGTCTGCAGGAAGTCTCCCGAGGTGACGAACAGGTCGGAGTCGGGCTCCAGCTTGGTCTCGACCAGCAGGTCGCCGGCCGACTCGAAGGCGGCGAAGGCCGAGGGGAGGTATTCCTCGCGGCCCTCGGAGACCTTCTCCAGGTAGACGCGGCCGAGCCCCCAGCGGACGTACACGTTGCGCGGCGACTCGCGCACCGCGGTCTCGAACAGGATCTGCTCGTTCCTCCAGATCGCGATCCGTTCCCAGCTCTTCCAGCCGTACGCCACGCTCACGACGAGCAGCAGGACCGCCGCCGTGCGCTCGGACGCGAAGCGCCGCGCGAGCAACGCGAGCAGGATCGCGAACCCGAGGACGGAGAGGTACAGGAAGCGGTCCGAGAGCGGGAAGCGTCCGAGCGAGCCCACGTTGACGAGCGCCGGCAGGAACGCGGCCACGATCGTGATCAATGCCGCCAGCGCGGGGCGCACGTCCCGACGCGCCAAGCGGACGAGCAACGCGGTCGTGAGGCCGATGGCGAGGAGCGCCAGGAGGGCCTCGGAGGAACCCCACGAGAGGGTCGGCCGGAAGGGACGGAAAACGACGAGCTGGAACGGCCAGGCGAGGATCCGCAGGGCTCCGCCCAGGAGCTCGACGCGCAACAAGCCCATCCTCGCCCAGGGGACGTTGAAGTGCGTCGGCGTCCGCAGGAACCCGGCCGAGAGGCTCTCGAACACGAGCATCCGCAGCAGTACCCAGACCGCGGCGGCAGCCAGCAGCGGACCGAAGGCGCGGGGCAACGCGCGCAGGCGGGAACGAACTCCGCCCGCTTCGCCGGCCGCCGCCCGCCGGCCGAGGTCGAGCGCGAGGCACAGCGGCAGCGCGGCGACCGCCATCTCCTTCGAGAGGAGCCCGGCGAAGAAGCTCGCCGTCGCGATCCACGGGATCCCGTGCGATCCCCGGTCGCGCCAGCGCAGGAAGGCGTGCATCGAGAGCAGGGTGAAGAACCCGAAGAGCGGGTCGTTCAGCGCCGAGATCCAGGCCACGCTCTCCACGTGCGCGGGATGGAGTCCGAAGAGCAGCGCGGTCGTGCCGGCGACGAGCGTGGAGCCGCCGCACAGGCGGCGCGCGAAGAGGAAGGCCACGGCCGTCGCGGCGAGGTGCGCGAGGACGGAGGCGGCGTGGAAGGCCCAGGGCTCTCCACCGCCGAGGACCCACGCGATCGAGTGACCGACCGCGGTCAGCGGACGCCAGTAGCCGATCTGCTCGGTCGATCCCGGTTCGAGGAAGTCCCAGTAGGGACGCGCGAAGAAACTCGGAACGTTGGCGAGGTCGCCGAGCGCCGGGTTGCGCGCGATCAGGAGCAGGTCGTCGTAGACCAGCTCGCCGGCGAGGGAGCGAGCGAACACCGCCGCCGTCGCGAGCAGCGCGAGGAAGAGCCAGGCCCAGTCGCCTCTGCTCAGGGAGCGTTCGGGATCGTGCTCTCGGGAACCCACGGGCTGGTAGTCGGGACGGGCTCGTCGGTCACGATCGCCCCAGCGCGGACACCTCCTCCCGAATCCTCTCCAACGCTTCGCTTCCGCGGAGGGGCACGGAGAGAAGCAGGCGGAGTGTAGGGCTCGCTCGCGGGACGTACCACGGCCCGCCGGGCGCCCGTGCTCCCCGAGAAGAGACGGGCCGGCGGCTCCTGGCGGGAGAGCGCCGGCCCGTCGTCGCGCTCCGTGGGGACTCGAGCGCGAGTGTGGCGGCGGAGCTCGCGCGAGCCCCGCCGCCGCGGGGAAGGAGAGAACCGAGCTCCCTCAGGGAGTGAGACGGATGGACTGCAGGTTCGAGACTTCGAAGGTGGTCATGTCGATCGACTGGCAGTAGAAGTCCATCGCCGCGCCGGTCCACGAGACCGGGGCCGAGGTCTGTCGGAAGCCCTTGGCCTGCACCGACAGCGACGTGGCGTAGAAGAACTGGCTGAAGCCGTTCCCCATGTCGAAGGAGGCGACCGGGTGGATGCTCGGGAGCGGTGACGGCGAGTAGTAGATGCGGTGCACGTGGCCGGGCGTGCCGGCGACGATGACGTTCATCGAGCTTCCGTCGGGGTTCTCGTTGAACGGATCGCCCGTTCCGAGCTCGAGCTTCGGCCCCGTGGTCTCGACGATCGTGATCCCGATGTCGCGCTGGACCACGCCGTCGGTGACCGACAGCGTGTTCGGACCGAGGAACTGGTGCTGCGGGATGTTCAGCGTGATCGTCGTGTCGTTCACGATCGTCCACTCGGAGGCCGGGACCGAGGTGAACAGGTTGAAGAGCACGCCGGTGACCTGATCGAGGCCCGTGCCGATCAGCGTGACCTCCTGGGCGGTGCCGGGCAGGAGCGCCGGGATCGGATCCGGCGTCACGCTGGTCAAGGTGATGGGGCAGATGGAGTTCGCCGAGATCGTCCCGACCAGATCCGTGGGGAACGCGTTCGAGAGGCTGCTCCCGCCGGCGGGGGGGAGCTTCACGAGCACGTCGCCGGGACCGGCATTGGCGGGGATCGCCACGTCGATGCGGGTCCCGCTCAGGGTCGAGGGGACGCCCGTGACGATCACGTGCGGATCGGCCGCCTGCCCGGTCACGTTGACGTTCGTGAACCAGACCGCGTTGTTCGTGAAGTCGAAGTTCCCCCCCAGGATCGTCAGGGTGCCGCCACTGGCGGAGGTCTCGCAGATCACCGGCTTGAGCGGCGACGCGACGCCGTAGACCGCCTGGATGCCGGCGATGTCGTCGCTGTGGATCGAGCGCAGCGCGGTCTGCCCCGCGGTGCCTCCCGGCCGCATCGTGGCCGCGTTGGTGCAGGAGTGCCCGAGCCCGAGCGCGTGCCCGTACTCGTGCGCCATGATGCCCTGGATGTCCCAGGTGGATGCCCCGATCGCACCAGGACCGTCGGCGAAGGTGACGTTCGCGTCGCAGAACCGGATCGTCCAGCCGTTCGAGGCGGGAAGCAGCGTGTAGGCGAGCACGCCCTGGGGGCAGGCGTTGTCCGTGGACACGATGTTCTGATCCGCGTTGCCGGCGGCCGAGGCTACGCCCATCCAAGCCGCGTCGAAGTTGGCGCCTCCGCTGCCGAGGACGTTGCCGCCCACCGGGTCGCCGGATCCGTCGCCGTGCGGCAGGCTGCCCCACTCGACGATCCCTTTCCAGATCGCGAGCTCGGCCCCCGTCTGGCCGGGGAACATCGGGTGCGCCACGTTGTTGTTGTTCGACTCCGCGTCCGCGAAGTTGTCGAACACGCGGACGTCGCGCTGGCTCGTTCCGAGGCTCTCTCCGGTCGTCGTGAAGGTGGCGCCGATCCGCTCGCCCGGAGCGGCGAGCAGGAGGACGATGCCGAGTCCGAGGGAGGGGAGCACGATCTCTTTGGTCTTCATGGTCCTGGCTCCTTCGGGCTAGCGGTTCTTCTTGGCGCGCTCGAGCCGGCGGACGGCGAGCTCGAGGTCGGCGATGGACGTGTTCGCCTCGATGGCGAACCCCTTGCCGCGGCCCAGCGCGACCGGCTGCTTGCCGCTCTCCACCGTGCGGAAGAGACCGCCGTGCAGCGCGACCAGCGTGTTGGCCGACACGCCGCCGCCCAGGTCGTCCTTCCAGTCGTAGAACGCGACCACGCGGTTCCCGACCTTGACGTCGTCCGCGAGCGGAGCCTCGGAGTTCCAGTAGCCCTCCTCCGCGTTCAGGAACCCGCCCTGGTAGGTGACGTCGAGCGTCACGGCGGTGCCGTCCGACAGCGACTTGCCCTCCAGGGTGAGGGTCGTGAAGTAGTAGGCGGTCTCCTCGAAGGGCGACTCGGTCTTGAACACCCCGCTGGCGATGATCTCACCGTAGACCGCGCCGTCGGCGTCCTCGATCATCTCCGGCAGCGTGTACTCCTTGATCTGTGCGAGTCCCAGGGAGGTCGCGGTTCCCAGGGCGAGCGCGGCGAGGAGGAGCGGAGGGAGCTTCTTCATGCGGATTGGGTGTGCTGCTGGCCCGGTGAGCGGAGCTGCGCCGGGAGGGTCCGGGCCGGTGTCGGAGGGGGAAGCGGTCGGTGCCCGGCGTCTCCATAGGATTGACCGGGCCGGCCCTGGCGTTCCGGGCGGCGCGGGATTCTAACGGCTTTTCTCTCCTGTGCTGGCGTGTGCGGGGAAAGCCTATCCCGCCTGGGAGCGCCGGGCTCGACGCCGCTCAGCCCTCCTCCCGCTCCTCGACGCGCACCTGATCGAGCAACGCCCGCCCCTCCGGATCGCCCAGCGCCTCGAGGGCGTGCCCCAGCTCGCGCCGGACCTCGCGGTCCCCCGGAAGGTCCTTCGGCCGGTCCGCGAGGAGCGAGCGCAGGAGTCGGACGGCTTCCTCGGCGCGGCCCGTGCGCATCATCGCGCGTGCGGCGCCGAGGACCGACGGCCGGTCGCTCGGCAGGTGTTCCAGCACTCGTTCGAAGCGAGGGAGAGCGTCCTCCGGCTGCAGGACCTCGAGGTACGCCAACCCTACCGCGCGCTCGAGCTCGGGCCAGGGCGGATAGGCCTCTGCTACCGCGGCGACGTAGGCCAGAACGAGGTCCGGGAGGCGTTTCTCCGTCAGGAGCTGCGCCAGGTCGCCCCACAGAGCTCGCGTCGTCGGGTCCATCCCTGGGTCGCGGCGCAACGCCTCCACCCAGGCCTTCAGGGCCGCTTCCTCGATCTCCGTCGCCTGCGCCGGGGTCTCGAAGGGGGAGCTGGGCCGCTGCGCGGCGTAGTGCAGGGCGAGTCCGCGCGCGACGTGCGCGGAGCGCGATCCGCCGTTCCCCTCGGCGAGGCGCTGCAGCAGGCTCGCGTGCAGCTCGAAGTCGCGGATCCAGGGAGACGTCGCCAGCAGCGAGAGTGCGCTCGGCCGCTCGCGCGCCGGCCCCGGATGGAAGCGCAGCGCCGCTCCCTCGGAATCGCGCGGCGTCCCGCGCACGACGCCGATCGAGAGGTGGCGGAACCGGTCGAAGGCGAGCAACACGTCGCCGCCGAGGTCGCAGCGGACGAGCGGCGAGGAGGCGTCGAGCCAAGCGACTGCGAGCGTCCCCTCCGGCACGCTCAACGCGGAGAGCGCGGGCTCCTCGACCAGCCCCCAGGGCAGGAAGGAGGCGGACTGCGGCGAGAGCAGCGGACCGTGGGTCGGGAGGACGAGGAGCAGGTCGTAGTCCCCGGCCGCGATCCGCCGGCGCGCCTCGCCGGGGCGCACGAGCTCGGACTCCCTCACGCGAGGCCCGAGCAGGCGCGCATCGAGGGCCGCCAGCGCCTCGAACCAGGGAGCGGTCCGGTCGAGTCGGCCGACGCCGGCCGAGCGCAACAGCCGGAGTCGCTCCGCGGTCATCTGCCCGACGACGAGCACGCGCGTCGCGCGCGACGAGACGAGCGCCTCGGGGAGCAGCGAGAGCGCCGCGTGGATGCGTCGCTCGTCGACGATCAGCTCTTCGGGAGTCGGCGTCACTCGCCTGCGATCGACGGTGACGATCGGCGCGCCGTCGGGGAGTCGTTCGAGGGTGACGATGCCCGTCGCGGTGGGAACGACCAGGTCGCATCGCAAGGGGACGCGGAACCATGGAGAGAAGCTCCAGATGCGGACCGGGAAGGCGAGCGCGGCGGCCAGCGAGAGGAGCACCGCGCTCGCCGCGACCGCGCGCCAGGGACCTCGCTCGCGCAGCAACGCTGGAAGCGTTCCGAGCGCGGCGAGAAGCGCGCCCGTCGCGCCGACGCGCCAGGACCAGGCGACCTCCGCCTGCGCGGGCAGGTTCAGCGGTCCGACGAGAGCGTCGAGGACCGGGCTCCGCAGGAGGAGCCCCGCCGCCGCACCCAAGAGGAGCGCGCCGAGTCGCGACGGGTCGTCCAGCGCGGAGAGACCCGCACCGAGCAGGAAACAGGTCACGACCAGCGCGGAAGCGGCGATCGCAGCGTCCGCCTGCCAGGTCCCGATGCGCGAGTAGTCGAGGCCGAAGCGACCGAGATGGCGCCAGAGCGGGTCCATCTCGAGCCCGCCGAGGAAGGCCAGGCCCTGCAGCGAGGCGGCCGCCGCGAGCGCCGGGAGGATCGCGGCCGCGAGGCCGCGCGCTCGCTCGCTCGCGAAGGCCGCGCCGAAGAGGAGCGCTCCCACCGAGGTGAGCAGCAGGAACACGAGGCCGAACACGGTGTCGTCCTCCGGGAGCCCGAGGCCGAACTGACGCAGTTGGCTGGCGAGGTTCTCGAGCGAGAGCGCGAGCCCGGCGCCGATCGCGAGCGTGCCGAGCCGCTCAACGCGCACGGTTCGCGCGGACCCGACCGCTCCTGCGTCGCCGGGCTCGCGCGGCCCGGCCGCGAGCCGGAGCAGGAGCGTGAGACCGAGCAGGGTCCCCGCGAGCTCGAGCCTGGACTCGGGTCGGATCGCGCCGGCGACGAGCAAGCCGTGGAGGGCGAAGCCCACCGACGCCGCGACGAGGACTCGGCCCGTCCCGACCGTCGCGCGGAAGACAGCGCGACGCGGATCGAGGAAGAGCGCGACCGCGATCAGAGCGGCGGCGCGCACGAGGAGACCGCTGCTTCCTTCCGCCGCCGGCACCTGTGTCCAGTCCAGGCCGCGAGGAGCGCGCAGCGCCGAGAGCAGCACGCCGGACACCAGCCCGTAGCACAGGATGCGTCCGGCACGCAGGGACCGTGCGAGGGCAGGCATGGCCGCGTCCAGGTTAGGAGCTTGCGCGTGGAATGCGAGGCGGAGCTGGAACCCGTCGAACAGCTCACGCACAGGAGAGGGGGCGCCGGCAGGGCGCCGTGTGAGCTCCAGCGCCTCCGGGTCTTGACGTGCCGTCGCGCGTCCCCCGCCTCGGCAGGCGGCAACGCCCGACCTCCTTCGGCTGCGGACTCTCCGCGATGGACGGAGTAGCGCCTCTCGCTAGGATGTCGCCCCCGAAGTCGCGGCAACGGCGGGGACCTCCAGGGAAAGAGAGGCCTCGTCGGTGATTCCGCGGAGTCAGGTTCGGCTCGCATTCACGGAGTGAGTCCAGCTCGCGCCGTTTCTCGGTGGTTGGCCGCCTTCCATGCTGTTCAGTTCGACGGTCTTCCTATTCCTCTTCCTGCCGCTCGTCCTGCTCGCGCACTACCTGACGCCGCGGGCGGAGAAGAACCTCGTCCTGATCCTGGCGAGCCTGGTCTTCTACTTCTGGGGCGAGGCCTTCTTCGTCTTCGTCATGCTGGCGTCGATCGCCGCGAACTACGGCTTCGGCCGCATGGTCGCGGGGTCGAGGACCCGAGCCGGCGCGAAGCGAGTGGTGGCCCTCGCCGTCGTCCTGAACCTCGCGCTCCTCTGCGCCTACAAGTACGTCGACTGGCTGCTGGCGAACCTCGACGTGCTCTTGCTCGCGATCGGGGTGAGTCCGATCGAGTTCGAGACGCAGGAGCGGCTTCCGATCGGGATCTCGTTCTTCACGTTCCAGGCGCTGTCCTACGTCATCGACGTCTATCGCGGGGACGCGCGTGTCCAGCGCAACCCGTTCAACCTCGCACTGTACATCTCGATGTTCCCGCAGCTCATCGCGGGGCCGATCGTGCGCTACCGCGCCATCGCGGACCAGCTCGAGAACCGGTCCGTTCCGATGTCGCGCTTCGCCCTCGGCGTGCGCCGCTTCGTCGTGGGTCTGGGGAAGAAGGTGCTGATCGCCGGCCCGCTCCAGGTGCCCGCCATGGCGATCTTCGACACGCTTCCGGCGGAGAACCTGTCCGCGGCCGTCGTGTGGGTCGGAGTCCTGTGCTACACGCTCCAGCTCTACTTCGACTTCTCCGGGTACTCGGACATGGCGGTCGGGCTCGGCCACATGCTCGGCTTCGAGTTGCCGGAGAACTTCGACTATCCCTTCGTCGCACGCTCCGTGCGCGACATCTGGCGACGCTGGCACATCACGCTCACGACCTGGTTCCGCGACTACGTCTACTTCCCGCTGGGAGGGAGCCTCGGCAGCTCGTGGCGGACCTACCTCAACCTGGTCTCCGTCTTCGTGCTCGTAGGGCTGTGGCACGGTGCCCGCTGGAACTACGTCGTGTTCGGGCTCTACCACGGCGTCTTCCTGGTCCTCGAGCGTCAGCGCGGATGGTCGTCCGCCCTCGCCAGGGCGCCGCGCGCGTTGCAGCACGGCTACACGATCGCGGTCTGGGTGGCCGGGCTGGTCATCTTCCGGTGCTCGTCCCTGGCCCAGACGCGGAGCTTCTACTCGGTCATGCTCGGGTTCGAACAGGGAGGCCGTCCCGCGCCGGCCTGGGACTACCTCACGACCGAAACCCTGATCGTGTTCCCGATCGCCATCCTGTGCTCCTTGCCCGTCCTACGCTTTCTGCGCGAGCGGATCGACCGCAGCGGCAGCCTTCCGGCCACGACCTCGCCGGTGCTGGCGCTTGTCTGCGTGTTCGCCGTCTTCCTCCTGTCGGTGATGGTGATGGCCGCGACCACGCATCACCCTTTCATCTACTTCCGGTTCTAGGGTCCGCGTGGAGAACGACAAACCCAGCCGTAGCATCGACCGGATCTACGTCCTGTTCTTCCTGACGGGGATCTGGCTGCCATTGATCGGGGGTGTTCTCCGCATCGGCTCGCTCGCGACGACCGAGAAGCGACGCCTCGCGTCCTTCCCGGTGATCCGCCCCACGCACAAGGAGCTCGCGCGGAACGACACGGTACTCGGGGCCTACCTGGCGTCGCTCGAGCAGTACCCGCGGGAGTTCGACGCCTACTACGACGACCACTTCGGGTTCCGCACGTCCTTCATCCGCGCCCACAGCATCTTCATGTACTACGGGCTCGGCATGTCGCCGACGTCGAAGGTGGTCCGGGGGAAGGACGGCTGGCTGTACTACGCGGGGCAAGGGAACATCGAGACCTACCGCGGGGAGGACCTCTTCGACGAGGCGGAGCTCGATACCTGGACGGAGCGCTTCGAGGAGATCGAGGAGTGGCTCGCGGACCGCGACGTTCGCTATCTGGTCGTGATCGCGCCCTCGAAGCCGAACATCTACCCGGAGTTCCTTCCGTCCTCGGTCCGCAAGGTTGGCACGGTCACCAGGTTGGATCAGCTCCAGGCACGTCTGGCCGAGCGGACGAAGGTAGAGCTGCTCGATCTCCGTCCGGCGCTCCTGCGGGCCAAGCGCGACGGTCTCGTGTACCTCAAGCACGACTCCCACTGGAGCATGTTCGGAGGTTTCTCCGCGTACCGCGCCCTCGCCGAGAGGCTGCAAGTCTCGCATCCGGAGCTCGATCTGCTGGAGACGGACGACTTCCGCTTCGAGACGTGGACGCGCTACGGCGGCGACCTGACGAACATCCTCGACCTCGCCGACGAGATGCAGGAGGAGGAGCTCAAGCTGCTCTACCAGGGCACCGTGCCCTACACCTGGGAGACCGAGGGGCTGCTCCCGCCGATCTTCACCGACGGCGAGGTCTCCGAGCTGCGTCAGGTCCCGGGCGCGACGGTACAGGACGCACCGGGCTCCCCACACGTCGTCCTGTTCCACGACTCCTTCAGCGTGGTCATGATCCCCTTCCTGGCGCACTCCGTGCGCCGGGGCGTGTACTACTGGCAGCCACTCTTCGACCCGCGCGTGGTCGCGCGCGAGGATCCGGACCTCGTGATCCACGAGATCGGAGAGCGCATCCTGATGATCGAGAGTCTCGGGCGGCCAGCTCCCGCGCTGCGCAGGGACTTCCACCTCCGGCGCGCGTACCGGGCGAAGGTCGAGTCGATCGGTTCCCTCGCGGGGCGACCGCTGGCCGCGGGCTCGACCTCGGTCGAGGTCCCACTGGCGCTCGACCGGAGCGGCGACGTCGTCCTGCGAATCGACATCGAGAGTCCGGAGGGCACCGAACTGCGCGTGCTGCGCGGCGTCGGCTCGACGCAGGTCGAGGTCGACCGCCGGCGTCTCCAGCTCGAGCGCGAGATCGTCTACGCGGAGCTGCAGGACCTGGAGCCGGGCGAGGACGTGTTGCTCGAGCTCGACCTACCGGACGCAGAGGGGAAGCTCCGCTCCGTCGAGGCTCGTCGCTGACGCGAGCGCGGCGGAGCCGGCTGGCCGCGAGCTACACTCGGGCGCAGTGCCCCTCGCCCCCGAGACGATCGCCGCGCTTCGAGAAAGGCTGTGCGCCTGGTTCGCGCGCGAACGCCGGGACCTTCCCTGGCGGCGAGCTCCCGATGCCTATGCCGTGTGGATCAGCGAGGCGATGCTCCAGCAGACGAGGGTGGAGGCGGTCCGATCCCACTACGAGCGCTTCCTCGAGCGTCTCCCGACCGTCCGCGACCTGGCGAGCGCCGATCCCGAGCAGGTCGTCGCGCTGTGGAGCGGGCTCGGGTACTACCGCCGCGCGCGCGCCCTGCAGGCGGCCGCCAGACGGATCGTGGAGGAGCACGGCGCAGAGGTACCGGACGATCGCGAGGCGCTCCTCGCGTTGCCCGGGATCGGACCCTACACCGCCGGCGCGCTGCTCTCGATCGCCTTCCAGCGTTCGGAGCCGCTGGTGGACGGCAACGTGGTCCGCGTGCTCTCGCGCCTCTTCGGCATCGACGATCCGCCGGGCGGCGCGCGCGATCGGCGGACGTGGTCCCTCGCGCGCGAACTCGTCCCCGCGGCGGTGGATCCGGCACGTGTCGTTCCCGCGGTCTCGCCTGGGAACTGGAACCAGGCGCTGATGGAGCTGGGCGCGCTCCTGTGCACGCCGCGCTCGCCCTCCTGCGCGGAGTGCCCGCTCGCGAGCCTTTGCAGAGCGCACCGCGAGGGAAGGGTCGAAGAGCTCCCGCGGGCCGCCGCGCGCCGCGTCCCGCTCGACGTGGAGCTCGAGCTGCTGCTCGTGGAGAGCGAGCGCGGGGTCCTCCTCCTGCGGCGCGAGGAGCGTGGACGGATGGCGCGGATGTGGGAGCTGCCCACGCGCGAGCGCCCCGGTCCAGTGGGGACGACCCGTCTCTGGCCCGCGGCCCACGCGCTCGAGTTTCGGGTCGAGGCCGGCCGGCTCGCGCGCCTCACGCACGCGATCACGCACCACCGCATCGTCGCTGCCGTGCATCGGGCGAGGCTCGCCCGGCCCCTCACGGCCGTCGAGGCGACTTGGGCGCGGCCCGACGAACTCGCCGGCCTCGGGTTGACCGGGCTGACCCGCAAGGCACTTGCCCGAACAGGATCGACGACGTGCCGTTAGCATGACGATCGACCAACCTCCGACGCTCACGATGAAGCCAACACTGACGTTGCTCCTCCTGATCGCTCAGTTCCCGGCCCTTTCCGCGCAGGACGCCGGCGAGCTGAAGCGAGAGCTCCTCGAGAAGCGTGACGACGCGGACGTGGAGGTCGTGAACAGGCTGGCCGACCTGGGCACGCGACCTGCGCTCCAGGGGTTGATCGAGGCCTACGACCTGATGCAGAGCATCTACATGCGCCGGGCGATCCTGCGCGGCTTGGCCAAGTTCGACCGCGTGTCAGGCCTGGAGCTCGACGCGCTCGGGGAGATCATGGACGTGGCGACGCTCTCGAGCGAGCGCATCATGCGCATGATCGCGGTCGAAGTCCTCGCGGGGTGCGAGCACCGGGGCAAGACGTTCCTCGCGCTGATCGTCGACTCCGCCGCGGACGACGAGGTGCGCGAGCTGGCGCTCGAGGCCCACGTCGGCCTGGGGGACGCGAGCGATCGGGAGTGGTACGAGCGTCTGTTCCGGACCCAGCCGCTCGGTCCGGCCAAGGTCAAGCTGAAGGAGGGCGAGGCGAAGCGCGCCCACCCGCTCCCGCGCCTGCGCGAGATCGCCTTCGACGCGATCGCGGGCGTCCTCGAGCTCGACGAGGTCCTCCGCGCCACCGGGGACGCGAACGAGGTGGTCCGCCGGCGAGCCCTGGAGGAGCTCGAATCGCGCGACAACGCCGCGGCCGTGAAGTTGGCCGAGGAGATGTACGCCTCTCACACCGCTCCACCGGCGGACAGGCTGGCCGCCGCGCGCATCCTGTACAGGACGGAGGGTTTCAAGATCGCCAAGACGTTCCTGAAGGATGCGGTCAAGAACGACCCTCAGGAGGAGTTCGCCTTCGGCCTGGCGGACCTCCTGGCGGAGATGGACGACGAGGGAGTCCGCAAGGAGCTCCTCAAGCAGGCGGGCAAGGGAAAGGGCCAGGCTCTGGTCTTCTCCATGCGCGCGGCGCGGAACCTGACGGATCCGAAGCTCGACAAAGCGCTGATCAAGGTGCTCGAGGGCAAGGAGCTCGACGCGTCCCTGGAGGCGATGAAGTTCCTGCGCGAGCGACGCAGTCGGGAAGCCCTCGAGTCGCTCGAGGAGATCGTCGCCAAGCCCAAGGATCCGTTCCACACCGCCCTGGCGATCGAGACCATCGGCGTGATCCGGGGAATGGACCGAGAGTGGCTCGAGCGCCTCGCCGGCATGCCCGAGTCCGAGAACGTCGACGTTCGCAACGGGGCCATCCGGGCGCTGGCCGCGACCAAGGACGAGAAGTGGATGCCGATGCTGCTCCAGGCGCTGGAGCACTCGTCCTGGTCGACGCGACTGGCCGCCGCCGAGGGTCTCGAGGTGATGCGCAGGAAGGAAGGCGTCGGCGCGCTCGTGCAGCGCATGCGGCAGGAGACCGGACGAGTCGCGATCGAGATGGGCGAGATCCTCTTCCGCCTGACCGCCAAGCCCTTCGGCACGACCGCGGGCCTCTGGGCCGACTGGTGGGCGAACGAGCAGGATCGGTTCGAGCTGGTCAGCGAGGCGGACCTCCGGAAGCTGCAGGCGGAGGCGGAGACGAGGAAGCTGAAGCAGGTCACGACCTCCGAGTTCTTCGGCATCAAGATCGAGTCCCACCGCGTCGTGTTCATCCTCGACGTGTCGGGCTCGATGAGCGAGTCGACCAGGGGCAGCTACGTCGGCGCGAACGGCGTGCCGCGCATGGACGTGGCCAAGAGCGAGCTGATCAAGGCGCTCGAGGCGCTCGATCCGCGCAGCTTCTTCAACATCGTCGTCTTCAGCGGCGGAGTGTCGTCCTGGTCCGACGAGCTGGCCGAGCTGACCCAGGAGACCCTGGAGGACGCCAAGACGTTCGTCACGCGTCTCGGCGCCAACGGAGGGACCAACCTGTTCGGCGCTTTGAAGCTCGCCATGTCGGACCCCAACGTCGACACGGTCTACGTCCTCTCGGACGGCGAACCCTCCGCGGGCGATGTGACCGACCCATCGGCGATCCGCCGCATCATCGGCGAGTGGAACGCGAGACGCGGACTCGTGTTCCACTGCATCGCCGTCGGCGAGAACCTGCGCGTGCTGGAGTGGATCGCGGAGGATTCCGGAGGAACCTACGTCCGTTTCCCCTGATGCGAGGTGACGCACGGTGAAGTGGCCCGTGCGCATCTTCGCTTCGATCGCGGTCGCCGCGCTGACGCTCGTCCTGCTCATGACCTGGAGCAAGGTGAGCCCGGTGGACGTGCTGGCCGCCGTCTGGCGCGTCCCTCCCGAAGCGTTCCTCGGAGCGCTCGCCCTCCACCTGTTCACCTACGCGATGCGCGCGGTCCGGTTCCGGGTCCTGATTCCGGTGGCGTCCAGACCCGGGTTCCGCCAGGCGCTGGTGATCTCGTCGGCCCACAACATGGCCTCGTACCTCCTGCCGGCGAAGACCGGTGAGGCGTCGCTCGTCGTCTACCTGCGCCTGAAGGCGGGCGTTCCCGCCGCGATCGGCCTGGCGGCCTTGCTCGTGGCACGCTTCCTCGACGGAGCGACGCTGTGCATCTGTCTCTCTTCCGCTTGCTTCTACCTGGCCGGCGACCCGCGCTACGACGCGCTCGAGTGGCTGGGCTCGGCCGGGATCGCTCTGGTCGCTGCTGCGTTCGTCTTCCTGGTCCTGTCCTTGCGCGGGGATCTGATCGTGCGTGCGCTGAGGTCGCCCTTGATCTGGATCCGCCTCCACCGTTGGAACTGGGGAGAACACCTCCTCGGGAAGCTGAACAGCTTGGCGGCGGCCCTGCGTGCGGGAGCGAACGGCCGTCTGACGTGGGGCTTCCTCGTCAGCTTCGCGATCTGGGCCAGCGTGTTCGGGTTCTACGCCGTGCTCGCCGGCTCGATGGGCATGCCGGAATGGATCCGCTACCCCGAGGTGACCTTCGGCGCCTCCCTGGGGCTCTTGTTCAACCTGCTCCCGTTCAACGGCGCGGCCGGGATGGGGACGCAGGAGCTGGGCTGGGTGATGGGCTTCAACCAGTTCCTCGGAGTGGACGGCGACGTCGCGCTGTCCACGGGCATGGGCGTGCACCTGATCCAGCTCTTCAACATCGTCGTGCTCGGGGTCATCGCGCACTGCTGCATGAGTGTGATGCCGAGGACCGTGCTCGACGAGGAATAGCGGCTACACGTGGGACCTCAACGCGGAGAGTCCGCTCCCCGCCTGCCCTCCACGCCGATCGCCCGCACCCCGTTCCGCTCGAGGAGCTCTGCCGTGAGGCCAAGGCCCTCGACCAGCGCACCGGCGACGTGCGTGTATCGCACCCCGCAGGAAGGCGAGCGCTCCTTGAGGTAGGCGCGTCGGATCCCGTCCGCGCGGCAGCGGGCGAGCGCCTTCTCCGCTCCCCGCAGGAACTCTGCGGTCACGTCCGCTCCCGCCTCGGTCCGCACGCGGCCGCGGCCGTCGAGCACCTCGCCCGCCTGCGTCTCGAGCCAGGCGGCGGGACGCGGCGTTCCGAGTCCACCCTCCTCCTCCGGGCAGAAGGGGACCGCCGTCTCGCCCGCCTCCGCGAGCCGACGCGCGAGAACGTCGTCCCGATTGTGGCGGCCGTCGTAGCGGCAGGCGCGACCGAGCAGGCATGCGCTCACGAGGACGGGGCGAGGCTCCTGCATGCCGGCCATCGTAGTAGAATGCGCTCCCGATCGCCGGACTCGCACGCTCGACCATGGAACCCACCGTCCTCGTCCCCCTCGCCCCGGGCTTCGAAGAGATCGAGGCCGTCACGATCGTCGACGTGCTGCGCCGCGCGGGCGTCCACGTCACGGTGGCCGGGCTCGCCGCCGGTCCGGTCGTCGGAGCGCACGGTCTCGCGTTGAGCACCGACTGCAGCCTGGACGAGGTCGACGCCGAGAGCGTGCGCATGATGGTCCTTCCGGGCGGAATGCCCGGCGCGACCAACCTGCGCGACGACGAGCGCGTCGTGGCGCTGCTGCGCGAGCTCCACGCCTCCGACCGGCACGTGGCGGCGATCTGCGCCGCACCCATCGTCCTGGCCCGAGCCGGCATCCTCGAAGGCGTGCCGGCCACGTCCTACCCCGGCTTCGAGAGCCAACTCGCCGGCGCCGAACTCCGCGAGGAGCGCGTGGTTTGCGCGGACAGGGTCCTGACCAGCCGAGGGCCCGGGACGGCGCTCGAGTTCGCGCTCGCGCTGGTGCGCGAGCTGGCCGGCGAGCGGAAGGCCGAAGAGCTGCGGGCGGGGATGCTCGCGATCGTGTAGCGGTCGCGTTGACCGTTCGCGCGATCCCGCATACCCTCTCCGCCCCGTTTTCCGCCGCGTAACCCGTCGCGACCTCCCGGATAGTCCCCCCGCGTTCCGCGAGGACTCTCTCCATGATGCCCCAGACCAGCCTCTCCTTCGGACTCGTCGCCCTCCTCCTGACCGGCGCCCCCCGTGTGGCGGACACGATCACGAAGACGGACGGCAGCGTCCTCGCCGACGTGAAGATCGAGTCCGAGACGCTGAAGGAGGTCACCTACAGGGAGGGCCGCAACGCGCAGACGATTCCGGCGGCCGAGGTGCTCTCGATCACCTTCTCGGAGACGCCGACGAGCGTGGACGAGGCGCTGGCGTTCCTCCAAGAGGGAGATCTGGGCTCGGCGGTGGGCTTCCTCGACACCTACGTCGACGCGCAGATCGCCAAGCCGAACGAGAGCAAGCGCTTCGGATGGGCGCCGGCCTACGCCGCAAGCAAGGCGCTCGAGATCCGCATGCAGGTGATCGACCTGCGCGGAGCGGTCTCCGCAGCGAAGCGCCTGATCGACCATTATCCGCAGTCTCGCTACCTGCCGACGGCGTACCTGCAGAAGGCGAACGCGGAGGCTTGGATGGGTCAGAACGACGCGGCGCTGGCGACCCTGGAGTCCATGGCGGAGCTCGTGTCCAGCCAGGAGCTCTCGAAGCGCTGGGACCTCGAGTGCCGGCTGGCCCGGATCCGCGTCGACAAGGCCAAGGTCGGCGCGGGGCAGCGGACCGAACTCGCCGCGGTCGGAAGCGAGGCGGGCAGCGCGTTCCCGACGGTGCGTGGGCGCGCGCGCGTCGCGGAGGGCGAGTCCTACATCGCCGAGGCGGAGCGGACGAACGACACGAGCAAGGCGAAGGATCTGCGCGGGAAGGCCCAGCGCGTCTTCGAGGAGATCGCCCAGGACGCCAGCGCGGACGCCGAGACCCTGGCGGGCGCCTACAGCGGGCTCGGGGACTGCCTGTTCTTCGCCGGGGCGGCGGCCGACGACAAGAACGTCTTGAAGCAGGCCGCCATGCACTACCTGCGCGTGGTCGTGAACCACCAGGAGCAGGGTCAGTACGTGCCCAAGGCGCTCTTCTACGGCATGCGCTGCTTCGACCTGATGGGAGAGCGCCAGCGACGCAACGACCTGCGGCGCGAGCTGCTCGCGCTCTATCCGGGGACCACCTGGGCGAGCCGGCCCGAGGTCAAGTGACTCCCGCGGGGAAGTGAGTTCCAGCGCCTCGAATCTCGACGGTAGGTCAGGATTCGGAGCCGGAAGCTCGTCGCGCGTCCGCCTCCTCGGAGCGCGGCATAGCCGCGTTCCCTCGGGTGCGGACTCTCCGCGATGAGGGGACTCCCCGGCCCCTGCGCCGTTCCTCCCGGGTCTCTCCGATTCCCCGATCCCGACTCCGCTGAACTGCGGGATCTGTCCACAAGCGCGGTTCCGCCGGTCCTCGGACACACGGACTCCTCCTCCTGCTCGCTGGCGTCGCGCGGAACGTGTGCACCCGCGACGGATCCGTGGAGAACGAACGTGCCAAGGAGGATGCGCGTGACGACGGAGATCGATCGATCGAGCTGGGACGGGTTGGCCGACCTGCGCGAGAGTCTCGTGCCGAGGCTGCGGAGACACTGCCGCGACCAGAGCGAGCTGGAGGACGTGGTCCAGGAGACCTTGCTACGGGCGGCACGCTACCGTTCGCAGTTGCGGGAGTCCGGACTGCTCGTCCCCTGGAGTCTGCGGATCGCCATGAACGTCCTGTGCGACCTGCGTCGGCTCGACCAACGCGGCTCCGCGGCTCGGCAGGAGGGCGAGGAGGGGAGCCTCGGGCGTCTGGTCGAGGACGAGGAGGAGGCCGCGCCCTATCGGATGGGGCGGTACGTGATCGAGGCGGAGGACGCGGAGGACTTGCTCGCGAGCGTCCTGCCTCGCCTGCGCACCGACGACCGGTCGGTGCTCGAGTCCTTCTACGGCTGCGACGAGCGCAGCGAAGTGACGGCACGGGAGTGCGGCATCCCGCGCCGGCTGGTGAAGATGCGCGTCTTCCGGGCTCGCCAGCGCCTGTCCCGTGTGCTTCGGCACCGCCTGGCCCTGCGGCACGCGCAGCCGGACGCGCCCCTCGGCTACGGCGCCGAGGGGATGGAGCCGAAGCGGCTCGAGGTGCCGGCGTGAGCCCGCTCGTCCTGCTGGCCGCCCTCGTCCCCTTTCTCCTGGCTCGCGTGCAGGACGATGCGCCGCCGGACAGGTTCGGTCCCCCAGAGGAGTTCATCCCCAGGCTGGCGACGGCCGCGGCGCAGCTCGACCACGCGCGCGAGCTCAAGGGACAGCGCGACGTCCCGCTTCCCGCGCAGCGACTGGCGCTGACGGAGCGCGCGATCGAGGCCTACCGGAGCGTTCGGCGCTATCACCCCGAGGCGGCCGCGATCGGCGCGGAGGCGGCGTTCCGCGCGGGTCGACTGCTGGCCCCCCTGGGGCGGGTGGAGGAGGCGCTGGCGGAGCTGCGCTTCGCCGTTCGCCTCGGCCAGGGGACGGAGTTCCGCGCCCGGGCGGGACTGGAGACTGGTCGGTTGCAACGCCTCTCGGGACGGATCGAGCCCGCGCTCGACGCGTTCCTGGCAGTCGCTGCGGACGACTCCGGTGCGCGCGTGCACCGCGACGAAGCGTGGCTGCGCGCCGGCGACGTCTGGAGCGAACTCGGCGAGACCGAGCGGGCGTGGCGAGCGTGGAGCCTCGTCGCGGGCGACGCGGAGGATCCCGTCGATCGCGTCGCCGCCTTCGATCGACTCGGCAGCTCGCTGGTCGAGGACGACGACCTCGAGGGTGCCGCAGGGATCCTCAACCGTTGCCTGCGCTCGCTCGCGCCCGACGCGTTGCAGGAGACGGAGCGGGGCGCGCGCGTGCGGCGAGCGTTGCGCAACATGCGCCTCGTCGCGTCGTTGCCGCTCTCCGTCGCGCGCCGGAACGCCGCGAGGGCCGCCGAGACTTCTCCGAGAAAACCTTGACAACCCAGCGGAGGGTTTCACTACATGAGCGCGAGCCTTCGGGCTCGACAGAGGAGCGTCCCGACGAGACGGCATCCGGACCAGCAGTTGGTCCACCGCCTCGCTTCGCTCCTCGACATCACGACATCACGTCGATCGCGCTCCGGCGAGATCGGCCAACATCGGCGGCTCGTTGCCGGCGATGGAGATCAGGGCGGTTGAGCCGGCTCTCGAGCCTGGATCAACCGCCCTCTCTTGTCCTCCTTCCGCCGCGGGAGGAAGGAAGGGCCAAGGCGCTACGTCCCGATCCCGTAGTAGGCGAACCCGCGCTTCTCGAGGCGCTTGCGGGAGTAGATGTTCCGGCCGTCGAAGATCACCGGCTCGACCAGGCGCTTCTTCACCTCGTCGAAATCCGGGCGCCGGAACTCGTTCCACTCGGTGACCAGGATCATCGCCGTGGCACCCGTCAGGGCGTTCATGGGCGTGTCGGCATAGGCGATCCGGTCTCCCAGGTACCAGCGGCGGCAGTCCTCCATCGCCTCGGGGTCGAAGGCGGTGACCTCGGCCCCGGCCCCCAGCAGCTCCTCGATGACCCGGATCGAGGGCGCCTCGCGCATGTCGTCGGTGTTCGGCTTGAAGGACAGGCCCCAGACGGCGAACCGCTTTCCCGACAGGTCCGGACCGTAGTGCTCCTTGACGAGCCGCGAGAGCAGCCCCTTCTGGAGCTCGTTCACGGCCTCGACCGCCTGCAGGATCTTGAAGTCGTACCCCGCCTGCTCCGCCGTCTTGACCACGGCCTTCACGTCCTTCGGGAAGCAGGACCCCCCGTAGCCGAGCCCCGCGAACAGGAACCTCGAGCCGATCCGGGCGTCGGAGCCGATGCCCTTGCGGACCGAGTCGACGTTCGCTCCGACCAGCGAGCAGATGTTCGCGATCTCGTTCATGAACGAGATGCGCGTCGCCAGCATCGCATTGGCCGCGTACTTGGTGAGCTCGGCCGACTCCACGTCCATGTGGAGGATCGGGTTCCCGGTCCGGACGAAGGGACCGTAGAGCTCGTCCATCACTTCCGCCGCGGTCTGGCTGTCCGACCCCACGACGACCCGGTCGGGCTTCATGAAGTCGTCGATCGCGGCGCCCTCCTTGAGGAACTCCGGGTTCGAGACGACGTCGTAGGGATGGTCGGTGTGCTCGGCCATGCGAGCGCGCACCTGCCGCGCGGTGCCCACCGGTACGGTCGACTTGTCGACCACGACGAGGTAGCCCGTCATCGCCTTGGCGATGGACTCGGCGGCCGCCAGGACGTATTGGAGATCGGCCTTCCCGTCCTCGCCCGGAGGCGTGCCGACCGCGATGAACACCACTTCGGCGTTCGGGATCGCCTCCACGTAGCTGGTGGTGAACCGCAGCCGTCCGTCGTGGACGTTGCGCCGGAGGATCTCCTCGAGGCCCGGCTCGTAGATCGGGAGCTGACCGTCGCGCAGGCGGCGCACCTTCTCCTCGTCGATGTCGACGCAGGTGACCGTGTTGCCGCTCTCGGCGAAGCAGGTTCCCGCGACGAGGCCGACGTAGCCCGTGCCGATGACCGCGATCCGCATGTCTCTTCGCTCGAGGGGGGAGGTCCGGAAGTCGGGAGGATCCGGGAAG
>Ga0302046_10001555_pt1 | contig 21515 bp, 17 predicted proteins | sample RVTome_11_FD_200261 | JGI IMG/M metagenome (GOLD analysis project Ga0302046, IMG submission 200261) | Soil microbial communities from uranium-contaminated site in the Upper Colorado River Basin, Wyoming, United States - RVT147D111 (version 2) ...
CAATGCGGTGGCCTTACGCTTAAATCAACGACCAAGAAAGACGTTGGGATTTCAGACACCAGCTGAACAGCTTGACGCTAGTGTTGCCTTGACCGGTTGAACTCGCGGCCGCTTTTTTTAGGAAGTCGCGCTCCTGGCGCAGCACCGCGTTTTCCCGCTGGAGCCGCCGGACCTCCGCCTCCCCACTCACCGCCGTCCCATCCCCCGGGAGACGCTCACGCCCCCGTGCTTCCTGCCGCGCCCACCTCCGCAACACATCAGGCCGCACGTCCAATTCCCGACCGATCTGGGCCAGGCTCACCCCGACGGCCTGCCGTTCTTGCATCAAGCGAACGGCTTCTACCTTGAACTCCGCGCTGAAGACCCGTCGCTCACGTCTCGCTTCGACCCTCTTTCGCTTGGTCATTGAACACCTCCCCCTCAAACTGTACAGGGTTAATGAGGTGTCCACCAAATCGGGGCAAGCCTAGGGTATTGGGTATGACGGGATGCGGAGTTGCACAAATCTTGAAGTCTGGCCCTTGCGACCAAGCCTCCTTTGCCTCTCTTGGGCGGAGGAGCTGCGTCAAGGCGGACGCATCGAACAAGAGAAATCTTAGAAGATGCACGGGCCCTGTCAACAGGAGGGTAGCGGTAAGGCTCAGGCTTGAGTTTGCCATTCTCAAGTCATCCTAAGCCAGGCTCGGCGACGAGGCCACCATCCGTCCTCTGCGAAACCACCGACATGACGATGACGTCGTGATCTCACCCGTCAAGCTCCGGTCACATTGCCCACGAACGGAGATCTCCGCATAACACTGAAGTGCCTTGCGTGGTCCACAGGTCCGCATCCCGGTTCGGCTGACCAGAAAACGAACCATGAGCGCAAGCAAGAATCCCAACCCACACGGCAGCACGTCTGCTCCGAGTTGGTCTGCACCGCGACAACCAAACGCAACCATCTTGGCACGATAACGTCCATCAAACCAGTCCCCGACTTGTAATCGTCCCTTGTCCCGCATGACTCCAAGGAAGAACCATGCCGTTTCAAGAGGAATTACCAAAATCAGGCAGGAGATTACTGAAATCGGTCAGCGGAGTAGGGAAATCACCCAGCTGCGCATCCGCGATCGGTCCTGCCCAGCGGTCCTCCGTGAACGTTGTGACGGCTACGCCTCCAACCATCCCGCGTAGAGATCCGGCCGCCGGTCCCTCCAGAACAGCGTCCTCGCCTGCGACGTCTCGCACTCGGAAAGATCAATGTCCGTAATGAGCAGATCTTCGTCCAGCTTCCTCGCGCGAGCCACAACGGTCCCCCGCGGATTCACGACAAACGACTCTCCCGCAAAGGTCAACCGATCCTCTTCACCAACCCGATTGCATAACGCGGTGAAATATCCGTTCTGAAACGCCGCAGTCCGCACCTCGGCCTCGTACAAACCCTCCGGCCACTCGTCAACCGCTCCAGCCTGCGGGATAACGACAAGCTGCGCCCCCGCCACACCCAGGGCGCGCATGTACTCCGGATAGTGACGGTCGTAGCAGATCGCGACTCCCAACCGGCCGACCGCGGTCTCATACACCGGCGCACCGTTGTCACCCGGTGCATAGTACGCCTTCTCGTGAAAACACGCATAGTCCGTGATGTGCACCATGCGTGTCACGCCAAGGAGCGCACCGTCCGCGTCGAACACGGGTGAGCTGTCATAGCATTTCCCGGACTCGACATCCCGCTCGTACATGTTGAAGACGGTAACGAGCGCATGTTCGCGTGACTTGGCCGCAATGGCATTGGCTGTGGCCCCGGGAATCGGTTCCGCAACCTGATCGGCTTCCGGTGACCTGGGGTGCTGAGGGAAGAACTTGGTCAGCGCAAGCTCGGCAAACGCGATGAGATTGACGCCGGCATCGGCCGCTCGATCCATGGCCTCCAGTGCGCGCGTCAGGTTCAGCTGCGGATTGGATCCGCACCGCTGCTGCACCAGCCCAACACGTACGGTCTCCGCCATTTCAGACGTGCATCAGTTGAGCGGAAGCGCTCAGGTCAGCCGCCGGGAATCGGGATGCGGATGGTGATCGAGCCTGTGGAGGGAACGGGGTCGGGATCCCCGCCCCCGTTTTCATCGCCTCCACCCATGAGCAGGAACGCGGCCCCCCCGCCGGCCGCCGCAACGCCCAGCACGACGAGCGCGACAGGGAAGCCGCCACCACCCTGCGTCTGAAGCTGCGGCGTTCCCGGCTGCGCCGGCCCTGCCGCCTCGGCCGTGACAGGCCTGGTGAGCAATGTCTGCGTTGTGGCACCGGCCTGGGGTTCCACCGTTACGGTGTTGAGCACTTCCCCGCCTGCGACGAGTTGGACACGGTAGCGACCAATTGGTCCGTTCAGCGTGTACGGTAGCCGCTGGTCCGTTTCCAAATCCTCCCAATGCCACGGCTCCATGGGCGTGATCCGCGCTGATGCGGCCAGTACGTCAGAGCGCAGTGCCACCGCGCCGTACGAATGGTTTTCGCGCCTCGCCACTTCGGCGGTCGTCAGAAGAGATCCACTCGCCACCAGCGCACGCGCGTCAGAAATCAGCGAAGAGATCCGGGAAGCGCGAATCACTTGATTGCCTTCCGAGACGACTCCCACGAGCTGGCCCTGCCGACTGATGACCGGCGCACCCATCTGAGACTGTCCGACGTCCCGGTTCACCTGCGTCCTTCCGTTCGCGGAACCCGTTACGCGAGCACCCGCGGCAACCGTCTGTTGGCAACCCGGTTGTGCCAGCGACCAGACCCATTGACCGTTGGTTGCATCGGAGCCCATCTGGATGCCCGTGCCCGGTCCATCGACCCGGAGAATCGCGAGGTCGTCTTCCACGTCGTAGGCGGCAACCTGCGCGTTCTCAACGCGACGGCCGTCTGACAGGATGACCGTCACTGACTGGGCGCCGCGAATCGAGCGATACGTTGTGAGCAGCAGGTCCGAAGCCACGAACCCTCCCACGCGACACGAGACGTTCAAGCCGAAGATATCAGGTTCGATTCGCGCGACCTGGGAGACGGTGGATGTAGTTACGTTGGCCGGCAGGACGGAATCCGGAAGCTGCGGGGCCGCCTGTTGCGGCGCGGTCACCTGGATAACGGCCTGAGACCGAACGGTTCCACCCGATCGGGCCTCGATCTGCGCCACACCCGGACCGACCGCCGTAACCGTGGCGACCTGAGGGGATGCTGGATCGTACGTCACCGTGACGACCTGGAGGTCTGTCGAAATCCAGGTGAAACTGGCCGTGAGCACTGGATTGCCGGTGGGATCGTACGCGGTGGCCAGGAAGGTACGCTGTTCGCCGACGGTCAACGTCATCGTGACGGGTGCGATCTGGATCTCGCTGACCTGCCCCAAGACCGGCTGCGCGGCCGCCAGCGGCAGGGCGGCAAGAGCGATCCTCCCTACGGTGGTCCCGTGTTTCATCGATTTTCCCAGGTTGTCGAGCCGATGTCGGCGTCCCAATGAACTTTCAACCGAAGAGCCGATTCCACCAGCCCGGGCTCGGTTTGGCCCATGCATCCATCCCGGAACGTAACGCGCCGGCATACTCGGCGGCACTCGAAAAACGATCCGCAGGGTCTCGGGCCGCACCCCTGGTCAGGACATTGGCCAGGCCCTTTGGCAGATCCGACCTGAAGCGCTGGATATCCGGAAGTAGTCCTGCGCTCTGTCTTGCGAGGACAGACTCCACGGTCCCACCCGAGAATGGAGATCGTCCCGTCAAGGTAAAGTAGGCCACCAGGGTGAGTGAATAGAGATCGGACCGGAGGTCGACCGGTTCGCCCAGCAGCTGCTCGGGGGATGCGAACTCCGGCGTGCCGGAACGGGATGACGCCCCGCCAAACCGCTGACCATGCAGGGCAATGGCCAGGCCGAAATCGGTGATTCGGACTGCGCCACCCTCGTCATCGATGAGTATGTTTTCAGGCTTGAGATCGCGGTGGACAACCCCCTGCTGGTGAGCATGGCGGAGGGCGTCGAGGGACTGATCCAGGATGATCAGCATCCGGAGGACGGACAGCGGACCCTCTGTAACGACGAGCGTGGACAGGTTCATGCCTTTCACGTAGGCCATCGTGTACCAGACAAAGCCGGCGCGCCCCCCGGTATCGTAAACGCTCACGATGTTGGGGTGACTGAGTTGGGCGGCCAGCTGGGATTCCTTGCGGAACCGCTCGATTCCCTCCGGTTCGGTGGTCAGATCCGGATGAAGGATTTTCAGGGCGACTTCCCGCTCGAGCCGCAGATCGCGGACGCGGTACACGGAGCCAAAGCCGCCGGATCCTACCTGCTCGAGGAGTTCGTACTCGTCGCCGAGCGCTCGTCTCACCTGTTTCTCCCAGTTGTCCGCGTCCGACACCCGTCGGCTCATCGGGGCGCTGGTCGGGATCTGGAAATCTCCGAGTTCGGAATGCAGGTCCTCCGCCATCTCGGCGGCATTGTGATACCGTTCGCGCGGGTCGGACTTGAGCGCCCGCATGATGAGTCGCTGGACCGCCTGTGGACATGACGCTCTGAGTTCCATGGGTGGGATGATCTCTCGGGGGTTGGATGCAGGATCTGTCCCGGTTACCGCAAAGTAGAGGAGGGCGCCGACCGCGTAGACGTCGCTGGACGGTTCCCCGGCATGGCCGTGCCACGTTTCAGGCGCCAGGTACGGCTCGCTCTCCCGGGCGAGGTTGGGATCGGCGACAGCCAGGACACGGTTCGCAAACCTGACGTCCGTGATGACGGCTTTGCCGGCGCGGTCCAGCATGACGGTGGCCGGCACGATGCGCCTGAGGACGATCTGCCGGGAATGCGCGTATTCGAGCGTACTGATGAGGTCTCGCGCCAGACGGATTACTTCCTGCAGCGACCGTGGGCCGCGCTGACTGGCGTCGAGCAGGCTTTCTCCCTCGATCCACTTCCCGGTCCGGAACCACCAGTCTCCGGCCGGTCCCGCGGTGTACACTGTTCGGATCCCCGGGTGGTCCAGTGCGGCCAGCAGCTCGGTTTCCTGCTCGAACCACCGGCGCCCCGGCGAATCAGGGTCCGTGTGTACACGCAGTGCTACCGGTCGATTGAGGATGAGGTCGCGCGCCACGAACAGCACGCGCGAATACGACGCCGCGATGAACTGCTTGATGGCGAATCGACCCCGGAACAGTTCTTCCGCCAGTTCGAAGATTTCAGCCTGGTCGATCCCCGGATCGATTTTAGGCGGATTTTGCGTTACCTGCTCCAACTGTCCTCCTGACGCGTTGAGTCCGGCGTAAAGATACCCAATCGCCGAGCGCCCGGACCAATGTCCGAGAGTCCCGGGCGGTATCGGTACAGGTTTGCGTGGTTAATCGCCAATTCCGCAAGTGAAATAGTAAATTCAACCATGGCTTACCTCCGCCTTCGTGACCTCGCTTCTGGTGAGGAGCAGGACTTCGACCGTTCGCTCATCCGGATTGGCCGGGATCCGGAACTAGAGATCGTGCCGGCCGGGCCTGTCGCCGAGGTTGTCTCCGCTCACCATCTCCGCCTGATGTTCGATCAGGGGCGATGGTGGGTCGAGGATACGGGAAGTAGCAACGGGACGTATCTGAATGATCAACGTCTGGTACCCGGCGAGAAACAGCCGCTCGATGGCGGGAGCGAGGTACGGCTCGGGCGTGGGGGACCCCACTTCTCCGTGGTGGCCACCTCGACGAGTAAGGTGGCCCCCACGCGGATCGAGGAAGTCATCGATGCCGCCGCGTCGACCACGCCAATGGCACCGATCCCGTCACTGGATCCGGCACCCGATGCGTACCGATCACCGGCATCGCTATCCGCGCTGACACTGCGCGATGAGAGCAGTGACTCCGCGTACGAATGCCGCGGAGATCGGATACGCATCGGTCGCGCGCGCGACTGCGAGGTCCAACTGATCCGTGACGACGATACATCTGTTTCCCGTCATCACGCCGAGATCGAAACGAGCAACGGACGCGTCACGTTGCGTGACCTCGGTTCCCGCAACGGCACGTTTGTGAACGGCACCCGTCTTGCCGCACCACACGAGCTATCACTCCACGACAGGATTGAACTGGGTCCGGGTGGCCCCGTGCTCGTGGTCGATGCCATGACCCTTCCGGGTGCGGGGTCTCTTCCGAGTGCCGGACCACTGCCGGTTCACGCCGACAGACGGGTGGCGACGGGAGTGTCTCCCGCCGCCCTGGGCAGCGGCTGGGCCCGGCGGCGGAATTCCGGCGGCAAGGGTCGCGCCGTGTTCCTCGAGGAGGTGGCGGAGGCCTCGCCTCGCCGCCACTCACGCGGCATGCGCAGGGTGATCTGGTTTGGCGTTGCCCTAATCTCGCTGGCGGTTGGCGGGATCTACTGGTTCAATGAAAGCGGAGCGCGCCGTACCGGCCTGGCCGTGCAGGACACAACCCGTCCCCTCGTGCAGCAGCCTTCTTCGGACTCGCTCCGCCCGGCGACGACCAGCGAAATTCGGCGACTGGGTCATGAGCTGGCCGAGGCGCGCGCCGCGTCCGCGTCGGCGACGGTTGTGGACAGCCTCCGCCGCGAACTCGAATCCGCCCAGGCCACCAACCTCGCCGCCGTTGCGCACGCCAACCAGGCAGCCGTCGGGCTGGTCCGGGCGTACACCGACAACGAAGTCGTCCATGGATCGGGTTTCATTTTGACGCCCTCGGGGTACTTCGTGACAAACCGTCATGTGGTCATGCAGACCGGCCGGCGCGCCGATTCGGTCTTCATCACGATGGCAGACCAACGGGAGCGGGTGCGGACCCAGGTCGTTAGCGTACCGGACTCGTCGGGGCCCGATCTCGCCGTGCTGCGGATCGCTGATTACCGGGGGCCCGCGGTTGCCGGCGTGGATTGGGAACGGGACGGGGCCGTGCAGGGAGAACCGGCATCCATCATCGGTTTTCCCGCCAGGTTGGGGGCCGCGGTGGAAGAGACGGCCACGGTCAGGATGTCGATGAACTCTGGAATCTTCGGCAGGATCACCGCCGATCAAGTGCAGGTTGATGGGTTTACCATCACGGGATCCAGCGGGAGCCCCATCTTCAACGCCGCCGGAGAGGTGGTCGCCGTCCAGCGAGCCGGGTTACAGGATGCGGAGGGGCTGTCGTCTGCGATACCGGTTTCCCTGGTTGGACCGTTGCTCCCCCGCGATGCCCGGCGCGCACTCGGCTTGCCGCCGCGCTGATCCTGTGACAGTTCGATCTGCCATTATCGTTCCCCATACCCATTGGGATCGGGAATGGTACGAACAGGAGCACCGGTTTCGGCAACGACTCGTCGAGACCGTATCCGATGCGCTCGATCTGCTCGAAAAGAATCCGGAGATTCGCGTATTCCTGCTCGACGGCCAGGTCGCGCTCGTCGACGACTACCTGTCTGTCCGCCCGCAGGACGAGCATCGGATTCGTGCGCTCGCGCAAAAGGGCCGGTTGCGATTGGGCCCGTGGTACGTCCTTGCGGATGAGTTTCTCACGACGGCTGAGACACTGGTTCGAAACCTCCTGATTGGGAAGTCAATCGGTGAACGGTATGGCGACTGGATGCCGGTGGGGTACTGCCCGGACAGCTTTGGTCACCCGGCGGCTCTCCCAACGATCCTGCGTGGATTCGGCATGCGGTGGGCGATCGTCTGGAGAGGGTATGGCAAACGCGCCCTGGATCCCGATCTGTTCCAATGGACCGGACCCGATGGCTCCTCGGTACTGACCCACCACCTCCCGCCGGATGGATATCAGATCGGTGCTGAGCTACCGGTACGCCGGGACGATCTCCAGGTGCGCTGGCGGCAGCTGCGGTCCGTGTTGTTCCCCCGGGCGTTGGGGGAGTCGATTCTGATACCGAACGGCGCCGATCATCACGCACTCCAGCCGGACATCGCGACGGTCGTATCCCAACTCGCGGATCTCGAACCCGACGTCGCGTTTCGGATTGGTTCGCCGGTCGATTACTTCGAGAGCCTGGGCGACGTGAGAACGGAATGTGTGGCCGGCGAGTTGCGGGATTCGTATGGCTATACGTGGGCCTTGCAGGGGGTTCACAGCACGCGATCCCGACTCAAACGATCCATGGCGGAAGCGGAGCGGATGCTCGTGCGGTGGGCGGAACCGCAGTGCGCACTGGCCGCATTGGCTGCCGGCCGGAACCGCAAGGCATTGCTCGACCACGCATGGACCACCTACCTCCGGAGTTGTGCCCACGATTCGATTGGCGGGTGCTGCACGGATGCCGTGGCACGGGACGTATTGCAGCGCGCCACGGAGGCGCGGAATGCCGCTCAGAACCTCTTCGTCGACGCCCTGTACGATCGGCTGGGACAGGACCGTGTGCGAGTGAGGCATGCGCGGGACGAGTGGCAATCACGGCTCGTCGTGATCAATCCGTCACCGGTCGAACGGCATGGAGTTGTTGAGACCACAGTGACGTTCAAGCGGGATGACGTCACCGTTGGTTCTCCTGCACCGAACGCACCCGAGCCGCACACGGAAAAGAGACGGGTGTTTCGACTCGTCGATGTCGCAGGCACCAACGTACCGTTCCACGTGTTGGGTCAATACATATCATGTGATCGACTCGACAGCCCGCGGGCGTATCCCGATCAGGATGTGGTAGACGCCGTGCGCATCCAGGTCCCGGTACAACGTGTTCCGGCTCTCGGTTGCGTCACGTTAGGCGTGATCGAGGAGAGCGCCGCGGGGCCGGTCGTCGCAGGACGGGCCAGCGATGCGGATCGACCCGTGCGGATCGACCATCGTCGTGTCGTGTCCGGTGCGGTTACCGTAGGATCCGGGAGCCGGGCCTTCCAGGTAACGGATGGGCCTGTGCAAATGACTTCCGTATTCGACGTGGTGAGCGAACGTGATCTGGGTGACACCTATACGCACGAACCTGGTGCCGGTGACGAGCCCCTGTACGCCAATTGGTCCGCACCGGCGATCATCCGGGACGGTCCGTATGTCGGATGCCTTGCACGAGGTTTTCGCGTACCGGGTCGAGCGGTGGGTACGGTGTATGCGCGTCTGGACGCAGACTCACGCGTGGTGCGCTGGGCCGTCGACGGGAGAAACCTGGTCGGCAACCACCGCCTGCGGGTTCTCTTTCCGCTTCCTCGGCAGAGTGACGGCCGGTGCGTTGCAGATCAGCACTTCGGTGCCGTAATCCGAAAACCAACCACGGTCGACATGCCGGCCTACCCACACGAACATCCGGTTCGATCCGCACCGTGTCATCGCTATGTCTCAGTCACGGGGGCGGGCGCCAACGGTCTCACCGTCTTTCCGCGCGGTGTGTTCGAGTATGAGGTGACGGAAGACCATCTGGCTTTCACCGTGTTGCGCGCGGTGGGACACCTGTCCCTCGGCAACCTGAATGCCCGGCCCGGTCACGCCGCGTGGCCGGAGGCGACACCGGCCGCGCAGGAGATCGGTGCCTTCCGCGTCGAGTTTGGCTCGGTGTCAGGCGCGGTGGACGACAATTCGTCGCCACTGGCGTGGAGCGAGCTGGAGTCGCTTGCCGAAGAGTTTCACGCTCCGCTGACGGGGCTCATGATGCGCAGATCGGTTGACGCGCCATTCCGCGTCGACGGTCCTTCTCTGGCCGGGAAGGGTCTGGTCTTCAAGGCGTTGAAGCCGGCTGAACGGGGAGACGGGGTCGTGTTTCGCTGTGTGAACGTTTCGTCTGAAACGGTGCAAGGACGGCTTTGTTGGGGGAGCAATCTTGCCGGGGCAAGTCGCGTGCGGCTGGATGAAACAGCCATCGAGGATCTCGCGCTCGATACCGACTCGCGCACCATTCGTTTCGATGCGGCTCCGCGGGAAGTTGTATCGATCCAGGTCTGGACCTAACGACTTTGCGGATCCAGCCAGTCTCGTAGTCCGTCGCCAATCAGGTTGCACGCCAGGACCATCATCGCAATGGCCACTCCGGGAAAGACCGCGATCCACGGTGCAAATACCAACGCGTCCCGTCCGCCGGCAATCATGCTGCCCCACGATGGAGCGGGTGGCGGCACACCGAGTCCAAGAAACGCCAGGCCGGATTCCAGGGTTATCGCGTTGCCCACAGCGAGCGCGCCGGCCACCAGAACCGGCGTCAGGGTGTTCGGCAGGAGGTGTCGGGTGATGAGACGCCATGTGGACAATCCGTAGCCTCGCGCGGCGACGACAAACGGCCGGCTCAGCATGGAGCGGATTTCGGCACGCGACAGGCGGGCGACCGGCATCCAACCGGTGCAACCGAGGACCACAACCACCAGCCACAGGCTCGGATTGAAGATTGCGACCAGGGCGAGGAGCAGGACCAGACGGGGGAGTGCCAGTGCGGCGTCAGTCACGGCCATGAGGATCCGGTCTAGCCGACCGCCGAACACGGCGGCGCTGATGCCGACACCCAGGCCGAGGAGCGTGGAAATCGCAACGGACAGGAGGCCCACCGTGAGTGAGATCTGCGCGCCGTAGAGTAGCCGCGAAAGGACGTCGCGCCCGAACCGGTCCGTGCCAAACCAATGTGTCACGCCATCGGGACCGGTGGAGAACGGCGGCAAGAAGCGCGTCGCGAGCACGTCAGTCTGCTCGTACGGGTTCGAAGGTGCCAGCCAGGGTGCCAGCACCGCGGACACGAGTGCCAGCACTGCGATGATCAATCCGACGACCATCGTCCAGTCGCGCGTTCGCCGGCGCACGCGTTTCATGGTTGGCGAACCCTCGGATCCAGCACACCCTGGAACAGGTCCGCCAGCAGATTTCCCACAACGACCAGCGCAGCGAAAATGGCAGTGGTTGCCATGACGACCGGGTAATCGCGCGATGACACCGCCGACACGATTTCCCTTCCCATGCCGGGCAATGCAAAGACCACTTCAACGAATACGGTGCCGGAGAATAACGCGGGCAGGGAGAGCCCCATCAGTGTGACGATGGGCACGAGGGCGTTGCGCATGATATACAGCCCCTGCACCCTCCATGGCCTGAGCCCCCTGGCTCTCGCCACGGCAACGTGGTTCTGATGCGTTACGTCCAGAACGGCGCCCCGCACGAACCTGGAGGTGCCGGCGATTCCGATTACACCGAGGGTTGTGAGGGGAAGGATCAGGTGACGGATCCGATCGGCAACCTGCCCCCACGGCGAGAGGTATTCGGCATCCAGGGCTGAAGCGCCCATCGCGGGCAGACGTAACACCGCCGGCCATCCGTAGCGCGCGGAGGCATACGCAAAGACCATCACAAGCATGGCGGCCAGCCAGTACGCGGGAATCCCGTAGGCCAGCAAGCTCAGCGCACTCAACGTCCGGTCCCAGAACCCCCGGGCATGCGCGGCCTGGAAGAGTCCCAGGAGGACGCTCCCTATATATGTAATGAATAGGGAACCGGCGGAAAGGAGTATGGTGTGGGGCAGGGCGCTGGCGATAATGCCCGTGACGGGTCGCTGTTGTACGAGACTCGTGCCCCAGTCTCCGGTGACAAAGCGCACCAGCCAACTCCAATACCTCACCGGCAGCGAACGGTCGAGGCCCAGGGCCTGTCTGGCCGCCTCCAATTCGGCGGTGCCGGCGCCTGGTCCAACCCAGAGACGTGCGGGATCCCCGGGCGCCAGGTTAATTAGTAGGAACGTGAACGTGACAACTGCAAACACGAGAAGTGCGCCGGTCACGCATCGGGAAAGCACTCTCTCGAGCATGTGGAAGAGTCTGACCTCGGGGGTCGGTGCGTCAAGGGTGGCGTTCGGTGGGACCGCGGCCGTCTTGTCGATGACCCTGAGCTGCATGGCGGAGCCGGGCCGCGACCAGGGGACCGTGTTGTTCGCGTCAGGGGCGGATCTTCAGTCCATCAATCCACTCGTGGCGGTTCATCCGTTGGCCAAGCAGGTTCAGAAATACGTTCTGTTCCGGACACTGGCCGCGTACGACAGCAACCTCATTGCCGTACCCGATCTGGCGTCGTGGGAATGGTCTGCGGACCGAAGGCAGATGACGCTGCACGTTGATCACGGCGTGGCGTGGCACGACGGCGTGCCGACAACGGCCCGGGATGTTGTTTGGACCCTGACTTCCGCGTTGGACAGCCGCACGGCGTATCCACGCGCGGGTGAGTTGGCTGCCATTGTCCGGGTAGAGGAGGTCGACTCGTTTACAGTCGCGATCCATTTTGCGCGGCAACAACCCCTCTTTCCCGACGTCTTCACCGACCTGGCGATCCTCCCGGCGCACGAGTTCGATGGTGTCGCACCGGAGCAAATTCGCGCTCATGCGTTCAATCTGGCGCCGGTCGGTAACGGCCCGTTCGAGTTCGTTGAATACCGACCGAATCAGCGGTGGGTGTTTCGCCGCCGGGGCCCGTTGCCCTCAGCGGCGAATCGTGTCGAACGATTGGTGATCGTTGTGGTGGATGAAGCCACCACCAAGTTGGCAGCGCTGACGGCCGGTGAGTTGGACTTTGCGGGAATAAATCCGGCGCACGCAGACTTCGTTCGGGACGATCCAACACTCGATGTGCTCGACTATCCCCTGCAGTTTGCGATTGCGCTGGTCTGGAATCTCAGGCGGCCGCTCTTTGCGGACACCAGACTGCGACAATCCCTCACCGCCGGTTTGAATCGCCAACAGCTCGTGGATGCCTACGTCTATGGGTTCGGCAGTGTCGCGGACGGTCCCGTGTCTCCGGGGCACCGCTGGTATGAAGAGACACCCGCCATCCCATACAATCCTGCAATGGCCCGACAGGTTCTGGATAGTCTGGGCTGGGACCAGGGACCCGACGGATGGCGGGAGCGGGACGGCCAGCGGCTCGAGTTTGACCTCCTCGCGGTTGCGAGCGGCGAGAATGCGCTCGAACAGATGGTACAGGCGCAACTGAGGGAACTCGGTGTTCGCGCGCGACTGCGAGTCCTCGAACTGACATCATTCCTTTCGGTTGTGCAGGGGCCGGGACGGGACTACGACGCGATGGTGATTGGAGTATCCGGTGATCTCTCCCTCGGTCACGTTGCGGCGATGTACGCTTCGGAATCGGGACCGCTCGCCTATCCCGGATACAACAACTCCGGATTTGACGCGGCGCTCCGGGCGGCAACGGAGGCAACGACGCGTGCCGATGTCGAGGACGCGTGGCGTGATGCACAACGGATCCTGGCCGCTGACCATCCCACCACCTGGCTGTATCATGCGCGGGGGGTGCAGGGCGTCAGCCAGCGAATGCAGAATATCGGAATGGACCTGCGCGGTGAGCTGGTGAACGTGCAGAGGTGGGTTCCCGGGAAACGAGTGAGATGACGATTACCGTGCGGGCGCCGGTGCGAATCGATTTTGCCGGCGGGTGGTCGGACGTTCCGACGTTCGCGGGCGAGCACGGAGGGCAGGTGGTCAATGCGACCATATCGCGGTATGCCGAGGTGGAAGGGCGCTTGCTCGCCGGGCAGATCCGCCTGATCTCGGAGGATCTGGGCGAAACATTCGAATGTCCTGTGGACGAGACCTGTCGGTATGACGGGCATCTTGACCTTCACAAGGCAGCCCTCAAAATGACCGGTGTCGAACATGGGGTGGAACTGGTTTCCAGGGTACAGGTTCCTCCCGGGTCCGGCCTGGGCGCGTCGGGTTCGCTGGATGTCGCCCTGGTCACCTGTCTCCTGGAGGTACGCGGAGACCATTCCCGATCCGCCGAGGAAGTGGCCGAGTTGGCGTTTCAACTGGAGGCCGTCGAACTGGGCCTGACAGGCGGGAGGCAGGATCAATACGCCGCCGCCCTTGGAGGGTTTCTCCACCTGGAATTCTCAGGAGACGGCGTATCAGTGAATCGATTGGCGATCTCTGATGATCACACGCGCGAGTTGGAGTCGTCCCTGGTGATTGGCTACACGGGCCAGACGCACTTTTCGTCCGGGACGCACGATCGGGTCTGGCAGGCGTACCGCGAGGGGAATCGTGATGTCGTCGACGCGATTCATACCATGAAGCAACTGGTGACTCCGTTGGCCAAAGCCCTGGTTGCGGGTGACTGGAAGGAAGTTGCACGGCTCGTTGACGCAAACTGGCTGGAGCAGCAGCGCCTCCACGAATCCATTGCGACGGATGGAACCCGGGCCGCGGAAGCTGCCGCTCGGCGGGCCGGGGTGTGGGGCATGAAAGCGGCTGGTGCGGGGGCGGGGGGATGCATGTTGTTCATCGGCCCACCCGAGCGACGAGAAGCCATCGCGGAAGCGGTGAATCAGGCAGGCGGCACGGTTCTCGACTTCCGGTTTGAATCTCGAGGCGTCCGTGTCGTAACGTGACGAAGCCTTTCGAGCAGGATCTGAAACAGAGAAGGATTCTCCTGCAGGACTCATCCGATCTCGCCGGTCTCGCATCGTACCTGAGGGACCAACTCACGCCCGTTTCCACCCGCCCCCTCTATGTCCCGGATGCCAAGGCGCTGCTGTCTCGTGATGGCGGTGTGTGCGTTCGAGATGGCTCGCGATTGGTGTTCGATCCGTTTGAACCGAACACCCATCAATGCGGTACGTGCGGTGTCACCCATGAAGGCGTGCGGCATCACCGGGCGTGGGTGTGGCGTTACCATCTGTGGCTCAGTGAGCGGGCCGTCCATGCCGCGCTGCTTACTGCCCTGGAAGTCGGCGACGCGGGACGCTGGGCGGCGAACGTCTTGCGGGAGTATTGTGTGCGGTACGATAGCTATCCGAACATCGACAACGTGCTCGGTCCTACCCGTCTGTTCTTCTCCACGTACCTCGAATCAATCTGGCTGATTCAGATGGCGATGGCCTCATTGCTCCTGGACCGATCAGGCAAAGGGCTATCACCGTCATTGCATTCACAACTCGAGAACGTGATCGATGAATCGTCGTCCCTCGTTGCCTCGTTTGTTGAAGGATCGTCCAACAGGCAGGTTTGGAACGCATGTGCGGTGCTGGCGGCGGGCGTATTCCTGCGCGACAGCCGTCGTGTGGAAGTCGGTCTCGAATCGGATTGGGGAATCAGTCAACTGCTTCGCACGGGGGTTACGGCGCAGGGTCGTTGGCATGAAGGGGAGAATTACCATCTCTTTGCGCTGCGTGGATTTCTTCTGGCCGCCGAACTGGCACGCGCCGCGGACGTCGACCTCTACGATCGATTTCCGCAGCTTGCCGGCATGTACTCCGCACCGCTGATGACGCTGCTCCCGGACCAGACCCTCCCCGCTCGCGGTGATTCCCCGTTCGACGTGTCGATTCGCCAGAAACGGTTTGCCGAGTTGTGGGAGATCGGCTATGCGCGGACGGGTGATGAGCGCCTGGCAGACACGCTGTCGGCTCTCTACCGTACGAATGGCGCAGCGCACGACGACATCAACGAGATTGCCGAACTGGAGCAGAATCATCCACCGTCACATGTTTCGCGGCGCCGACTCGGCTGGAAGGCCTTGTTATGGATGCGTGGTGACCTGCCGGCGATGTCGGGTCGTGTGCCTGCGCCCCAATCGGTTTTCGTGGAGCCGCATGGTCCCATTGTGCTGCGGCCGGCGGCGGATCGTTATACAGCGCTGGAGGGAGACGGCACCGGAGGGGGCCACGGTCATCCGGATCGGTTGCAGCTGACCATCTGGGATGGAGCGCAAGTTCAGGTCGACTTCGGTACGGGCTCCTACGTATCGGATTCCCTGCCTTGGTACCGATCGTGGCTGTGTCACAACGGTCCGGTACGGAGAGGTACCGACGGGCGCGGCGGGTCCACGGTCTCTGTCGGGTGGGAGGTCCGGGCACCCTGGAGTTGGTGTCAGGTGACGATGACCGACTTTGCGGGACCGGGGACGACGGTCGTTCGCTCCGTGATCCTGAACGATCACTACGTGATCGATGTGATCGATATCTCCGTTGGAAGTGATGTGGAGGTCGATTTACCCATTCACCCCGTTTATGCGATCAACGCGCATGAGTTCGAGCAGGCATCGTCGGTCGCGCCGTGGCTCGATATCGGGTACGACCAGGTCCAATGGCGAGCGCCCAACGAACCGATGGGGCCAGTATGTCTGGAGAACGGTGGAGAGTTGCTCTTGCCGGAACGAAGCGGAGAACGGATCATACTCGCGTCGGCTCCCGGACCACCCGGGTTGACGTTTGGTGAAGGCCGCCCCCACATCTTCCCCGTACGGAGCTGTAGAGGCCCCGGTCGTTGGGTCCAACTCTTCGCGAATCGAGCCGGCTTCGTTCGCCGGACAACCGTCAATCCGCGCAAACTGGTCGTCCACTGTGTGCCTGGCTCGGACACAATCCGGTGGCAACCTGGGGGCATCGTCATCGAGTCGAGTGGAAACGTCTTCACCCTGGGGGGCGTACGACGGGTTGCGGTTACGCCGGCGTCCCGGGTGCTTCCTGAACGACGGCGCATCGAATGTCCGCTGGTGGCTGCATTGCCCAGTGGATCTGCTCTGGACACCATCCTGAAATCGCAGGGGTTCGTGATGGGACGGGAGAGCTATCGAAGATCCGAAACCAGCTATCGTGGTGAGGACACCTTCTCTGCCAGGTGCTGCGTATTGACATCGGGAAACCGGGTCCACTTCGTGGTCGATGTTACCAAGAGGGAACTGTGGATGCGACCCATCGACTGGCCGGACCCGTTGTTGGATAACGAGTCGCCGGATATTCATTCAGACAGCGTACAACTCTACGTTTCCAATCCAGGTTACAAGTCCGTACCGGCGGACGGGGTAGCGGACTGGAGGGGTTACCTCATTCATCCATGCAAGGCGTACGGACATACCCCACGTATTCGACCCATACGCGGGACCAGTGCGGAGGCGGATGAGTTGACGGCGGATGTCGTCATGACAGATTCCGGGTATCGAATCCTTGCCTCGGCGTCGTGCGTACCAATGCAAGTCGGCGCCCAGTTTCTCTTCAATGTGGTGGTGAACGAGATGTACGCGCATCGCGAGCGGCGCGCCGGTCAGCTTGCGCTGAGTGGTGGAGGATGGGTCTATCTCCGGGGTGACCGTGAAGACCCCGCCGAGGCTCCCGTAGGTGTGGTGGTATGAACCTGACCGTCGTGCTCCATCGACCACAGGACGTGGTAAACATCGCCGTCATCATTCGCGCAATGCAGAACTTTGGTGTGAGCCGTCTGCGCCTGGTCAATCCGGTCGAGTTCGTTCCGTACCGGATTGAGGGTATCGCCCATAAATCGGCCGACCTGATTCGACAAACGACGATATTCGACGACCTCGATGCCGCCCTGGCGGATTGTGCGCACGTGGTCGGCATGACCGCGCGCGGCAGAACCGTGAAGCGAAACATGCAACTACCCAGGGATGCAGGGCCGGATATTCGGGCCAGAGCGGAAGCCGAACGGGTAGCCATTCTCCTTGGGCCGGAGGACAAGGGACTGACGAATGACGATCTGGACCGGTGCCACCGCGTGGTCACCATCCCCACGGCGCCCGACAATCCGTCGCTCAATCTTGCACAAGCCGCGACACTCATCCTGTACGAGATCTTTCAGGCCGGAAGCAGTCACAGCTTCAAAACGCCCAGACGCACTGCGCCAGCCGCCGGCAGAGAAGTCCTGGAGGGTTTGTTCGGTGACATCGAGGCGGCTCTGGAGGCCATCGAGTTCTTCAAGTCACACACGAACACGGCAATCATGCGCACGGTTCGGGAGCTGATCCATCGCGCCGACGTTGACGAGCGGGAAGCGGGATTGATGCGCGCCATGAGTCGAGAGGTCGTCAACTACCTGGAGAGAAAGGGGATTGAGACGTCATGATCGCCGGCTTCACGTCGACCGGCAGCAAGCATCCGCGTGAGCTATTTGGTGTCCAGGATGGCGTTCCCTGCCGGATGGTCCGCTCAGAGGGCTGTCGGTTGTGGGGTACAGATGGCCGGGAGTATATCGACTTCATCATGGCGTTAGGCGCCGTGTCGCTGGGATATGCTCATCCAGTTGTAACTGAAGCGGTTGAGCGCGCGGTTCGAGACGGCGGTGTTGGCTCATTGGCGCCCGCCCTCGAGCAAAGGGTCGCCGAACGACTCTGTGCGGCGGTCCCCGGCGCCCAGGCTGTCCGGTTTCTCAAGTCGGGAACCGAGGCGGTCGCGGCGGCGGTGAGACTGGCCCGCGTTCACACCCATCGGGAGGCAATCGTCACGTGCGGATATCAGGGGTGGCTGGATACGTTCTCCACGGCACCCGGCGTTCCTCAGGCGGTGATGGCCAACCGCACGCCGATACCGTTCAATGACATAGACGCTCTCGAAGTGGCCCTGGGGCCCGGGACCGATGTCGCGGCGGTCGTGATAGAACCCGTGGTCGACGGCCCGCCGGCGGCAGACTGGGTTCGTGCGGTGAACCAGAGCACGCGGGCGCACGGCGCGGTACTGGTTCTCGATGAGATCAAGACCTGCATGCGCCTCGGGCCGGGGGGTGGTGCCGCGCGGTATGGGTTTGAGCCGGATATGATTGTACTGGGGAAGGCCCTCGGCAACGGTTTTCCCTGCGCTGCAGTCTGCGGTACATCTTCCGTTATGAGCGGAGTGGAACAAACGTGGATCTCCTCCACGCTTGCGACGGAGTTCGTGAGCCTGGCCGCGGCGGACGCCGTGCTGGATGTCTACGACTCCGAGGATATCGCGCGTCATCTCAGCTGGGTCGGCGGCTCCTGGTACATTGGTCTGGAAGAAGTGGCTGCGTCCGCGCCGCGCATCATCGAGGGTGTCCGCGGCATTCCGGAGTTTTCGTATCTGCAGTTTGTCGATGACGACACCGGCTGTCGGGTGGCCCGTCGCTGCGCCGAGTACGGGATGTTGTTCAAACGCAATGCCTATAATTTCGTTTCGGCCGCCCACACGCCGGAGGTCGTGAAGGAGTCGCTGACGTGTCTGGGATCGGTGGTCGAGGAAGTGGCATACGGATGATCGTCGACGCGCACGCGCACTTTCTCACGGACCTGTCCGGACGTGCAGACTGGCGGGATGTCAATTACAGCCGGCTGCGAGCGGGAGGTCTCATGAGGATCGATTTCCACGTCGCATCCATTCTGGGAAGCTGGGGACATACGTCCCCCACGTACTTCCCTTCGCCGACCGATGTCACGCATGCCAACAGCCGTCTGCTCGAACTGATTGCGGAACACCCCGAAACCCTCCGTGGCTACTGCGTCGTCAATCCGAACTACACGGAGCACGCGCTTGGGGAGTTGCGGAAGTGCTTTTCCGCTGGAATGATTGGTGTAAAGCTCGCGGCGAGTCGGCGCGTAACCGACCGATTGCTGGATCCCATCGCCGAGTTTGCAGCCGAGAGGCGTGCACCGGTGCTGCAGCACATCTGGCAGAGGCGGCGGCGAGACTGGCCGGGGCAGGAAGCGTCGGACGCCGTTGAACTGGTGAACCTGGCGCGGCGGCATCCGCAAACAATCTTTATTCTGGCCCACCTTGGAGGTGGGGGAGACTGGTCACACAGCCTGCGAGCGGTCCGGCGTCAGGAGAATGTGATCGTCGAACTATCCGGCAGTGGCGTCGATACGGAGATGCTGGAACAGACCATCGACGCGGTGGGTGTCGAGCGGATGCTCTGGGGGTCGGATGTAACCATGGATACGGGGTTGGCAAAACTGCGGTATCTCGAAACACTCGGGCTGGGGAGCGGAGCGATCGAGCGCCTAACGTCCGGTACGGCGCGTGCCATCTTCCCTGAGGGGTCTTTCCCTTCCCGGTGACGAAATGACGGTCGACGTGGCAACGTTTATCGGGCCGTATCCGTTTCGGGCTCTCGAGCGGACCTCGGCCGCGGATCTACTCGCGAGCATGGATCGGGTAGGAGTCGATGAGGCGTGGGTTGGCCATCTCGCCGCGTTTCTGCATCGCGATCCGGCTCCCACCAACGAGGGTCTCTATGAAGCACTCGACCATACGCGGTTGCGATGCGTCCCGACGGTCGACCCGGGAATCCCGGAGTGGCACCGAGACCTCGAACGGGCTCGGCACGAGAACGCGGCGGCCATCCGCGTGTATCCTCTGCATCAAGGCGTGCCCCCGGATGGTTCCGCCATGAGCGAACTCGTAATTGGCGCAGGGACCCATGGCCTGCCCGTGGTGCTGACGGTCAGATTCGAAGATGTCCGACAACGCCATCCCCTCGATACCGCCGGAGACCTTCCAGCCGCAGCCGTCCGTCACCTCGCGCGGGTGGATGACACCACACGACTGATTGTCACGCATGCCTCTCGCGAGTACATCGAAGAGGTTCATTTCGGTCTGACTCCTGAGGAAGCCAGTCGCGTGTACTACGACATCTCGTGGTTGTGGGGGCCGCCGGCCGACGACCTGGACGTACTCTGTAAGACGGTGGGAGTCAGTCGGTTCCTCTATGGCTCGGGATTCCCGCTGCGCATTGCCGAAGCGCCGGGTGCCAGGCTCGATCTAACCGACCTGGATGCATCCGAACGATCGGCCATTGAATCCGGCAACGCACAAGAACTCGTCAGGGCCTGCGACGATGCGCGCTCCACATCACCCGAGGGCATGTGAGCCTGAGGTTGCACAGTAAGGTGTTTCCGGCTGTTCCAGTGCCGTTTGCCCGGACGGGAGTGATCGATGAGGAACTCCAGGGTGAATACGTGCGGTGGATGTCCGGCCAGGGTGCAGGTGGTGTAGCGGTGTGGGCGCACACCGGTCGTGGATTGTTGTTGCACGATGATGAACGCGCACTGGTGCTGTCCAGTTGGCGATCCGGAATCGGCGACAAACAGATCATCTGTGGAGTTGGTGTCCCCGCGGACGTGGCGTTGCCGTACGATCCTAACCATCGCACCAACGCCGTGTGCAGGGCCGCTCAGGCCATGGCGTACGAGGCCAAGCGCGGCAAGGCGGATGCGCTGCTCGTATATCCACCCACATCCCTCCGGGGCCTGCCGGACCTCAACCAGCGCATCATCGACTATCACAAGGCCTTGGGAGAGGTCGGGCTGCCTTTTCTGGCATTCTATTTATACGACGGCGCCGGCGGACTCTCGTATGAGAAAGATGTGCTCGATGCGTTCTGCTCTTTGAAGAACTTCGTGGGGATCAAGGTCGCAACACTCGACAGCGTTATGACGTTTCAGGATGTAGTTGCCCGAGTGTCGGCGCGCCGTGGTGTGGTCGTGACCGGGGAGGATCGATTCCTGGGCTATTCGTTTGAGATGGGAGCCAGCGCCGCGCTGATAGGACTTGCCGCCGCGGCAACGGACCAGCCGGTCGAACTCGCCCGTAGTTGGTTTGGGAGGGACTATGCCGCATTCCACCGCCTGAGCCCGTCGATCGACGCGTTCGCCCGCTCCACGTTCTGCGTGCCCATCGAAGGGTATGTGCAACGCATGTTGTGGGTACTCGAAGCCGACGGGGCGCTGTCACGGCGCGCGTATGACCGTCATGCGCCACCACTGGCGCCCGCGGAGCGCACGGCGGTATTCGAGGCACTTCTCGCGCTGCGCGCGGCGTGATCGACCCTGGCTCCGAGCCGCGGCTGACACCGCAACGGACCGCCAGGCTCGACAGGCTG